>Ga0335070_10000490_pt1 | contig 44223 bp, 42 predicted proteins | sample Lox_Sample_13_FD_206722 | JGI IMG/M metagenome (GOLD analysis project Ga0335070, IMG submission 206722) | Soil microbial communities from Loxahatchee National Wildlife Refuge, Florida, United States - Lox_Sample_1.3 | ecosystem: Environmental > Terrestrial > Soil > Wetlands | place: USA... | reverse complement strand
AGGCGGGTAAACAGGGCGAACGCTCTGGCACCCGCGACACCGGAGCACGAGCTGCAGTGACGGGCGGCGCGCAAATGGACGGTTTTATATCCGTTATCCGTGACCTGTTGGAAGAAAGTGGTGTTGAGAAGCCCCTTATCTACACGGAGCGGGCTGTCGAATTGCCGGGATGGTATCGTCCCGAGAAACAGTGGGACCTCTTGGTCGTTGTGGAAGGATGTCTAATTGCAGCAATTGAATTCAAATCTCAGGTCGGTTCTTTCGGAAACAATTACAACAACCGAACAGAAGAAGCGCTTGGAAGTGCCACAGATATCTGGGCAGCGTACAGAGAAGGCGCCTTCAAACCGTCAGCGCGCCCCTGGCTCGGCTATCTGATGTTGCTGGAAGATGCTCCGGGGGCAACGTCACCCGTGCGCGCACGAGAGCCGCACTTCAAAGTATTCGAAGAGTTTCGAGATGCATCTTACACGAAGAGGTACGAGATTCTTTTAACGAAGCTCGTTCGCGAGCGCTTGTACGATTCAGCGTGCTTTTTAATGTCCGATAGACAGAATGGGCCGAATGGTGCCTACCGAGAGCCCTCGGCCGAGCTCCGATTCCAACCATTCATCACATCATTGATGGCCAGGGCCATTGCCTGCAAGAAGAGTTCATAACAGATGCCACGCCGCAACGACATCGCCAAAATCCTCATCATCGGCTCCGGCCCTATCGTCATCGGGCAGTCTGCCGAGTTCGACTATTCCGGTGCGCAGGCCTGCAAGGCGCTCAAGTCCGAGGGCTATGAAGTGGTGCTGGTCAACTCCAACCCGGCCACCATCATGACTGATCCCGAGATGGCCGACCGCACCTATATTGAGCCCCTCACGCTGACGTACCTCGAAGAGATTGTCCGCGTCGAAGCCGAAATGCTCGCGGCCTGCGGCAGGCCCGGCATCTTTGCGGTCTTGCCCACCGTTGGCGGCCAGACGGCGCTCAATCTCGCGGTCGAACTGGCGGATAGCGGCGTGCTTGAGAAGTACGGCGCACGACTGATCGGCGCGCAGCTCGGCGCCATCAAGAAGGGTGAAGACCGGCTGCTCTTCAAAGATGCGATGACCAAGATTGGGCTCGAAGTTCCCAAGTCGTCATTGGTGAACAATCTTCGCGACGGCCTCGACTTCAGCGGCAAGATCGGTTTCCCGGTCATACTTCGTCCTTCCTTCACCCTCGGAGGCACCGGTGGCGGCATCGCTTACAACCGCGAGGAATTGATGGAGCTGCTCGCGCGCGGCCTCGATCTTTCACCCGTACACGAAGTGCTGCTGGAAGAATCGGTGCTCGGCTGGAAAGAATACGAGCTGGAGCTGATGCGCGACCTGGCCGACAACGTCATCGTCATCTGCTCCATTGAGAACTTCGATCCCATGGGAGTGCACACCGGCGACTCCATTACCGTCGCGCCTGCGCAGACCCTCACCGACCGCGAATATCAGGCCATGCGCGATGCCGCCATCGCGGTGATACGCGAGATTGGAGTCGAGACCGGCGGCTCGAACATCCAGTTCGCCGTCAATCCGCACAACGGCCGTATGGTCGTCATCGAGATGAACCCGCGCGTCTCGCGCTCCTCCGCGCTGGCGTCGAAAGCCACCGGGTTCCCGATTGCGAAAATTGCCGCCAAGCTGGCGGTGGGCTACACCCTCGACGAAATCACCAACGACATCACCCGCAAAACGCCAGCGTGCTTCGAGCCTACGCTGGATTATGTCGTCGTGAAGATTCCCAAATGGCAGTTCGAGAAGTTTCCGGGTACCGACGAATCGCTGGGCCCGCAGATGAAGTCTGTTGGCGAAGTCATGGCCATTGGCCGCACCTTCAAACAGGCGCTGCTGAAAGGCGTGCGCTCACTGGAAACCGGCAAACGCATCGGCTCCGAAAACATCGAACCGCGCATTCTGACCAAGCGGCTGGTGACGCCGCATCCCGAGCGGTTGCAGTACATTCGCTACGCCTTCGGGCAAGGCATGAGTGTGCGCGAGATTGCGCTCATGACCAACATCGATCCCTGGTTCCTGCACCAGCTCAAGGAGATCGCCGACGAGCAGAAGAACCTTCCCGGAATGTCGGCCGATCTACTTACTGCCGACCAGCTTCGCGAGCTCAAGCGGGTAGGTTTCTCCGATGCGCGTCTCGGGCAGGCATTACACCTGGGCGAAGGCCAAGGCATCCTTCAAGCGGTGCACCAGTTGCGCGGCAAACACGACGTGCAACCTGTTTACAAACGCGTCGATACGTGCGCCGCCGAGTTCGAGAGCTACACACCGTACCTCTACTCGACCTACGAGGAAGAGGACGAGGCCACTCCCACTGTCCGCAAGAAAGTCATCATCCTGGGCAGCGGTCCCAATCGCATCGGGCAGGGAATCGAGTTCGACTACTGCTGCTGCCATGCGGCCTTCGCCCTGCGCGACGATGGTTACGAGACCATCATGGTCAACTGCAACCCGGAAACCGTCTCGACCGACTATGACACGAGCGACCGTCTCTACTTCGAGCCACTGACCTACGAAGACGTGATGGCGGTTTACGAGCACGAAGCCGCCAGCGGCGCGCCCATCGGGGTGGTCGTGCAGTTCGGCGGACAAACTCCGCTGAACCTCGCCTTACCGCTCAAAGGAGCCGGCGTTCCCATCATCGGAACCTCGCCCGAAAGCATCGATCTTGCCGAGGATCGCAAGCGCTTCGGCAAGTTGCTCGAAGAGCTGGAGATTCCCCAGCCGCCGGGAGCGACCGCCGCCAGCGTCGAAGAGGCGCTCGCCAACGCCAACCGCGTCGGCTATCCCGTGCTGGTACGGCCCTCGTATGTGCTGGGTGGGCGCGCCATGGTGATCGCCTACGACGACGAGTCCGTCACCCGATACATGAAAGAGGCGGTCGAATATTCGCAGGAGCGGCCTGTCCTGATCGATCACTTTCTTGAGTCGGCCACGGAAGTCGATGTCGATGCGCTCTCCGACGGCGAGGACGTTGTCATCGGCGGCATCATGCAGCACATCGAAGAGGCCGGCATTCACTCCGGCGATTCCTCTTGCGTGCTTCCGGCGGTCGATCTTTCGCCGGCGGTGCTCGCCACCATTCGCGACTACACTTTCCGCCTCGCTCGCGCCCTCAAGGTCGTCGGCCTGATGAACATTCAGTACGCCATCCAGCGCGACAAGGTCTTCGTCATCGAAGTGAACCCCCGCGCCTCGCGCACCGTGCCTTACGTTTCGAAAGCCACTGGCGTTCCGCTGGCAAAAATCGCCGCCCGCCTCATGACCGGCCGCAAGCTGCGCGACTTTCTCTGGGAAAACGTCGAGCGCGGCGCCGACCTCGATACCGGCAGCTGTTACTACGTGAAGTCGCCTGTGTTCCCTTGGGGCAAGTTCCCGGGTGTGGACACCGTACTTGGCCCCGAAATGAAATCCACCGGCGAAGTGATGGGCGTCGCCGACAACTTCGGTGAAGCCTTTGCCAAGGCGCAGGCCGCCGCTGGGCAGGTGCTACCCAACTCCGGTCGCATCTTTATCAGCGCCAATGATCGCGACAAGCCGTACATTGCGGAACTGGCGAAGCGATTTACCGAGCTTGGCTTCAGCTTTGTCGCTACGCACGGCACTGCCAAGGTCCTTGAAGACGCCGGCCTGCACGTCGAACGCGTGTACAAGGTGAAAGAAGGCCGTCCCAACGTCGTCGATCTCATCAAGGGCGACCGCATTCAACTGGTGATCAATACGCCGCACGGCATTGAGCCGTGGTTTGACGAGAAAGCGATTCGACGTGCCGCGGTGACGGCACACATCCCGACCATCACTACGCTTTCTGCCGCTCGCGCCGCCTGCGAAGGTATCGCGGCGCTGCAACGTGGCGACATCAAGGTGTATGCTCTGCAGCAGCTGCACGCCGAACGCACGGGCGCAGCGAAATAGGTCCACAATAATACAAGAGTGTTGCGACAAACTGAACTGCAACTGCCAACAGCCAACAGGTGTTCACCATGTTTTTACACGGAATCTTTCCTCCCATCACTACGCCGTTCTACCCGGACGGGAAAATCTACCACCGCAAGCTCGAACAGAACGTCGAGCACTATTCGCGCGGCCCCATCGCCGGGATCGTTGTCCTCGGCTCCACCGGCGAGGCCATTCTTCTCAGCGACGACGAACGCCGCGAAGCCCTGAAAACCGCCCGTGATGCTGCCTCCAACGACAAGGTGCTCATCGCCGGAACCGGCATCGAGTCCGCGATCGAGACCCTGCGCCTCACCGAGTACGCCTACGACATCGGATACGACGTCGCCATGGTCCGCACCCCGCACTACTACAAATCGCAGATGGCGAACCCGCTGAACATGCTGGCCTTCTACCGCTTCGTGTGCGACCGCTCGCCCCTACCCGTCATCATCTACAACTTCCCGCAGGCCACCGGATACGACATTCCTGCCGATCTGGTCATCGAGCTCGCCGAGCACCCCAACCTCATCGGCATCAAGGAGTCCTCCGGCTCCATTGAGAAGGTGCAGAAGATGTTCGAGGGCACGCGTCACATCCAACGCAAAACCACCGTCACCGAGACCTTCGCTGGCGTTACCAGGCGCATGTTGAAAGCTGCGGAGACTCCCGCGAGGAACGACGGCGGGAACTTGGTTTCTGTCGGATCTCTCGCGGGCGACGCAGCGCCCAAACCGTCGTCGAGCGCAGTCAAAGTGGTGGGCGGGCTCAAAACCCGCGAGAAGGAAGTCGGCTTCCAGGTGCTGGTCGGTGCGGCGCACAAGCTCGCGCCCTCGCTCGACGCGGGAGCGGTAGGCGCCATCCTGGCCTTCGCCGACTGCGCTCCCACCGCGTGTTACGAGATCTACGCCGCCTGGAAAGAGGGAGACATCGCCCTCGCGCGCGAAAAGCAGACGCGCATCACCACCGCGGCGCAACGCATCGTCAGCGAACTCAGCATCCCGGCCGTGAAGTACGCCATGGACTTCAACGGCCTCTACGGTGGCCCCCCGCGCCTCCCCCTGCTCCCTCTGACGGCGGATAAGAAATCCGAGGTAGAGCAGTTGCTGGAGAACATCCGCAACTGACGCGCATCATTCGTCTCGAGTGGTTGTCGTGCGTGCGCCCTGCTGCATCCGCCACGACGCCACTCGACGCGGCGTGGGCGCGATCATGCATGCTACCATTTCCTCGCCGGCCAACGTTCGTTAAGGTTATTCGCAGCGCGCAAGATTGAAAGGCCTTGCCCATCTTTCAACAGCCCCAAGCCGAGGCGTGCGGGTGAATGTTCGCCGCCGCATCGTGCCCTTCACGGCTTCCCTTGCTGCCGTGGGCGGAATCGTCATTGCGGGCGCTTCTTTCCCCCATGTTCACGTCGCGACCGTAATCCTTGTTCTGCTCCTCGCCATCTTGCTCATAGCCAGACGATGGGGTTTCACTGAAGCAGCGTTGGCGACCGGCCTGGGAGCCGCGCTTCTCGACTACTACTTCCTCCCGCCGGCCGGCTGGGGTATCGAAACGGCCGAACACTGGCTCGTCTTTGTTAGTTTTCTGATCGTTGCTCTGATCGCCAGCCATCTGGCAGCCCAGGCGAAGAATCGGGCGGAAGTGGCCATTGCCCGCCATCGCGAGTTGGAACGGCTGGATGCATTCAGCCGCGACTTGCCCATGGACGGCAGCCCCGGGTCTGTGGTCACCGCATCTCTTGACTCGCTGGTGCGCAATTTCCCAATCGAGGGCGCGGCGTTTTACGATCATAGCCGCGGCGAGATCGCTTGCTCGGGAGCGAAGGGCAACACGATTTCGGCCGACCTGCTCCGGGGCGCCGTCAGTCGAGCCGGTATCGCCAGCGATAAATCAACGGACTCGTTGCTGGTTGCCATCCGTTGCGACGAAAAGCCGGTCGGCAGCTTGGCGGTTTGCGGCGGCGGCATATCGGAGCTCACCTTCCGGGCGATTGCCGACCGCCTTGAGGCCATGCTGGATACGGTCCTGGCTCAGGAGAAAGCGCGACATGCGGACGAAGCCCGAAGGCATCAGGAACTGAAGGCGGCGTTGCTGGATTCCTTGGGCCATGAGATCAAGACCCCTCTTAGCGTGATCAAGACCGCCGTTACTTCCCTCTTGTCCCGAGATTCTGATGTTGCCACCCGGGCTGAACTGCTGTCCATTATCAATCAGGAGACCGATCGGCTGGACGCTTCGATCAGCGAGGTGTTTTGGACAGCGCGCCTCGAGGCCGGCGCCCTGCAGTCGGGCAAGGGTCCCCACGACATGGGTCCTTTAGTCAGCGAAGTTCTGAGCGAACTCGGAACATCTCTCGGAGACCGACCGGTCGGCCTCGAAATTCCCGGTACTTTGCCGCCGGCGCACTGCGACCTTCATATGATCAAGGGTGTGTTGAAGGAATTATTGACCAACGCACTGAAGTATTCCCCTCCCGGCTCGCCTCTGAGCATCTCCGTGCAGCACGCGGGAGACGAGATCGTCACCACGGTGGCGGACTGCGGAATCGGCATCAAGCCGGAAGAGAAGGAGCGCATGTTCGAGAAGTATTACCGGGGTTCCGTGCAAGCTCCGGGCACCGGTCTTGGGCTGGCGTTCGCCAGGACCATCGTGGAAGCGCATGGCGGCCGGATCTGGGTTGAAAGTCAACCTGGTGCGGGAGCGGTATTCTACTTCTCGTTGCCCGCGTCGCGCCAGGATATAGCATGAGCGTCGTGAAGATACTCGTGGTGGACGATGAGCCGCAGATGCGCCGCGTACTGCGGGCCAGCCTGCATGCCCACGACTATCAGATTGTGGAGGCACGTTCGGGTGAAGAAGCCTTGCGCAAATTGGAGGCTGAGCCTTGCGACTTTGTCCTCCTCGACCTGAACATGCCGGGCCTGGGTGGGATGGCGGCGTGCCGTGCTATCCGTGCCAGCTCTGACGTTCCTATTATTGTTGTGTCGATCAGGACGTCGGAGCAGGACAAAGTTACGGCGTTGCAGGCAGGGGCGGATGACTACATCACCAAGCCGTTCGGCATGCCGGAGCTTCTGGCTCGCGTCGAGGCAGTGGCAAGAAGGCGAACCGTCAACGACAGGCCGTCGAATCTGCTGGTCTTAGACGGTATAACCATCGATTTTGAGTCCTACCGAGTCACCGCGCCAGGCCGCGAAGCGCGCCTGACTCCAAAAGAGTTAGAGGTGCTCCGCTATCTGGTTTCGCACTCCGGTCAGGTGATTCCCCACCGGCGGCTGTTGCAAGCGGTGTGGGGCCCGGAATACGGCGACGAGGTCGAGTATCTGCGGGTATTCGTCAACCAGCTTAGAAAAAAGATCGAGCGCAATCCCCATCAACCTAAATATCTTCTTACCGAGCCTTGGGTTGGCTACCGCTTCGCACCTCCGCCGCACTGATTCCGGCAGAGCCGGCTCCTTATGACTTCCTTACTTCTTACTACTAATCTTGAGGTGGGCGAACTGATGTCTCTGTGCCGGTCTTCGGGGTGTGCGCATGGGGCGCAAGAAGCTACTGGTGGTCGATGACGAGCCGCTGATGCGGCGCGTATTGCGGGTCACCCTCAGCACCGAGGGGTTCGACGTGGTCGAGGCCGCCTCTGGGGAGGAGGCGCTGGAACGGCTGAGCACCGGCTCCTGGGACTTCGTCCTTCTCGACCTGAATCTGCCTGGTCTCGATGGAATTGACACCTGTCGCGCGATTCGCGCCAACTCCGACGTGCCCATCATCGTGGTGTCGATTCGAGACTCGGAAGGGGACAAGGCGGCGGCCCGCCAAGCCGGGGCGGATGATTACCTTACGAAACCGTTCAACTTTCGGCGGCTTGCGCAACGCATCTGGTCCGTAAGCCTGAGGAAATCCGGGTTCCGCTTTTGAATGGGGGTCTCATTCCACCGGCCTGCGGGACACGATGCCAGGAATACTGTAGCGTGGATGCTTCGCGGTAACCTTGGGCCTCCGGTTCTCCATCGGCATCGCTACGGCGGTTTCACACCTAACGTAGTCCAGCTCTCGCCTTGAAAGGGCACGCCTGCAGCCGTGCCGTGCATGGCATCGAGGACGTAGGGCTTCACAGGATGCTGCTAGAGTCCATTTCGCGCCGACTTGTAACAGGGCGCAGCTTTCGCCGTGCCGCTATCGATTGAAAATACGTCTGGGCTTTAGCCCCTGCGCTTTTGCCCCGGCCTCTCAACCGCCTTCTTCAACAGCCTCTTTAGTGTCCTATATGGCGATAAAACCAACCGCTGGCACGCTATGGAGCAGGGTGCAGCGACTTTGGAATCGCTCTAGTGAATTTAGACTGTTGAAAAATAGAACACGAACTAGTGCCGATCCTGGTATTCCTCGTACCAGGCCATCTGGATGGCTTCGAGTTTAGATTCGTTCGAGGCCTTGGGGTCGGCAACGAAGTTGGCGAGTTCCGTCACGTACTTGTGCAGGTCGGTGAAGCGGACTTCGAGCGGATTCTGCTCCGGGAATTTGTCGGCCAGCTCGATGGCAATGTCTTCGGCGTTGTCCCACGTGAGATCGTTTGGCATTAGTGGCCTACACCTTCGGAGACGTAGTTGCGGTTCCAGGCGGGAATTTCGACCACCACTTCTCCCGGTTTCTCGATGACGGACTGGCAGCCGAGGCGCGACTCCAGTTGCAGGTCGGCAGCCATGTCCAGCTTGTCGGCCTCGTCATCTTCCATTTCGCTGAGCAGCTCCTTGCCCTTTTTCACGACCACGTGACACGTGGTGCAGGCACAATTACCCCCGCAGGCGTGCTCCAGATGGAGGCCGAAGTTCAAGGCGACATCGAGGAGCGATTGCGGCTTGCCGTGGTCCTGATAGGGCAGTTTGCCATGCTCGAACTCGAAGGTCTTGTTGTCGGGCAAAAATGTGACGCGGACCGTATTCGTGGGGGCGTCGATGGTGGCCGATCCGGTGCCTTGAGATTTTTCGTCTGCCATAAGTTCCTTCTTCGTTGTAGGCGGGCCTGAAGCCCCTGAATCGTTGAAAGCCTACGTTGACGCAGCGCTAAAGCGCTGCTCTACCCTTGCGATCTACTGCTCAATCTCTGCTTTCGCGATGGGGTGCGGCGCGGCGGGCCCTTCGCCCACATCAGCCGTCTCCATCGTCTTGCCTTTCAGTGCGGTGCTGACGGCACTGTCCATCATCATCTCCGCCAGGTGCATGGTTGTCTGATTGAGCACATCGATCGCGGCGCGAATCGCCTGGTAGTCGTCTTGCGGCATGACCGCCTGCAGCGCGTTCTCCAGCTTGCCGATATCGTCGCGTTCGCGCGAAGTAATCTGCTTCCATGCCGGGCTCTTTTTACCTTTTTCCAATGCGGCCAGTATCGTATTCGCCTCGTTGCGTGCTTCGACGAGCTGACGTTTCTGGAAATCCTCCTCGGCGTAGTCGAAGGACTCCAGAATCATGCTTTCGACCTGCTCGTCGGTCAGGCCGTAGCTGGGCTGCACTTCGATCTCGGCTGCCTTGCCGCTGCGAGCTTCGCGCGCCGAGACATGAAGGATGCCGTTGGCGTCGAGCAGGAATTTCACCTCGATACGGGGCAGCCCGGCAGGCATGGGCGGAATGCCCTTCAGGTCGAAACGCGCCAGCGAGCGGCAGTCCTTCGCGAGTTCGCGCTCGCCTTGCACGACATGAATAGCGACGTTGGTCTGTCCTTCGACGCCGGTGGTGAAATGCTCGGTGGCCGATTCCGGAATGGTGGAATTGCGCTGAATGATTTTCACCACGCCGCCACCCAGCGACTCGATGCCGAGCGAGAGCGGCGTGACATCGAGCAAAAGCATTTCTTTTGTAGCTTCGGAGCCGCCGCCGAGAATGTTAGCCTGCACCGCGGCGCCGAGCGCGACGACTTCGTCGGGATTCAGGTCGGCGTGCGGCTGGCGCTCAAACTGGTGTTCGACCAGCGTGCGCACCATCGGGATCCGCGTCGAGCCACCCACCAGCACGGCTTCGTCAATCTGGCTGGGCTTGAGTCCAGCGTCTTTCATCGCCTGGCGAACAGGACCTATAGTGCGGTCGATGACTGGATGAATCAGTTGCTCGTATTGCTGACGCGTGATCTTGCGCTGATAGCGCTTGCCGTCCGGCAGTTCCACGTCGAGCGTGGTTTCCTCCTGCGAGGACAAGGCGATTTTCGCGTCGATCACTGCCTTGCGGGTCGTCTGTACCGCCTCGCCGCTGCGGCGCACGTCAACTCCGAGATCGCCTTGGATGTCGTCGAGTGCGATGGCGATAAGGAGGTTATCGATGTCGTCGCCGCCGAGGTGGGTGTCGCCGTTGGTGGCGATGACTTCGAAGATGCCTTCGTGCAACTTGAGAATGGAGATGTCGAAGGTGCCGCCGCCAAGGTCGTATACCGCAACCGTGGCCGTTTCTTTCTTGTCGAGGCCGTAGGCGAGAGATGCCGCCGTGGGCTCGTTTACCAGGCGCAGAACCTCGAGACCCGCAATGCGGCCGGCGTCTTTTGTCGCCTGGCGCTGCGCGTCGTTGAAGTAGGCGGGCACGGTGATGACCGCCTTGGTGACCGGCGCTGCAAAGTAACGCTCAGCGTTGCGCTTAAGCTGGCGCAGTATGAATGCGGATATCTCCGGCGGCGTGTAGGTCCTGTTGCCCAGCTTGATGCGCAGCACCTCGCCGGGTGCGAGATCGTCGGCCAGGCGGAACGGGAAGAGCTTCAGTTCGTCTTGAATGTCTTCAACTCCACGACCCATCAATCGTTTCACGCTGTAAACGGCGCGCTCCGGAGTTTCGATGAGGTACTTGCGCGCGGGATTGCCCACGATGATCTGGTCACGCTCGTCCAGGGCCACGACCGAGGGCACGAGGTTGGAGCCGTCCTCGCCGGGGATGACGACGGGACGGTCGTTCTCCATGTAGGCGACCAGCGAGTTGGTGGTGCCGAGATCGATGCCGATGATGCGTTCGGTGGCCATTCGCGTCGGCTAGCTCTCCAGTACCTCGTCGATTTCGCGCAGCAGGTTGCGGAGGTAAGAACGGCGGTTCAGGACTGCCAGCATCATGTCGCGGGCAGCCGCACGTTCCGGCTCGGCGACGGTTTCACCGGCAGCGGCGCGGTCCACCAAGGCATCCCAACTCGTCCACGCGGCCTGCAATTCAGACAGCATTTCATGATGCTTGGCGACGAGATGATCTTTTGCGCTGCGTATGTCACGCGTGAGAGCGGGATCGTCCTCGTCCATCTTCTTGTTCATGCGCAGCTCTTCGAGTTGCATGTTGAGCTCGAAAACTTCTTCCAGCAGATCCGGCGGCACCACCTGCTTTTTGGCGGCGCCCGTCTTACGTGCCTCTTCGGTCGCGGTCTTCGACTGCTCTTCCAACTGAACGCCCTGCAGCCGAAGCAGATACACGGTGCGCGAGATCGGGTCCTTCAGGGTGCGATAGGCGTCGTTGAGCTGCGAGGTCTTCTCCAGGCTCCATTCCTGCTCCGGGCCGCTCAAGCGGGCGTTGATGTCGGGATGAATCTTGCGGCTCAGGGCGTAGAAATCGCGCTCCAGTTGCGCGGTGTCGAGATTCAGTTTCCAGGGAAGTCCGAAGAAGGTGAAGTAGTCCACCGGCGCAGGCGGCTGCACCTTGCCGCACTCCTGGCAGTAGTGGGCAGCGCGCATGGCCCCGCACGACCAGCACTCGGTGGTGACGGGTTTGGAGGGCGTCGGAACAAGCACGCCGCTGACCGCACCTTTTTTGCCGTCACTTACTGCCATACCATCCTTTCACTCATCGCCGGACAAGGTCCCAGTCCCGGAGTCCCACTGTCGCGGAACTTCCGTCCTCAACTCGCTGCGACTGGGGTGGAATTCGGCCGCGCCGTGCCTACGAGAAAGAGCTTCCGCAGCCGCAGGACTTCTTCGCATTCGGGTTCTGGAAAACGAATCCCTGGTGCATCAGGGTCTCTTCGTAATCCAAAATCATGCCGTGCAGATAGATGAACGACTTCGGATCGACGAAGACGCGAACATCTTCGAACTGAAACACCCGGTCCCGCTCGCGCGGCTGCGTGTCGAAGCGGATGTTGTAGCTTAGGCCCGAGCAGCCGCCGCCCTGCACGCCCAGGCGCAGGCCGCCTTCGGTGGGAGAGATGTTCTCCTTGGCCATGGCGGCGCGAATGCGCGCAAGGGCTTGCTCCGTCACCTGAATGCCCTTGGCGGGCACCGTCGGGACTTGCATCGGATTTTCGATGTTGACCGTGCTCATAGTCGTCACGCGTGCCGCGCCTTCTGGCGCAGCACACCGCGCTCCGAGTTCAGTTTACGCTTGCTGGGCAACCGCGGCCGGCTGCGGCTGCGCCTGCTTCTTCTTCCAGTCGCCGATGGCGGCGCGAATCGCGTCCTCCGCCAGCACTGAGCAGTGGATCTTCACCGGCGGAAGCGAAAGCTCCTTCACGATCTCGGTGTTCTTGATCTGCAGCGCTTCGTCCACCGTCTTGCCCTTCACCCACTCGGTGGCGAGGGAAGACGAGGCGATGGCGGAGCCGCAGCCGAAGGTCTTGAACTTGGCATCTTCAATGATGTTGGTGTTCGGGTTGACCTTGATCTGCAGCTTCATGACGTCGCCGCACTCAGGAGCGCCGACCAGTCCGGTTCCGACTTCGGAGCTGTGCTTGTCGAGTGAGCCGACGTTACGCGGGTTAGTGTAGTGATCGAGAACCTTGTTGCTGTATGACATTTGTGTCTCCTAAACTCTGAATCTAAGCTCAGTCTTTTCGTCTCGCCTTTCGCCAGTCGCTTTTTGCTATTCGTGCTTGCCTGTCGAAAGCCAAAAGCGGAGGGCGAACAGCGAACGGCGACCGTTAGTGCGTCGGTTCGGCCGCCCACTGGACCTTCGTCAAATCGATGCCTTCCTTCGCCATTTCGTAGAGCGGCGACAGCTCGCGCAGGCGGTTGACTGTCTCGACGACGCGGTGCGCCACGTAATCGACTTCGGCTTCGGTATTGAAGCGTCCGATGCCGAAGCGAATGGAGCTATGCGCCAGGTCGTCACCCGCGCCCAGCGCCTTTAATACATAAGATGGCTCAAGTGTCGCGGAGGTGCAGGCCGAGCCACTCGACACCGCGATGTCGTTAATGCCCATCAGCAGCGACTCGCCCTCGACATACGCGAAACTAATGTTGAGGTTGTTCGGCAGGCGATGCTCCACCGAGCCGTTGATGTAAACCTCGTCGAGCTGGCCCATAATCTTGTCCTTCAGGCGATCGCGCAGGCCGCTGAGCTTCCTGGCTTCCTCGGCCATCCCTTCTTGCGCGATGGCGCAGGCCTTGCCGAGTCCGACAATGCCGGGAACGTTCAGCGTGCCGGAACGCATGCCGCGCTCGTGGCCGCCGCCGTCGATCTGCGCGACGAGCTGTACGCGCGGATTCTTGCGGCGTACGTAAAGCGCGCCGACTCCCTTGGGGCCGTAAATCTTGTGGCCGCTGATGGAGGCCAGGTCCACGTTGTCCTGAATGACGTTGAACGGCACCTTGCCGACGGCCTGCACCGCATCGGTGTGGAAGAGCACGCCCCGCTCGTGACACAGCGCGCCGATTTCGCGGATGGGCTGCAACACACCGATTTCGTTGTTGGCGGTCATGATCGTGACGAGAATGGTCTTGTCGTCCATGGCGCGCTTCAGGTCGTCGAGGTCGATGCGGCCGTCCTTCTGCACCGGCAGATAGGTGACGCGGAAGCCATATTTCTCCAGCCGCTTGCAGGTGTCGAGTACGGCCTTGTGCTCGGTCGCCTGGGTAATGATGTGGTTGCCCTTCTCGCGATACATCTCGGCCACACCTTTGATCGCGAGGTTGTCGCTCTCGGTGGCGCCGGAGGTAAAGATGATCTCCTTGGTGTTGGCCCCAATGAGTTTGGCAATGCGCTCGCGCCCCTGCTCGACCGCCTGCTCGGCTACCCAGCCAAACTCGTGGTTGCGGCTGGCGGCGTTGCCGAAGGTCTCGCTGAAATAAGGCAGCATCTCTTCCAACACACGCGGATCGGTGCGCGTGGTGGCGTGGTTGTCCATGTAAATGGGTAGCTTCACATCGTTGCCGTTCACTTCGATGGCATGCGCGCTCATAATTGCTGTGGTCTCCTAAACTTCTCCCGCTTTACTTGAGGGCCAGCCGAGGGTGATCAATTCCGGTGCGCTTTCCTGCTCGGCGTCCGTCATGTCCCAGATGGTTAATCTGTTCAGAACTTCTTCAATGGTTCGGCTGACTTTCAGCAGCGGTCCGCGCACAGTGCAGCGGTCACTCTGCTCGCAGTCGGCAGTGGCAGCGCTGCAAGAGGTCATGAACAACGGTCCCTCGATGGTGCGAATCACCTCGTAGGCCGTGATCTTGCGTGGGTCGCGCGAAAGCGTGTAGCCACCATTCGTGCCATATTGCGAGGTCAGCAGACCAGCCTTGGTCAGGCGCTGCAAAATTTTGGCCAGCGCCTCCTGCGGGATGCTGTACATCTCCGCCAAGTCCTTGGCGCTGCAAGCGCCCAGGTCGGAGTGCTCGGCCAGATGCCGCATGGCGATCAACCCGTAGTCCGCTTTTTTGGTCAGCTTGAACAAGCTCGCATCCGCCCTCGTCGTATTAGACCAATTGCCGACTGATTTAGTCGCAATTCGATTTTATTCATGGGCGGGGTTGAAATGCAAGCCTTTCCACCCAAACTTCAAGATTTGCATTGATTGGCATCTAACTGACGTTAAATGGTTTATTTATTGACGACGAGATGGGTCGGATATTTTTGAACGAGCTTGGGAGAAATATCCGACCAAAACTGGCCTTATATTTGCCAATCGGCGTTGCGATGGTGTGGCCGGCGGCTCCTGGAGGGCGCCGCCGGGGCAGGATTTCGAATCGCATGCCCGGGCTCTTCGGCCGCACGCTGGCCGCATTGGAGCACCGACCAGGACACGTTTGGATCGGATCCTCCGGGGTGCTGCCGTCTCATACGAGACGGCTTGCACCAGCAAATCGATTCCGTAAATTCATTTTCGATAGCGCGAAACCCAATCCCGCACTCGTGCATCGTTTCTCTGTGCGGATGCTGCCTGGATGGCCGGGCCCAGTCGTCACGGCCTGCGTTTGCGGCTGGGAAGGCTTCGTCGCCGCCATCAGATTTTTACATGCACCCTGCGGGAAATGCTTGACAACGCATTCGGCGGGGCTAAAATACCGCTCAACTCGCATCTGCCCGAAGGGTTCGGGCGACGCACTATGAACTTCATCCAGCCGGCGAACAAAACCTACAGCTACCCCCAGAGCGAGGCCATGCAGAAGACGTGCCTTCATCCTCGGGTCCAGGTGGTGTCGCGCGACGAAGATGCGGAATTCGTGGAGTGCCTCGAATGCCGCGAAATCTTTGAGTCGAGCGAGTTCCGCGACATGGACATCGAAGCGAAGATTCCCACCGAAGAAGAATAGGCCGCGCTGTCGAACAAACTGAAGCTTGGGCGAGCAGGCAGAGGTGTGTGTGAACCGCTCTTCGCCATTCGCTCTTCGCTGCTATTGGCCTGCGGGGTACTAGAGCCATTCCAGCGAAGACGTACCCGCCGGGAGCCTCGATTCGTATAAAGGCATGACTTCAGTTGCGCCGTAAACCGCTGCCGCCACGTCGGGCTTTACAGGCCGCTGCAAAACTCGCTTTTGCTCGGCTCTGTATCAGGGCATGACTTTAGTCATGCCGTAAAGGCCTTATTTTGACCCGCCGCGCGGACTTCAGTCCGCGCGGCCGCTGCAAAACAGACTTTTTCAGCAGCTTCTTCAGCCCGGCGGCACAACTATGGGGCACAGCTACTGTGGAACCGCTCTAGCCGAGGCGGAGAGCGGGATCGGAAGACAGCTCCGGATGTGCGAATTCGTGCGCAAGAAATCGCGGGTAAGCCGCCGCGGCAATCATGGCAGCGTTGTCGGTGGACAGCTTGCGCGAGGGGAAGAGCACAGGGATGCCTTCTTCAGCGGCGCGAGTTTCGAAGGTCTTGCGGAGCTCTCTGTTGGCGGCGACGCCGCCTGTGACGAGCAATGTGGCGACGACATGGTCAATCGCGGCGGCGAGAGTCTTGCTGACCAGGTCGTCCACCACCGCGCGCTGGAACGACGCGACGAGGTCGAGTGTCTGGCGGTCGCAGGCGGCGAGGTAGTCATGGGGGCTGGGCTTGGCGATGGTCTTCATTGACTCGCGACGGCGCCGGATGCTCTCCCCCATATCGTGAACTTCGACATAGCGCAGCACCGCGGTCTTGATTCCGCTGTAGGAGAAGTCGGTGCGGCGCTCGTCTTCAGCATGCCGATTTTGCGGATTGCGGTCGCGGTGCTTGATCTGCGCAAACGGGAACTTCACCGCCTGCGGGTTGCCGTGCTGCGCGAGGAAATCAATGACCGGCCCGCCGGGATAGCCGAGTTCGAGCAGCTTGGCAACCTTGTCGAAGGCCTCTCCGGCGGCGTCGTCGCGGGTGTGGCCGATGTTGCGGTAGATCCAGCCGGCATCTCTGCGCTCGGCGAGATATAGATGTGTGTGGCCGCCGCTAACAACCAGGGCGAGCACAGGAAACTGTAGCTCGTTCTTACCGTTCTGCCGTTCTTCCAGTAGTACAGCGTGAATATGTCCTTCAAGGTGGTTCACGGCAATCAACGGTTTGTCGAGGGCGAAGGCGAGTCCCTTGGCGTAGCTGAGTCCGACTAGCAACGAACCCGCGAGTCCCGGCCCTTGCGTAACCGCGATGGCGTCGATGGTTTGGTAGGTCTTGCTCGCGTCTTCCAGCGCCTTGCGCACCACCGGCACAATGGCGCGCAGGTGCTCGCGCGAGGCCAACTCTGGCACTACACCCCCGTAAGGATAGTGCGTGGCGATCTGCGAATAGACGACGTTGGAGATGAGTTCTTCGCCGGAGCGCACCACGGCGGCCGCGGTCTCATCGCAAGAACTTTCGATGCCGAGGATGTAGGCGTCGGGCACGCATTTATTGTACGAGGTTGTCTGTGTGGTAAAGCCGTTTCTGCAACCTTGCATTCTTGGTTCATGACAAGAACTCGCGGCGCCGGGGACATTGCCACCCCGGGGCACGCTTATCACGATCACACCGGGACGTGACCAATGCCCTTCCGTGGCCAGCCATCCATCTTGTAAACCAAGGCATTGTGAGGGAAGGATAGGTGTCCTTCACCGGGCCGCGCGTATGCTACGACCCAAATCAGCTCTTTGAAAACTTAGACCCGTGTCGCCATCGCCCAAGAGGCGGCAGACGCCGCTGCCGCGGTTTGACGACCTTCGAGTGTGTTCTTGTGATGTAGTGTTGTAGTTATATATCATGTAACCTGAAGAATGTTATTTCTATGGCGCTATCTGATTATAAATGACATTAGATATGTGGTTGTGTGTTGTAGCTAGCTATAACAATAAGAAAATCGCGGCCAGCCCTGAAAAGCAAACCTACAGCCTCCGGCAAAGCTGTATCACGAAACTGCGGGACACCACCCTCGCATCTTCCCGTCTCCAGTGACCGGCTACCTTCCGCTCGGACCCTCGGCGCAGTGTCAGCGAATACAATCTCCTCATTCATGAAGCAGCATGCCATCCACGTCGTTCGCGAACTACGCCGGCACGGCTTCCAGGCCTACCTGGCGGGAGGCTGTGTGCGCGACATGCTGCTCGGCATCGAGCCGACGGATTACGACGTAACTACTGACGCGACGCCGAATGAGGTGATGCGCATCTTTCCCGAAACCTATGCCGTGGGGGCGCAGTTTGGGGTGTTGCTGATTCCTATTCCAAAGGACGGGGGCGAGGCGGCAACGGACAAGGCCGAGCACCCCATTGAAGTGGCGACGTTTCGCAGCGATGGGATTTACTCGGACGGGCGGCATCCTGAGAAAGTGCAGTATTCGAAGTCGCCGCAAGAAGACGTGCAGCGGCGCGACTTTACCATCAACGGGCTGCTCATGGACCCACTGGACGGCAACCGGGTGCTGGATTTTGTCGGTGGGCGGGCGGACCTGGCGGCGGGAATCGTGCGAGCGATTGGCGATCCCGAACGGCGGTTTTCAGAAGACAAGTTGCGCATGTTGCGAGCGGTGCGATTTGCGGCACGCTTTGGCTACACCATCGATCCACCAACGTTCGCGGCAATTCAGGAGCTGGCGCCCGGAATTCATCAGGTGAGCCGCGAGCGGGTGCGCGACGAGCTGACCAAGATGCTGACTGAGGGGCATGCGCGGCAGGCGTTCGAGCTGCTCGATCGTAGCGCGCTGCTGAAAGAAGTGCTGCCGGAGATCGACCGCATGCATGGCGTGGAGCAGCCGCCGCAGTTCCATCCGGAGGGTGACGTATGGATCCACACGATGCTGCTGCTGGGACAGTTGCCGTCGAACTGTTCGCGGACCCTGGCTTGGGGAGCGCTGTTACATGACGTCGGGAAGGCTCCGACCTTTCGCATCGCGCCGGATCGAATTCGCTTTGACGGACATGTGGAAGTTGGAGTGGCGATGGCGCACGAGATCTGTCGGCGGTTGAACTTTTCCAATGACGACACCGACCAGATTGAGGCGCTGGTGGCCAACCACATGCGCTTTACCAACGTCGAGCGCATGAAGGACTCGACGTTGAAACGATTCATGCGGTTGCCGGATTTCGACGAGCACCTGGCACTGCATCGCATGGATTGTCTGGCCAGCCACGGCGGACTGGCGCATTACGAATATTTGCGGGAGAAATTGCTTTCTACGCCGCCGGAAGAGATGCGGCCGCAGCGGCTTCTGACCGGGCGCGACCTGATCGAGCTGGGCTATGCACCGGGGCCGCGGTTCAAGGAGATTCTCGCGGCCGTGGAGGATGGCCAGTTGGAGGGCAAGCTGCACACCCACGAGGAAGCCGCGGCGTGGGTGCAGTCGGAGTTCGGGCGCGAAATCGTCTAGAATCGAAGTTCACCACATGCAGCACGCGCGGGGAACACTGCGAAAGATTTTTGCCGACAAGGTTTGCGCCGAGGCGGGCGACGAGGCTCCAGTGCTGGCGTGGCCGGTGGTGTGCGGGGCGACGGTGGCGGTCAAGACGCGGGCGCTCAGTTTTGTGGATGGCGTGCTGGTGGTGGCAGTTCCCGATACGGCGTGGCGCAAACAGTTGCAGAGTATGTACGCGCAATATGTTGCCGGGCTGAACCAGATCTCAGGAAAGCAAGTGAAGAGCATCTCGTTTGTCGTGGCCCCACACGCCACAAGTACAACGGTTTAACTGCGAGGACAGAGATGGTTTCGGATAAGGACGTTTCCTACGTCGCGGATTTGGCGCATCTCGAGCTGACAGCCGAGGAGCGCGCGCACATGCTAAAGGACCTAAACTCCATCCTGGCTTATGTGGAGCGGCTGAACCAGCTCGATACCACGAATGTCGAGCCGATGGCGCAGGTGGCCAGCCGCTACGGCGCGGCCCAAGAGGGCGGGGCATTTGCCTATGCCATGCGTGCGGATGAATTGAAGCCGTCTCTGCCGCACGACGAGGCGATGAAGAACGCTCCGCAGACGGATGGAACGTTCTTCAAAGTGCCGAAGGTAATTGAGCGGTAGCGTGGCCTCGCGGACTGAAGTCCGCTCGCCAATGCCTAACTGGAGACGTGACGCCACGGCTAAAGAGGTTGCTGAAAAACTCGTGATCGCGAATGTTTCGTATCAGGGCATGACTTTAGTCATGCCGTAAATGCTTCAAAATGAATTGGGGCTTTAGCCCCTGCGCTTCTGTTCCGATCTCTGAATAGACTTTTTCAGCAGCCTCTAAAACCGTGCCCTTTCAAGCCATGGCCAATCTCGACATATTGACGGTGGATGCGGCGCGAACCGCGGTGCTGGAGAAGCAGACCACGGCGACCGCGCTCGTCGATGCGTTCTATCAGAAGATTGAAACCGAGGACCCGGCGATCGGCGCTTATCTGACGCTGTGCCAGGAGCGTGCGCAGCGGCAGGCCGAGCGGGTGGACGCGCTGGCAGACCAGGGCGATGCGCTGCCTCCGCTGGCTGGCGTGCCCATCGCGATTAAAGATGTACTGACGACCAAAGGCGTACGCACCACGGCGGGCTCGAAAATCCTCGACAGCTTCATCGCCCCGTATGACGCGACGGCTGTGGCACGGCTGGAAGCCGCAGGCGCGATCGTGCTGGGCAAGACGAACTGTGACGAGTTCGCCATGGGGTCGTCGAATGAGAATTCGGGGTTTCATCCGGTGAAGAACCCACGCGATTTGTCGCGTGTGCCGGGAGGTTCTTCCGGTGGCTCGGCAGCGGTCGTAGCGGCGGGTACAGCGGTGGCGTCGCTCGGTTCGGATACCGGCGGCTCGATCCGGCAGCCGGGAGCGTTTTGCGGGGTGGTCGGACTGAAACCAACGTATGGGCGGGTGTCACGTTATGGGTTGATTGCGTTCGCGTCTTCGCTCGATCACGTGGGGCCGTTCGGCAAAACCGTGAAGGATGTTGCGCTGATCCTGCAGCAGATAGCAGGGCGCGATCCCATGGATTCGACCTCGGCGGACTTGCCGGTCCCGAATTATGCGGAACACGTGGGTCAGCCGGTGACCGGGCTGAAGATTGGGGTTCCCAAGGAGTACTTTGGCGAAGGACTCGATCCAGAGGTGCGCGTGGCTGTCGAGGCGGCCATCCAGGAGCTGTCCAAAGCGGGCTGCGAGGTGATGGAAATCTCACTGCCGCACACGGAATATGCCATCCCGACCTACTATCTGATTGCCACGGCCGAGGCTTCATCGAATCTGGCGCGCTTTGACGGCGTGCGCTACGGCATGCGGGCGCGCGAGGCCAAGGCGCTGGCTGACATGTACCGCCGGACTCGCGATGCCGGCTTTGGGACGGAAGTGAAGCGGCGCATCATGCTAGGGACCTACGCGTTGAGCGCCGGATATTACGACGCGTACTATTTGAAGGCGCAAAGGGTCCGCAGCCTGCTGGCGCTGGACTTCGACGAGGCGTTCGCCAAGGTGGATGCGATCGTGACTCCCACAACGCCGACGCCTGCGTTCAAACTCGGCGAGAAGGTGGACGATCCGCTGGCGATGTACCTGGCCGATATCTACACCGTGACAGCGAATCTGGCGGGCGTGCCAGGAATCACCGTGCCCTGCGGCAAGAGCAGGGAAGGCTTGCCCATCGGGATGCAGATTCTGGGAAAGCATTTCGATGAGGCAACGGTGTTGAAGACGGCGCACGTAGTCGAACATGCGCTAGCAGATGGCGCGGCCTATGCTGGCTCGTAATACCGTTCCCCTGCGCAGGAGCAACACAGAATCACGCCCTCGCGCCGTACTTCACGCTGGAAGTTGATGCCCTCGCCGCACTGCGCGCAGACAATGCGCTCGCCCTTGTAGCCGGGAAGCTCCTGCGGCGGTACCGGGACCTTCACCCACTGCACTGTGAAAAGGTTTTCGTTCGACATCTCGCGGTAAGCCAGCATCTGCTGCTGGTTCTTGTTCTCGATTTCTGGATGCAAGTGGCGCGCCAGTGCCTTAGAGCTCTCGCGCGCTGCGAGGCGGACGGCGCGGCCGGATTCCAGATCGACGAATGTTGATGCGACCTTGCCCCAGTCGCGGAATTTCAGGGCGCGCTTGCCGAGGCGGCATCCGGTGACGACGCTGATGGCGTCGGTCATGCAGCGGTCGATTTCGACATAAGTGACAAGGCGCTTGCGGTCTTTGCCGCAGGGGTCGTCGAGGCCAAGCAACTCGAGGCCGTACATGGCCATACGGACACCAAGAATTTGCCCGGCGCACAGATGTCCGTGGGCAATTTCGGCATCGCGGAGAAGTTGGTCGAAGGACTTCACGGTGCGGACAGTTTACGTCATTCTTCGGCAGGCGTGTCGGGCGTGACGTCGGCGAAGCGGCCGGTGACGTCCACTGAAAGCTTCTCGCCACCTAGCGGGGTGAACGTCACGCGTATCGGATTGCGCTGCCAAAGCGGGGCCTGGCAAACGGCGTCGGGTAGTTCGCCGTCCAGCTTATCGAGCTGCTTCTTGTAAATCGGTTTTTTGGCGGTGATTTGCGCGACGATGGCCGATACGCGCTCACCGTCGTCGGCCACGCCGCAGTAGGCGGCGTAGTCGCGGTACCAGCTCACGTCGGAATAGTAGGGATCGAAGTCTGGCAGCCTGATTTGGGTGATGCGGCCGGTGGTACGGTCCACCAGCAGCCAGCCTCCGCGTTGCCACAGCCACCGGGCGGCTGACTCGTTGGGCAGGGAATCGTTAACCCGGTAGGCGCGGCGAATGACAAAGACACGGTCGGTGATGTCATGCGCCGGACCGGTCGTGTACTCCTTGAGCTTGGTGTCGAGGTAGAGCGGTCGGACGGTGATGGTGACCGTTTTCTCTTCCGAAGGGCCGAGCAGCAGTTTGACTGGGGTGGGTTTGCCCAGGCTCAGGACGTGGGGTTTGGAGGCGGCAGCAGCGGAAATCACGAGCGTCAAGAGTGCGAACGAAATACTTAGATGGCGCATTTGAGGCTAGCGTAGCGCGGTGGCCGGGTGGGCGCAAGTTACGAAAGTACCCAAAGGGGCGGGGAGGGACTGGCATACAATGAGCGAGCAATCCAAACCCCAATGAGTAAACCAACCCACAGTTTTGTGATTCCCGCTTACAACGAGAGCGAGCGTTTGGGAGAATCCATTCCGAAGGTGATGGATTATGTTCGCGAGCGCGGCCTAACAGGGGAAATCATCGTGGTCAATGACGGTTCGACCGATGCTACGGCCGAGGTGGTGCGGGGGTTCGCGGCCGCTAATCCCACAATCGTGTTGCTGGAGAACCCCGGCAATCGCGGGAAGGGATATAGCGTTCGCAACGGAATGTTGCACGCCCGGGGTGAGGTGGCGCTGTTTACCGATGCGGACTTGTCCTCCCCGATCACCGAGGCGGACAAGTTATTTGCGGCGCTGACTCAGGGTGCGGATGTTGCCATCGGGTCGCGCTGGCTGCAGCGTGAGTTGCAGACCGAACGGCAGCCGCTGCTGCGGCAACTGTACGGACGGCTGTTCAATCTCGGGCTCAAGTTGGTGCTGGGGTTGCAGTACCGCGATACGCAATGCGGCTTCAAGGCCTTCAACCGGCGGGCGATTGAGGCGGTGTTCACGCGCCAGCACATCGAGCGCTGGGGGTTCGATCCGGAATTGCTGTTTCTGGCGGGCAGGTTCAGATTGAAGACCGCCGAGGTTCCGGTGGAATGGGCGCACGATCACCGGTCGAAGATCAATCCGTTGCGCGACGGCGTGAGGATGGGTGTGGAAGTATTGAAGATACGCTGGAACGCGACGCTGGGCCGCTATCGCAAGCCGGCATTTGGATTCGCCGAGGGAACTGCAGCAACGCCCGATGCGCCAGTGGGATCTACGAAATAGCCGATCGTAACCCTGATTGCGATGTGGGGCGAGATAGAAATTCATGCAAAATTTGCAGCTTCCGGCTTTGTCTGGCATCTTGTTTGGAAGCGTATTGAGTTCGAGAGCGCCATTTCCTCCCAGCCATGCAAAGCACATTCCTATCTTCGGGATTTGCCAGCACGCCAGCCTCAACCGGCGAACTGTTTCTATTGGAACAATACAGGTCGGTCCGGAGTACCTCGCTGCGATGTTGCGCTCCGCTTGCGGTGGAAGACCATAGCCTGCAGGCCATGCCGGATGCCAGTCCGGCGAAGTGGCATCTGGCGCACAGCACGTGGTTCTTCGAGACGTTTCTACTGAGCGAACATCTGCCGGGATACAAACCCCTGAATCCTGCGTTCCGCAATCTGTTCAATTCGTATTACAACGCGGTGGGCGATCGTCCGGCGCGGGCATTGCGGCACGTCTTGTCACGACCGACGTTAGACGAGGTGCATGCCTATCGCGCCCATGTGGACGCAGCGATGGAACTGTTGCTCGCGCGCAACTTGTCTTCCGATGTCCAAGATCTGGTCAAGCTGGGCATGAACCACGAGCAGCAGCACCAGGAGCTGATCCTGACCGACGTGAAGCATGGCTTGGCAGCGAATCCGCTGCGCCCGGCGTATCGGGAGCGGCCTGACAATGGGCCGTCGAAGCTGGCCCGGGCGCCAGCCTGGCAGGCGTTTCCGGAGGGCCTATATTCCGCCGGGCATGCGGGAGGCGAGTTTGCCTTCGACAACGAAGGGCCGCGGCACACAGTGTTCCTTGTGCCCTTCCGGCTGGCGTCGCGACTTGTGACCAACGGCGAGTATATCGAGTTCATGCGTGCCGGCGGGTATGAGACGGCGGCGCTGTGGTTGTCGGATGGATGGGACTGCGTGCGCGCGAACAATTGGAACGCTCCGCTGTATTGGGAGCGTCGTGACGGCCAGTGGTGGCATTACACGCTGGACGGTATGAGACCGGTGCGCGACGAAGAACCGGTATGCCACGTCAGCTACTACGAGGCGGATGCGTTCGCGCGCTGGGCGGGAGCGCGGCTGGCAACGGAGTTCGAGTGGGAAGCGGCGGCGCAGGTCTCCGCCATCGAAGGCAATTTCATGGAGAGTGAAGCCTTCCATCCAAGAGTTGCGCCCGAGAGCGCATCACTGTCGCAGATGTTCGGCGATGTGTGGGAATGGACGGCGAGCGCTTACCTCCCTTATCCGGGATATCAGCCGGCAGCGGGGGCGGTGGGCGAGTACAACGGCAAGTTCATGTGCAACCAGATGGTGCTGCGCGGAGGTTCGTGCTCGACACCGCTGTCGCACATCCGGCGCACGTACCGGAATTTCTTCCCGCCTCACGCGCGGTGGCAGTTCATGGGCATCAGGTTGGCCAATGGCGACTAGCAAACAATTACAGTTCGTCGCCAATGACGCGACCGCATCGGCGGTGCGCGAAGGACTGAACGCTTCGCCCAAGCGGCTGCCGTCGTGGCTGTTCTACGACGAGGCGGGCTCGGCGCTGTTCGAGCAGATCACCGAGTTGCCGGAGTATTACCTGACGCGGACCGAGCGCGCGATTTTTGAAAGCTACGCGGGGGAGATTCTGCAGGCGGCGGGGCCCTTGCTAACGCTGGTGGAACTAGGGGCGGGGACGGCAAGTAAGACAAGCGTCCTGATTGAAGAGCTACTGCAGCGCCAGGCACGGGTGCTGTTCTATCCCATCGATGTCTCGGCCAGCGCAATGCAGCAGGCGGTGGCGCAACTGGGGCGGCAGTTTCCGCAGCTTCGAGTCAATCCCATCGTGGCCGACTACACCGGCGGAGTGGAAGCGCTGCAGCGCATCTCCGGGCGCAAGCTGGTGTTGTATATCGGTTCTAGCATAGGGAATTTCGAGCCCGACGAGTCAGTGCGAATGCTGCGGCGGATTCGGCGATCCCTGCGCGCAGGCGATGCCATGCTGCTGGGGACGGACTTCGCCAAGAGCCCAAAGATTCTCGTCCCGGCCTACGATGATCCGCAAGGCGTGACGGCGGCTTTCAACAAAAACATCCTGGCGCGGCTGAATCGGGAGCTGGACGCGGACTTCGGCCTCGACGCATTTCGCCATGTCGCGCTGTGGAACAAGCGGTGCTCGCGCATGGAGATGTATCTGGAAAGTACGGTGGAGCAGCAGGTGTTTTTGTCCCTGCTCGACATGGATGTGGCATTTGGCGGCGGCGAGCGCATCCATACCGAGAATAGCTACAAGTACACCATGGAGATGGGGGAGACCATTTTGCGGGAGAGCGGGTTCCGGCTGGAACAGAGCTGGCAGGACCGGCAAAAGTGGTTTGGGGTACACCTGGCGCGGGTGTGAGCCTCACAGAGCATTTCTTCGTTACAACCGTCGCTTCCCACATTTTTGCGAGAGCCTGCATTCAACTCCGAGTTTTCCTCAGCGAATGCGTCGGTCGCGATTGACCTTTGCGTGCACAACAGACGAAAATCGCTGTTCCCTATGGTGGTTTATCTCTCTGGCGCAATCGAATATTCACCGGACCACGGCAAGAGCTGGCGGGCAGAGATCACCCCCTTCCTGCGCTCACTGGGCCATGACGTCTATGATCCGGCCGAGGACGAAAAAAAGAACCTGACCGAGGTGGAGCGCCGCGAATTTCGCGGGTGGAAACACTCGGACCTGCCGCGCTTTCAGCAGACCATTCGCAAGATCATTGCCTACGATCTGGACTGGATCGAGCGGCAAACGGACTACATAGTCGCCTACTGGGATGAGCACGCCGCGCGGGGAGCGGACTCACAGGCGGAGCTGACACTGGCGCACCGTCAGGGCATTCCGGTGTACCTGGTGACCGAGTTGCCCGTGGGGCAGATTAGCGGATGGATTCTGGGGTGCGCGTCGCAGGTGTTTCCCAGCTTCGCCGAGCTGAAGCAGTTCCTGGCGGTGCGATACTCTCGAAGGGAAGGACAAGGTACGGCATCGCAGGTGCGGCAGCCGGCGGAAATGGGATGAATTGGGCCAAAGGAAATCTCGGCTGGATCGAAGTGGTGTGCGGGCCAATGTTCAGCGGCAAGAGCGAGGAGCTCATTCGCCGTCTGCGGCGGGCGGAGATCGCGCGCCAAAGAGTCCAGATCTTTAAGCCCGGGATCGACAATCGCTACTCGGCCGATCACATTGTGTCGCACAGCGACCTGAAGATCCGTTCCGTTTCTGTGCGCAATGCTGCTGACATCGAGGCCCAGCTCGACATTCGCACCGAGGTCATCGGCATCGATGAAGCGCAATTCCTGGGCATGGAACTGGTCGATCTGGTGGTGCGCCTGGCCGATATGGGGAAGCGCATCATCATTGCCGGGCTGGATACAGACTATCTGGGGCGGCCATTCCAGCCCATTCCCGAGCTGCTGGCGGTGGCCGACGAAATCACCAAGACGCTGGCCATCTGCATGCAGTGCGGGAACCCCGCCAAGCACACGCAGCGGCTGGTGGCCAGCGAAGACCTGATTGTGGTGGGCACCGCTGGCATGTATGAGGCGCGCTGCCGGCGTTGCTTCGAGCCCAACCTTGCGAAACTGGAAAATGCTGAACCCGCCGTGCAGGCGAAGACCGCCAAAGCTGCCAAGTAGCCATGACTCTTCATCGATTTCGCCTGCTGCCCGTTTTCCTTACCGTGATGTTGCTGGCGAATTCCGCGTGGCCGTGGGGCAACGAAGGCCACATGATGATCAACCGGGTGGCGGCGGAGAAGCTGCCCACTGACGTCCCGGCGTTCCTCCGGAGTGCAGAAGAACAGTTGGCCTATCTCGGGCCGGAGCCCGACCGCTGGCGCGAAAAGTCGGAGCTAGCACTGAAGCTTTCGCAGGAGCCGGACCACTTCATCGACCTGGAGTTGGTCGAGGGCATGACGCTGCCGCCCGACCGCTACAGCTTCTATCGTGCGCTGGAGACGAAGCGGCAGCAGTCGCCGGGCCAGGCCGACAGCCTTTGGCCGGAGAAGGTCGGTCTGCAGCCTTACATCACGATGGAAGGTTTCGGCCGGCTGGTGGTGGCGTTCCGCGAATATCGGCACGCTTTGCGCGATCACACCAATCCGGAGTTCGCCGAGCGCGACGCGATTTTCTACGCCGGCTGGCTGGGGCATTACGTGGCCGACGGGGCGAATCCGCTGCACACGACGGTGAATTACAACGGTTGGACCACGGCGAACCCTAACGGATACACCACCGCGAAGACGATTCACTGGAAGATGGAGGGTGTGTTCGTCGCCGCCAACCAGAAGCAGTTGCAGTTCGCGGCGCTGGTGCCGGACAAGGCACGGAAGCTGGAGAATCCCTTTGAGGACTATGTCGCATATCTGCGCAAGTCGAACGGCTACGTGGAGCAGGTGTATCAACTCGAAAAAGCCGGTGGATTCGAGGGCGCAGGAACGGCCGAGTCGCGGGAGTTTATCGAGCAGCGCATGGCCTACGGCGCCGAGATGCTGCGCGATCTGTGGTACACGGCGTGGCTGGACAGCGCGGTCGATCCTCCGCCGTACGTGCCGCCCAAGCCGGCCACTAGCAAGCCGCCGGACATGAAAACGGTTCCGAAGTTGGGGGAGCCGAGTTCGCAGCCGGGACGATAGCATGCCGACCAAGTTGACGCCCGAAGTCGAGAAGGTGCTGTGGAGCGCAGCGGAAGAGGCCGCAGCTCGCGCTTATGCGCCGTACTCCGGCTTCCATGTCGGCGCTGCGCTGCTCACCAGCGAAGGCGAGATCGCGTCCGGCTGCAATGTGGAGAACGCGTCCTACGGACTGACCAACTGCGCCGAGCGGACGGCCGTCTTCCGGGCCATCGCGGAAGGGAAGCTGGCGAAAGGCGTCAGCATTGCGGCCATCGCCGTGGTGCACCGCGACCATCAAAGCTGCACGCCGTGCGGAGCTTGCCGGCAAGTGCTGTCGGAGTTCGGGATGAACGCCGTCGTGCTGTACGAGTTTGACGGCGAACGCCGGCAGACGACCGTCAGCGCTCTGCTGCCCGAGAGCTTTCAACTGTAATCGCCGGCCACTTGCGCGACTCGAATTCGCGGAATTGCTCTTCCAGCTTGAGCTGTAGCTGCGCCCTTGGGCTTCCGGCAAGATTCTTCTCGCAGGCGGCTGAAGGTGCATTTCCCGACTCCACTCCCACACAATCCTTGACCGGCGTAAACGACTTCGCGTTGCTCCAGAGGCTCGGGCCGGAAATAAACGCGTGCACCAGGCTGGTGCGCGCCATTCGCTTCAGATCGCTGTAAGTCAGGTCCTGGTCTTCAACGCCGCGAAGATACTCATGCGTCATGTCGGAACGGGCTACCCCTTCGTCGTCCGTCGCCAGTGCCACCGGCACTCCCGCGCGCATGTAGTCGTGCAGGGGATGCTGCTTGCCGCTCACTCCGAGAATCACGTCATTGCTGGTGAGGCAGATCTCCACCATGACGTTCTTCTTGGCCATCTCGTCGAGCAGTTCGAGCGGGTTGGTTTCGTTGAGCACGTCCACCCCGTGGCCGATGCGCTCAGCGCCGGCGATTTCGACCGAATCGCGCACGTGAAAGCGTAGCTCCTCCGGCGGGACGAGGCCCTCAACCAGCTCGCCGGCGTGAAGCGTGACGTGCACGTTGGGGTATTGGTTGCGGGGGTATTGGCTGTGCATGTACTTCAGCATGTGCATATGGACAGGGAAGTCGCGCAGGGGGATGTAGTAATCCTCGGGCATCACCAGATTGAGGCCGACAAAGCCGGAATCCGGCTTGTTGGAAAGTTCGAAACCCAGCAGGATTTGCGCGAACACGGCCTCCTTGGGCTTTCCCCGTCCCACCTGGAACAGGTAGCGCTGTACGATCTCGCAGCCCGGATTGTGCGGCTTCGCCGCGCAGCCCAGGCTCTCCGCCCGGTCCTTCTCAGCCTGCTTCACCTGGTCCATCGACTCGCTGATGAGGTCGCCCACCAGCGGCGAAAGCACCGCCTGAAAGGCCTGGAAATTCTCCTCAGGACTTTGTTTCTCATTCCAGTGAAGCTTCTTGACGGCGTCGTTAAACCTGTCGCCGGTAGGCGTGAACATCAGCTCTTGATACACTTCCCGCTGCGACGAAGCGCGCTTGGCGGTTTCCGCCAGCATCTTGCCTGTGTGGGTGGCATCGGTGACCGCGCCGAACTTGGCGAAGGTGTCGAAAAAGTGGTCATGCCCCGATTGCCCGGAAAGGTTCCAGTTGCGCATGGAAAAGGCGTCGACAATCCGGCGGTAAAGTTCCGGGTTCGCAAGGGCCGCCTTGACCGGCACCGTCTGCACCTCTGACTGGACTGTCGCCCATGTCAGTGTCAGGTAGTACGTGAGGAACAAGGCAGCTGCCATCAGTGCAAACCCGGCCGCTCTCCGCCACTGCGCGGAACGGCCCTCAGCTCGATTGCTGCTGTTGGGATTGCGAGTCCGCCAGTCGGTGAAGATGAAAACTGCGAGGCCGTAAAGAAACAGCAGCAATCCGGCAAAGAGTAAGAGATGACTTCGGACAACCGTCCAAATCCCCAGTCCCCTGGCACCGCAAGGAGGTGGACTGAGGTACAGGGTCTTAGGGTCGATGCATGCTCCGATCAAGTCCCCATCGTTGCCTTTCCCATACTTCTGGGCTGCGGCCCAATCGATGAAGGATTCGGCGTAAATGGCACCGGACAGATGCATGTGCAGGTCGCCCCCTTTGGGCATCTCCAGCAAGAACGCTACCAGCAGGTTGGGGTCCTTCCGGATGCTCTCGAAGTAACGCTCGGTTTGGGCCTCCGAGGAAGCGGCGGGACGCGTGGTGGCGAAACCCGTAGTCGCGATAACGAGTGCCGTCGCAAGGACGGTGCGTGAGGTTCGACGAAGCACGAGGAGCACCTCCGAGGCGCGGTGTAAGACTGCGAGATCTGGAATGCGGCATCATACCATCCGTGGCCAGCGAAAGATCAGTTGAGTTTCGGGCGGCAATTCTCTACCATCCAAGATTCGTAACCCGTAGAATCGGGGACAAACGTGGACCGGCTCAAAGTCCTGCTTACGCAACAACAAATTGCCAAACGCGTCGCCGAGCTCGGTGCCCAGATCAGCCGCGATTTCGAAGGCGAATCGGTCGTGCTTATTGGCGTGCTCAAGGGCGCGACCATCTTTCTGGCCGATCTGGCGCGTCAGCTCAAGCTCGACGCGACTTTCGATTTCATCGCGGTGTCGAGCTACGGGAACTCGCGCGAGCAGAGCGGGGAAGTGAAGCTGATGAAAGATGTGGACCAGTCGATGGACGGCAGGAACATCATCCTGGTGGAAGACATCCTGGACACCGGTCTCACGCTGACGTACCTGAAGAACCTGCTGCTGGGGCACAAACCCAAGTCGCTGAAGATTGCGGCGCTGCTCGACAAGGTCTCCCGGCGAACGCAACCGATTCACGGCGATTACGTGGGCTTCGAAATTCCCGATGAGTTCGTCGTGGGATACGGTCTGGACTATGCGGAGCGTTTCCGTAATCTGCCGGACGTGTGCATCTTGGAAACGGATGAAGAGACGTCGTAAAATCGCTGGTGCTTATGTCGGCTAACTCTTTGGTTATGGGGCGCGAAGCGGTGGCCCTTCTGCAGGACTGGCATGCGGTGGCCAGCCTGATCGATCACACGCTTCTGGGCGCCGCAGCCACCAGCGGCGACGTCAGCAAGCTATGCAGCGAAGCCAAGCGCTTTGGATTCTATTCGGTGATGGTCAATCCGGCTTGGGTCGCGCTGGCCGCGGCGCAGGTGCATGGCTCACCGGTGAAGGTGGGCACCGTGGTGGGATTTCCTCTAGGCGCTAACCTGTCTGTGACAAAACTGGCCGAAGCTGAGGCGGCGGTGCAGAACGGCGCGCATGATCTGGACATGGTCATCAATATCGGCGCGCTGAAGGCCGGCGACCGGGTGCTGGTGCAGACCGAGATCCGCAGCCTGGCGAAGATGGCACACACCCACGACGCGATCCTGAAGGTCATCCTCGAGACCGCGCTGCTGAGCCAGGAAGAGAAGATCCTGGCGTGCGCGCTGGCGGCCGAGGCCGGAGCGGACTTCGTCAAGACCTCCACGGGATTTGCCGCTTCGGGCGCGACCGCCGCCGACGTGGCCTTGATGCGCGGCGTAGTCGGACACAACGTCGGAGTGAAGGCGGCGGGCGGGATTCGCACTGCAGCGCAACTCGCCGAGATGGTGGATGCCGGGGCCAATCGCATCGGAGCCAGCGCCAGCGTGGCGATAGTCCGCGAACTGGGGGCGCCCGCGGATTGACGTCATCGCCCCCATTGCTTCTGCCAACCAATCGTAAGGTGTCTCTTCAGGAGACTGCATGGGACGTCTAACCGGCGTGCTGGGTATTCTGGCCATTCTGCTTTTTGCCTACCTGTTCTCCACTAGCCGCAAGGCCATTCGCGTAAAGACGATCATCATCGGGTTGGCGCTGCAGTTTGTATTTGCGCTGCTCATTCTGCGGGTCGGTGTTGGCGAGCGCGTGATGTCGGCAGCAGGGAATGCGGTCAACCATCTGCTGAGCTACTCCTTCGCGGGTTCGGAATTCATCTTCGGCGGTCTGGGGGCGAGGTACTCCAAGTTCGGCGTGATCTTCGCCTTCCAGGTCTTGCCTACCATCATCTTCATCGCTGCGTTTTTCGCCGTGCTGTATCACTTCGGGGTGATGCAGTTCATCATCCGGCAATTCGCGCGGGTGATGATGCGCTTCATGGGCGCTACCGGCGTCGAGTCTATGGACGTTGCGGCCAGCATCTTCATGGGGCAGACGGAAGCCCCACTGACCATCCGGCCGTTTCTGCCCAAGGTCACACAATCGGAACTGATGGTGATTATGACCGCGGGGATGGCGCACGTGTCGGGCGGCATCATGGGCGCGTACATCCTTAGCGGCATCGAGGCGCGGCACCTGCTCGCCGCCGTCATCATGACCGCGCCCGGAACCATCGTGATCGCCAAGATGCTCGTACCCGAGACGGAGAAACCGCTAACGGCGGGAACCACAAAGCTGGAAGGCGTGGAATTCGAGTCGCGCGACAGCAACGTGCTGGATGCGATCGCCAAAGGCACGACCGACGGATTGCACCTGGCGCTCAACGTCGCCGCCATGCTGATTTCTTTCCTCGCGCTGATTGCGCTGTTGGACGGCATTCTCGGCGGTGTGCACAACCTGCTGGCGTCGCACGGCATGCCGTGGTTCCCCGGCAAGCTGGAAACGATTTTCGGCGTGATCTTTGCGCCGATTGCGTGGCTCATCGGGGTGCCCTGGCATGACTGCCTGTCCATCGGAAACCTCTTGGGCACGCGCATGGTACTGAATGAACTGGTTGCGTTCACCATGCTGGGCGGGGAGAAGGCGGCACTCGATCCGCGGTCGTTCACGATAGCGACGTTCGCATTGTGCGGATTCGCAAATTTCAGCTCGATCGGAATTCAGATCGGCGGCCTCAGCGCTCTAGCCCCCAACCGGCGGCACGATCTGGCACGGCTGGGCTTCCGCGCCATGATTGCCGGCACGCTGGCAAACCTGATGTCAGCCAGCATCGTGGGGATTTTGCTGCGGGCGTGAGTGTCGAACTGCGGATGGAAGTGGACCCGACAACTCCGCCCTTCTCTCATTACCGATGATTCATTGCTGACTGCTTGTTGCTGCTTTTCAGTGGGCAGATGCCATTCACCCGCCACCCGCGTGTGTGACAAACGTTTCATTTCCGTCGTTCTGGCTCACAGCCCGTTGTGACCCCTGCACTATTTCCTGCCTGCTTGCCGCCGGATGATGGAGATAGCAGAAGCCCAAAGCGGCTTCTCGAAGGTTTCCGTGCGCGCATCCGAGCCTAATTGTCGTCTTCATCCCCACGACCCCCAGAGCAATCCCATATCCAATTCCATCACCCAAAGCTCCGAGGCGTCGTGTGCCAACGTGCGCACCGCAATGATAAATTCGAAGAATTCATACGGAGGCTGTCATGTCCATTTCCAAGCAGGAAGCACTCGACTACCATCAGGGAACCCGGCCGGGCAAGGTTGAGGTTGTTTCCAGCAAACCGTGCCTGACCCAGCGCGATCTCAGTCTGGCCTATACGCCGGGCGTCGCCCAACCCTGTCTCGAGATTGAAAAAAACCCTCTGGACGCGTTCCGCTACACCGCCAAAGGCAATCTGGTTGCCGTAGTCAGTAACGGAACGGCCGTGCTCGGCTTGGGCGATATCGGCGCGCTTGCCGGCAAGCCCGTCATGGAAGGCAAAGGCGTGCTGTTCAAACGCTTCGCCGACATTGACGTCTTCGACATCGAGCTGAACACCCATAACCCCGACGAAATCATCAAGACCTGCCAGCTTCTTGAGCCCACCTTTGGCGGCATCAACCTGGAAGACATCAAGGCGCCGGAGTGCTTCTACATCGAAGAGACGCTGAAGAAGTCCATGAACATCCCGGTGTTCCACGACGATCAGCACGGCACCGCGATCATCTCCGGAGCAGCGCTGGTAAATGCCTTGGAACTGGTCGGCAAGAAGATCGACGAGGTCAAGGTGGTGGTCAACGGCGCCGGGGCATCTGGAATTGCCTGCGCTGAACACTACATTCGGCTGGGTGTGAAGCGCGACAACATCACCATGGTCGATACCAAGGGCGTCGTCTACAAGGGACGCAAAGAAGGGATGAATCCCTACAAGGAGCGTTTTGCGCACGAGACGGACAAGCGTACGTTGGCCGAAGCTGCCAAGGGCGCCGACGTTCTCCTCGGCCTGTCAGTGAAAGGCGCCTTCACGCCGGAGATCATTGCCTCCCTGGCGCCCAATCCGGTGGTGTTCGCCATGGCGAACCCCGATCCCGAGATCACCTACGACGACGCCCGCGCGGTGCGCGACGACATCATCATGGCCACCGGACGCTCGGACTATCCCAATCAGGTGAACAACGTTCTCGGCTTTCCCTTCATTTTCCGTGGAGCGCTCGACGTGCACGCCACCACCATCAATGAAGAGATGAAGCTGGCCGCCACCCATGCGCTGGCCGCGCTGGCGAAAGAGGACGTGCCCGATTCCGTGTGTCGGGCCTACTCCGTGGAGCGGTTGAAGTTCGGGCGCGACTACATCATCCCCAAGCCCTTCGATCCGCGCGTGCTGGTGTGGGAAGCGTCGGCAGTGGCGAAGGCGGCCATGGAAACCGGCGTGGCGCAGAATCCGGTGGACCTCGTCGAATACCGCGAGCAACTGGAGAAGCGCCTGGGCAAGGCGCACGAGCTGATGCGCATCATGATTCACAAAGCGCGAGGCAATCCCAAGCGTGTGGTCTTCCCCGAAGGCGACCATGAGAAGATCCTGCGCGCCTGCCACGTGCTGCTGGAAGAAAAGATCGCCATCCCGGTGCTGCTCGGCCATGCCGGCTCGGTGCAGAAGGCGGCGGCCGAGCTGGGCGTGTCGCTGGAAGGCGCCCTCGTGGTGGAGCCTGAGCAGCATACCCGCTGGGACGAGTATGTGAACGAGTACTTCCGTCTGCGACAACGCAAGGGTGTCAATCTGGCCGCAGCGCGCGAGCAGATGAACCATCGCAACATCTTCGGTTCGATGATGCTGCGGATGGGGGATGCCGATGCGCTGGTGTCCGGCGTGACCAAGAACTACCCCGACACCATCCGTCCGGCGTTGCAGGTCATCGGAGTGCGCGAGGGCATCCACAAGGTCAGCGGCATCTACCTGCTGATCACCCGCAAAGGCGATCTCTATTTCCTGGCTGACGCCACGGTAAACATCGAGCCAACCGCCGAAGACCTCGCCGAGATTGCACTCTGTACGGCGCAGGAAGCCCGGCGCTTTGACGTGGAGCCTCGCGTGGCCATGCTGTCCTTCTCGAATTTCGGCAGCACACGCCACCCCCTTTGCGACAAAGTGCGGAAAGCTGTGGACCTGGTGCGCTATGCCGATCCGACCCTTATCGTGGATGGAGAAGTCCAGGGCGACTTTGCCGTCAACGCTAAGAAGCTGGAACAAAGCTTCCCCTTCACGAATTTGAAAGGCGGGGCCAATGTCCTCATCTTCCCGGATCTGCAATCGTGCAACATTGCCGCACGTATCCTGCCGCAGTTAGGCGGGGGCGAAGCGTTGGGGCCGATCCTGTCTGGTATGGCGAAGCCCGTTCACCTGCTGCAGCGAGGAGCCGAGGTCGAGGACGTGGTGAACATCACGACCATCGCCGTGGTCGATGCGCAGGATATGGCGGCGCCGGCCAGGACGCAGCGTGCGCGGGCCGCCGTGGAGGTGCGCTAAGCGGCAAAGCCGAAGGGCGAAGAACAGGCAGAGTTGCGAAACTTGTGAATTCAATACGACATAAGTTGTAGCGGCCTACGATGAAGGGGGTATTGGTCGGTTCCTGCCTCTGTGGCAAGATCCGAGCAATGGGATGTTTGCTGTTGAGCAGCGAGCAGTGTGCAGATAGGTACGAGCGTTTGGAGTAGCGAACTTCGTCGGCTGGCGGGATCTAGGAACCTTTCCGGTTTCGGGAGTGCAACTGGGCGCTGCGCTGCCATTTTAGGATCCCGCCTTCTATTTTTCCCCGATCGACAATCCGCGTTTGTCGGCTAGCTTGGGGTTTCTGATCTCGCGTGCACTGCCCCTGTTCGTCACCAACGGATGTGAGTACGGTCACATCCAAATTGGTTACCTTTTGGTACTACTCTCTCGAAGGCAAATTTACCCTGTGCTGTATCGAACGATTAGTGCCGCCGTCTATGGTATCGATGCCAATCTAATTGAGGTCGAGGTCGACATCTCGCCCATCAAGGCCGAGGACGCCCACTTCATGACGGTCGGCCTGCCCGACGCCGCAGTCCGCGAGAGCCGCGAACGCGTCCGCTCTGCATTGAAGAACAGCGGCTACGACATTCCACCCTCCAACACCACCATCAACTTGGCGCCGGCTGACCTGCGCAAGGAGGGTTCCGGCTTCGACCTGCCCATGGCGCTGGGCATCCTGGGTGCGTACGGCGGATTGAGGAACGAGCCTCCGGAAGACGCCTTGTTTGTCGGTGAGCTGTCGCTCGACGGCGGCCTGCGCGGCGTGCGGGGAGCGCTGCCGATCGCCATCACCGCGCGCGCCAACAAAATTCGCAAGCTCATCCTTCCCGAAGTGAATGCTCGCGAGGCTGCAGTCGTCGATGGCGTTTCCGTCTATCCCGTTCGCACGCTGATGGATGTTGTAAATCTGCTTAACACCGGCAATGGCATCCAGCCGATGACCGTGGACACGCACGCGCTCCTCGACTCGTCGCAGCAATTCGCAGTGGACTTCAAGGACGTGCGCGGGCAGCAGACCGCCAAGCGCGCCATCGAAGTGGCAGCCGCTGGCAGCCACAACCTGCTGATGATCGGTCCCCCTGGGTCAGGCAAGACCATGCTGGCCAAGCGCATGCCGACCGTCCTGCCCCCGCTGACCTTCGAGGAGGCCCTCGAGACCACCAAGATCCATAGCGTTGCCGGCGTGCTCGACGCCTCCAGCGGTCTGGTGGGAACACGCCCCTTCCGTTCGCCGCACCACACGATTTCCGACGCCGGACTGATCGGCGGCGGCATGATCCCACGGCCCGGCGAAGTCTCTTTGGCCCACAATGGCGTGCTGTTTCTTGACGAGCTGCCGGAATTTCCGCGCAATGTGCTCGAGGTCATGCGCCAGCCCCTGGAAGACGGCAACGTGACCATCGCCCGTGCAGCGATGTCGTTGAGCTTCCCAGCACGTTTCATGCTGGTGGCGGCCATGAATCCCTGCCCGTGCGGGTACTTCAACGACCGCACCCGCGAGTGCCATTGCACGCCCCCGATGATTCAGCGTTACATCTCCAAGATTTCCGGCCCCTTGCTGGATCGCATCGACATTCACATTGATGTGCCCGCGGTGAACTACCGCGAGTTGCGCAGCAGTGTCGCGCCCGAGAGTTCGTCTGAAGTCCGGGCGCGTATTGTGCGGGCTCGGGAGATCCAACTGGACCGCTTCGCCCGCGGCAAGGAAAGGATCTACGCCAACGCGCAGATGGGCTCGCGGGAGATTCGTAAGTATTGCGACCTGGGCACTGACGCTGAGCATCTACTGGAGCGCGCCATTGCCAAGCAGGGGCTGAGCGCCCGTGCCCACGACCGCATCCTGAAGGTCGCGCGAACCATTGCCGATCTGAGTGGGGCGGATACGATTGAAGCCGGGCATATCGCCGAGGCTATCCAGTACCGTACGCTGGATCGGACATTTTGGGCATGATATCCGGCAAGTGTCCGATTTGCGAGACAATTATATTTATTTTCAGTAAGTTACATTCTCGGTGACCGACATACCCATTCCAGGGATGCCCGCACATGTCCGCGGCCGGCAATGCAACTTATTGATTCGTTAAGGGTTGAAAATCATGGAAACATTCGCCAAAAAGGGGCGTCTAACGTCTGCGCAGGGGCTCCGGCGGAAGGTCGTGTGGTGTTCGATTTTTCTTGACTCTGGAAGCGGAGAAGGGTAACGTACTGTTTTCTGAGTCACGAATCATCCTGTAGCTTCCAGTCTAGGCGTCCTGCCCCAGAGTGGCCACACACTGAACGCCATCACCATGGAAACAGGAAGGCAATTCCCCCACGGGACGTGTCTGGCAGGAGTTTAGGTACCACTTAGGTGGAAACAGTTCAGCGTTTAGCGAATCCCTCCAGGATTGAGACCAGGCGCTGAAAGAAACGAACCATAAACGGAACAGTGGCATCCATAGAGTAGTAGTAAGCCGCACTGCCTGCGTCACGGCAAGCTGGCTAGAAAGATCGGCCCCACAAGGCAATGCCTTTTCGGGCAGTTATACGACAAGAGGAGACATACATGCGGTCTGAATTAGTTTTCGAAGCGGTCCATACTTTGCGGAATCGTTACACCCTTTGCCAGCTCGCCTCCAAGGCGACGCGCAAGTTCCACCGTCCCAGCACGCGCATCCAGGACACCACAAATGAGGTCCTGAATCGCATTGCCGGTTCAGAGCGTGATGAAGTGATTCTGGAACCGGAGACCGCAACCGAAGCGCAGCGGCGCGCTGCATAAGCGCGCCGCGCCTTCGGCGCGTTTCCCGCCGTACCCATCCTGCCTTTCTGTAATTCCCCGTAGGTGACAATGACAATCTCAGAATTAAAAGAAAAGAACATTACCGAGTTGACCAAGATCGCGCGCCAGCTCGATCTACCCGGTGCCAGCGGCCTGCGCAAGCAGGACCTCATCTTCAAAATCCTGCAGGCGCAGAGCGAAAAGGAAGGCCACATCTTCGCCGAAGGCGTGCTGGAAATCCTGCCGGACGGCTACGGCTTCCTGCGGTCGCCTGATTACAACTATCTGCCCGGTCCCGACGACATCTATGTCTCGCCCTCCCAGATCCGCAAGTTTGACCTCAAGACGGGTGACACCATCAGCGGTCAGGTGCGGCCCCCGCACGAAGGCGAGAAGTACTTCGCGCTGGTGAAGATCGAAGCGGTCAACTTCGAATCGCCGGAAGAGGCGCGCAACAAGATTCTGTTCGATAACCTTACGCCACTCTATCCGCAGATGCGGATCAAGCTGGAGACGGTGAAGGACAACATCAGCGCCCGAGTCATGGATCTGCTCACGCCGGTGGGTAAGGGGCAGCGTGGCCTGATCGTCGCGCCTCCCCGCACCGGCAAGACCATGCTGCTGCAGAGTCTGGCGAACTCGGTCACGACCAACCACCCCGAAGTCGTGCTCATCGTTCTGCTCATCGACGAGCGTCCCGAAGAAGTCACCGACATGCAGCGCTCGGTGAAAGGCGAAGTGATCTCGTCCACCTTCGACGAGCCGGCTGCTCGCCACGTGCAAGTCGCCGAAATGGTGATCGAGAAGGCCAAGCGCCTGGTCGAGCATAAGCGCGATGTGGTCATCCTGCTCGACTCCATCACGCGTCTGGCGCGCGCTTACAACACCATCGTTCCGCCCTCGGGCAAGGTACTGTCGGGCGGCGTCGATTCCAACGCTCTGCAGCGGCCCAAGCGCTTCTTCGGCGCGGCCCGCAACATCGAAGAGGGCGGCTCGCTGACCATCATCGCTACTGCGCTGATCGAAACCGGATCGCGCATGGACGACGTGATCTTCGAAGAGTTCAAGGGTACGGGCAACATGGAAATCATCCTCGACCGCAAGCTGGTCGATAAGCGTACCTTCCCGGCCATCGACATCCAGCGCTCCGGCACGCGTAAGGAAGAGCTGCTCATCCCCAAGGAAGACCTGGCGCGCATCTGGGTGCTGCGCAAGGTGCTGAACCCGCTATCGCCGGTGGAAGCCATGGAGCTTCTTATCGACAAGCTGGGCAAGACGCGCTCCAACGGCGAATTTCTGGCCAACATGAGCGCACTGTAATTGGAGTTTGCATCAGAGGTGATTGAGGCGGAGGCCACACGGCTTCCGCCTTTCTATGTGATCGACAGTGTTACCCTTGTCTCGCGCAAGTCTCTTCCAGAGGTCAACCTGCGCGGAGCGAGTCCCATCTTTAAACTCGCGTAGTCGAAGGACCTGCTGTTCCGCCGGCTGCGAATGAGAGTCACAACACACCATGGAGCGACATAAACCGCCGAGCGGCGATTCACGTTTAGCTCTACGCGTGAGCGCGGATGTCCCGCCGAAAGCAGACCACGAGCGGCGGAGCGGCGTACTTACTCCCCCAGCTTCACAATCATCTTTCCAATATTCCTTGCCCCGGGATGCAGCAGGTCGATCAACGCCGCAGGCGCGGCGTCCAGCCCTTCGACCACGGTTTCGCGGTTGATCAGCTTCCCTGACTTCAGGGCAGGTACCATCTCAGCGTAGAACGCGGGCATCTCTTCCATCCAATCGGAGACGATAAACCCTTGCAGCCGCAGCCTCTTGCCGATGGCGAGCATCAGGTTGCGCGGACCCGGCACCGGAGTGTTGTAGCCGGCAATCCCACCGCACAACACCACCCGGCCGTGCTCGCGCAAGCAATACAGCGCGGCCTCCAACTGCGGACCCATGGTGTTGTCGAAATACACGTGAAGGCCCTCGGGCGCGCCTTTTTTCAAGTAGCCCAGCGGCTCGCCCTTGCGATAGTTGAAAGGGTAGTCGATCTTCAGCCCGTCACGCAGAAACGCCACCTTCTCGTCCGTGCTTGCACTGGCCAGTACGCGACAGCCATGCATCTTGGCCAACTGGCAAGCGGCGCTGCCAACCGCACCCGCGCCGCCGGAGATGAAAACCGTCTCGCCATCCTTCAGGTTGGCGACGCGGAACAAGCCGACCCATGCGGTCATCCCGGTCACCCCGAGAATTCCGAGGTACGCCGACGGTGGCGCTACTGTGACATCGACGACTTGCAGTTGCGAGGCTCGGGCCACGAACGCCTCGCGCCAGCCGTACATACTCAAGACGTGCGTGCCCACGGGCAGACTCGGATCGTTCGAGGCGATGACGCGGCCTACCGCTCCGCCTTGCAGCGCCTTGCCGATCTCGAAGGGCGGGACGTACGACTTGGTGTCGTTCATTCGCCCGCGCATGTAGGGATCGACCGACATGCACAGGTTTTGCACCACCACCTCACGCGGCCCAGGATCGGGAAGTTCGACCGTAGCAATCGAGAAGTTCTCAAGCGTAGGTTCGCCCGCGGGACGGCTAGCAAGACGAATTTCGCGGTTCTGAGTGGGCATGAGAATTCTCATGACAGCATAGCGCGAAGCGTCGTGAGATAACTTAGCTGAGTTTCACGATCGCGAAGACCAGGAAGGCGACCTGCGCTGCAACCAGAGAAATCCAGATCTTCTGGCGGAAGCGGGAGCGCGAGATGTCGCGCTTGAACTGCATCTGGGCGGCCAGCACTTCCTGACTGAACGCCGGCACCGCCGGAGCGACTTCAGGGGGCGGCTCTGCGGCAGAATACGTCGCCTCGGCCCGCGGCGTGTCCGGCAGATAAACCTTGGGAGTGTCGAGCAGGGAAGACCAATCCAGGATTTGCAGCCAGGTGTCGGCTTCCCACGGGGCGAAGGGCGGCGAGGTCAACTCCAGCGGCGCTACTCTCTCCGGCGACAAGCGATCACGCAGGTTGCCCAGCAGAGAATCCCACCAGGGATGCGCGATCTCATCACCCAGCAGTTCTCCGACATCGACCGGACTCGACGTGAGTTCCAGCGGCGGAAGCATTTCGGGCGATACCACATCAGCGATATTGGTGAACACCGTGCGGTACCACGGCATCTCCATCAGGTCGCCCACCATGAGCCCGACATGCACCGGCTTGGAGGTCACTTGCAGCGGGGGAAGGCGCTCCGGGGCAATGCGGTCGATGATGTTCAGGACCAGCGAACGCCACAAGGAAACGGTCAACTCTTCGGGAGGTTCAAACTCCAGGTTATTCATCGGCTTTCTTAATGATAACAGGATCGGGAGGGTCGCTCGCACCCACCAGATCATGCACGATACTCAGCAGGAGTCCGCCGAATCCATACAAGACGAAATTTCCGTCGCAGACCTGAATGACCAGATCCACGAGCGGCGGCATTCCCAGGCCAACCACGATGCCGGGAGCCAACAAAAGAAAGAACAAGGGATTGAGGTGGACGTTGATCGTGTAGTGGGAAGTTGTCTCCAGCAGGACAACCAATATGAATCCGATGCTGCGCCGACGCAACCAGAGATCAGGAACCATCTGGCGAGCCGCTTGAGGATTCGCGCTATCAGAATTTCCTTTCCAACCACGCGATGGCTAGCTCAGGCGCCTGATCGTAAGCCTCGGTGTGTTAGGTGCCGGATCCCGCTTTCGCCAGCCACTATCACATCATTGGCGATGCCCAGAAACAGCCCGTGCTCGATGATGCCGGCGCGATCGCCCAGCTTGCGCGCAAGCGCCACTACGTCAGCAATGGGCCCGAAGTTGCAGTCGAGAATCATATTGCTGGAGTCGGTGACGTACTGCGAGCCGTCCTTGTTCTGCCGGATCGTCACGCGAGCGCCGAGGGACTCTAGGAAACGCAGTTGCGATTTCCATCCAAATGGGCCGACTTCGACCGGCAGTGCGAAATGCGTTCCGAGGTGGTCAGAAAGCTTGCTGTCATCGACGACGATGATTTCGCGATCGCTGGCCTGGGCGACGATCTTTTCACGAAACAGCGCGCCGCCGCCGCCCTTGATGAGATTGAACTGGGGATCGACCTCGTCAGCGCCGTCGATGGTGAGATGGATTTTCAGCGGTAGCGAGTCATCCATCACGGGAATACCAAGTTGTATGGCTTCGTCCTGCGTGGCTTTGGAGGTGGCGAATCCTGTGATGTCTTTGAGGACGCCGGTGCGCAGCAGTTCGCCGATCTTGCGAGTGGCGAAAATGGCGGTGGAACCCGTGCCGAGGCCGACGACCATGCCGGACTGAATGAACTGCACCGCGTACTCGGCAGCGTCCTGCTTGAGTTTGGCGTGGGGGTCAGGGGACGATGGAACGGGCGAGTTGGGCAAGCGTTTCTCCTATACTGTTACCGGCAGGAGAATGATCATGGCGGAGAGTCTGCAGGGTCAAGTGGCAATTGTGACCGGCGCCAATGGCGGCCTGGGCACGTTCGTTGTGAAGGGTCTTCTGGCGGCGGGTGCGACCGTTGTCGGAATCGCGCGTTCGATTGCGGCGGGGGAAGCGCACGACAGCCGCTATTACCCGGTCAGCGCCAACCTCACCGATCCAAACGAAGTGAGAGAGCTGATTGCCAGACTGGCCGAACAGTCAGGAAAGATCGACATTCTGGTGCACGTCATGGGCGGATTCGCGGGCGGCGCGGGCGTGGCCGAGACCGACGATCAGACCTGGCAGAAGATGATGGACCTCAACCTCAACGCCGCGTTCTACGTGCTTCGCGCCGTAGTTCCGGTGATGCGTAATGCGGAACACGGACGGATCATCGCCATCGGGAGCCGCCAGGCGGTGCAACCCGCGGCAGGTGTTGCGGCGTATTCGGCCTCGAAGGCCGCGCTGGTGTCGCTGGTGCAGACGGTGGCGTTGGAGAACAAGGACAAGAACATCCGTGCCAACGTGATTCTGCCGGGAACCATGGACACTCCTGCCAACCGCGCGGCCATGCCCAAGGCCAACTTTGCGAAGTGGGTGAAGCCCGCGCACGTGGCGGAGTTGGTCGTGATGCTGGCGGGAGATGTTGGGGGCGAAATCACGGGTGCAACCATACCGGTTTATGGGCAAGACGGTTAGACGCGACGGATTATAAGCAGGGAGAGCCGTGCAGTCGGCGCGAATTGGACAATTCCGGCCAATGGCTTGCATGGAAGCAATTCATGTCTAAGCACGCCCAAGACTCTAAAGACTCATTATTCAGCGATCTCGCACACGTACTACCGATGCAGGAAATATGGCACCGCAGATGGGACTGGCCAGAGCGCCACTGCGGTCTCCTCCCCTGACGGCGTAACAGTACGAATTACTAATTACTCACTTTAAGTTTCGATGAGTTAGCGGTAGAGTGTCTGCCAGTTCTTGTAGCCCCCTACTTCGACAATGCTCGCCCGAGCGTTGCCGTGAGAGCGTACGTGTTGTCGTTTAACAGGAGGTTTCTCATGCGCCGTCTCGCCTGCGTCGTTTCCCTGTTCATCGTTCTCTTTGTGGTGTTCGACGCTTCCGCTCAACAGACAAGCATCACCACCGTTCCGAACCTCATCCGTTACAGTGGGACGCTGCCGCAGTCCGGCAGTGCGACTGCATCGCCGAAGCTCACCGGCGTGACGTTTGCCATTTACCAGCAGCAAGAAGGCGGCGCGCCGGTAT
>Ga0335070_10000488_pt1 | contig 44324 bp, 31 predicted proteins | sample Lox_Sample_13_FD_206722 | JGI IMG/M metagenome (GOLD analysis project Ga0335070, IMG submission 206722) | Soil microbial communities from Loxahatchee National Wildlife Refuge, Florida, United States - Lox_Sample_1.3 | ecosystem: Environmental > Terrestrial > Soil > Wetlands | place: USA... | reverse complement strand
GCAGGCAGAATGTCGATAAGACCTGACGCCCGGATGAAATACCAATGGTCATTTTCCTGCAACTTAGCCAATAATTCCTGCCGCGGGATGTGCGCTGAGAATCCCGTCAGGGGACGGCATGGCGGAACACCAGTGGCTCGAAGGCGCGGTCTGCTTCGTGGACCGCGGCGAGATCAAGTCGAGCATGATCGCGACGGTGGAAGAGACTTGGCAAGAGCTGCGCGGGACCAGACCCTTCCCCGCCCGCCGCGACATCGACCCGGTCGCGTTCAAGGACGCTCTGCCTTATCTCTCGCTGGTCGATATCCATGAGGCACCGTTCCGGGTCCACTATCGTCTGGTCGGCACCGAGGTGGCGCGATTCGCGGAACAGGATTTCAGCAATCTCTGGCTGGAAGAGACCGGCTGGGAGCCGCGAATCATCGAGGTCAACCGGGCGCTCTACCGCCGGCTCTGGGAGACGCGTGCGCCGGTCTTCGGCCTCTCCCTGGTCGACTGGGACCGGCGGCAAAAATACTGTTTCGAATGGGGGTTGTTTCCGCTATCTGATGACGGTGACCATGTGAATTGCTCTCTCAGCGTCGATGATTTCACGCCGATCGCCGGCCGCACCTATCTGCTGCGTTAGGCCGATGCCCCGCTCCAGACGATCCATGGCTCCCGGTCACGCTCCTTCGATCGATCAAGCCCGGAAAGGTTCGCCATGCGGCTGATGCTCGCCACCGTTCTCGCCACCGCCTTGCTCTGCGGCGTGGAAACCTTCGCCCTGGCGCAGGACGACACTCAGGATCCGGGAGCGGCGGCCTTCTACAACGGCGACTTCACCGGCGCGATGGATATCTGGAAGCCGAAGGCGGACGGCGGCGATCCCGAGGCGATGACCAATGTCGGTGTGCTCTACGAAGGCGGCCTCGGGGTGAAGCGCGACTACAAGGAGGCCGCCGCCTGGTACGAGAAGGCGGCGCAGCTCGGCTTCGTGCTCGCGCAATTCGATCTCGCCAACCTCTACTACGACGGCCGCGGCGTCGACCGCGACCGCAAGCAGGCGGCGCGCTGGTACACGGCCGCCGCCAAGGGCGGCCACCCGAAGGCACAGCTCTACCTTGCGCAGATGTACGAGAACGGCGAAGGCGTCGATGAGGACCAAGCGGCAGCGCTCGCCTGGTACCAGAAGGCCGCCGACCAGGAACTGCCGGAGGCGCAATACACGCTCGGCAAGAAGCTGGTCTATGGCGACGGCGTCGGCGCCGACGGCCAGAAGGGCACCGACCTGCTGCTGAAGGCCGCCGATCAGCATTACGCCAAGGCGCAGATCCTGATCGCCGACTGCTACTGGCGGGGCCGCGGCGTGCCGCAGAACCTGATCGAAGCCTATGTCTGGGCGGCCCAGGCGGTCGAGAACCCGAAGGCCGGCCAGGAGGCCAAGCGCGCCGCCGCGCTCTACGACGACATCAAGTCCGGGATGAACGGCGACCAGCTCAAGGCCGCCGAGATCGAGCTCCAGGCGGTGGCGCCGAAGAAAGACAAGAACAAAGGCAAGACCTCCGGCCAAGGATCTGGCTCGGACAACGGCACCGCCGAATAAGGTTCAGCCAACGCCACCACTGCGCGCCGCCTTGAGGCGCGCGCGTGTCTCCGCGAACGAGAGCATGCCCTTGGGGTCGAGGGTATCGCGCAGCGAGACCGTGGTTGAATCACGACCAGGACTTAGGTCCGATCTTTGATGAATACAGATCCTGGAATAGGTGCGAATATTCCTTTGTGCATCGCCCATGATCTGGTCAAATCCGACGGAGCTGCAAGGAGATCATCCAGGGAAATCTGATGGTTATGGGTTCCGGGAGAAAGCCGCGCAAGCGGGTGTGCGTGCGGTTACTATTCCTTGCCGGCGCGATCTTGGGAGCAACGCTGGTTCAGCCGGCCCGGGCCGACTACCAGGCCGGCGTGGCCGCCTATCAAGCCGGCGACTTCCGCGGCGCCTATGCGCAATGGCTGCCGCTCGCCCAGCAGGGCGACGCCGCCGCCCAGAATGCCCTCGGCGCCCTCTACGACCATGGCCTCGGCATGGGCAAGGACCCTGTGACGGCGGCCTATTGGTATGAGCAGTCGGCCAAGCAGGGCTTCCCGCTGGCGATGCGAAACCTCGGCACGCTCTACGCCAACGGCAACGGCGTGCCGCGCGATCTCGACCAAGCGAGGGCCTGGCTGCTGAAGGCGGCCGATGCCGGCGACACCGAGGCCGTGCAGCGCCTGAGTGTATTGATGACTCAGATGCCGCAGCAGCCTCCCAGCGGCAGCGCCACGGACTTCCTGATGAACACGCCGAAGACCGGTGCCGCCGATCCGGGATCGGTCGCCTTCGACAACGGCGACTTCACCGGGGCGATGGACGCCTGGAAGCCGAAGGCCGAGGGCGGCGATCCCGAGGCCATGACCAATATCGGCGTCCTTTACAATCTCGGCCTCGGCGTGAAGCGCGACGACCAGGAGGCCGCGGCCTGGTACGGGAAGGCGGCGCAGCTCGGCTTCGCGCTTGCGCAATTCGATCTCGCCAATCTCTATTACGACGGCCAGGGCGTCGACCGCGACCGCAAGCAGGCGGCACGCTGGTACACCGCCGCCGCCAAGGGCGGCCACCCGAAGGCACAGCTCTACCTTGCGCAGATGTACGAGAACGGCGAAGGCGTCGATGAGGACCAGGCGGCGGCGCTCACCTGGTACCAGAAAGCCGCCGACCAGGGGTTGCCCGAAGCGCAATACACACTCGGCAAGAAGCTGGTCTATGGCGACGGCGTCGGCGCCGACGGACGGAAGGGCACCGACCTGCTGCTGAAGGCCGCCGATCAGCATTACGCCAAGGCGCAGATTCTGATCGCCGACTGCTATTGGCGTGCTCGCGGCGTGCCGCAGAACCTGATCGAGGCCTATGTTTGGGCGGCGCAGGCGGTGGAGAATCCGAGGGCCGGGCAAGACGCGAAGCGCGCCGCCTCGCTCTACGACGACATCAAGTCCGGCATGACGGACGGCCAGATCAAGGCCGCCGAGATCGAGCTCCAGGCGGTCGCGCCGAAGCCGAGAGACAGGAACAAGAGTAAGTCTTCCGGCCAGGACTCTGGGTCCGACGACGGTATCGCCAGATAGGCCTATCCTAGTAGACGGCGCTGCTGCGCGCCGCCTTGAGCCGCGCCAGCGTCTCGGCGGCGGAAACCATCCCATCGGCTGTGGGATCGAAGCTCTGGGAAAGGGTCACAGTGAGCCTCACCACGGCGCGCGCAGTCGCCGTGCGCACCCGGTCGAAATGGTACATCGGGCCCGGTCCGCAATACCGGCACGTGGTCGGCCAGAACGGGTCGTCATAGGGATCGAAGAACGGATCGTAGAACGGGTCCGCACGGTAATAGGTCCGCTGCTGCACGACGACGTCGCTGTCGCGATTTTCGAACTCGATCTTGAGCCCCGCCTTGCCGCGATCCAGGGCGATCTGCGCCGCCCGCCAGAGCGCGAGGTCGTGGGCAAGATCGAGCTCCGCCTTCGCGCGGCCGTCCTCCCGCGGCCGATAGGGCGAGACCGCCACCGCATCGCCGCGATAGCTGACCTCGATCCGATCCGGCCCGAGATCGCGCGCCGAGTAGCCGAAATCGCCGCTGCTGCCGAGCGGCACCATCGCCGGACGCGGCGGCGTGGTGCAGGCGGCGAGCGCCAGAAAGATGGGGATCAACAGGAAGCGCTGCCAAACCATGGCGACAGCATGCCCGTCCGCACGCGCCGGCGCCACTGCAGGCGGATCAGCGCCACATCGCGGAGGGGTCGTTCAGAACTTTGGGATTGAGCGCGAGGCAGTATTTCGATTCCTGCCACAGCGTCTTGCAGGTGCGCCCGGCATCGCTGGACTTCAGGCCGACCAGCAGCGCCACATAGCGCTTCCCGCCCTCCAGCTGGCGCATGACCACCGCCGGGCGGCCGCCGACCGACCCTTTGAGATGCTGCTGCATGCTGCCGAGCGCCTGGTGCGCCTGGTCGGGGCTGGGAAAGGCGCCGAAGATGACGCCCCAGCCCGGGAAGCGGGCGCTCGCTGCGGATTCGACGTCGGAGGTGTTCGAGGCATCGCATTCCGATCCGCTGAGCACGGTCGGTGCCGAGCCGCTGTCCAAAGCCGCCGGCACCATGGCGATGCTGGAGATCGCGGGCGGGATCGAATCACCGCCGGCAAAACCGGTGTCGAGCAGCTTTCGGATCATGGCGGAGCGCTGGTCGCGATCCTGCGCCCCCAACAGCACGGCCACCAGGCGCTGCCCGCCGCGCTGGGCGGAACCGACGATGTTATAGCCGGAGCCGCAGGTGAAGCCGGTCTTCATGCCGTCGGCGCCGGGATAGGACGAAGGCAGGCCGTTGACGGTCGGCTGGCTGCGGCCGGCGATGGTGACGCTGCGCAGGCTGAACATCGCATAGCGGTCCGGGAAGTCATGGATCAACGCCATCGCGAGCACGGCCTGGTCTCGTGCCGTGGTGACTTGAGCATCATCGGGCAAGCCGTTGGCATTGCGGTAACGCGTGCTCACCATTCCGAGGCTCTGGGCCGCGGCGTTCATCCGCTCGACGAAGGCCGACTCGCTGCCCGCCACCTGCTCCGCCAGCGCCACCGCGGCGTCGTTCGACGAACTCACCAGCATCGCCTGCAGCGCCTGCTGGACGGTGATCTTCTGCCCGATGCGGAAACCAAATTTCGTCGGCGGCTGATTCACCGAGGCGGCGGATACTGTGATTTGCGTATCCATGGCGAGATGCCCGGCCGCGATCTCGCTGAACACCACGTAAGCTGTCATCATTTTCGTGAGGGAAGCCGGGTACCACAGGGTCGAGGCCCGGTTGGAGACAAGAATCTTACCGCTCTCGGCGTCAACCACCAATCCGGCCGGTTTCACAGCATCGGCGCGGCCGCCGGTCGCGCCCGCGACCAGCGTGCAAAGTGCTAGAAACAATGCGAATATTGCTTTGCGCATCGCCGCGTCGTTTTGTCAAAATCGACTAAGATACTAAGAGATCGTAACAGGGAAGTCTTATGGGTTCGGGGAGAAAGTTGCGCAAGTGGGTGTGCGCGCCGTCATTATTGCTTATCGGCGCGATATTCGGAGCAGCCTTGGTGCAGCCGGCCCCCGTCCGGGCCGACTACCAGGCCGGTGTGACCGCCTATCAGACAGGCGATTTCCGCGGCGCCTACGAGCAATGGCTCCCGCTCGCCCAACAGGGCGACGCCACGGCGCAGAACGCGCTCGGCGCCCTCTACGACCATGGCCTCGGCGTGGGCGAGGATCATGTGAAAGCGGCCTATTGGTACGAGAAGGCCGCGAAGCAAGGCTTCCCGATGGCGATGCGGAACCTCGGGACGCTCTACGCCAACGGCAACGGCGTGCCGCGCGACCTCGACCAGGCGAAGACATGGCTGCAGAAAGCCGCGGACGCCGGCGACACCGAGGCCGGAAAGCGCCTCAGCGCCTTGACCGTCCAGGCGCCGCCGCCACCTGCGAACGGCGGCTCGAACATCCCGACCAAGGTGACGAAGACCAGCGCCGTCGAGCCGCAATCGATGCGCGGCGGCCACGACCTCACCACCGAGGACATCACCGCGATGCAGCCCGGCTCCGGCGCTTCGTCGGAGCCGGCACCGCCGCCGATCACGAATGCCAGCGCACCGCCGCCATCAGGCGTCACCGCAGCCAGTGGCGATAATCTCGCCGACGTGCCGTCCGCCGTCCCCAGTGTCGCACCCGCACCCGCTGCCCCTGCAACTGGAACCGAGAGCGCCACGCCCGGACCGACCAGCGAGGCGACGCCGGCACCGGCGCCCGCCGAAAGCACGGCGACCGAAGCCACACCACCCGCGCCTGAAGCCGCCGCGACGCCGACGCCGACCCCGGCTCCGACCCCTGAACCGGCACCCGCACCAACAACGGCATCCGAAAGCCCCACCCCGGCCGCGAATGCCGGCACGACCGAGAGCGGCCTGCCGAAATTCACCGCGGCACAGCCCGACAACAATAAGACGACCGCGCGCAAGCCATCGAACACCCATGCTGCCGAGGAACCCGCCGTCGCTGCGCCGGTCGCCCAGGCCGCGCCTGCGCCATCCGCGGCGGAGCCCGCCACATCGGACGCGGATGCCACGACTCCGGCCTCCCCGACCACCCAGGCGATGACCACCAAGACGGAACCGCTGCAGCTCGCGCCCGCATCGCCCACGCCGCAGGCGGTCACGCAAAGTGCGCCCACGCCACCCGCCGCGCCAACCACGCCACCCGCACCAACCACGACAGCCGAGCCGACGCAGACAGCGACGACCGCAGCTCCCACACCGGCGCCAGTGCCCACGCCGGCCCCGGCCCCAACACCAGTCGCGCCGACGCCCGCACAGGCAGCCGCAATGCCCGTCGCCACGACGCCCGCGCAGGTCGCCGCGGTCGCACCGCCGGCACCGGAGCCGGACAACTGGCTGCTCGGGAAATGGCAAGGTCCGACGCTCGGCTGCCCGCCCGGCGGCGGTGTCGAGTTCACCGCGAGCCAGTCCTTCACCTACTACAAGGGCAAGATCAGCGTGACGCTGCCCGTCAGCTATCGGGTCGAGCCGGACAGCGTCACCGTCTCCACCGTCGGCCCCGACGGCATCTCTCAGGACTACGTCTATCAGCGCACCGGCCCCGACAGCATGATCATCGTCAGCATCCCGCCGACGATGCCGCGCTCGCTGCTCGGCGCCGCGCATCGCCGCTGCGGAGCGGCACCGCTGCCGAAGACGACGCAGCAGGCGACCTTGCAGGCACCGGTCGCCGTCTATCCCAACCAGGCGCCGGCCCTCAGCAACGACGTGACGCCGCCGGTACCGTCGACGACCAACACTGTGCAGACCCCGGCACAGCCGCCGGTTGCTGCGCCGGCGGCACCGTCGATGGCGCCCGCCATCACCGCGCCGAAGCCGAAGCCCATCGCGACGCCCGCTCCTGTGCCCACCCCGGCACCCGAGCCGACCAAGACGGTAGAAACCAAGCCCGAGGCAAAGCCGGCGCCGACACCGCCTGCAGCCGAAGCGACGCAAACGGCGGAAGCTCCAGCGGCGCCGACACTGCCGAAGTCGACGACACCCGCGAGCACAGCGAAGCCGAAGGCCGAGGAACAGCCCAAGGCGGCCGCAGCCGAGAGCGCACCCGCCGCGCCGACCGAGGAAGCTGCGACCACTCCACCTGCACCGATGGTGCCGACGCCCGCTCCCGCGGAGACATCACCGCCAGCGCCTGCAGAACCTGCCCCACCGCCCGCGCCCGCGAACGACACGGAGCAGAAGGGCTGGGACGCACTCAATGCCGGCAATGCCGACCAGGCGATCGCGATCTGGGAGCCGCTCGCGAAGGGCGGCAATACCGGTCTCGCGGTCAACGTCGCCGACATGTACGAGTTCGGACAGAAGCTGCCGCAGGACTACGGCAAGGCGGCGCAGTGGTACGAGATCGCCGCAGGACAGGGCGACGGCTATGCCCAGTACCAGATCGGCCGCGCCTATACCCGCGGCACGGGCGTGTCGATCGACCGGGTGCAGGCCTACAAATGGTTGACGCTGGCGATGCAGTCGCTCTCCAACGCTGAGGCTCTGGGAAAGACCGGCAAGGCCAGCAAGATGGAGATCGAGACCGCGCTCAACGACATCGTCGGCGCGATGTCACAGGAGGAAATGACCAAGGCCGCGCAAATGGTCAAGCAATACGACGACCAGCATAAGATCCCGCAATAGGGACGGTGCCGCGCGCAACTTGCGGTGCCTCGACAACACCCGTCGCGATCGGCTACTGCTTAGCGCCGCCCCGCCTGCGACCCGGGCGGGGCGCGTTGGGCGCTTCATCGGCAGGGATCCATGGACACCGCGAATTTCGGCTTCGACGCCGCCGACCTGACCGCCAAGGATCGGGATCACATGATCCATCCCTGGGTCGATCTCGGCCTGGTGAAGTCGCGCGAGCCGCTGATCGTGGTCGAAGGCGAAGGCGCCATGGTGACCGACGCCAAGGGCCATCGCATGATCGACGGCATCGCCGGCATGTGGTGCGTCAACGTCGGCTATGGCCGCAACGAGATCGCCGAGGCGATCGCCGAGCAGGCGCGGCGGCTCTGCTACTTCTCGCCGTTCGGCATCATCGCGACCCCGCCCTCGATCGAGTTCGCACATCGGCTGACGCAATACGCGCCGGGCGACCTGAAGCACGTGTTCTTCACCACGGGCGGATCCACGGCGGTCGACTCCGCGTTGCGCTTCGTCTCCTTCCGCAACAACTTCCTCGGCAAGCCGAAGAAGAAGCACATCATCACGCGGGAATATGCCTATCACGGCAGCACCCTGCTCTCGGCCTCGGTCTCGGGGAAGCCGGCCGACCGCGGCAACATGGACCTCATCACCGACATCATCCACCACATCCCGGTGCCCAATCCCTATCGCCGGCCGGAGGGCATGTCGCTGGAAGTCTTCTGCGACGAGAAGGTGGCGGACCTCGAGAACAAGATCCTCGAGCTCGGGCCGGAGAACGTCGCCGCCTTCATCGCCGAGCCCCTGCTCGCCTCCGGCGGCGTCATCGTGCCGCCGCCCGGCTATCAGCGCCGCACCTGGGAGGTCTGCCGCAAGTACGACTTGCTCTACATCTCCGACGAGGTGGTGACCGGCTTCGGGCGCCTGGGGCACATCTTCGCCTCGAAGCCGATGTTCGACATCGAGCCCGACATCATCACCTGCGCCAAGGGCCTGACCTCGGGCTACGTGCCGCTGGGCGCGATGCTGGTCTCCGACCGGTTGTTCGCCGAACTGACGGCGACGGCGGGCAAGGGCCAGTTCTTCGCCAACGGCTACACCTATTCCGCCCATCCGGTCGCCTGCGCCGCCGGCATGGCCAATCTCGACATCATGGAGCGCGAGGATATCTGCGCCCGGGTCCGCGAGAACGGTCCCTACTTCCGCCAGCGGCTGGGCGAACTTCTGGAGCTCGACGCCGTCGGCGACGTGCGCGGCAGCCACTTCATGGTCTGCGTCGAGACCACCGCCGACAAGGCGAAGAAGCTGGCGCCGCCGGCCAGCTGGGACTTCGCCTGGCGCATCTTCGAGAAGTGCCGGCCGAAGGGCCTGATGGTGCGGCCGCTGAGCCACCTCGTGATCCTCTCGCCGCCGCTGGTCATCACCCGGGCGCAGATCGACGAGGCCGTGGATGTCCTGCGCCAGGGTATCCTCGAGGTCATGGACGATCTCACCCGCGAAGGCATTCGCGTCAAAGCTTGAATTGAGGAAGGAACGAAATCATGAGCAACATCCCCAACCTGATCCCCACAGGCCCCGCTTACGTGCCGCTGCGCCTCGCCGGGCGCTCGCTGCTCGCCAAGGGCGCAGTTGTCCTGCTCGGCGTCGCGTTCCTGACGGCGGCCTCCTGGGTCCAGGTGCCGATGTATCCGGTGCCGATGACCATGCAGACCTTCGCGGTGCTGATGGTCGGCGCGCTCTGCGGCTGGCGCCTCGGCGTCGCGACGGTCGTCGCCTGGCTCGCTCTGTCGATCCAGTTCCCGCTGCTCTCGGAGTTCAAGACCCTCGGCATGGTGGCGACCACCGTCGGCTATATCGTCGCCTTCCCGATCATGGCGGCCCTGATTGGACATCTGGCCGAGCGCGGCTGGACCGCGCGGGTGGTGCCGACCTTCCTGCTCCTGCTGGTCGCCGACGTGCTCTGCTTCGTCCTCGGCGTCGCCTGGCTCAGCACCATCATCGGCCTCGACAAGGCGATCACCTTCGGCCTGGTGCCGTTCCTGCTTGGCGACCTGCTGAAGGTCCTGCTGGCGACCGCGGTCATCACCGGAGCGCGGCGCGCGACGGCGAAGTAGCTACTTCAGCCACACCGCGGCGCTGGCGCTGCGGCCCAATCCGTCGATGACGGTGACCCGGGCCGCGCCGCGGCCGTCGGGCTGCCATTCGGCCTGGCGGCGGAACGGCTCCGAATCCACCGGCTTGCCGTTCACCAGCCAGCGCAGCGGCAGTGCGCCGCCGCGGGCCGTCAGCACGAGGCTGGCGTTTACGAGATCGAGCGTCGCGCCATCGACCGGGCTCTGGATGCTTGGTCCGGCGACGACCTGCGGCTGCGCGCCGGTTTCCAGACCGGGTTGCGGATCGAAGCGCCGCAGGTTGACCGGGAGATCGTTGGTGCCCCCGAGGATGGCGCCCGCCGGCGGGGTCGCCGCGGCGGCGCTCTCGCCGTGCGGCAGCTGGTCGAAGACCTGGAACAGGATCGGCGCCGCGGCGTCGCGGCCCATGCGGCCGTTGGAGAAAGCGCCGTCGGGCCGCCCGACCCAGACGCCGACGGTGAAGCGCGCGTTGTAGCCGACCGCCCAGGCATCGCGATAGCCGTAGGAGGTGCCGGTCTTGTAGGCGATGGTGCTGGCGTTGCGCCGGTTGCCGGCCGGTAGCCAGCGCTCCGGCGGCGGCGTCTCGTCGAGGATCCGCGTCACGTACCAGGCGGCAAGCGGCGACATGAGTTGATGCCCCTCGCCCTTCGCCGCATCGATGCGATAGAGCAGCGGCCGGGCGACGCCGCCTTCCGCCAGCGCGGCATAGAGCGTCACCAGCCTCTCAAGGTTGATGCCGACGCCGCCCAATGCGATCGGCAGCCCGGGCCGCGCGTGCTTGTCCGGGAGCACCAGCGGCGCGCCGGCATCGCCGAGCCTTTGGGCGAAGTGGCCCGGACCGATGCGATCGAGCAACGCGACCGCCGGAAGATTGAGCGAAAGCTGAAGCGCCTCCCGCGCCGTCACCTCGCCGCGGAAGAGATGGTCGAAGTTGGAAGGCGCGTAATCGCCGAAGCGCATCGGCACGTCCTTCACGACGGTTTCCGGGTGGACGATGAGATCTTCGAACGCCATGCCATAGATGAACGGCTTCAGGGCCGAGCCCGGCGAGCGGATCGCCGCCACCATGTCGTTCTGGCCGAAACGCTTGTCGTCGAAGAAATCCGCCGAGCCCAGATAGGCGATGACACGCCGTTCGGCATTGTCCACCACCAGGACGGCGATGCCGGCGCCCGGTTCCAAGTTCGACTGGCTGCGTTCTGCCAATGCCTCGACCCGGTCCTGCAGATCGGCGTCGACGCTGGTGCGGATGGTGAGATCGCCCGGCGCCTCCAATCGCAATCGCAGCGCCAGGTGCGCGGCGTCGTTCAGCGCCGGCAGGCGCTTGGCGACGGCCGGCTCGGCGATGGCGGTCTCATAGGTCGGGCGATCGATCACGCCCTCGCCCAGGAGACGCGCAAGCACCTTGTCCCGCGCTGCTTTCGCCGCCTCCGGAAAGCGGTCGGGCCGCAGGGTCTCCGGCGACTGTGGCAGCACGACGAGCAGCGCCGCCTCGGCCTCGGTCAGGTGGCTCGGCTCCTTGCCGAAATAAGCGAGGCTCGCGGCGCGGATGCCTTCGAGATTGCCGCCATAGGGTGCGAGTGTGAGATAAATGCCCAGGATACCCTCCTTGCCGACCCGGGCCTCGAGCTGCAGCGCGCGCCCCATCTCGATCAGCTTCGATGCAAGGACCCGCGGCCGTGGCTCCAGCAGGCGCGCGGTCTGCATGGTGAGCGTGGACGCGCCGGAGACGACGTGGCCTGCGGCGATCGCCTGCCCGGTCGCCCGCAGCACTGCCAGCGGATCGACGCCGGGATGGCGGTAGAAGCGCTGGTCCTCATAGGCGATCAGGAACTTCAGGAACTTCGGATCGACCTCGGTCGTCGTGGCTGGGAACCGCCAAGCACCGCCAGACGCGGCGAAGCCCCTGAGAATCGATCCGTCCGCCGCCAGCACCATCACCGAATGCGATTGCAGGCGCCCGAGATCGAGCGGATAGATCCGGTCGAGCCCAACGCCGCCGCCGATCACCGCGACGAGGAGTGTGGCGATCGCAGCGGCGATGCGGCGGAGACGCGTCATTGATACTTCGCCACGGTCACCTCGCCGGTGGCGCCGCGGGCGCGGATGTCGGGCTTGTACATGTCCTCGACCTCGATGGCCGGGGCCTTGTATTGGCCGGGAGTCACCGCCCGCAGGATGTAGGCGAAGGTGAAGCCGCCGTTGTTGGCGTCCGGCGAGGTGTCGAAGGCCGCGATGTAGCGATCGTCGCGGTATTCGCTGTAGTTGCCCTCGGTCAGCTCCGGCAGCCAGGCGAGATCGCCGGTGCGGCGGGTGTTGTTCAATCTCTCGTTCTCGATCTCGAGGCCGGCGGGCAGCAGGTCCACCACCATGGCGCGGTGGGTAGCCTCATCGGTGAAGCGCCCGGTGATGACGGCGACCACGACATCGTTCTGCTTGATCTGGTCGAGGGCCACCGTCTTGCCGTCCAGGGTGAAGTACTGGCGATCGACCTTGGCGCCGCTGGAGATTGCCGGCTGCGGCTCCGCCGGCACGCCGCTGGCAGTCGCCCGCAGGAAGACCGGCTGGTCGCCCTGGTTGGTGACGACGAGGTCCTGCTTGAGATCGCCGGCGTCGGCGACCGCCAGATATGGCTTGGTCTGATCCGCCGAGGTGCCATTGCTCAATCCGAGCTTCACCCGCGCCTGATCATGCACCGTCGCATGGGCGGCCCGCAGGATCCATGCCTCTTCCTGAGTGCTCAAGTAGCTGTGCGAAGCCTGCTCGGCGGCGACCCGCTCCAGGAGGTTGGCGAGGTCGCCACCCGGCATCTTCGCCTCCACCGTCAGTGCGACCAGGGCCGCCATGTCGCGGAGACCCGAGCCGTACCATTCGGAGCCGTAGTCCCAATAGCCAGCCGCAGCCCGTTCCGCATCGGAGCGGGATTTCGCGAAGGCCTTGCCGGCCCGGTCCAGGTCTCCGTTCATCGCCAGAGCGGCGCCGAGTTGCGCCGAGGCAATCGGCGTCGGCAAGCGGTTGAGATAGGTATCGTTGAAGTAGCGGAGGTCGCTCAAGCTGACCGCCTTCGCCTTGGCGAGCACGTAGAGCGCATAGGCGCGGGCGTTCAGCGTCTCGGCGTCGTCCTCATTGTAGCCGCCGACGACCAGTTGCAGCCCCTTGAGACCGTTCTGGTAGCCGAGTTGGGAAAGACGATAACCCTGCGCTTGGGCCTCGGTCAGGAAGTCCATGGCATAGGCGGAGAGCCACTTGTCGGCGGGATCGGAGCCGCTCCAGAGCCCGAACTCGCCGTCGCTCCGCTCGTGCTCGAAGGCGCGGTCGACCGCGGCTTGGATCCGCTCCTTGTCGCCGGTGACGTACTCGTCCTTCACCCCCCAGACGTCCGCCAGCTCATGCACGTAGAGCAGCGGAAAGGCGATGCTGGTGGTCTGCTCCAGGCAGCCATAGGGGTAGTGCGAGAGATCGGCGAGCACGCGCGGCACGTCGAGGTTGGGCCGCGCGCTGACCGAGGCCTGCAAGGCGGCGGTCTCGCCGAGGAACGGCGTCAGCGCCGATTTCGCGAGCGTGAAGCTCTCGCCCGGCTGCAGCACCCTCGCGAGACTCTGCGCCATCGGCGTCTGCGCCGGACGCACCGGTATGGTGACATCGCGGGCCAGCGCGAAGCCGCCGGGGCCGGTGATCGCCATGGTGACCGTGCCGGTGCCGATGCTGCGGCCGAGCAGCGGGATCGACTTCGAGACCGTGTCGCCGGACTTCAGGTCCGCATCGAAGCTGGCGCCGTCGCCGAGCTGCACCGCGTCCGAGGCAGTGAGCGCGACATGATAGGTGCCGGCCGGTGCGTCGAGGTTCTGCACCGAGAGCGCGAAGGCGCTCTGGTCGCCGGGGGCCAGGAAGCGCGCCGTCGAGGCGAGCGCCACGACGGGATCGCGCACCACCAGCGGGGCTTCGGCAGCGCCGACATTGGCGCCGTCATAGGCGACCGCCATCAGCCGCAAGCGGCCGTTATAGTCCGGGATCGCGAGCTTGATGGTCGCCTTGCCGGTGTCGTCGAGCTTCACCAGGCCGGAGAACAGCGCCACCAGCTTGATCTCCGGCGGCGCGCCGCGATTGCCGAGGCCGGATTCGTCGCCGCCCTCGCGGATCTCGCCCCGCTTGCCTTCCTTGCCGTCGATCAGCTGGCCGTAGAGGTCGCGGATGTCGAGGCCGAGCCGACGCTTGCCGAAGAAGTAGCCGACCGGATCCGGGCTCTTGAAGTCGGTGAGCTGCAAGATGCCCTCGTCCACGGCGGCGACGGTCAGGAACGCAGCGCCGCCGGAGAGGTTGGAGACCGCGACCGGCACGTCGATGCTCTGCCGCGGCAGTACCTTGTCGGGCAGGGTCATCGCGACCTGGAGCTGCCGGGGCTTGGGATCGATCGCGAGCCAGGCCGTGCCGATGGCGCGCCCCGGCCCGTGCTGGTCCGCGGCCGCTCCCTCGGAGCGACCCGGTCGGAAGGCGTTGACCAGCACATAGGCGCCGGCACCCCAGTGCGGATCGACCTTCACCTTGATGCTGGTGCCGGCGGCCGGCACGTCGATGAGGCGGTTCTCGAGCACGCGATCGGTGGCGATCGTCACGATGGCCTGGCCGGCGAACGGCGCGCCGAGGCGCACCTCCGCAGTGTCTCCCGCCTGATAGAGATCCTTGTCGGCGACCACCTGCATGCGGTCCGGCGTGGTCGCCGTGCCGGGCTTCGCCCACCAGCCGGCGAAGAACCGGATCGAGCTCGCGGTGCCGGTCGCCGCGTCGAATACCTCCAGGCGATAATGGCCCCAATCGGTGTTGACCGAAATCTTGGCCGGGCTGGCCGCGGTGGCGTCGACCGTGCCGTTGGAAACGCCCTTGTCCCGCACCACCACGTCATAGTCCCAGGCGTTGCTGGCGTAGTACCACTGGTAGTCCCAGTCCTCCTCGACGAAGCGATAGGAGAGTCCGGGATGGTCGATCGGCTTCCCATCGCCATCGACCGCCATGATCTCGAAGCCGACGCCGCCCGAGGGCGCCTCGTCACCCTCGAACAGCGGCTTGATGCCGATGCTGAAGGGATGATTGCGGATCGGCAGCTTCACCGACTTGATCACCGGCCGGCCGCCGAACTCATAGACCTCCACCCGCAACGTCGCCGCCAGCGGCTGCGCGGTATCCGGCAACTCGCCCACGTCGAGCGGCAGGTCGACGTGACCCTTGTCGTCGGTCCTGGCGTCGTCGAGCGTCTGCCGGACCGGCTCGACCTTCTCGTCGGCAAGGCCGAAGCGATAGCCGGCGAGCTCCGGGAAGGGATCGTCGTCCTTGGCGATGGTGAGATCTGCCTTCACCGGCAGATCTGCCGCAGGCGCGCCATAGAGGAACTTGGCGCCGACCGAGACGCTGCCCGCCATGGATGGGACCAGGCTATCGACCGAGGGCTTCACCTCGGTCTCGATCCGCGCCGGGACCACGTCCTCGACCAGGTAGTTCATGCTGGCGATCGGCTGGCCTGCGGGATCGAGATAGGCCTCCAGGGTCCAGTTGCCTGTCCGCGCGGTGGCCGCGATCGGGATGTCGAGCTGATAGCCGCCGCCCTCATCCTTCACTTCGGTGTAGCGCGTGCTCTCGACGCCATCCGGGCGCAGCACCCGGAACATCACCGGCTGGCCGGTGACCGCCTTCGCTCCCTGGTCGCGCAGCAGTGCCACCATGTGAGCGGTCTCGCCCGGGCGGTAGACGCCGCGGTCTGCGTAGAAGAAGAGGTCGGTGTCGCCCGGCATGGCGCGCCCGCCGACGCCGCGGTCGGAGAGATCGAACGCTCCGCGCGTCAGGTCGAGGAAACTGAAGTCGCCGTCTTTGCGGAAGGCCATGACCGCCGTCGCGGTGCGGCCGCCCTCGCCGCGCAGCAGGCCGGGATCGAACTTCGCAAAGCCCGAGCGGTCGCTCTGCACGGTCGCCAGCACCTCGTTGTCGCGGGCGATCAGCTTCACATCGACCCGATTCAGGGGATCGCCGCTTTCCAGCGAATGCACGGCCACGGTGAGGCCGTCGCTGCCGGAAAAGGTCGTGAGGCCGAGATCGGAGACCACCAGCCACTGGGTCGCCTGGGCATTCCAGCGATAGTCCTGGTTCTCCTTGTCGTCCTCGCCGGGCCGGTAGGTCGAGGCCATCAGCACGTAGATGCCGGGCTTCGCCGCCGGCGCCACGTCCTGGATCGGGAAGGCCGTGACGACGCGCTTGTTGCGGACGTTCTCCACCGCCATCGAGCCCTTCCAGACCAGCTCGCCGGAACGGTCGACCAGGTCCTCGGCGTCGTAGCCGGAGAGGTTGACCAGGAAACGCTGGTCGACGATCTGGTCAACCACTTTGCGGTCGTTGATCCGCATCAGGCGCAAAGCGACACGCTCGGTGTTGACGGTGATGACCGGCACGCCGGTGCTGCCGACCTTCGGGAGCACATAGGCACTGTCGCGGAAGCCGATGCTGGGGTCGCGGTCGCCCACCGCGAAGTTGATGTCCTCGCCTTCGGCCAGTTGCTCGCCATTGGCCGACGGCAGGCCCTGCAACAGCTTCACATGATATTCGGTGCCGAAATCGAGGCCGGCGATGCAGAGCGTGGTGCCGGTATCGGCGAGAGCGAAGCTGGCATCGACCTGCGGTTCGACGCGGACATAGTCCTGGTACTTCAGCTGGTCGGGCTCCTTGAGCAGCCCCTTGAACTCGATGCAGGCCCGCGGCGTGTCGCCGGCCATCTCCAGCCGGCTGTTGACCGGACGGAAGGTCTGGGCGGCCTGGAGCTGGCCGACCCGGTCGTTCGCGTCGGAATCCCAGGTGATCTTCAGCCCGGCTTGATAGGCGACGATCGCCGCATCGGCCTTGCCGGCATGGTCCAGCAGGGTACCGACCCGCAGCAGCGCCTTGCCGCGGGCATCGCCGACGGCGGATTGCGACGCGAGGTAGGCGGCGCTCGCCGCCTCTTCCAGCGATCCCGCCTTCTCCTCACATTCCGAGAGCTTCTGCCAGGCGGCGGAGGTCTCGCGCCCCAGGCCGATCGCCTGCTTCAGCTTGCCCGCGGCCTCGTTCCACAGCCCCTTCTGCTCCGCCTCGGTCGCCTCGCTGAGCCGGAGATCGACCAACTGCGGATCCATCCCCGCCACGGCGGCGATGATCTGGTCGCGATAGGCCTGGGCATTCCTGTCGATGTCGGTGAGATCGGCAGCAAAAGCGATCCGGCCCACCGTCAACAACAGGATGGCAAGCAGGACGCGCTGGACGCATTTCATGGAAGTCGGGCCCCCGGGGGTGAAAGTCATACTCGGTCGTGACATTGGTCGCGACACGCGCCCTTCCGGTTCGCGCCAGAACACCGTGGTGCGCACGGAATGGACAGCGGAATTATACGCCAGGTGCCCCGCCGAACTGACGGCGAAATCGTGGCCTTGTGAAGGCGCGCACATGCAGCACCGGTCGTCGGGAACCGGCTGCGACAGACCGACCCACGGGTCTTGGCGCTGGAGCATCGCTCTGTTAGCTTCCGCGCCATCCCACCGGACGGCTAGGCCGCATAGGGCAGCGGGGCCGCAGGAACCAACGTGACCGAGTCGCGACCACGCCATCTGCGAATCGTTAATTCCGAGGCCGAGCCGATGCCGGCCGGCCCCAGGGTCTGGCTGCTGCTCGGCGAGCGCCAGGGCGACAATGCCCAGGTCCTGGCCCTGGGGCGCGCTCTCCAGCAGGACCTCGGCTGGCGCTCTGAGATCAAGCAGCTGCACTACGACCCGGACTGCGACGTGCCGCTGCGCGACCGCGGATCGAGCCTGATCGGCATCGACCTCGCCGTGAGCGACGCGCTCACGCCACCTTGGCCGGACGTCGTCATCGCCGTCGGCCGACGGGCGGCGCCGGCCTCGCGCTGGCTGAAGGACCAGACCGGCGGACGCCTGCTCAACGTGCATCTCGGCCGGCCGCGCGTGGCCTTCAATCATTTCGACCTCATCGTCACCACGCCGCAATACGCCCTGCCCGCGGCGCGCAACGTCACCAGGCTCATGTTGCCGATCATCATGCATGACGAGGCCGAGCTCGCGGAGGAAGCCAAGCGCTGGGAAGAGCGGTTCCGCAGCCTGCCGCGGCCCTGGACCGCGGTCCTCGTCGGGGGCCCGACCGCGCAGCTCCGCTTCGACCGGCAGGTAGGCGCCGAGCTGGTCTCGCTGGCCAAGACCCATGTCGGTCCCACCGGAACGCTGCTGGTCACCACCAGCCCCCGCACGCCGGTCGAGATCGCCGATCTCTTCGAGCGGGAACTGGGCGCGCGCCACTATCTCTATCGTTGGTCGCGCCAGGCGCCCAATCCCTATCGCGCGCTCCTGAAGCTGGCCGACGACTTCATCGTCACCAACGACAGCGTCTCGATGATCGCCGAGGCCGTCGATATGACGAAGCCGGTCTATGTGTTCGAAGTGCCGCGCCGCCCCCGGCGCGAAGGCGGCGGGATCACGAAGAGCATCAAGCGCTATTTCCACCGCCGCCGCGAACGCCGGCTGCTGGCCGGGCTGCGGTCGGACGTGGTCGATACCGCCTACGACGCCTTGACCCGCCTCGGCCGCGCCCGTCCGCGGCGCAGCGTCGATGCCTTCGACCGGCAGCTCTACAAGGCCGGGCTCGCCCGTCCGCTGCTGCCGGTGCGGGACGAAGCGCGCGGCTGGGCGCCTCGCCGCTTGCCCAAGGAGGAACGCGACATGGTGGTCGCGAAGATCCGGGACTGCCTCGCCGCCAAACATGCCGGCACGAGCGAGGCCTGATCACCCATGATCGTCTGGATTGACGCAGCCGCCGAAGCGGCACCGCCTATCTTCGGCCTCAGCCTCTTGGAGCGGCACCTTCACGCCGTCCGCCGCCTGCCGCAGGCGCCGGCCAAGGTCGTGGTCGAGCTCCCGCGCAACGCCCCGGAACCGAAGCTCCACAACGCCCGCCTGCGGCTCCTGCCGATCGAATGGCAGCGCGACGGCGATACGTTCGCCGATCGCCTGCGCCGCGTGATCGCGCGCGCGGACGCCCCGCTGCTGCTGCTGGATGCAACCACCCTCGCCGATCCGCGCCTGGCGGCGACGCTCGCCGGCCGCACGCAATCGACCGCGGTGCTGCCCCGCGAGCGAGACGACGACGCGGCGGTGCTCTATCTCATGCCGGACCCCGGCATCGTCGACGCGGCTTTGACGGCGGGGCCGAAGGATCTTGCGGCGCTGACGCGGCTCCTGGTGCAGGCGGAGCGCGTCTCCATGCTGAAGGAGGAGGAGTTCCAGGGCTTCGTCCGGCGGCTGCGCCGCACCCTGCCCTGGCATCTCTTCAAGGTCGAGAGCCGAGAACGCGCCGCCAGGCTCGAGCGCTTCCTGTTCTGGTCCAATTACAAGGGCTCGACGGATCTCTTCACCCGCTATGTTTACCCGCCGCTGGTCTGGCTCATGGTGCGGCCGCTGGCGCGCTGGCATATCCACCCCAATTGGGTGACGCTGGTCAGCATCATCCTCGCACTCGGCGCCATTCCGTGCTGGGCCACCGGCCACATGATCGTCGGCTTCCTCATGGCCTATGGCATGAGCGTCCTGGATTCGGTGGACGGCAAGCTCGCCCGTCTCACCTTCACCGACAGCCGGCTCGGCAATTTCATGGACCACGGCCTCGACATGGTCCACCCGCCCTTCTGGTATCTCTCCTGGGCCTACGGGCTCGGCTTCGGTCCGGAAGGCTGGCACTCCGCCCTCGCCCGGGCGGCGATCGCGATCTTCGTGCTCTACGTGATCGACCGGCTGGTGCTGAAGATCTATCCCCGGGTGTTCAAGCGCGCCTTCCACACCCATTCGCGCATGGACGGCGTGGTCCGAAGCTTCATCGCTCGGCGCAACATCAGCCTGCCGCTCTTCACCGTCGGCTACCTGATCGGCTTAGGGCGCGAGGCCTTCTATCTCATCGTCGCCTGGCAGGCCGCGACGGTGCTCTACCACGCCGGCCGCACCTTCTGGATCCTGGCGATCGAGCGCGCGCATCTCCGGCCGCGCGGGCCTGCGGAGGTCGCGGCGAAGACGGTACGGCTGGACTAGTATCGCTCGTCCTGCGATGCGGCCGCGACGTCGTTGCGGTACCAGAGCTTCTGCCATTTGTTGAGCTGCTTTGGGCGGAACGCCTTGATCGGCAACTCGGCGATGAAGTTGATGTAGCGCCGCGGGACCTGTGTCACGCCGCGCGGGCTGACCCCGTGCACCGCCTGCTCGGAATTGAGGAAGCAGGCATAGGCGTTGGCCGCGTAGTCGACGACCTTCACCCTCTCGATATCCCGGTCCATGGTGCGGTGCTTGATGAAGCGCGGGCTGCGCCGCCAGCGATAGATCTCGAGATCGCCGCCGGTGGTCTCGTCCCGGACGTCGCGGAAGTAGAACAGCGCGCTGAAGATCTTGTCGCAGAGATCAACATGGGCGGTCTTCACGCTGCTGACCTCGGTCACCGGCGTGTTCATCACGAACTGACAGTCGAGGTGGATGTCGGCGTCGCCGCCGAAGCCGCGCGGCATGACGCGCCAGTCCTCGTAACGCCGGCCGACCTCAGCCTCGAGGTCGGGAAACGCGCGCCGGAACCGGTCGCCGAACAGGCGGACCACGTCGCGCCAGTATTCCGCCGAGGTGTGATACTCGAAGAACTCGCGCCAGAGCGGCGAGATGCGGCGGTCGTTCAGCACCTGCTTCACCGTCATCCGCACGGCCTGATTGTTGGTATATCCGGCGCGGCCTTCGACGATCATGTCCAGGCTGGGGAAATCCGCCTCCAGAGCGGCGTAAGTCTCCGCCGGCACGGCGGCGCCGGTGGCGTAGTGGGCATAGGGCTGGTCGAGCACGTCCTCGGCGCGCACATTCGCAAGCAGGCGCGGCACCTCCAGCCCCTCCTGCGCAACGCTCGCCGTCGCCGTCATTGCCGCCATGCCGGTCTCTCCAAACGCACCTCACCCGCTTCAAGCCGAACGGTACGTGTCCGGTTGCGTCCAAGGCCAGGATTTTCAGGTCGCAGCGGCAAACCGTCGCCGCCGGGTAGCCACTCAATCAGGGCGTCTCGCCATCAGGAGGTCACGCCGCACGCCGCCGGCAGAGGTCGAGGGCGTCGTGGCGGATGTGGTCGGCGGCCATCTCCCGCTTCACCAGATCGACGTCGATGATGCCTTGATCGAGGCATTCGCCCAACATTGAAAAGAACAGTTGCTCCTGGTTGGGGTCGGGATGCGGCAGATAGGTGTTGGGTTTTTCTTCCTTCCCCAACCGTTTCACCGCCTGCAGGATGTTGGCGGGGAAACCCTTCGCCTTCTTGCGCTTCAGCCGCACGGTGAAATCGACCGGCAGGCCGGTCTTCCACGGCTGGGTGCGGCGATAGGTGTTGTGCAGGATCTTGGTCGAGGGGGTCAGGTTGTCGAAATCGTTCCATTCCGGCTCGAGCAGCCCGACGGTCTCCTCCGGCTCGTATTCCAGCTTGATCCATTTCATGTAGTCCGTCTTGAACGCGAAGAGCTCGTCGAAGGTCTTCTCCGCGTCCCAATGGGTCAGCTTGGCGTTGTCCAACAACATGACGCTGGAAGCGCGATAGCCGGCGAGGTCCTTGAAGGCGGGCCGCCAGCGGCACATCAGCGCCTTCCCTTGCATGTCGCGCGAGAACAGCTCCCAGACGTCGGCGAGCGCGAAGCAGTCAGGATCGATCACCACCGCGCGCCCCGAATAACCCATCAGCTTCGGCGGCATGAATCGGAGCGGCGTGAACGACTGGAGATCGCTGCGTTTCCAGACCCGGTGCTCCTCGCCCCGGAGGAACGGCTGCCCGACATGGCGCCCGAGCCACGGATGATCCCGGGTGTGCATCAGCTCCACCGAGAACTTGTCCGCATGACGGCTGTTCCGGCGCAGCGCGTAAGCCGCGATCAGCGCGCCGAGATACTGCTCGTCATTCGTCTGGATGAAGACCTTGCATTCCATGCCGCTGCTCTCCGCCCTCTGCCCCCTCAAGGATGCGCGCGCATCCCGGCCTGCCGCCATGATAGGTTTCGACGTTGCAGTGCGCAATCCAAGCCCCGGAAATCGCGCGGTTTTGTCGCAAAGTCTGCAATCGCTCCACGATCCGGACGTTGACAAGCGGGGGGTGGGTGTTAAGTAGGCCGCGACCGACCATCAGCCCAGAAAGGTCGTCGCGCCGAATCGCCCCAATGAGCCGCCCCGGATTGAGAGAAGACCAGGTCATCAACTCCTCGGCCCTGGCCAATGCGTTCCGGGTGCTGCGGCAGCATGGTTTCCGGCGCCAGTTGCCGTTGATTCTGGCACTCACGGTCGGCAGCTTTCTCGAAGGACTCAGCATCGGCACGCTGCTGCCGATCCTGAAGACGGTGACGACCGGAGAGACCCACTCGCCGAGCCCGCTCGAGCGCTTCATCTTCGCCGCCCTCGACTTCCTGCACCTGCCGAAGGAATTCGGCGCGCTGGTCCTGGTCTTCGCGGTCTGCATGACGGCGCGGGCCGTGCTTGCGAAGCAAACGTCGCGGGTGGTCGGCCGCATGGTGGCGGAGAGCGCCACCGATTTCCGCAAGCAGGTACTGGACAGCGTGCTGCAGGCACGCTGGTCCTATTTCACCGTCAACCCGGTCGGCCGCTTCATCTCCGCCGTCAACAGCGAGACCAACTGGGCGTCCTACGTCTACAAGACCTCGCTCAACGTCCTCGCCAGCCTGATCCGCGCCGCGATCTATTGCCTGATCGGGCTGCTGATCGACTGGCGCGCCGCCGGGGTCGCCCTGCTCCTCGGCATCGGGCTCGGCCTGGTCAACCGCCACTTCGTCCGCAGCGCGCGCCGGGCCGGCCGCAAGCAGTTGATTGCGATGCGCAGCCTGGTGAGCGATTTCGGCGATGTGATCACCGGCTTCAAGCCGATCAAGGCGATGCATCGGCACGAGAGCCTGATCGCCGGCCTCGCCCGCGAGACGCGGTCGATCCGCCGCGCCATGTACGACCTCGTGGTGTCACAGCAGCTGGCGAACGCCCTTCCCGACCTGCTGATCGTGCTGGCGCTGGTGGCCGCCGTCTACACCTACCATCGGCTCGGCCTCGATCTCAGCGCCATGGGCGTCTCCGGCATTCTGCTCCTCCGGCTGATGAGCAGCGTCTCCGCGGTGCAGCGCTCGCTGCAGGAGACCGCCATGTCCGAGAGCTCGTATTGGGCGCTGAAGGCCACCATCGGGGAGGCCCGGGCGGCCGCCGAGGCCTTCACCGGAACCGCCGCGCCGACCTTGCGGCAGGGCGCCGCCTTCCGGGGCGTCGGCTTCGCCTACGACGAGAAGCCGGTGCTGACGGATGTTTCGCTGGAGATCCCGGCGGGATGCATCACCACGCTGCTGGGCGAATCCGGCTCCGGCAAGACCACGATCGCCGACCTGCTGCTCGGCCTGATCGAGGTCGATACCGGCACCATCACTCTCGACGGCGCGGCGCTCGACAGCATCGACATGCGGCAGTGGCGCAGCATGGTCGGATATGTGCCGCAGGAAGTGCTGCTGTTCAGCGACACGATCTTCGAGAACGTGGCGCTCGGCGACCCGGCCATCACCGACGCGGACGTGCGGCAGGCGCTGGAGGATGCCGGCGCACTGGATTTTGTCGACAGCCTGCCGGAAGGGATCCGCACCCCGGTCGGCGAGCGGGGCGCCAAGCTCTCGGGAGGCCAGCGGCAGCGGATCGCACTGGCGCGCGCGCTGGTCCACCGCCCGACGCTGCTGATCCTCGACGAGGCGACCAGTGCGCTCGATCCCGCCACCGAAGCCGAGATCTGCCAGACCGTGCGCCGCCAAGCCGGCACCCTGACCGTGCTCGCCATCACCCATCAGGCGGCCTGGGTCGATATCGCGGATCGGGTCTATCGCGTGGCCGGCGGGACCGTCGAACAGCTGGAACGCGTCGGCCTCACGCAGGCCGCGGCTTCAGCGCACTAGCCGAGTCGACCGGCCGCACCACGCCGGCCCGGATCTCATAGACCCGATCGGCCGCATCGACCCAGATCGGCTGGTGGGTGATGGCGAGAATGGTCTTTTCACCCCCCAGCTGGCGGATGCCGGCGGCGATCTCGACCGCCGTCTCGCGGTCGAGCGCGCTGGTCGCCTCGTCGAGAATCAGCAGCTCGGGATCGTTGCAGAGCGCGCGGGCGATCGAGAGCCGCTGGCGCTGGCCACCGGAGAGCAGGCTGCCGCGCACGCCGATGACGTAATCGAGGCCACCCGGCAAGGCCGAGACGAAGTCCCAGGCGCCGGCCGCCTCGAGTGCGGCGACCACCCGCTCTTGCGGGATCGTCGTGTCGCCGAGGCTCACGTTATTCGCAACCGTGTCGTTCAGCAGGATGGTCTCCTGCGGGATGTAGCCCAGCTTGCGGCGCCAGGCTGCCGTGTCGATCGCAGCGAGATCCGTTCCGGCCACCATGACGCGCCCCGCCGTCGGCCGGATGAGACCTGCAAGCAGATCGGCGATCGTGGTCTTCCCGGCGCCGGACGCTCCGATCACCGTGGTGACCGCATGTGATGGAATCTCGATGTCGACATGGTCGAGCACCGGTGTCTCGTCATAGGCGAGGCTGACGCGCTGGAAGCGGCAGCCGGCATCGAAGCTGGGCGCCACGCCTCCCAGGACCGGCTCGGCCTCGGCCTCGGTCGCGTCGATCAGCCGGATCAGCGACCAGAAGGCCGGCCCGTCCACCATTACGCGCTGCATCGCGCTTCGCACCTGGCCCAGCGCCTGCGCCATGCCGCTCAAGAGCAGCACCGAGCCGATCATCTGCGCGAGATCCATCCCGAAGAAGCGATGCGCGACGTAGATGCCGCCGAGCACGAAGAGGGACAGGAGCGGCCCCTGGATCGTGCCGATCGCAGCCTCGCTGTAGGTTTCGGCCGCGACCGCATCGCGCAGATTCTCGATGTTGCGCACGAACGACTGCGCGACGAAGCCCTGGCGGTTCATCGCCTTCAGCGCCTTGATGTTGGTGAGCGCGTCGGTGATGCCCTTGTTCAAGAGATAGGTGTGCTTGGTCTTGCCGCGCCCGGCGGCCTTCGCCATGCGCATGAAGCGGCTGACGCCGAGCCAGAGCACGACGGCGATCGCGATCCCCGCCAGGAAGAACTGCCAGGAAAGCCAGAACGCCATGAAGAGATAGGCCGCGGTCTTGGTCATATAGGCGATCGCGTTGCCGGCGGCACGATAGGCCGCCATCATCCTGATCCCGTCGGAGCCGATCGAGGTCATGAACTTCGCAGTCGGCTGGCTGATGAAATAGGACCAGCGGGCGCGGACCGCGGCATTGATCAGCCGAAGCCGAAGCTCGGTCGCCACCCGCGCCACCGACCGCCCGACGAAGATCGAGCCCACGGCGGTCAGCGCGAAGCGCAGCAGCGCCACGGCGGCGACCAGCAGCAGCAGGACCTCCAGGGTTGGCGGCAGGCCGACTGCATCCAGGATCGTGGTGACGACCCGGCTCATGGAGTGCGTCGGGACCGCGGCACCTTCGCCGGAGAGCGAGGACACGATCGGCCAGAGGCTGGCGATGCCGATGCCCTCGACCGCGCCGGTCAGCAGCACCATGGCGACGACCAGCAGTTCGCGGCGCCAGCCACCGTAAAAGAAGATGCGAAATGCGTTCCTCATGCCTCGATCGTCACGTCCCGGCCTCGGCGACCGGATCCTCGGGCGCAGGGTGACGCCGGCCCATCCGTATGGATGGCAGCGCTGCCGGGCAACCCTGCCCAGGCGCCCCCTGCCTTGTGATCAGACCGGACATTTGCTATGGACACACAAAACCTAGGGGCCATGCCGCCCCTTCGCAACCTATCATTTGTGCGACCTAAGGTCCCGATGAAACCAATGCCCACGCCCACGGGCAACGCCTCTCTGGCGCTGCGGCGGGCGGATTTTGAGACGCTGTGGGAGGGGCTGGATTACGCAGCCCGCGGAGAAGCCGGCTTCAATTTCTTCTCCGCCCGCGGCGAGCTGAAGAGCGTCCTCCCCTATCGCGACCTCGCCGAGCGGGCGCGCGATCTTGCGCGCCGTCTCTCCGGGCTCCGCCTCGCGCGCGGCGACCGCATGGTGCTGATCGCCGACACCGATCCGGAATTCTGCGTCGCCTTCATGGCGACCCAATACGCCGGCATCCTGCCGGTGCCGGTGGCGATCCCGACCAGCCTCGGCGGTCGCGCCGCCTATATCGAGCAGCTCCGCAGCCAGATCGAGGGCTGCGGCGCGGTCGCCGCCTGGTCCACCGACGAGCTGCTGCCGTTCCTGCGCGAGGCGGTGGAGGGCCTGCCGCTCCGCATGGCCGGCGGTCCCGGGGATTTCGCGGCCCTGACTCACGCGGCCGGCGACCCCACGCCGTTCTCGAAGGACGAGCAGAGCTATCTCCAATATTCCTCCGGCAGCACGCGCTTCCCGAAGGGCATCGACATCCCGCAGCGCGTGCTGATGGCGAACGCCTATGCGATCGGCAATCACGGGCTCCAGGTCCGGCCGGGCGACCGCTGCGCGTCCTGGCTGCCGTTCTATCACGACATGGGCCTGGTCGGCTTCATGCTGTCGCCGATGCTGAACCAGCTCTCCACCGATTATCTCGCAACCCGTGACTTCGCGCGCCGCTCCCTGACCTGGCTGCAGCTCATCTCCGAGCATCGCGCCACCCTCGCCTACAGTCCGAGCTTCGGCTACGACCTCTGCGTCCGACGCTTGCGGGACGGCAGCGACTTCAAGGCGGATCTCTCCTGCTGGCGCGCCGCCGGGATCGGCGGCGACATGGTGCAGCATGCGGTGCTGAAGCGCTTCGCCGATGCCTTCGGGCCGTTCGGCTTCCGCGACACCGCCTTCTGCCCCAGCTACGGCATGGCCGAGACCACCCTCGCCATGACCTTTGCGCCGCTGGAGACGCGCTATGTCGTCGACTACGTCGCCCGCGAAGGGCTCGAGCGCGACCGCGCCGAGCCGGCCGGCGCCGGTCCCGACGCCCGCGGCTTCGTCGCCTGCGGCCCGGCGCTGCCGGGACACGAGATCGAGGTCCGCGACGCCGCCGGCCAGAAGCTGCCGGAGCGCCGCATCGGCCGCGTCTTCTTCCGCGGCCCCAGCGTGATGACCGGCTATTTCCGCCAGCCCGAGCTTACCCGCGAGACGCTCTCGCCCGAGGGCTGGCTCGACACCGGCGATCTCGGCTATCTGCTCGACGGCGAGATCGTGATCACCGGCCGCGCCAAGGATCTCATCATCCTCAACGGCCGCAACATCTGGCCGCAGGACCTGGAATGGGCGGCCGAGGACGCGATCGCCGAGCTGCGCCGCGGTGACGTCGCCGCGATCTCGGTCGAGAATGCTGCCGACGGCGACGCCGAGCGCATCGTCGTGCTGGTGCAGTGCCGATCCACCGACGCCGCGGCCCGGGAGCGCCTGAAGGCCGAAGTCGCCGCCGTGCTGCAGAAATCGATGGCGGTCGAGACCACCGTCGTGCTGGTGCCGCCGCACGGCCTGCCGCAGACCTCGTCGGGCAAACTCAGCCGGGCCCGGGCCAAAGTGAATTTCCTCGGCGGCGTCTACGACCGCGCCGACGCAGCCGCGGCCGTCTGATCGATGCCGCAGCCGGCCGAGCCCCAGCCGGCGCCGCGGCTTATCGCTGTCACCGGCGCGACCGGCTTCGTGGGCGCACGCCTCGTCCGCACGCTGGCGGAATCAGGCCGGCAAGTCCGCGTCCTCACCCGCCGCATGCCGCCGTCACTGCCGGAGACGGCGCGCGTCGAGCTGGTGCTGGGCGATCTCGACGACGCCCTGGCCCTCCGTCGACTCGTCACCGGCGCCGATGCCCTGGTCCATGTCGCCGGCATCATCAAGGCGCGACATGCGCGCGACTTCCAGGTCGTCAACGTCGAGGGCACGCGGCATGTGGCGGCCGCCCTGTCGGACGCCGCGCCGCGGATCCCCGTGATCCACATCTCCTCCCTCGCGGCCCGGGCGTCGCAGCTCTCGCCCTATGCCGCCAGCAAGCGCGGCGGCGAGGAGGCGATCACGGCGATTGCCGAGCGGCAGCCGCTGACCATCATCCGCCCGCCGGCGGTCTATGGTCCCGGCGACACGGAGATCCTACCGATGTTCCGCGCGGCGGCGGCCGGGCTCTGCCCGGTGCCGGCGGCGTCGGGCGCCCGGCTCTCGCTGATCCATGTCCAGGATCTGGCCACGGCCATTGCGGCTGCCCTCAAGACCCCGCCGCAGCGCCCGCTCTATGAAGTCGATGACGGCCATTCTGGAGGCTATTCCTGGCCGGAGATCTCCCTGGCACTTTCGCAAGCGTTCGGCCGACAGGTTCGATCGATCCGCCTGCCGCGGCCGGTCATGACGGTCGTCGCGGCGGCGGTCGAGGCGCATCGGAGCCTCGGGGGGCCGGTCACCGCCCTCTGTCTCGACAAGCTCGGCGAGCTCTACCACCCGGATTGGGTCGCCTCCGGTCCTCGGCTGGAGGCCGAAACATCATGGCATCCGGCCTTCGCACTTGCGGAAGGATTCCGGGACACCATCGCCGGATATCGCGCCGCCGGTTGGCTCAAACCTAGGGCCCGTTAACCATCCTTACAACAAGATCGGCCGCCAACCCATTGAAAATGGCCGAATGTTACATTTGGTAACAAATTGTCATTTCACGAAGCTAACCAAATTGGCCACAAGTTTCCCGTCCGCGTCTTACACAGTCGACGCGGGGAGTTGGGGCCACGTCGGGATTCCCCGGGAAAAAGATCTAGGTAGGCAGATTGGCTGCAGTCGCAATCATGGGCACGGAAGCACTGACCGAGGACACCGTCCTCGCCGAGATCATCAATGCGCTCCTGCCCTTCAAGAAGTCGGATGCGCCGATCACCGCCGATACCGAGATTGCCCGTGACCTCAATCTCGATTCGCTCGCAGTGATGGACCTTTTGATGGTGCTGGAGGACAAGTTCGACGTGTCGATTCCGCTGAACATGGTGCCGGAGATCGCCACTGTCGGCCAGCTCGCGAAGGCCATCCGCGATTCAAAGGCGGGGGCGTAACGATGGGACTGTTCGACCGTTTCGAAGGCCTGCGCGCGGCGCACGGGCAAATCAAGAGCTGCGGCGCCGATCCGTTCGGCGTGAAGATGGACCGCATTCTCTCCGCGACCGAGGCGGAGATCGAAGGCCGGCACACCATCCTCTGCGGCAGCAACAACTATCTCGGCCTGACCTTCGACGCCGAGAGCGTCGCGGCCGCGCAGCGCTCGCTGGAGAAGTTCGGCACCGGGACCACGGGTTCCCGTATCGCCAACGGCTCCTATGACGATCACAAGGCCCTGGAGCGCGACCTTGCCGATTTCTACGGCAAGGAACACTGCATGGTCTTCACCACCGGCTATCAGGCCAATCTCGGCGCGATCTCGACCCTGGCGGGCCCCGGCGACTTCCTGCTGGTCGATGCCGACAGCCATGCCTCGATCTACGACGCCTGCCGGCTCGGCCATGCGACCGTGATCCGCTTCAAGCACAACGATCCCGCCGACCTCGACAAGCGCCTGGCGCGCCTGGCCAAGGAGCCCGGCAACAAGCTGGTCGTGGTCGAGGGCATCTATTCGATGCTGGGCGACCATGCGCCGCTGAAAGAGTTCGTCGCGGTCAAGAAGAAGCACGGCGCCTACCTGCTGGTCGATGAGGCCCATTCGATGGGCGTCATGGGCAAGACCGGCCGCGGCTGCCTGGAGCATGACGGCGTCGATGACGACGTCGATTTCGTGACCGGCACGTTCTCGAAGAGCATGGGCGCGATCGGCGGCTTCCTGATCTCCAATCATCCGGACTTCGATATCCTGCGCGTCGCCTGCCGGCCCTACATGTTCACCGCCTCGCTGCCGCCGGCAATCGTCGCCTCGGTGCGCGCCTCGCTGGCGCGGCTGCGCGCCGAGCCGCAGATGATGGACCGGCTGTGGGAGAACGTGGACACGCTCTATGACGGCCTCGCCGCCAGCGGCTTCCGCCTCGGCAAGCAGCGCGGGCCAGTGGTCGCGGTCCATATCAACAGCCCGGAACTCGCCGCCATGGCCTGGCACGGCCTGCTGTCGCGCGGTGTCTACGTCAACCTCGCACTGCCGCCGGCGACGCCGAGCGGCACCGCCCTGCTCCGCTGCTCCGTCTGTGCCGCGCACAGCACGGAACAGCTCGAGCAGGTCGCCGAAGTTCTCACCGATGTGGGTCGTCAGCTCGGCATCATCCCAGCCGAGACCGGCGCAGGCCAAGTTCGGGCCGCTGCCGAATAGCTGGGACAAGCCGGGCTTAGGGGGAAGCCGGCCAGCCTCGAGCTGGCCGGCTTTTTTTCAGGCCTAGCGCCATTCTGCCGGGGCCGAATCACTGCCCGCCTCGTTAACAATTGCCCGCGACGGTTAGGCAGTGGCCGGAATCGGTCGGCCACGCTATGTTAACAACGCATTCCGCCCCTGACCGCGATACGCATCCCGAGGGCAGCTTCGGGGAGACGTCCGGGGGTTATTCTGGTATTCCGGCCGCCGGCAAAGAGCGCTCTCCGGACGTTAGATCGGAGGCGCTGATTAGGCCCGGCAAGAGCGTGAGCATGCAGAGTTTGGACTTTACCTACACCGATCAGGTCAACGAGCACTTCCAGCGGCGCCGCGACATCCTGGCCGCTCATCCCGAGGTGCGCGGCCTGATCGCCAAGAATCCCTGGACCGCCGCCTGGGTGGTCGTGCTGGTCGCCGCCCAGTTCGCCGTCGCCGCCGTGATCGGCCAGGCGCCCTGGTGGGCCATGCTGCTGGTCGCCTATTTCGTCGGCGCCGTCGTGAACCACGCGCTCTACGTCTTGATGCATGAATGCACCCACGACCTCGCCTTCGAGAAGGCGGTGGGGAACCGGCTGCTCGGCATCCTCTGCGATTTCCCGCTGGCCCTGCCGAGCGCCATGGCGTTCCGCAAGTACCACCTGATGCATCACAAGTATCTCGGCCAGTACGAGCGCGACCCCGACATCGTGCTGAAGAGCGAGGCCAAGCTGATCGGCAACTCGGCCTGGCGCAAGGCGCTCTGGATCATGGGCCTTTCGATCTCGCAGATGCTGCGTCCGCTGAAGGTGAAGCTGCTGATCGGCAAGCCGATCAGCGACCGCTGGATGACGGCGAACATGCTGGTGCAGCTGCTGGTCGACGTGGCGCTGGTCTATGCCTTCGGCTGGCCGGCGCTCATCTATCTGCTGCTCTCGACCTTCTTCGCCCTCGGCCTGCATCCGATGGGCGGCCGCTGGATCCAGGAGCACTACTCGCTCGACCGCCAGCAGGACACCCACTCCTATTACGGTCCGCTGAATCGGCTCTGCTTCAACATGGGCTACCACGTCGAGCATCACGACTTCGCCAACGTGCCGTGGAACAACCTGCCGAAGCTGCGCAAGACCGCCGGCGAGTTCTACGACCACCGCTTCTATTACACGTCCTGGGTCGGCGTGGTCCTCGGCTTCATCTTCAACCCGTCGATGTCCGCCTACAGCCGCATCATCCGCCGGCCGAGCGCGCCCCCGGCCGCACCTAGACCCGCTGCCGCGGAATAGCGCCTCCTTACCGGAACGCCCCCATCCGATAGAGCCGCCAGGCCAGCCGCGGCGCCGCCAGCAGCGGATGCCGGCGCTGCCAGTCGGTGACGGCGACGGTGACGCCGGAATGCCGGCGGATCTTCCAGAGCACGTAGTCGAGCCCGCCGTCGAAGGTGAAGGCCGCCTTCGCGATCCGGGCGAAATTGAGGCTCTTGCCGAGCCGCCGTCGCCCGCGCCAGTCCCGCGCGGCCTCCTCCGGCGACAGCTCCGGCCTGCGGAGTTCCGCGAGCACGATCGTCGCCAGCCGCTCATAGCGCGCACGATCGACGTCGAAGATCTTCACCGCGCGGTCGGCGCTCTCCGGCCGCAACTCGGCGGCGTAGGTCTCGCGCAGGGCGCGCAGCCAGAGGGTCCGTGCATCGCGCGTCTCCGGTTCCAGCGGCCAGGCGCGGCGCAGCATGGTGCGGACCGCATTGGCGCAGGCCACCAGCACGCGCGGCGCCATCGCCGCGTCGCGCGCCCAGACCAGCCGCGCCGGCTGGGAGAAGCGCGCCCAGATCGACACGTTCCGCGCCGCCGGGCTGCAGCCCTTCTCGAAGTCTTCGAGCGAGATCACCACGTATTTCGCGCGGATCGTGGCGCCCTGCCAGTCCGTTTCGCAGTAGAAGGCATTGGGCGGCAGCAGCCGGTTCGCGACGGCGAGCCAGGCCTTGTCGTAGGCCCGGGCGTAGTCGTCCACCAGCACATAGAAGTCGAGCAGGTTGTCGGCGAGCTCCGCCTCCGGCGCGCGCAGGCAGGAGCCGTAGAACAGGACCGCCACCGCCGCGCGGCCGTGCCGCTCCCGCACCGCCGTCGCGGCCGCAGTCACCGCGGGCGGGACCGCGCGATTCAGCTCCTCAGCGAGAAGGGTTTCGAGCTCGCCGCCGAGCGGATCGGCCATCGCCGCGTCAATAGCAAGAGAACGTGAGGCTCGGGCCGACCGAGAGCTTGAAGCCCGGCCCGCCGTCGGTCTCCAGGAATTCGCCGTCGAACACCAGCGGGCTGGTGAGATCGCATTCCAGCGTCTCGGCCCGGCGGCTCCGCCAGCCCGCATCCTCCATCCAGGGTCGCGGCTTGCCGCGCAGCGCCGGCAATGCGGCGCGCGTGAAGCGCTGCGGTGGATAGGTGACCGTGGTCAGGTTCATGCGTCCACTGCCGTTGCCCCAGAACGGTTTGATGCCGGGAAGGATCTGGCTCAAGGTGGTTGCGACCATCAGGAACAGATCCTGCGGCGGGACCGCTTCGCCGTCGACGGTCTGGGCGACCCGCTCGCCGACGAACCCCGACTTCTCGCCCGGACCGTACCACATCACCCGCAAAGCCGAGAGGGCTAGGCCGATATTGCTGCCGAGGCCCTGGTGGAACCCCATGCTGTGGACCTTCCGGCGACCGAGGATCGTGCCCTGGTAGAAAGCGAGCGCACCCAGCAGGAAGCCATGGATCGGCGGTCCGTCGTCGCGGAGGTCGAGGGTGAGAACCGATCGCTTCGCCGGTTCGCCGCGATGCCCGGCCTCGACCCGCTCGATCAGTCGCTTCAGATACGGCATCGGCATCCCGGTCAGCCCCATGTCCCGCGCGACCACGTTGGTCATGCCGGACGGAAGCAGGCTGAGCTCCGGGAATCTCGAGAACGGCTGGTCGTTGATCAGGTCGCTCACCACCGCCTGCACCGTGCCGTCGCCGCCGCTGATCACCAGATGCGTGACCCCGGCAAGGGCCATCTCGCGCAGGCAGTCCGGCAGCTCGGAGATCTCGTGGAAACCGAGATGCTTCACCTGCGGATGGTCCTGGAGCAAATCCAGGAGATCGCGCATCGCATCCTTGTTGCGACGGCTCTGCAGGTTGCTGATGACGCCGATCTTCGTGGTCATGACGGCCGTGACATCGGCTCGGTCAGCCAGGAGACCGGCGCGTGGCCGATCGCGGTCGCCAGCGCCGCCTGGACGATGCGGACCATGTGGAAGGCGAAGCTGATGGCGGTCCAGGCCGCGACCGCCAGGAAGCCGTCGCGCGGATTTCCGAGGATGACCGCGACCGTCAGGATGAAGAGGTTGGGGTTGCGGCGGGCGGTGATCTCGCGGAACCAGGAATCGATCGGTCGCCAGGTGTGGATCTGGATCCCGTAGAGCAGCTGGAAGACGCCCTCTTCCAGCCGCCCGCCCACATAGCCGAGCAGGATCAGGATGAGGGCAGCGACGAGGGCGCTGTCCGTTCCGCCGAATTCCGCCCCGCTCGTCACGATCAGGCCGTGATACCAGGCGTAGTACCAGAACGGCGGATGGATGAGGTCGATGCCGTGGTCGAAGACGTTGCCGAAGCTGCTGGAATTGAGGGTCACACGGGCGAGCTTGCCGTCGACGGTATCGAGGAAGCACATGCCCCAGGCGGCCACGAGGCCGAGCGCGAAATCCCCGCGCCAGAACAGCCAGTAGGCCAGCACCACCAGGACGAGGCTGATCGCCGTCACGAGGTTGGGCACGATCCCGAGCCGGGCGCAGAGCCGCGTCACGTGAAAGGCCGGCCAGGGCCAGACGCGCTTGGTGACGAAATCGGTGACGCCCTTATACGCGCCGTCGAACATGCGGCGCTCGGTCGCGCAGGCCGGTTCGGTGCCTGACTGCAACAGATAGGGCGCCACGCGCTTGCGCAGACCGTGATTGTAGGCGCTGGCGAGCCCGACCGGATCGAGCCGCTGCAACCCGTTCGTGAGACCATCGTCGATGCGACCATCACGCAGCGCCGCCTCCAGCAACGCGCCCTGTTCCGGGTCCGCCGGCGCCGCCAGATGCACGGCGACCGACAAGGTGCCGGCAGCGCCGACTGGCGCCACCAGGATCGTGCCGGGCTGAAGCAGCAATGCGGGGAGCAGCATCTCGTCCAGGACGAAATCGTCACGAATCAGCAGCAGGCCCGGCGCCGCCGACGGCGCGGCAGCGCAAAGTCCTGCCCGGGCCAGGGCACGTTCCAGGCGTTGCCGCGCGGTCATTCCCCAGAACCGCGGCGTGATTTCCGCGCCGGCAGCCGGGATGCTCACGATCCGGACGCTGGGCCGGCTGGCAATCTGATCGCTCATTCAAATATTAACGATTCTGTCGCAAGGCTGTCAGAAATAGCCACATCGACGCGACCGCGTCCACCCCATTCGGGCGCCATTTACGGCCCCTATAATCCTTGTAAAATCAAGGCTTGACCGGACTCCTGGTTCGGGACATCTAGCCCCGGCCGTTTCCGGCATTCCCGAAACCGAGGCGACGATTGCAGAACCTGACACTCGCCCACATCTCGGATCTGCATATCGGCCCGTTGCCGCGGCCGAGCCTGGGTCAGCTGGCGGGCAAGCGGATCACCGGCTTCCTGTCGTGGCGACTGCGCCGCGCCAACATACATCATCGCGCGATCCTCGAACGCCTGGCGGATGACCTCACCACGCAAAGGCCCGACCACGTCGCCGTCACCGGAGATCTCGTGAACATCGCGCTGCCGGAGGAATTCCGGCAGGCGCGCGAGTTCCTCGGGCGGATCGGCGGACCCGAGCGGGTGACGGTCATCCCCGGCAATCACGATGCCTATGTCCCGCTGCCCTGGTCCCAATCGCTGGGTCTATGGGAAGCCTACATGACCGGGCGTCACGGCGATGTGAGCGACGCCGGCGGCGCGCGCCCGCCGCGCGACGTGCGGGACTTTCCGTTCCTGCAGCGCATCGGCGACGTCGCGCTGATCGGTCTCTCGACCGCCTTGCCGACCGTGCCGTTCAGCGCCGCCGGCGAGCTCGGGACGGCCCAGCTGCAAGTGCTCGACCGCATGCTGGAGACGCTCGGCCGCGAGGACGTGTTCCGCGTCGTGCTGATCCACCATCCGCCCTTCTCCGGCGGCGCCTATCGGCGCAAGAGCTTGCGCGACGCCGCCGACTTCGCCCGGACGATCGCCGCACGCGGCGCCGAGCTGGTGCTGCACGGCCATATGCACATCTCGAGCCTTGGACGGCTGCCCGGTCCCATCGGCTCAGTACCGGTGATCGGTGTTCCCTCCGCCTCGGCGGTCGCGGTCGGCAAGGCGAACCACAAGGACCCGTCGCGCTATCACATCTACCGGATCAGCCGCGCGGCACCGGGTGCCCCATGGCAGCTGGAAGTCTCCATCCGCGAATGGCAGGCCGACGGCTCCGGCTTCGCCCCGGCCGGCGAGATCACGCTGCTCGGGGCCGGAACGTCGGCCGGAGACGGTGGAACGCGCGGTGAAGGGTCGGGGGAGCACCGGTCGCGATGCGCCTGATCGATCTCTACATCCTGCGGCGGGTTGCGATGCCGCTGTTCGCGGCGGTCGGCATCGCCATGGCTGCGCTGCTGATGCAGCGCTTGATCCACCTGCTCGACCTCTTCGCCAACCGCGGCAGCCCGCTCTCCATCATCATGAAGATGCTGGGCAACATGGTGCCGTTCTATCTCGGCATCGCCCTGCCGGCGGCACTGTTCATCGGCGTGCTCTATGCGAGCTCCCGGCTCTCCAGCGACAGCGAGCTCGACGCGATGCGCGCCAGCGGCATCTCGCTCGCCCGGATCATGGTACCGATCCTCGGCCTCTCGATCATCATGATGATCGCCAGCTCTTACATCCTCGGCTGGGCGCAACCCTATACGCGGTTCGGCTACCGCGCGCTGGTGCACCTCGTCACAAATACGCAATGGGATTCGGCGATCGAGCGCGGCGCCTTCTTCACCGGCTTCGGCGGCAAGACAATGCTGATCGGCGACATCTCGACGGACGGTACCGAGCTCAGCAAGATCTTCGTCAAGGAGAAGGACGATTCCGGCAACAGCGTGGTGCTGACCGCCGAGCGCGGCGACTTGCAGAAGCGCCCGGACCTGTCGCTCTCGCTGATGCTGCGCAACGGCGTCCGCTCTGAGACCTCCGCCACCGGCGACAGCAGCCGGGCCATGATCTTCGACCAGCTCGAGCTGCCGTTGGAATCGGTGGCCGCCGATCCGTTCCGGCCGCGCGGCGAGAAGGAATCCGAACTCACCATCTATGAGCTCTTCAAATACTCGTTCAACACCCCCGACTATCTCGACATCGAGGACATCCAGGCTGAGATCAACGAGCGGATCACCCGCACGCTCTCGATCTTCTTCCTGCCGTTCCTGGCGCTGCCGGTCGGCATGTCCTCGCGCCGGACCGCAAAGAGCCTGCGCATGGTGGTGGGCGTGCTGTTCCTGATCTTCTACTATTACATCCTGCAGTTCGGCGAGGCGCTGGTCCGGCGCGGCAAGCTCGGCGCTTTCCCGGCGCTCTGGGTGCCCTGCCTGCTGTTCGGCATCGCCAGCCTCTGGCTGTTCTGGATCGCCGACCGAAGACCCGGCCAGGATCCGTTGGCGCATCTATTCGAGGCGCTGAGCGCCGTCGGCGGCTGGCTCCGCCGCCTGCTCCCGCGACCCCGGAAGGCGGCGTCATGACCACCTTCAGCCGCTATGTCCTCCGCGTGTTCTTCGTCCAATTCCTGCTGTTGATGCTGAGCTTCACCGCGCTGCTTCAGGTCTTCGACCTGCTTTCCAACAGCATCGACGTGCTGAAGCGCAGTGACGGCAGTTACAGCGGGCTGGTCCTCTACACGCTGTTCCGCCTGCCCGAGATCGCGAGCTTCCTCACTCCGTTCGTCGTGCTGATGGCGACCCTGATGACCCTCGGAAAGCTCGAGCGCGACAACGAGATCCTGGCCTTCAAGGCTTCCGGCGCACCCTATAATTCGGTGCTGCTGTCCTTCCTGCCGGCAGTCATCCTGGTGGGGATCGGGCATTTCCTGCTGGCCGACCAGGTGGTGCCGCGCGCTATCAACGCCATGGTCGCGCGCGACATCTATGTCGACCGCGCCCAGAGTGACGAGAACAGCTCGGTCTTCATCCAGGACGGCAAATCAGTCATCGAGGTCGGCGCGGTGGATAAGTTCGGCGCACACCTGAAGAACGTCCATATCTACACCCGCGGCGAAGACGGCCTTCTCACCACGATGCGCACCGCCACCGAGGCGCACTACCACACCAAGGGCCACCATTGGATCCTGCTCGGCGTCTGGACCACGACGATTGTCCCCGATCACGCCTCCCAAGCGGAATACACGCCGCAGGGCGATTGGGTCACCGCCCTGACGCCCGCCGAATTCTCGAACCTGATCGAGCTGCCGCAGGCCATGACGCTCGCCAAGATCTGGTCTTTCGCGCGGTCGGCCGATGTCGGCGTGCGCCCGACCTATTTCTACGAGGCGTGGCTGCACAAGCGCGTCGCTCTGCCGATCAGCTCGATCCTGATGATCCTGCTGGCGGCACCGGTCGCCCACAGCGTCTATCGGCGCGACCGCGGCGTCGCCGCCGGCATGGCGGTCGGCTTCGGCCTCGGCTTTCTCTATTTCGTGGCCGACGGCCTGGTGATGTCTCTCGGCGAAACCGGCGCCGTGCCGCCTGTCGTCGCGGCGTGGATGCCGATCCTGGTCTTCGCCAGCGTCGGCGGCGCCTGGCTGATCCGCCTCGAAGGCTATTGATCCGATGAAGCTCTGGATCGACGCGGCGGAGGCGACCTCCGCGCGTGTGTTCGGCATGTCGCTGATCGAACGGCACCTGAAGGCGGTGCGGCATCTGAAGCTCGACGTGAGCGAAGTTCTGATCGACGTCGGCACCGGCCTCGTTCCGGAATATCGTGCCGAGCCGCGGCTTCGTTGCCCGGTTCGCATCGTCCAAGGTGCCGGGTCATGCGGCGCGCGTCTTGCCGCCGTCCTGGATCATGAACCGATCCTCGCCGTCGATGCCGCAACCCTGGTCGATGCCAGGCTCTACAGCCATCTGGCCCAGCACAGCGGCAGCAAGATCGCCCGCGGGGCCGACGTTGAGGAAGGTGCCGTGATTGCCCGCGTCGAACCCGGCGATCGCGATAGGATCGCAGCAGCGGCGACGCGTCTCTCCGCAGCGGTCGCGCAGCTTCCCCCGCTGACCCAGGCCGAGTTCCCGGCCTTCATCCGCAAGCTACGCCGCAGCACGCCCTACTATCTCTTCCGGATCGCGACCGCACCGCAGGCGCGCGCCGTCGAGCGATTCCTGTTCTGGTCGAACTACAAGGGTTCTACCGACCTTTTCACCAAGTACGTCTATCCGCCGCTGGTATGGCTGCTGGTGCCGCCGTTGGCGCGGGCAAGGGTGCATCCCAACCTGGTGACGGCGATCAGCATCCTGCTGACCGTCCTCGCGGTGCCGCTGTTCGCGGAAGGGTGGTTCGGCCTCGGCTTCCTCTGCGCCTATGGCATGAGCGTGCTGGATTCGGTCGACGGCAAGCTCGCCCGACTGACCTTCACCGATTCGGCTCTCGGCAACATCCTCGACCACGGGCTCGATCTCGTGCATCCGCCCTTCTGGTATCTCGCCTGGGCCTACGGCCTGACCGCCGGCGATACGGCCTCGCCGGCCTGGGAGGCGGGTCTTTGGATGCTCGGTCTCTACGTCCTCGACCGGTTGCTGCTAGGAATCTATCCGAGGCGCTTCCGCCGCGGCCTCCACACCCATGCGCCGATCGACGGCTTCCTGCGCACCTTCATCTCCCGGCGCAATATAAATCTTCCTTTATTTACAGTCGGTTATTACCTGGGGTTGGGCGTGCCGACGCTCGATCTGATCGTGCTCTGGCAGGCTCTGACCTGCCTCTATCACGGCGGCCGGACCTTCTGGATCTTCTGCGTCGAGCGCGCATTGCCGAAGACAGCAGCCTGACGGCAGCGGTTACGCGAAAAGACGCGCCCGATCGTCGCGTCCGGCCGGCTGTACTTGCTCCAATGTCTTGATCCGCCTAGATTACCGGCCGAATCATCGGGACAGCATCCATAAAGGCAGCGGCGGCGCGATGAGCGGCTTCTGGAAGAATCGGACGCACAATCTGGCGCGCATGTCCCTGAAGGACCTGTTCGTTGCCTTCTTCACCTTTCCCTCGGTCCTGGCCTATCTGGTGATCGCGGCCACGAGCTTCGGGCTGACCTACCGCTGGTACCAGGCGGCGTTGCCGCTGGTCGTCGCCTGGGTCGCGACCGGCCTCGTCTATCCCCTGGTCTGGTACATGCTGCACCGCTGGGTGCTGCATGGGCAGTATCTCTATCGCTCGCCGCTGACGGCGGCGATGTGGAAGCGGATCCACTTCGACCATCACCAGGACCCGCACAACCTCGTCGTCCTGTTCGGCGCGCTCCACACCACCTTGCCGACGATCGGCATCGTCACCATCCCGATCGGCTACTGGATCGGTGGTCCGGCGGGGTCGGCCATGGCCTTCGGCGCCGGGATCGTCATTACCCTGTTCTATGAGTTCTGCCACTGCATGCAGCACTTGAACACCGCACCCAGGACCCGCTTCATGAAGCGGATCAAGCAGCTCCACCTGGCGCACCACTTCCACAACGAGCAGGGCAATTACGGTATCACCAACTATCTCTGGGACCGCATGCTCGGCACCTATTACGCCAAGGCGAAGCTGGTGCCGAAGAGCCCGACCGTCTTCAACATCGGCTACACCGAAGAGATGGCGCGGAAGTATCCCTGGGTCGACCGGCTTTCCAACAACACCCGCGGCGACGGCAATCCGCGCCGCTTCCGCACCCAGCCGACACCGGCCGAGAGCGCCTCGGCCGGCAGCTTCCCCGGCATGTCCTGATTCCCGCATGAGCGCGGTCACGGTCTCGCCGGTCGCCGGCCGGGCGGACCTCAAGGAGTTCATCCGGCTGCCGAAGCGGCTCTATCGCGGCCAGGCAGGCTATGTCGCGCCGCTCGACATGGAGCGCGCCGAAGCGCTGTCGCCCAAGACCAATCCGTTCTTCGACCACGCCGAAGTGCAGCTATTCCTGGCGCGCCGCGACGGCAAGGTGGTCGGCCGGATCTCCGCCCAGTTCGACAAGCTGCATGACGCGAAATACGGCGGCCACACCGGCCAGTTCGGATTCCTCGACGCCGAGGACGACCCGGAAGTGTTCCGTGCCCTGATCGCCGCCGCCGAGGATTGGCTGCGGCGCAAGGGCAAGCGCCGCGCCCTCGGGCCGATGAGCTTCTCCACCAACGAGGAGATCGGCGTCATGGTGGAGGGTTTCGACTCCCTCCCCATGCTGATGATGCCGTTCCATCCGCCCTATAACGCGCCGCACATCGCCGCCGCCGGCTATGCCAAGGCGAAGGACGTGATCGCCTATCACCTGCACAAGGACGAGTACAAGCCGCTGGGATCGAAGCGCATGCTGGAGCGCACCGCGAACGAGAGCGGTGTCACCGTGCGCAACATCGACATGAAGCAGTTCCAGCGCGAGATCGAGACCGTCATCGACATCTTCAACGACGCCTGGGCCGAGAACTGGGGCATGGTGCCGTTCACCGAGAAGGAAATGGCGGCGGCGGCCAAGGGACTGAAGCTGCTGATCGATCCGAAGATGGTGGTGATCGCCGAGCAGAACGGCCAGTCCGCCGGCATGATGGTCTGCCTGCCGAACCTGCTGGAGGCCGCCCGCGACCTCGACGGCAAGCTCCTCCCCTTCGGCCTGCCGAAGCTGCTTTACCGCCTGAAGACCAACCGGGTGCGCTCGGGCCGCATCCCGCTGATGGGGATTCGCCGCAAGCATCACGGCACGGTGCTGGGTGCGACCCTGCTGCCGCTGATGTTCGAGAACCTGCGCACCCGGTTCCTGGAGCGTGGGCTCGAGCGGCTGGAGATGTCCTGGATCCTTGAGGACAACACCTCCATGCGCCGGGTGCTCGAAGGCATCGGCGGCCGCGCCTACAAGACTCACAGGGTCTACGAGAAGGCGCTGAGTTGAACTCCATCGACGCGCTGATCCTGGCCGGCAGCCGCGGTCCGACGGATCCGGTCGCCGCCCTCGGCGGTGTTGTGCACAAGGCCCTGGCCCCGATCGCCGGCCGGCCGATGCTGTCCTATGTGCTGGATGCCGTCCATGCCGTGCCGGAAGTGGCGCGGATCTACGTCTGCATCGATCCCGAGACCGACCTCGCGGCGATCGCCGCAAGCAGCCCGGTGGCTTTCAGCCGCATCGCCCCGGCGCCGAGCCCGGCTGCGAGCTTGATGACAGCGCTTTCCGCAATCGATGGGACCGCGCCGCTGCTGGTGACCACCGCCGACCATCCCCTGCTGACTCCGGAGATGATCCGCTTCTTCCTCGAGCGCGCCCCCGAGGCCGCCGACGTCTCGGTGGCACTCGCCTCGGCCGAGACCGTGCAGACCGCCTTCCCGGAAGGGCGCCGCACGTTCTACCGCCTCGCCGGCCGGGGCTACAGCGGCTGCAACCTCTTCCTCGCCCGCAAGCCCGGGGCGATCCGGGTCGCCAAATACTGGCGGCGCGTGGAGACCCATCGCAAGAAGCCGTTCCGGATGGCGCGGGAGATCGGCTTCCGCATCCTGCTCCGCTACGCCTTCAACCGGCTCGACCTCAAGGCCGCCTTCCGGCACGTCTCGCGCCTGACCGGCACTCGCATTGCGCCGGTCATCCTGCCCTTCGCCGAAGCGGCGACCGACGTCGACAAGCGCAGCGATTACGAGCTGGTGTCCCGCATCCTCGCCGCCCGCCGGGCCTGACGTCGTCGGACCAAAGCGTGCGCTCGGTCACGCTTTTCGGCGCCTCCTGAAACAGTCGAAACCAAGCAGCTACCTCCGGGACACAACCGGGAAACCCGCCCGACCGACAATTCGGCAGCATGAGCGCGTGCCGGGATCGTCCCGCCACCGCATCGAACGCGTCCTGGCGGAAGGAATGGCGAGATGGCCCACATCAACGGCAACGGCGGAAACAACATTCTCCTCGGCACCACCGCCGCGGACCTGATCGACGGCGAGGCCGGAGCGGACACCATGACCGGCTATGCCGGCAACGACGTCTATATCGTCGACGATGGGGGCGACGTCGTCGTCGAAGCGCCCGGCGGCGGAACTGACTTGGTGAAGAGCTCCGTCACCTACGTGCTCGGCGCCAACGTCGAGAACCTGATCCTTACCGGCAACGCCAACATCTTCGGTGTTGGCAACGCTCTCAACAACGTCATCATCGGCAACGACGGCAACAACATGCTTTCCGGCGATCTTGGCAACGACACTCTGATCGGCGGCAAGGGCAACGACGACTATGTGGTGGAGAGCGCCGGCGACAAGATCATCGAATCGGCCGGCGGCGGCACCGACACGGTCTACAGCGACGTCAGCTTCAGCCTCGCCGGTCTGGCCAACGTCGAGAACCTGGTACTCAATAACAACAATGCGAAGATCAACGGCACCGGCAACGCGCTCGACAACCACATCAGCGGAAACGACCACGAAAACGTGATCAACGGCGGCAAGGGTGCCGACACGATGACCGGCGGCAAAGGCGATGACACCTACTATGTCGACAATGCCCTCGACCAGGTCGAGGAGAATGCCGGCGAGGGCACCGACACGGTGATCAGCACGGTCGCCCTCAACGCCAGCTTCGGCAATATCGAAATCTACCAGTTCATGACCAAGACCGCAGTCAACTTCACCGCGGACGCAGCGGTCGTCGAGGTCCATGGCGGCTCCGGCAACGACACCATCACCGCCAAGGTCGGCGACGACCACCTCCTCTACGGCAACGCCGGCAACGACACGCTGACGGGCGGCGACAAGGCGGACTACATCGACGGCGGTACCGGTGCCGATACGATGACCGGCGGCACCGGCGCCGACATCTACGTGGTCGACAACGTCCTCGACACCGTGTCCGAAGACCCTATGGCCGCGGACGACGATACCGTCAGGTCAACGATATCGATCGCGAAGCTCTGGGACGGCGTCGAAGACATTGAGCTCGCAGGCCACGCCAACCTCAACGCAACCGGAAACGATCTCGTCAATGTCATCTACGGCAACGCCGGCGCCAATGTGCTCGACGGCGGCGGCGGCGGCGACCACATGTTCGGCTTCGGCGGCAATGACACCTATTTCGTCGACAATGCCGGTGATGCGGCGATCGAGAGCATCGGTGGCGGGATCGATACGGTCAAGTCCACGCTCAGTTGGACTCTCGACGCCAATGTCGAGAATCTCACGCTGCTCGGTGGACTCAGCATCGACGGCACCGGCAACGACCTCAACAACGTCGTCACCGGCAACGACGGCGCCAACTTCCTCGACGGCGGAGCGGGCGCCGACACACTTATCGGCGGCAAGGGCAGCGACGTCTATTTCGTCGACAACGTCGGCGACAAGATCGTCGAGACCGCAACGGCGGCCAACGGCGGCGGCAACGACTGGGTCGAGACTTCAGTCAGCTTCAGCATCGCCGGCTTCGCCAATGTGGACAATATCAGCCTGCTGGGCAGCCAGGGTCTCAGCGCCACCGGCAACGCGCTCGACAACGCAATCTTCGGCAATTCCGGTGCCAACATCATCAATGGCGGCAAGGGCGCCGACACGATGTCCGGCGGTGACGGCGACGACACCTATTACGTCGACAATCTCGGCGACCACGTAGCGGAGAGCAACGGCCCCAATTCAGGCCATGACACAATCATCAGCTCGATCGCGCTGAAGGACGCCGTGGACAACGTGGAGGACTACACCTTCACCACCAAGACGGACCTGCACTTCACCGGCAGCACGCTCGACAACGTCATCGTCGGCGGTTCCGGCAACGATTTCATCGACGGCGGCGGCGGCCAGGATCAGATCCACGGCGGCGCAGGCAACGACCATCTCGTCGGCGGCAGCCTCGCC
>Ga0335070_10000487_pt1 | contig 44362 bp, 35 predicted proteins | sample Lox_Sample_13_FD_206722 | JGI IMG/M metagenome (GOLD analysis project Ga0335070, IMG submission 206722) | Soil microbial communities from Loxahatchee National Wildlife Refuge, Florida, United States - Lox_Sample_1.3 | ecosystem: Environmental > Terrestrial > Soil > Wetlands | place: USA... | reverse complement strand
AGGCTCTTGGGTTGACCTCCAGGACATAGATGGTGTCGTTCTTGATCGCATACTGGATATTCATCAAACCGACCACCTGGAGCTCTTTGGCTAGGGCATAGGTGTTTCGTTTCAGACCCTCTATCAAATCATCGCTCAGAGAGTAAGGAGGCGTCACACAAGCACTATCTCCCGAATGGATCCCAGCCTCTTCGATGTGTTCCATGATCCCGGCGATGATGCAGGTTTCTCCGTCAGCGACCGCATCCACGTCAATTTCGATGGCGTCCTCCAAAAATTTATCGATGAGAATGGGGTGTTCAGGAGAAGCCTCCACGGCACGACGAGCGAAGCCTTCCAAGGCTTCCTCATCGTAAACAATCTCCATGGCTCTTCCTCCTAACACATAAGAGGGCCTCACGACGACCGGATAGCCGATCTCCTCCGCAACCCTTCTCGCCTCCTCCACGGAATTGGCCGTGCCGTTCCAAGGCTGGATGAGTCGCAATTTCTTGAGAAGTGCTTTGAAGCGTTTTCGATCTTCCGCCAGATCGATGTGGTCAGGGCTCGTTCCAACGATTTTCACTCCCGCCTTCTCCAGAGGCACCGCCAGATTGAGGGGGGTTTGGCCTCCGAATTGGACGATCACTCCGTCCGGTTTTTCGGCATCGACGATGTGAAGGACATCTTCAAAGGTGAGGGGCTCGAAATAAAGTTTGTCGGAGGTGTCGTAGTCCGTCGAGACGGTTTCCGGGTTGGAGTTCACCATGATCGTTTCATAATCCAATTCCTTTAGGGCGAAGGAGGCATGGACACAGCAGTAGTCGAATTCGATCCCCTGGCCGATTCGATTGGGACCTCCTCCTAAGATCATGATCTTCTTTCTTGAAGAGATCTTGGATTCATCTTCTGCTTCATAAGTCGAATAGTAATACGGGGTATAGGCATCGAACTCCGCCCCACAGGTATCGACCAGTTTGTAGGTGGGAAGAATCCCCTTCTCCTTTCTCCTTTCTCGGAGAATCGTCTCGTCAAACCCAAGGAGGTGGCCCAGTTGGTAGTCGGAGAAGCCGAACTCCTTTGCCTTCCTTAAGAGGGGTTCCGGAAGTTGAAGTCGATCAGGCGTCAGGGTTTTTTTCCAGAGTTCCAGGTCCCCCGCCTTCGTTTCGTAAGACCGAATCTCCTTTTCAAGGTCTGTGATCTCTTGAATATTGGTGAGAAACCAGGGATCGATCTTCGTCAGTTCGTGGATCTCTTCGACCTTCATCCCCAGGAGCAAGGCATGTCGAATATAGAAGATTCTCTCCGCGTTGGGAGTGGAGAGCTTTTTCTTTACCTCTTGAAGGGTGTTAGCCCGTGCGCCTTCACTCGAAGGCTCCGCGGGGAGGGGGAGTTTATCCCTTCCGTCCGCTCCCAGACCCTGTCTCCCGATTTCCAAAGAGCGGAGCCCTTTTTGGAGGGCTTCTTTAAATGTCCGGCCGATCGCCATGGTCTCGCCGACCGACTTCATCGAAACGGTCAGCGTTGGATCCGCTCCCGGAAATTTTTCAAAGGTAAATCTTGGAATCTTTACCACGCAATAATCGATGGTGGGTTCAAAACAGGCAGGCGTCTTTTTCGTGATGTCGTTGGGAATCTCGTCGAGGGTGTACCCAACCGCCAGCTTTGCCGCCATCTTGGCGATGGGGAATCCAGTCGCTTTGGAGGCGAGGGCTGAAGAGCGGGACACCCTGGGGTTCATTTCAATGATGACCATTCGTCCGTCCTCTGGACGAATGGCGAATTGGATGTTCGATCCTCCCGTCTCAACTCCAATTTCTCGAATGGCTCGAATGGCTCCATCCCTCATCCTCTGGTATTCTTTGTCGGTTAATGTTTGAGCCGGGGCAACGGTGATGCTATCCCCCGTGTGGACGCCCATGGGATCAAAATTTTCAATCGAACAGATGATGACGACGTTGTCATGGAGATCCCTCATCACCTCGAGCTCGAACTCCTTCCAGCCGAGAACGGACTCTTCAATCAGAATCTCTCCAATCATGCTCCACTCGAGTCCACGAGCTGCCATTTCTTCGAATTCTTCGATATTGTACGCTACTCCTCCCCCTGTCCCTCCCAGGGTGAAACTGGGCCGGATGATGAGAGGAAAACCAATTTCCTTCGCCACTTCCATGGCTTCGGCCAGCGAATAGGCCAATCCGCTCTTCGGGAGGTCGAGGCCGATCTTTCTCATCGATTCCTTGAAGAGATTTCGATCTTCTCCTTTCTTGATCGCTTCATATTTGGCCCCGATCATTTGAACGCCGTATTTCTGGAGCACCCCTGATTCATAGAGGGAGACGGATACATTGAGACCCGTCTGACCGCCCAAAGTAGGGAGAAGGGCATCCGGCCTTTCCCGGGCAATGATCTTCTCCAAGATCTCCGGCGTGATTGGCTCGATGTAAGTCCGGTCAGACATCTCAGGATCGGTCATGATCGTCGCAGGATTGGAGTTGACCAGTACCACCTCAAACCCTTCCTCCCTCAGGGCCTTGCAGGCCTGAGTGCCGGAGTAGTCAAATTCGCAAGCCTGGCTGATTACAATGGGTCCTGAGCCGATGATCAAGATTCTTTTGATATCCGTGCGCTTAGGCATGGGAGTGAAGCTCCATCATCTTCACAAATTCGCCAAAGAGGTCTTGTGTATCGTGAGGCCCGGGCGAAGCTTCGGGGTGGTACTGCACGGAAAGGATCGGAAATCGTTTGTGCCTCATCCCTTCCAGGGTTTGGTCGTTCAGATTAATCTGGGTCGACTCCACCTCCGCTGGATCTAACGAGCGAGGGTCAACACAGAACCCATGATTTTGAGAAGTGATCATCACCTTTCCTGTTCTCAAATCTTTGACAGGTTGATTGGCTCCCCGATGACCAAATTTCAATTTAAACGTTTTTCCTCCGAGGGCTAATCCCAAAAGCTGATGTCCCAGGCAGATGCCGAAGATTGGTTTTTTCCCGATCAGTTGGCGGATGGTTTCAGTGGCATAGGGAACTCCTTCCGGGTCACCCGGACCATTAGATAAGAGAATTCCGTCCGGCTGAAGGGAGAGAATGGATTCCGCCCCGGTGGAAGCGGGAAGAACGGTTACATCGCAATTCCAATCGCAAAGGGAGCGAAGAATATTATACTTGATACCATAGTCCAGAGCGACCACCTTCGGCCGGACGCGGGAGGGAGCGGGTGAAAGGTGGTGATTCAAAAACTGAGAATCATTACTGTCCTTCCATGGGAAGGATTTCTCACAGGTCACCTCTTTGACAAGGTCCCGGCCGATCAGGCCCGGAGAGGCCTTGGCCTTTTCAATCAGACGATTTCGATCGAGGTCTTCCGTAGAAAGCACAGCCTTCATTGCTCCCGCTAGGCGGATATGCTTGGTGATGGCGCGAGTATCCATCCCCTCCACCCCAATGATCCGGTGATGGATCAAGTAATCGGATAGAGAATTGTTGCCACGCCAGTTGCTGAAGATGGGACTATTCTCTTTGACGATGAACCCTTCTATCTTCGGGTCCTGGGATTCGATATCCTGTTGATTGATTCCGTAGTTTCCGATGAGCGGATAGGTCATGATGACGATCTGACCTTTATAGGAGGGATCGGTGAGAATCTCCTGGTAGCCGGTCATGCTGGTATTAAAGACAACTTCTCCCGTCTTTTCTCCCAAGAAGCCAAACGACCACCCTTCAAATGCAGCCCCATCCTCTAAAGCCAATATGGCTTTCTGTTTCGACTTCATTTGGAATCCTCATTTAATTGAGGTGGCGTTCCGACATTATCGGAACGGGACCCTCAGACGCCCTCAATAAATGAGGGCGCTACAAATGTTAAATGGGTGAGGCACAATGGGGTCATAAAAAAAGACCCCCGATCCCGATTAAACAGGATCGAGGGTCCTTAGCTTGTTTCACTCGTTTAATCATAAAAATTTCTTCTGCTTGCTATTTTCTTAACACGCCGATTTCGGATTGTCAAGACATTGTTGCGAGCACTTGAAAGGTGTGTGTTAATCTTATGGAAAAGGCGAGGTTGCTTCCCTGCCTGCCGGCAGGCAGGGTTCCACTCGCAAAGACAACCTCGTAGATCGGGACTTCGATCACCTGTCAGGCATACAAATATATCTTCGTCCTGGTGGGTCTGGCCATCAGTTTTTCGATTTTTGCGTGAATCTTCTTCCTGTCCGGATTCTTCTCCCATGTCTTCCAGTCCTCAACGTTCTGCCAGGTGGTGATCACGATATAGTTATGGGGGTCGTCCTGTGCCCGAAGCGTTTCCCCTGAGATGTATCCCTTTGAGGGAATTGCTTTGGCTCTCAATTCCCTGAGCATTTTGGCAAAATCCGGTTCTTTACCCTTCTTGACCTTCCGATCGATGATGATTCTCACTGCCATAGTTTCCCCTCCCCATTTTTTTCGAATGATACCAATTGTCTTTGCAGATTTCAAGCAAAAATTAAAATCCCGCCTAGCCCCTCAGATACGGGAGCAATTTTTGTAATAGAATTGCGTGCCCTCATTTATTGAGGGGGGGATGTGAGAAAAAAATTCGGACCGTCAGGCGGCCAGGAATATCTTCAAACTTTTGCAAATGAGAGTTTTGGGAAGGCGAAGGAGGCAGCTTTTAGTGATACCCCTCCAATTCTCCCTTTGGCAGAATCCATCGAAAACTCTCCGGCGTGATGGTTTTTAGCTCTCCGTCGATAAGAGCCGTGAGATGGCTGTTTTGTCGAGAGAAACCCAGACCAAAGATATTTTCCAGTTTCATCAGGCGGCCCATGATCTCTTCCCACTTTCCACTATCGATCGGTTGTACGGCGCAACTCTTGTATTGCCCTTCTTCCAACCTCCTATGAGGGTCATAGAAGATCACTTCTCCGGCAGAGGCGCCCGCCAGGATCTTAGCTCCGGTATATGGGGAGTCCATTTGACGGAGCATTCCATCATACCCCCGGAAGAGGCCAAGCATGATGACAGACCCACCCATTAACGCCTGACAGAGGTGCTCGTACGCCGTTCCTACGATGTTCACCTCAAGCCCCGGGCCCCGAGGGTCGCTCACAGCGCAGACCCACCCCCGATCTACGACATTGCCGAGGATATTGAATGTTCCTCCCTTCGCAGAGTATCCTGTCACTTTTCCTACGTCCCCATGGATCTCAAGCGTTCCGGAGTGCATGACCATTCCGGTGAAATTCTGAGCATGGCCGTGAACACGAATCAAGGTTCCCATGTTGAATGCACCGCAATACTCACCCGGACTTCCGTAGACATCTACAGTGGTGTCAAGCGTTGGGCCTGACCCCATACCCATGCCAATCCCCCGCTGGCCTTCCGCTCTGTATACAATGAATCTTCTCCATCCCATCCGGTGGGCATAATCCAGAAAACAACTCAGGGTGCGTAGGGGGTCGATTCCTTCGGGCCTGAATTCTCGGGCATCTACGACAAGTGCCTGGTGGATATTTTCGGGTTTTTGAAGCCCCCAGGCGTCCTTGAAGATCACGCGAACCAGTTCATTTTCGGCGCGGATAGCGTCGAGGACGGAGGGGACACGATTGAGCTGGGAATCGATCTCTTCGCGCACGATATGGAGAAGTGCTCCCCTATCTTTGTCTCCTGTTTCCCAGCCCGGCAGATAATCGTAGATTCGGGTCAGCTCCTTGACTGCTTGTGCTGTCGAAGCGTTCTTGGCTATTAGTTCTAAGGCCTTTTTGAATTCGCCAAACCCCCATCGGGATAACCGATCTCGCACAAAGACGGAAGGATCGGAAATCTTCTCGATTCCAATGCCACCGGCCACAGAAGGGATCGTCTCCGCCGAAGGATACGTCCCGTGGGGAATATCCAGCCGTTTGCCGAATTTGTCAAATACCTCATGGTCTGTAATTTTTCCCTTCTCGTCGTAGAAGACCCTGCTCACCATCCCCGTGTTGACTGTGAAGGTCAGAGGCGGCTGGGTGCTTCGCACGATCCCCAGACGATAAAGCTCCTGCAACCCCGCATCACTTCCTTGTTTCTCGGAACAGATGATGCTCACGAAATTGTCTCCGTCGTCATAGAGCATCGCGACGTTGGGCCGAAGCAAGGATGGGTCGATAATGTCCAACCGCTCGATGACCCTGCGATAGGGGTCGATCCGGCCGCAAAGGTACTGGTACGGTCCGTCTGGAGCACTTTCCAACTCTACCTCCTGGATACGCTCGAAGCGGTCTTTTATCTCAGAAGGCTGCTGGGTCAGCTTCCACCCTGTCGTGGGTGAGAAAGATTCCACAAGAGCGTCGAAAGGGTAACGCAGGTATTGGCTGAGCAGATGCAGTTTCAGAGAGGCGACCGCTGTGTCGGTCTGAGCCAAAGGCGTGAGGTTGAATTGTGAGACGCGATTCAGCATCGTGCGATAGTTCGTCGTCTCCCCATTATGGGTCAGGGCGGTGTGCAGCTCGGCAAAGGGGTGGGCATTCATCTGGTCGACCACGGAGCCGGTGGCCAGGCGGCGATGGATGACGTTCACAGGCGCTTCAGGAAGCTCCCATGGAATTTCCCGGCCGTCGCTCTTCCAGCAGCCTGAGTTCTTGCCACACGACATCACCGCCGCCTTCTTCTCTGGAGCCTCTGCGTAGTTCTCCCGTGTGATCTTTCGGGAAAGCCGGTAGATATACTCGTCTTCGGCCTCTTGCAAAAAATCGATATTGGTTCTGTAATTCTCAACCGTCAGATCTCGATAGCGCATCTGGCGGGGCGGCCAGATAGCATCCTTCAACAGATCATTCGCTATAAATCGATACAACTCCTCACGCCGCACCCGAGCAAAGAATCGGAACACGTCGCCCGGATCCTTCTCGCCAAAGAGCCGGAAGTCCTTCTCGTGACCTCCCTGATCGAGCTGATATGGGAAACGGCATTTCTCCAGATCGCCATCGAAATCGTCCACCCAAAGTCCGGTAAAATATTGGGAGTAAATTTGCTGCATGATTCGCCGCCGTTCAACCAGAATTTTGGCCCTGGCCCTTAAACGGACTTCTGTGAGACCCGTGTCCGGCTGCTTCGTAAGAAATTCCTGCTCCACCTGTGATTGCAGTGCCCCCTTAACCAATACGTGGAGCGCATAATGATCCATGCGATGTGGATAGCAGCCTCCCTTCCAGATTCCGACTCCATCCATTCCGCGATTGGCCATTCTGTCGAGCATCAGATTCATGACATGGCTCGGAATGAAATGATTGGAAACGATGGCAGCGACTCCACAATCCGAGGGACTCGATATCGGATTCGCCGCTGTTTGCTGTGGGGCTTTTCCCTGACTGCCGAAACGGCGAGCCAATGAGATTTCAGCGCGGTGACGGCGACGTTCCCGAACCCTTTCCTCAAGGAGAGGCCATTCAATGCAGTCATAGCGACCCCGGAGTTCCCGGATATCCTTCATTTCCAAAGCTGCCAAAGCCCTGATTGTTTGGGCCTGCAAGATAGCACGGAAGTTTTTGATTTGTTGGGCATTGATTTCCACGTTACGCAGCAACTGCATCTTGGGTTCGATCGTCGAGATCCCGCTTCGGCATCCTGACTCGCAGTTGCGGTCCCGAACACAGCCGATGGCCACGAGGTCTGCGGTGCCCAGGACGACGCCGTCGAGCCCCAGTGCGATTCCCTTGATCACGTCTCCCCATGTGCGAAACCCGCCGCTTCCCACGAAGACGACGTGATCTCTCAGTCCGTCGTCCATCAATTTCTCATGACAGATGGGGATGGCATACTCCATGTGCATTCCCATTTGACCTTTGATGATATCTGGAGCTGCACCTGTGCCTCCACGGGGTCCATCCAACCAGATCTCGATCACCATCCCGTTGTCTTTGGCAATTCGGGCAAGACCAGCGAAGATAAACTCAATGTCAGGAGATGGGGAAACCTTGATGCAGATGGTAGTCCGGCGATTGATCATGCGAACCGCGTCAATGAACGCCTTCACATCTTCGATGGAATAGCAATTATGAAAAGGGAAGGGCGAGATAAGGCTCACTCCTTCGGTCACTCCCCGTAGCCTTGAGACCAGACCAAAGACTTTTCTTCCCAGCAAGTGACCACCGACCCCTTGTTTCGCTCCTTGACTATAAGCGATCACCACGCGGCGGGCACGTCGAATAGTCTCCTTGGTCACTCCAAAGAGGCCTGTCTTCAGCTGGGTCGAAACAAAAGATTCATCTTCGGATGTGACAATCGGAACGTACTGGACCGGCATGGAGGCCGGATATTTTCCAAGCGCATCCAGCAATCCCTGGTATTCAGGGGATTCATCCAACTCCTGCGTTAAGCGCTGGATCACCTTTTCAACAGGTATGAGTTTCCGTTCTTCCATAAGAGGGCTCAACAGGGCCACCTGTTGATCAGTCAAATCGAGGGGATTCCACTTCGAATCGAGAATAAAGATGGTGGGATATCCCCCTTCGCCGGTATCGACTTGAGTTCCAAGGGCCCGCGACGCCAGGACCCGGGCGCGCCAGGTTCCAGGGCCGATAGACCCAACAGACATTCCGGCTCCCATGAAGGGGGTTCTCACTCGCAATTCTGGAGAGAGTCTAAGGCCAGTGGAAACTTCATTCAACCTTTCTTGAGGGATGGAATCGGGGTTATTCTGAAAGAGGACGTTGATCTTATCGAAACCATCTCCTAAATTCCCTCGCTCTTCAGTACACGACAGGAGAAGCGTCTCCTGATCACCACTGGCCATGAGGCCTACCGAAGCGATCAGAGAGGCTGGCCAGACGTAATCACGGTCGAAGATGCGATAGCACGAGGGCTTCAAGTCGCAGTTGTAAAACCGATGCGGCAGCTGTGTGGGTTGGATCAAATCCTTCAGTTGACTATATCGCCATCCATACCCGTCACCTTCCCCTTGAATGCGAGTCAAATTGCATTTTTTATTTCGCTCCAATCGCTCCTGGTTTTTAAAGTAGTCGTGGATCCTCTCTTCTAAGTCATCAAAGATAAGGAGTCGATTTTCTTCCCCTACTGTCTTTCTGATTTCTTTGAATCCAGATGCACCCAAAACCTCGATGATCTGGACATTCCAGACCCGGATGAGGTTCGTGATTCGCTTTGCCAGTGCCGGTGCATCAAATGAAATCCGGATTTCTTCGCCTCTAAGAAATCTCTGGTGAGCCGTTGGATCAGCGGTCAACAGCACGGGCCAATCGATCTTTATTCCGTTGGCGCCCCGCTGGATCGTCTTTTGCGAATCAGCCGCAGAGCGGATTCCTCCGGCGGCAAGGATTGAAAACCGGTGCCGCAGTTTCTGCTCGACCAGAAATCGATGAACCGCGGGCACAGCATCCGTGGTGGGGTAGTATCCTTTGTCCGCGTCGTAATCCGACGTAAGACACAAAATATCAAAAGGCGACCGGAATAAGGATTCAAGCTTTTGCTGGAATATCGGCGTCGGCCTGAGTTCTGAGTCCACATCGTCCTTTTTGATCTTTAGGACGGCGCAGAGAACGGCGGATCCGGCGAAGAGATGTTTCAATTCATCGATTCCCGCCAGGACCGTATCGTCCAGTTCGATTTCCATGAAATCGCAGGAATGATTCTGAAGGATTTCAGGCCACTTCTTCCCCTCGGCTAAGTCCCTGATGTCGTCTGCTGTCAACCGGAGAATCAGAGAATCCATTCGATCCCTGATCTTGGTCCCGTACTTCTCAACTTCTTCTAGCCGGAGGGTGAGACGGGTCCCCATCGTTCTGGCAGCCTCAAACATAGCCCCCAATAGAGGCTCGCCTCCATCCATGGGCATCACATCGAGGAGGAGAGGCGTTTTCAGCCCGATCAGTCGGGGGGCAGGGGTCTCGATCCCGTGCCCGTTGAACTTCAAATATTTCGGCCGCTGCCCGAGCTGGACGGCGATGGCATCCGCGGAGCTTTCATACAGGAGATTCTGCGCAGGTCCCACGATATGAAAGTGACCGAAACGAATGCCGTCATTCCCGGAGCCACGATGCGGATCTCCCTGTCCCGTGCCGGAGACAGGAATCTTACCCGTGGTTGCTTCCAGGTCGATCCGGGTGACAATCTCGCCTTTCCAGTATGGGTCATCCATGCTGAGATAGTCTGGATGCAGTTCTACCGTAGTGGCTGGCAGTCCTGCGGCGACCTGTGGACATCGTTCCAAACAAGCCCCACAGCCACGGCAGAGTGATTCATCAGCAATCACAACCTTACGGGGATCCGACTCATCGCGTTTTCGCACGCTATACATGCAGGCATCGACACACGTTCCGCAATGGAGGCAGTATTCCTCGTCAATCCGGACACGATATCTCGGGAAGGTCTGTCGCTGTTCGTGAATCTTCTGGTCGAAACCCGTCCGGATCACGTCGAGAAATCGGTAAAACTCCGGGCTTCTCTCCACCTCCTGGACAAAGTCCGTCACTTGCTCAATCGGAAAATCAATGGTTCGGGATAGAAACTTTTCCAATCGATCGTAAAGTTCGCGATGTTTCAGATTCACCTGGCATTCTTCGTCGCAACGTCCACAGTGGAGACAGAAGTAAAGGGGCAGGAGCTTCGATAACTCGATCTTTTTTGTTTCGAGGGCTCGCTTCACGGTGAGCAGCTTGCCTCTCGCGGTGAGAATCTCATCTCCGGTGGCACGGTAAACCGGACACCGGGAGACGCAGTTTCCGCACTGGGCACAGGAGAGGACGTCGTCCGCGATCCCATCGAGTCCTTCCGGAGTAATGAGAATTCGCTGCCGAAGCGTCTTCTCCGGAATGACGGAGAAGAGTTTGAAAAGAAGCCACTGGGTTGAGGAAATCTCAAGATTAAAGAATTTCGGATGGAAGAGTATTTTTTGAAGAGGTCCCAGTCTCCCTGAGACAGAAAAGAATTTTCCCGGGTTGAGGATTCCGGCCGGGTCCACTTTTTTCTTATATCGAACGAGTTCCTTCAGCTCTTCCTTTGAGTAGAGGTCGCGCAAGAAAGGTGTGTTCCAGATTCCCAATCCGTAGGGTTTCCCTTGGTAAAATTGAACAGCGAGCCTGACCATCATCGGGACGAGCATCAGATCAATATAGAAGATAGCCTTCCGATGATCAGAGGCGACCATGGCAAGGAACAGGACTTGTTCTTGACTGATGAGATGGGACGACGGGTAAAACGTCACCCCGAGACGTTTCCCCCACTCGCTGATTTTTTCAAAATAGGCAGCCACTTGATCCAGTGGGAGAAGCACCTCCGTGGCCAGAAGAGAAGGCCCGAGATGCTTGATGGACATGGGAAGGAACCGCTCTTCCCAAAGGTAATGGGCCGATGCTTCATCCGCCGGTTGAACGCCTTGCTCATCCAGATAGGCATTGAACCCGCGAGCTTGCCTATCGTCAGCAAAAGCGACCAAGACCACATTCTTGCCCTCAATCGACATCTTTCCGCTTGATTGTTCCTTGAGGACTCGCGTCAATTCGGTGTGGTATACGATGACGTCATGAGGCTTGAGCAAAGGGTGATGGGAAAGTTTCCTTGCCCAATCGTAAGCATGAGAGGCTTTTTCAAAGGTCAGCAGGAACGGAAACCATTGGGAAGGCCGTTGCCCCACCTTTAACTTGGCCTTTACAATAACTCCCATCTGGCCTTCGGTCGAAAGAAAATGGCTGATCTCCGGGTCTTGGGCTTTCAAATCCAGGACTTTTCCGTCAGGGGTGATCACCCGGAGAGAAATCAGCTGTTCTCGTACCGTCCCGTGGTGAAAGGTGCCAAATCCCATGCCTCCTGTGGCTATCCATCCTGCGAGAGTTCCGCCCTTTCCTGAGGTCATGCTAAGGAGAGTAAGGCCATGGCGTTCGAGCTCACGATGTATGTCAAGAAATCGGGCACCCGGACCCACCGTCAGCTGAAGCGCCGCCGGGTTGATTTCAATCTTGTCCATGAGCCCCAGATCAATCAGTATGCCTCCCCGGGTCGGTACGGCTCCCCCATAGCCCCAGGTTCCAGCGCCCCGAACGGTTACCGGGATTTTATGGTCTCGTGCAAATGCAAAGATCTCCAGTAAGTGTTCTTCATTGGCAGGCTGGAAAATGATATCCGGCAAGCTCTTCAGCATGAGGTCCCGGATCATGGGAGGAAGGTCGACATTCAGGTCATTGCGGTAGTATTCGAGTTTCTCCGGATCAGAGATGATCCTTAAACCTGGATTCCGGTGCAAAAAGGTTTCGAGATCTTTGCCCCGAATAGGTTTCTCACCACTCACCATACGTGGTTTCCTCGCTTTACCTGTACAATTTTACGTAAACCAGTTAAAGATAACCTACAGATGAACAAAACTCAATCTGTCCCTCTTCCCTTCACCTCGTTAGGCCTTCCTTCAGCACTCCTATTCAAGAACCCCTTTATCGAACGAAGCCCCCTTCCGCCAGGAAAAGGGGGCTTCGAGTAAGCAGAACCCGAGACAAAGCGAAGGAAGGCAAGACTAGAGGATCGGGAGATATTTTTCCAATTCAAACTGGGAAACATGTGTCCGATAGTGATCCCATTCGATCTTCTTATTCTCGATGAACTTTTCGAAGATGTGGTCTCCCAAAGTTTCCTTCACCAGCTCGCTCTTTTCCGTCAATTGAATCGCTTCGGATAGACTTCCCGGAAGGGAATCGATACCGTGTTTCTTCCTTGATGCTTCAGACATCTCGAAGATATCCTCCTCCACGGGTGGGGGAAGCTCATACCCCTTTTCGATCCCTTTTAAACCTGCTGCCAGCATCACGGCAAAGGCCAGGTAAGGATTGCAGGCCGGGTCAGGCGACCGAAATTCAATCCGCGTAGCTTTCTCTTTTCCCGGCTTATACATGGGAACTCGAACGAGGGCAGACCGGTTTCTGCGGGCCCAGGAGATATAGACCGGGGCCTCATAGCCTGGGACAAGCCTCTTGTAAGAATTCACCCATTGAGAGGTGATCGAGGTGATCTCCTTCGAGTGTTTTAAGATCCCGGCAATATAAGATTTTGCCATCTTCGAGAGATGAAATTCGTCTTTTGGATCGAAGAAGGCATTCTTATTACCTTTGAAAAGGGATTGGTGAGTATGCATGCCGCTTCCGTTCTGTCCAAAAATAGGTTTGGGCATGAAGGTCGCATAGACTCCGTGCTTCATGGCAATCTGTTTGACGACGAGTCGATACGTCATCGCATTATCTGCCATGGACAGGGCATCGGTGTATCGAAGGTCGATTTCATGCTGGCTGGGTGCCACTTCATGGTGGCTGTATTCCACATGAACCCCCATGGCCTCCAGGGTCAGGATGGTCTCCCGCCGAAGCTCTGTTGCAACGTCGAGAGGAGTGAGATCGAAATATCCTCCCTCGTCGAGAATGACCGGTTTGCCTTCACTGGACTTGAAGTAGAAATACTCCAGCTCCGGACCGACATAGAAGGTATAACCAAGATCCTCTGCCTTCTTAAGATTTCTCTTGAGTACCCATCTGGGATCGCCTTTATATGGGGTTCCGTCCGGTTCGTAGATATCCGCGAACATCCTCCCCACCGCATTCTCTTTCGGTCTCCAGGGAAGGATCCTAAAGGTTTTCGGATCGGGCTTGGCGATCATATCGCTCTCGTCGATGCGGGCATATCCCTGGATGGAGGAGCCGTCGAATCCCATTCCCTCTTCGAGAGCACCTTCCAGCTCATCAATGGTGATGGCAAATCCTTTCAAGACCCCGAGGACGTCCGTGAACCAGAGCCGAATGAATTTGACATCATTCTCCTTTGCCATCTTCAACACGTTTTGCTTTTCTTTATCCATCTCTTCCTCCTCTTCTATAAAGTTATAAAGGTTAAAAAAAAGGGCCTCTTTTGAGCCCAGAATATATTCCGGGAGAAGACGCCCTCGTCTAATCAATACCCCTTCGTACTTCCGAAGTTATAGAGCAAATAACATAAACCCCTTTGTATTGTCAAGACAGAGAAACCGGCTGGCTGTCACCTCTCGGTTACGGGTAATTTGCCACGTTGGGGTAACTCTTCTTTGGGGGGGACAAGGAGGGACGAACTGAGGAAGATTATTAGAGAAGGTATCTGTTTTGTTGTAGCTGCAAGAGCACTATGGGTGGTGGTAATTCACCATCGAGGTCCCCTGTACCAACATTAAACCGAAAACCGACTTTCCCTGGCAAAGCCTTTTAATGAAATCGAGGTAGTGGTGCAGGAGAAAGTAATCCTCCATGAGGATAGGCGAAGGAGAATCTTTTTGCGTCTCTCGCTGGGAAATTCGAGTCAGGCAGTCTGATGCGCTTTCGGTTAGTTTTAGAACCACTCCCCTAAAACGAACGAGAGGGTCCAAGTGATTGTCAACCTGGCTGTCTTCCTTCTTGGCAAGGGGAATGAGTTTTAAAAAGTGAGGTTCTTTCATGAGGCCACCTCCTCCTTGTGGTTCCTCCACTGATGATAACGGGAATCTTTTTTTTAAAGACTTCGCGTGGTTCCCGACGCCATTTCCAATGTCATTCGTAAATACTATGATCAATCGTTAGCCCCCTTACATTGCCTCTATTCGAAATGCATAGATTCGTGCAGGAGAAGATATTCTTCCGTGAGGGCTGACGAAGAAGAATCCTTCTTGTCTCGGCACAATCTTTCGATGAAAGCGAGGTAGTGGTGCAAGAGAAAGTAATCCTCCATGAGGCTTGGCGAAGGAGAGTCCTTTTGCATCTCTCGCTGGGAGATTCGAGTCAAAGTTTCCAAGGCACCTTCAGTCAGATTTAGAACCACTCCCCTAAATCGAACGAGAGGGTCCAAATGAATGTCAACCTGGCTCCCTTCCTCCTTGGCACGGGGAAGGAGTTTTAAAAGCCTGGGTTCTTCCATAAGGCCACCTCCTTGCCAGGGGTCTCACCCCTAATAAGCGTAAATTTTCCCATAGGGCCTTAAATGGGTGGGTAGAAGTTTGATGAACTTTTGTCCCATTACCTCGTTTAATGAAAGGCTGAAATCTTCACAGTATTCCTTCAGGTAAAGTCTTAATCGTTCTTCATCCGTTCCATCAGCGGGAGAAATAGAGACCTCCTTTCCCAGTTGAAAAAGGTCCACTTTCCCCCGGACATAGATCACACCTCCGTGCATCCCGGTGCCAATGTAATTCCCCGCAAGAGGCCTCCCGTCCCTTTCCAAACCAAGCAGAATGATTATGCCCCCTGCCTGATATTCTCCGAGAAAATCTCTTGCTTTCCCTCCGATAATAATAACGGGAATCTGTTTCTTAAAGGATTTCATATGGATGCCGACACGGTACCCGACATCCCCTCTGATAAAAAGTTTACCTCCTCTCATCCCATATCCAAGCACATCTCCCGCATCTCCATGAATGACGATTTTCCCGGCATTCATCGTGTTGGCCACCGCGTCTTGAGCGTTTGATTGAGTGACGATGGTCGGGCCATCCATAAAGGCGGCCAGGTCGTTTCCTGGAACTCCTTCAATTTTGATTTTTATATTCCCTCGAATCCCATCGCCGATATAGCGTTGTCCATTCACATTTCGAAGGAAAATGTCTCTTGCGCCTTGTCCAATGGCCTGATGGACTTGTTCATTCAGTGTCCGGTAGTAAAGATTCTTTGCGTTGATTTCCATACTTTTCATTTCAAATTCAGCAGTCTCTCCTTCCTTAAGGTCTTGGGAAGAGAGACAAAACCAAACTGTTCATTCACCAATTCTTTCTTAAATCCTTTCACCTTGACCCCATCTCTCAATAACCCTGTCATAATCCCAGCCCGGTCAATCTGTCCTGTAAAGATGGCGCCAACGATCACATCTCCTCGCAAGATTACCTTCCGATAAACACCTGAAACTCGATCCAATTTTTTAAAAATCTGGTAACCATTATCAGGAGGAGGGTCAGTAAGACCAATGGAGATGGTCGGGATATGAGCCACTTCGATAGAATTCATCATGAAACTCCCCTCGTATTGATATTTCTTATTTCCCGTCATTTGGTATCCAGCTATTTTCCCTTGACTATAGGCATTGGGCCATATCGGAATCGTGCGATAGCATTTGAGGATTTTATCGTAAGCTTGGGTCACGTCGCCGGCCGCATAGACATCTGGGATGTTCGTTTCCATCCGTTCATTGACGAGGATTCCTTTTTCGATACCAAGGGCAGTCCCTTTGAAAGGGTCAACATTTGGGATGACGCCGATCGCCACGACGACGAGCTGCGTGTTGAGCAATTTTCCGTCGGCAAGACGAACCGATTCGACAGAGTCATCGCCCAAAATCGCCTCAACGGTATTGGAAGTGATCAGATGGACTCCTTCTTTCTTCAATGCCTTTTCAAGAATGGAAGCAGCGGTTTCATCCATGGTGAGACTGAGGATATGATCAGCCAACTCGACTATAGTCACTTCTATGTTTCTCTTCTTTAAAGCTTCGGCTGCCTTCAACCCGATCAGCCCTCCACCGATGACGGCAGCCTTTTGAGTATCTTTTAGAAGGGATGAAATTTTCTTTGCATCCTCCAGTTTGGTAAACGTACAGACTCCGGGTTTGTCGAGTCCTTCTATTTTGGGGAGAAAAGGTTTTCCCCCCGTCGAAATGAGAAGACGATCATAAGAAATCTTCTCTCCGTTATCCAATTGAACCGCCTTGTCTTCAAAAACAGCCTTGACCACACGCCTTCCCAGGAGGGTTCGAACATGGGTCTTTTTATAGAAGTCTTTTGGCCGGTAGCAGAGCTGCTCCGGTTTGATTTCTCCAGCTAAAAAATAAGAGATAAGGGGTCGGGAATAAACGGAGTGGGGTTCATCAGAGATGACCGTAATGAGGGTAGAACGATCCACTTTTCGAACCGCTTCAATGGCCCCCACGGCCGCTGCTGAATTCCCTATGATGACTATCCTCATCCTTAGGACTCCCGAAATTCCAGTGCATGATTAGGGCATTTCATCACACAGATAGGCGTCTCCTTGCCGACACAAAGGTCACATTTTGAAGCGGCCTTCTTCCCATTTAAATCTCTCTGAATGGCCCCATAAGGGCAGACCATCACACACATCCAGCACCCGACACATTGCTCTTTGTTGTGGAGAACAGCACCTGTCTTCTCATCCCGGTATAAAGCTCCGCTCATGCAGGCTTCCAGACAATAGGCCTCTTCACAATGGCGGCATTGAAGTCCAAACGAAAGCGTTCCTTTCTCCTCCACGAAGATTCGAGGAAGGGTCCGAGGATTTTCCTCCTTGAAGGCCTTGAAAATATTCTTGGACTTTGAATGTTCCACAAGGCAATGGATTTCGCAGAGGCGGCATCCCATACAGACTTCTTCTTTGACAAAGATGCGTTTCATAGGAATCCCAATTTCAAATTTCAAAATCCAAATGCCAAAGGAATGCAAAATTTCAAAATCCAAATGCCAAGAAGAGTGAAATGGTTCTGTTTGACATTTGAACTTTGGATTTTATTCGAACTTTGACCTTTGACATTTGTCATTTGGCGAATCACCTTCCTGCGGGCAGGACCCCGAGGATATCTAATTCTGTATCCGTCAGTCCAATTCCCCTTAAGGCCAACCGATTTCCACGGAGGGATTCGATGGCATTGATTCCCATCCCACCTAGCATCTCTTTTATCTCATGGCTCCATGCACGGATCAGATTGATCAGCCTCTCTGTCGCAATATCTGGATTGAGTCTCTTCTCGAGATACGTGTCTTGAGTGGCAATCCCCCAGTTGCACTTGCCGGTATAACATTTTTGACAAACGTGGCAGCCCATGGCAATGAGGGCTGCAGTACCGATGTAGACCGCATCCGCACCTAACGCAATGGCTTTAAAAATATCCGCGCTGTTACGGAATCCTCCAGCCACTAAGAGGGAGGCCTGATGGCGGATTCCCTCGTCTCTGAGGCGCTGATCCACAGCAGCCAGGGCAAACTCAATCGGGATACCCACATTATCACGAATCACGGTTGGGGCTGCTCCCGTTCCTCCGCGGAATCCATCTAAAGCAATGATGTCAGCACCTGCCCTGACCATCCCGCTAGCGATGGCCGCGGCATTGTGGACGGCGGCAATTTTAACGGAGATCGGTTTGGTATATCGGGTTGCCTCTTTGAGGGCGTAGATGAGCATCCGCAGGTCTTCAATCGAATAGATATCGTGCTGGGGGGCAGGGGAGAGGGCGTCCGTGCCCTTGGGAATCATCCTCGTCTTTGAGATGTCCTCTACAACTTTTTCCCCGGGGAGGTGACCTCCGATGCCTGGCTTCGCCCCCTGCCCGATCTTAATTTCAATGGCTGCCGCTGTATCGAGATAATCTTTGTGGACACCGAATCGACCTGAAGCGACTTGAACGATGGTATTCTTGCCGTATTTATACAGATTGGGATGAAGACCGCCTTCACCGGTGTTGCAACAAATGCCCAAGGCCTCTGCCGCTCTGGCTAAAGACTCACAGGCATTATAACTAATGGCGCCATAAGACATGGCCGAAAAGAGAATCGGTGTCTCTAATTTTAGCTGGGGAGGGAGAGGTTCCTTCAGCTGAAAATTTCTCCCATTGAAATCCACCTCTAATTTATCAGGCTTCCTTCCCAAATGAGTCCTGAGTTCCATAGGTTCTCTCAGGGGATCAATAGACGGATTCGTTACCTGGCTGGCATTAAGGAGGAGATGGTCCCAGTAGATCGGGTAGGGCCGGTCATTCCCCATGCCGGTGAGGAGCACACCACCTGTCTCTGCCTGCTTCATGATGTTGCGGATGGCCCAACCCGTCCAGTTGCCATTCTCCCTGAATTCGAGAGGATTCTGTCGAACGGTCAGGGCATCGGTAGGACAGAGAGTGACGCAACGGTGGCAGCCCACGCACACTTCTTCTTTAGAATTGACCTGGTTATGCTCAGGATCGTAGGAGTGGCCTTCAAAAGCACACTGCCTAACACAAACCTGGCACTGAATACATCGGTCCTGATTTCTCTCGATCTGAAATTCGGATTCGAGATGACTCAAATTCACTTTGATAATCCTCCTTCAACCATCCCATGATAGGTTCGCCTGCCTTAGGAGACCAAACTTTATCCGGGGAGGGACAAATTTCTCTAATTCCTGCTTCTTCACTGGCGATATGAAGGGTATTGCCTTTCCTCGCGGCAACGAGGGGCCTCAACTTGATTCTATCGTTAAGACCAACCAACCCCTTTTTGTGACCCAAAAGAATCGCAAATGGGCCATTGACCAAGGCGCTTCCGTAAACAGTTCTGATAGCCTTAGCTAATTCCATTTTCCCGTCGTAATGATCAATCTCTGACCATGTGGGAGAGGCTAAGGCCATACAGGCCAGATCAATGGGAAGACAATGTTTTCTCAGGAGAAGATCGAAGAGATAAGCCATCACTTCTGTGTCGGTCATCAAGGTGCATTGATAACCAAACATCTCGAGATAGCGTTTGTTAATCCCATAAGAGGAGATCTCTCCATTATGGACCACCGCGAAATCGAGCAGGGTGAAAGGATGAGCTCCTCCCCACCACCCTGGAGTGTTGGTAGGGAAACGGCCATGGGCAATCCAGGTATAACCCTGGTAGTCCTCCAACCGGTAAAACTTTCCAACATCATCAGGGAAACCCACCGCCTTAAAGGCACCCATGTTCTTTCCGCTGGAGAAGACATAGGCACCCTTAATCCGGCTGTTGATATTCATGATTGCTTGAACGACGTAGTCCTCTTCTGAAATTTCCATTTCAAAAAGTCTGTTCTCATCCACTTTTGCAAAATATCTCATGAGGAGAGGGGGATGATGAATTCCGTTTGTTTTTCGAGTAGGAATGTTTTCCTGGAGTTCGATGAAGAGGGATTCGTTTAAGATTCGCTCCGTCTCTTCTTTGGCCGCCATGTCATCGTACATGAGATGGAGAGCATAGAGGTCTTTCATGTCAGGATAGATCCCATAACCTGCGAAGCCTCCTCCCAAACCGTTCGATCGCTCGTTCATTAAGGCAATGGATTGGATAATCGCCTCTCCGCTGACTTTTTTCCCATCCTCATTAATAAACCCGGTAAGGGAACAACCAGAAATCTCTTTTTCGAACCAAGGTCTGGCGGATCTCATCATCTGATTCCCTCCTTTAAATATCGAAGTAAAGATAAAATTCGTAGGGATGGGGACGTAGCCTCACGGCATCGATCTCCTTCTCTCTTTTATATTCAAGCCAAACGTCGATCACATCCCTGGTAAAGACATCCCCCTCCAGGAGGAACTGATGATCCTTCTCCAGAGCATTTAAGGAATCTTCAAGAGATCCCGGTACCGTTCTGACCTTCGCTTTATCCTTGCCGGTCAGGTGGTAGGTGTCTTTATCCATGGGTTCACCTGGATCGAGCTTTTTCTTTATCCCATCAAGGCCGGCCATCAACATGGCTGAAAAGGCCAAATAGGGATTGCAGGTATTGTCGGGAGGCCGAAATTCGATACGTTTGGTCTTTGGATTCTCAGAGTAAACCGGAATCCGAATCGCTGCACTCCGGTTCCTCTGTGAATAGGTAAGGTTGACCGGTGCTTCGTATCCCGGGACCAATCGCTTGTAGGAATTTGTGGTGGGAGCACAGAAGGCCATCAAGGCATCGGCATGCTTCAGAAGCCCACCGATATAATATTTGGCCGCCTGGCTGATGAGAGCATATCCCTTAGGATCGAAGAAGATATTCTCTCCGTTTCTGAACAGACTTTGGTGGGTATGCATGCCGCTTCCGTTGTCACCGAAAAGGGGCTTAGGCATGAAAGTGGCCACCATTCCATGTTTCCGGGCAATGTTTTTGACAATATATTTGTACATCAGACATCTATCCGCCATGACAACGAGGGAATCGAACTTCATATCGATCTCTGCCTGTCCAGCCGTGGCGACTTCATGATGATGGACTTCAATGCCGATGCCAGCCTTGATCATTGTTAGGATGATTTCACTCCGCAGATCCTGTTGGGAATCGTGGGGAGGAACTGGAAAGTATCCCTCTTTATACCGCGGTTTATATCCCAAGTTCGGTTTCTCGTCCCTTCCTGAGTTCCACTCACCCTCGGTTGAATCGATGAAGTAGTAGCCGGAATTCTCAGTTTGATCAAATCGAATGTCATTAAAGATGAAGAATTCCATCTCCGGTCCCCAGTAGCTTTGTTCGGCAATACCGGAGTCCTTCAAGTATTGTTCCGCCTTCTTGGCGACGTATCGGGGATCCCGTGAATAGGGTTTTTTGGTGAGGGGGTCATAAATGTCACAGATAAGACTCATGGTCGGAATTTCACAGATCGGATCGACCACAGCCGTTGAAGGATCCGGGATGAGAATCATGTCGCTCTCTTGGATTTTTTGGAACCCGCGGATGCTTGAGCCGTCGAACCCGATTCCTTGGACAAAGATGCTGTCCGTGAGGTCGTCCATTTCCGAAAGTTCTGAAACGGGCATCGAGAAATGTTGCCATAATCCTGGGAGATCATTAAACTTCAAGTCGACGATTTGAGCTCCGGTCTCCTTGATCATCTTCACCACGTCTTTGGGACTCATAGAATTTTTCCTCCTGTTTGATGGGATTTTTGAAATGATTAAAAAGGCGTCCCGTGCTGGAGACGCCCTTGTCCGTCCGATACATCGCTGTATTCGACAATCTAAAAAGCAAATTATGTGCCATGATTAGATTTGCATTTGAATAAGTTCCAGCTTCATAACGCCTTGAACTTACACGGATTTATTCTTAGCATACGGAGATAAAAATCCCAGTGGGATCTTTAGGATAGCAAGCGGCTGATGAATTTTAAACAGGCTGTTTAAAAAAAGGCAAAGGATCCAACAGTCCCCATAAAAGGATTGACAAAGGCGAACTGTTCTCATAGATTTAAGAAAAAGGTCAAATCGAAAAATTTGGGAGAAGAACTTTATGGAACTCGATAAATTTTTGGAGCTGACGAAGAAGCTGGATTCAAAAAAGAAAGGAAAGAAAGAAGAGCTGGAAAAGTTTCAAAAATTCTTTGAGCGATTTCATCTATTGAACCGGGCCTACCTGGATAAAGAAACCTTTGAAAAGGCTCAGGCCTCTATCTCATCCATGGCAGAGGCGGTTGCAAACACCATCCAATATTTAGACGCTGAGATTACCCGGCTGAGAAATAAAAGGATGAAACTGCCTCTTGAAAATGTGGAATTGGGTGAGCTGCAGAAAATCCAGACCAAAAATGAGATGCTGATGAAAGACTATCTGGCTGGAGAAAGAGCCTGATGCGGTCCATTCGGGAGATCTTGGAATCCAAAAGCATAGCGGTCGTCGGAGCATCGAGGGACCCGGAGAAGCCGGGAGCGCAGCTCCTCAGGGTTTTGAAGAAAGTCGGATACCAGGGCCGGGTGGCGGGTGTGAATCCACAGGGAGGGGAAGTCTTCGAAACCCATTTGTATCGCAGTCTGGAAGAAGTCCCTTTCCCCGTTGACCTTGCCGTCTTACACATTCCCCCACGGTTGATTGCTGAAGCATTAAGGGAATGCGCCCGTAAAGGCGTAAAAGGAGTAGTTATCTCCGCAGAGGGGTTTGCGGAGACCGGGCCCGAGGGAGCGAAATACCAGGAGGAGACGAGAGACATCCTCCGATCGACGGGCATGAGAGGGTTTGGTCCCAACACATTGGGTCTGGTGAATACGGCAAATCGGTTGACCACTTCCTATTTTGCCAATTCCCGCATGATGAAGCCCGGGAGGATTGGATTTGCTGCTCAATCCGGGATTTTCATAGGAGCTCTCCTCCGGTATTTGAGCTCCTTTGAAGGTTGTCAGGTTTCCAAAGGAATTGGGCTGGGCAACAAGGTGGATGTGGACGAATCCGAAGCCCTGTCCTATTTGATGGATGACGAGCAAACGGAGATCATTGGGATGTACCTGGAGGATGTCCGGGACGGGCGCCGATTTCTGGAAACGGTAAAGAAGGCGGTGGCCAAAAAGCCGGTGCTCATTATCAAAGGGGGACGAACTCAGGAAGGAGGCCGGACCATAGCATCCCATACTGCCAGCATGGCGGGGGAAGACGCCGTGTTCGAGGGGGCGATGCGCCAGGCAGGTGTCTTGCGCATGACCGGGATCGATGATTTCATCCGGACTATGAAGGGGTTTTTGAACATGCCTCTTCCTCATGGAAAGCAACTTGCCTTTGTTACCTACAGCGGGGCACAGGCCATCATGAGCATCGATGCCGCGATCGAACAGGGGCTGCAGGTGGCCCGGCTGGGGGAGGCGACGCGCGAAAAGATTTCCAGGGTGATCGCCACCCCTTCCAAAACCGCGAATCCTGTGGACCTTTTTCCGGACATGCTGGCCCATGGATTTGAAAAGACCTCGATGGAGATTTTGAAGGCCCTCTTAGAGGATGATGGGGTGGACGGAATTATTTGGATTTCCTTTGCCAATAGGGGGCCTGAAATCTACAGGCCCATGGCGGACCTCCTTCTGGAGCGACGCCCCAAGCCAGTCTTCTTCTCCCTTTTGGGAAGCAAAAAAGACAAAGAGGCTTGCGAGACCTTTCTGGAAGGGAACCGCCTTCCCTGCTACGATTTTCCGGAGCATGCTGTTCAAGTCTTTGCCCATATGCGGAGGTATAGTAAAGTGAGGAGAATAGGCAAAGCCAGCGAAGACATAGGACAGAAGGCTTGAAGTGCAAGGGTGAGTGGTAACTATTTTCTTTGAGAGATCTCGTACTTTGGAAAATCGGTATAGCCAGCCTTGTCAAAGGAATACCAGACCTTCATGTCCGGCGGCAAATTCAAACAAGTCGATATCCTGCCTTCTTCCATGCTTCCACGCCGCCGTCAAGGACTCTTGCGTTCTTATACCCCATTTCGATGTATTTGGCTGCCAGACCGACAGCCGCCACATCATTGGGTCAGGCACAATAGAAGATTATTTTCTGATCCTTTGATAAAGATGGAAGCTTCGACCTGAACTCATTGAAGGAGGTGGCTCCCTCAAGGCGAAAGGTCTTAAACTTTTTGTCGTCTTCATAGGCGCAAACAAGGATGGCAGCGCCCGCCTTCAATTTTTCGTAAACCTCTTTTGGACCGATCCGTTCGGGTTCTGTCATCATGCATCCTCCTCTCATTCCTTATCGTGGGCACGAGATGCCTTAAGCCTATGATGATTCATAGTCTATGCGATTTATGGTCAACATGGAATAAGGCAGACACTCTATTTTTTTGAAGAAAGGACTGTATTTATAGGTCGGGCAGCCTTAAAACGGAGAACCTGGATTAAGCAAGGCTATCTTCTCGCGCAGTGAGACGGGAGAGAACGGTTCTTTTGAGCTGATCTGTCTTATTTTTTTCTTTTATTTTTTCTCCCCATTCATCCTGGACATAGAAGACATCCACAATGCGATTGCCTAAGGTTGAAATTCTTGCAAAGTGGATATCGCACCCGTGGTCGGTCAGTGCTTGCGTGACCTCATAAAGGATGCCCAATCGGTCCTCTCCTATGACCTCGACGATGGTATAAAAGTCAGAGTCCACATTATTGATCTTTACTTCTTGAGGCACCTTTGGGATGACTTTTTGCTTGATCCCATTCGATTCTTCCCTCTTTGAAAGCAGATCTCGTAGAGAGACTTTTCCACCTAAGATTTCTTCCAAATCTTTCTTAAACTGTTGAAGACGCCGATCCGTGTTTCTCGTAGCATCTACCACCCAGAACGTATCCAGAGCAATACCATTTCCCCAGGTGTGAATTTGGGCTTCGAGAATATTCAAGCGGTTTAAAAACATCGAACCTGTCATCTTTGCAAACAGTCCATAACGGTCTCCTGTACATACCGTAACCCTTGCCTGAATCTCCTTTTCCACCTCCCATTCCACCAATAAAAGTTCCCGCTCGACAGAACGGGCCATATCGATATGGCGAGCGATCTCTTCTACGGAGTAACAGGACAGGTACCGGTCCGGAAGATACTCAGCATATTCAGAAATTGTTTGTTGAGAAAGAGAGTCACGAAGCTTCTGAATGATCTCATCCCGTCTCAAAAAAGGCCCAGCCGTAGCACCCTTTTCAAAAAAATGGGACGTCTTTAGGAATAGCTCCATGAGCAGGGTGTTCTTCCAGGAGGTCCAGGCTTCAGGTCCAACGGCCTTAATGTCAGCAAAGGTCAAAAGGTAGAGCAGTTTTAATTGGTTGATATTCTTTACTTCGTTAGCAAAACGTAAGATGACCTGTTCGTCATGAAGATCTCTGCGGAAGGCCGTTTCGATCATAAAGAGGTGGCGGTTTACTAAGAATCCCATTAATTCCCGGCTTTCCGGCGGAAGTCCCATCCGCTCTCCGATCAACTGGACCATTTCTTTTCCGATTGAAGAGTGATCCCCGCCCATCCCTTTCCCGATATCGTGGAGGAGGGTCGTTAAGAGGAGGATCTCTGGATTTTCTATCTCTCTGATGAGGGAAGTGAGCAAAGGACAGTCTTTCTGGTAGTGACAGCCTCTTAACTTTCCGAGTTCCTCTACAGCCAGGATAGAATGGATATCCACAGGATGGACATGATAAAGGTCATAATGGACCTTCCCTTCAATCTCTGAGAATTCAGGAATATAACGCGAAAGCAATCCCAGCTCGTGCATCTTCTTTAAAATGGCGTCAACGCCGTCTCCTTTCTTCAAGATCGAAAGGAAGGTTTGATTGACTTCCTCCGAACCCCTGAAACGATCGTCGACAAACGGAAGCGCCTCCATCACCGCTTCCTCCGTCCGAAAATCCATGTGGGTCCGGTAAGTCTGGCAGTGTTTCAAGAGAGTCATTAATTGTGAGGGGTCTCTCTTGAAGGTAACAGGGTCAAAAAGATGGATCTCTCCATAAGCCAACCCGAAATTCTCGTCAATTTTCTTTCGTTGAAAGAAAAAGAAGGTTTTCTTCACCCAAGAGGGCTCGTGGAGGGCCCGCTCGAGAATATCATTAACAAAGGTTGAGATCCTCTGTGTCGAAAGATGATATTGTCTCATCATCTCCTCGATACCTTCGGTACCGGGAGAAAGGCCAAGGATTGGCGCAATTTTTTCTTGCAGCTCGAAAGTAAGATGGTCCTGTTTTCTCCCGCTGAGGAGATGGAGTTGGTTTCTAACCGCCCAGAGAAATTGAAGACTTTTCTCCAGCATTCGGGAGTGGTCCGGGAAGAGGATCGAATCCCAACGATCCGTTTTGTATTTGGCCCTGATGATCCACCGACCAATCTGGAAGTCTCTCAGCCCTCCCTCTCCTTCCTTGATATTGGGCTCCAGGGCGTAAGCAGGATCTTCGTATTTCTGGCTACGGAGGTAGAAGTCTTTCGCCAAAGCCTCGGCAAATTTTTGCACGTTTCGGTGGAGGACTCTTTTCGTGAAGAGGCTGTATAATTTCCGAAAAAATTCATACTCTCCGTCGAGATAACGTCCGTCGATCAGCCCTGTTCTTATATGTAGATCCGATTGAGCCATCTTTAGACATTCGTTGATTGACCTCGAGCTGCAGCTCACTTCCAATCCTAAATCCCAGAGGGGGTAAAGGATCTTCTCGACCAACGGAGGAAGCTCCTCTTTTTTCGAAGAGGAGTATAAGAGCAGCAGGTCGACATCCGAGTAAGGAGCTAACTCAGCCCTTCCATATCCTCCCACAGCCATGAGGCAGACCGACGGAGCGGAAACCTGGGACTGGGCCTTTTGGAAAGCCCTTCTCACAAGGCCGTCCACCATATCGGAATGTTGGCGGAGGAACTCCCTCGGGGAGGAATAATTGGATACCGCCTGGGCCATCAGGTTTTTCGTATCGATGAGTCCGTTTCTGGTCACGCCTAAGTCAGATTGCATCTCTTCCGCGCTCTCCGGTCCGGATCCGAATCACCTCTTCAACGGATGAAAGAAAGATCTTTCCGTCTCCGATCTTTCCTGTTTTGGAAGTCCGTTCAATGGCTTCGATCACCTGGTGGACCATCTCGTCGGTCGTGATTAGCTCAATCTTAACTTTGGGTAGAAAATCGATCTTGTATTCTGCTCCCCGATAGACCTCGGTATGGCCTCGTTGCCTCCCAAAACCCTTGACCTCGGTGACCGTCATCCCCTGAATACCGATTTTGGTCAATGCATTCTTCACTTCATCCAGCTTAAACGGTTTGATAATCGCCTCAATCTTTTTCATGTTGCCTCCCGCCCCCTCACCCTTCCCCTCTCCCCTTGGGGGAGAGGGATGGGGTGAGGGGAGTGATTAAAAAGAATACCCCGCTTCTCCGTGCTGACTTAAATCAAGCCCGGTGACCTCGTGTTCGTCGGTTACCCTCAAGCCCATTGTCCAATCGAGAACCTTTAACAGGATCAGCGTTGCCACGAAAGAATAGACCCATGCAGAAACCACACTCAGTGCCTGAAAGCCCAAAAGGGAGGGATTGCCAAAAAACAGGCCATCGTTTCCGGCTGCGTTCACTGCCTTCGAAGCGAATAATCCGGTGGCCAACGCACCCCATGTTCCCCCCACCCCATGAACGCCAACGACATCGAGGGAGTCATCGTATCCGAGTTTGGACTTGAGGTTAATGGCGAAATAGCAAATGACACCAGCAGCAAGTCCGATGATGATGGCTGGCAAGGGGCCCACAAATCCTGATGCGGGCGTGATCGCGACCAGTCCGGCCACCGCGCCTGACGCTGCCCCCAGAACCGTTGGTTCACCCCGATAGGCCCACTCCGCCGTCATCCACGAAAGGGCTGCCGCAGCGGTTGAAATATGGGTCACGACAAAAGCGGATGTTGCAAGAGACCCAGATGCCACCGCACTTCCACCATTAAAGCCGAACCAACCGAACCAGAGCAGTGCAGCACCGAGGAGCGTCAAGGTCAGATTATGCGGTGGCAAGGGCTCTTCGCCATAGCCCTTTCTTTTTCCTACTACCAGAGCCGCCGCCAATGCAGCCATTCCTGAACTGATGTGCACGACGAGACCTCCGGCAAAGTCAAGGGTGCCGAGATTCTTTATCCAACCACCCGTCCCCCACACCCAGTGGGCAAGAGGATCGTAGACAAAAGTCGCCCAAAGGACGAGGAATACGAGATAGGTCTTGAATTTAAACCTTTCGGCAAATGCGCCGGTGATCAGGGCGGGAGTGATCACGGCAAACATCATTTGAAAGATCATGAATGCCTGATGGGGAACAGTGGCTGCATATTCGGGGTTGGGGTCGAGCCCTACGCCCCTGAGTCCGATCCAGCCAAGACTTCCGATCACGTGACCGATATCAGGGCCAAAAGCAAGACTGTAGCCATAAAGGACCCACTGGATCGTGATGACCCCGAGGGCGATAAAGCTTTGCATGATTGTCCCCAAGACATTTTTTGCTCTCACCATTCCTCCGTAGAAAAGGGCAAGTCCTGGTGTCATCAGCATGACCAAAGCAGAAGAGATTAAGATCCAAGAAGTATCTCCTGTGTCCACTTTGGGTGGTGAGGGAGCTGATGTCTCGGCAAAGGCAATTCCGACAGTAAACAGGCTCGTAAATAAAAATAGAAACAAGAGTTTTTTCATCCTATCCCTCCTCTAATAAAGTGCAGATTTGGCCTGCCTCGTGCAGGCAAAGATTGCAGATTGCGGAATTCCTATCACCCCGTCCTGTCCCCGGTGGAAAGGGAAGGGAGAGGGGTGTGAATCTATTGGCTAAAAAAATGAGTGAGAAAACTTATCCCCCTCCTTGTATATGTTTCGATTTTTATCTCAGTTTCAGTCATGATCTCAGCTCTCGAAGAGGGAGGAGGGACCTGACAACCCTTAAACTCTTCTTCATAAGTTTCCGTCCACTCCTGGATCATCTCCTCAGTCACTTCGAGATGGAATTGAAGGCCATAAACTTTGTCTCCATATCGAAAGGCCTGATGAGAGACAGGGGATGAAGTGGCGATTAGCTTCCCGGACTTTGGAATCTCAAAAGTATCCTCATGCCATTGAAATACAGGGAATGTCTTTGGAAGACCGGAAAACAGGGCATCCTGTGAGCCTATCTTTGTCAATGAGACATCATACCATCCGATCTCTTTCACAGGGGCTTTGAAAACCTTCGCCCCGAGTGCCTTCGCGATCAATTGAGCCCCCAAACATATTCCCAAGATCGCTTTCCCTCTCTGAATCGCCTCCTTAATAAAAAGGTCTTCATCTTTGAGGAAGGGATAGCGACCTTCCTCATAAACGTTCATCGGCCCTCCCAGAAGGACGATGTGGGTGATGTCCTCAAGCTTTGGGAAACGGACGCAGGGTTTGAGGTTGAGAATTTGATAGGGAATTTTTCCCTGCTTCAGGCAATATTCAACCAATCCTGGCCCCTCGACATCGATGTGTTTAATAATTAAGGCATTCATATCGAAATATGTTTCGTGTTTGTGAATAGTGTGGGTGATTGGTGTTACGGATCACGAATCACCACCACCCGCCACTTTTGCTGAGCAATCCTTATGCCATTTGGTAGAGATGGATGGCTTAATGAGGTTTTATAAGAATTATTGGGTAGTTAGCAGGGGAGGCTTACATCATATTTATGCTCGGGTATTTATTTCTCAAGAAATTCCTTGCCAAAATTTAAACAGGCTGTCAGAAAACGACCAATTCTCCCGATGAGACAGGAATCGTTTATCCGATGACGGAGGTGGCATGAGAATATGCTTGATTCAAATGGCATCCTTGCCGCGTTCACCCGTTCGGATTCGAATGACCTCTTCCACCGGAGATAGAAAAATCTTTCCATCCCCGATCTTTCCCGTTTTTGCAGCCCTTTCGACGGTTTCTACCACCTGAGTGACCAATTCATCGGGGATAATGATCTCAATCTTGGACTTGGGCAAGAAGTCAATCGCGTATTCCGTCCCGCGATAGGATTCCGTGTGCCCTTTCTGTCTTCCGAATCCATTTACCTCGGTCACCGTCATTCCCTGAACGCCGATTTTGGTCAATGCATTCTTCACTTCGTCTAACTTAAATGGTTTTATAATCGCTTCAATCTTTTTCATCTCTTCCTCCCTTTTTCATGAAACGAGTTGCCTCTTCAACTGGAGATACGAAAATGTCTTCATCGCTGATGTTCCCTTTTTTTTCGATGGTTTCAATGACCTGGCCAAGCATCTCATCTGCAGGTATCTTAAGTTCGATCTTAAATTCCTTGACAACGTCAACGATATATTCCTTTGTTCGATAGAACTCTTTGTGGGCTTCTTGGCTTCCAAACTCATCGACCTGACTTATCGTCATCCGCCGTATTCCGATCTTCGTCAAAGCATTCTTAACTTCTTCCATCCTAGAAGGGTCAATAATAGCTTCAATCCTTTTCATCGATTCTACCTCCTGCTTTGTTCCCCCACTCTTACTGGGGTTCTTGCCGCATGTAAATCATACCGATGGCATTGGTATCCTGACTCTTCTTAGATCCTAAAAGGTGAAAAGTGCGTCCGCACTGAATGTCCACTGATTTCTGTCGCCGCTGTTGAACACCGAGTGATCAGCGTGGTCGTAGCGAATCTCCGGTCTCAACAGCCACTTCGAGAGGATATTGTCTTTTGGGAACGGCTTGATGGCCACGCCCACCGTGGCCTCGTAATAGTTGGCCCTGACGGACGCACCGGTGGAGAAACCCTTGGCAGCGTCCTTGTACCACTCCAGCCGGGTGTTCAGCGTGAAGTGCGGATCAAACGCGTAGCTGGCGTAGCCAGCCACGCCTCCCCACTGCTTGCCGCCGCCTGTTAGGCCCGGAATTTGCGAAGCATAGACGTAATCAACACCCAAGCCAAGGCTCAACTTGTCAGTGATCTTCTGGGTGGCAACCAGGTCCAACGCGGTCCACCAGTGGCTTGAGTCGCCTTTAGGCAGATCGTGTCCGAAGCCGGTCGGGAACTCCGGGCCTTCCGTCATCACGAAAACGATGGAAGTCTTGTCACTGGGCGTAAAGGTAATGCGGCCCAAAAAGTCTAAAGTGCCATTGGCGTCTTTGATGGACTGGTTCCAGCCCCGCGTGAAGCCAGCGTCAACCGACCACTGGGGGTTCAGTACGTAGGTGACCAGAACGCCCGTCTGCGTGCTTGGCTCGGCGTAGAGAAACTGGTAGCTGTAGGAATAGAGTGCTCTGGACGGATCACCAAAGGCTCCGTAGATGTTAGCGCTGAATTGCTCAAAGCCCGCCAGCCCGATCCATTTGCCTGCGCGGATCCGCACCGGCATGCCAGGGACGGTCACGTCCACATAGGCTTGGAGAAGGTCCCCTTGATAGCGGCCCGTTTGCGAATCCAAAAGCCCATTCGAGTGGAAAAAAGCGGCATCCGTACCCCAGAGACCTTCCACGTGGAAACCAAAGTCAAACTTCTTCTTGCTCGGATCGATCGTGCGCTCGACATTCAAGCTAATCTTGTCAAGGGTGGCTGCGTCCTTGTAGCTGTTAAACCCGATGAAGGTTGGACCACTGGTACGACTCGACGAGCTGATGTCATAGAAGTAACCGCCTTCGATATAGCCGTAAATGTTGATCCCGGCCTTGTCCAAGGGTTGGGCCAGTCCCGCCTTGCCTAAAATATTCATCAACAGCCCGGGTGGCGGTGCCGGGGCCTCCGGCGGCTTTGCCTCCTGGGTCTCTTTGTCTGAAGTCGATGAGGATGCCTCTTCGCCGTGCCCATTCATTACAAATGCAAAGGTCATTAAAACCGCCATAGCCAAGCTTAATAATTTCCCTTTCATTTTTTTCTCCTTCTTTCGATTTCATCGCCTTCCTTTCACCCTTCTCTTGTCTCTCCTACCTCGAAATAGGTGTTTCTGAAGCTTTGTCAAGGTGAACTCCACTGTACCCAGGGATTCCCATCTCAGGAATGTCGAGGCCGTCCATTTCCGTTTCTGCATCGACCCGGTTGCCTACCAGGAGATCGATCAGCTTGAAAACGATCAGCGAGACCAGACCTACGTATACGAAGTTGGCTGCAACTCCGATACACTGTGCAAGAAATTGAGATGGGTCACCGTAAAAGAGGCCTTTGACTGTCCCGGAGACATTATTCCAACCGTCGCCATAGGAACCGTCCGCAAAGAGCCCCAGAGCGAGACAGCCCCAAGCACCGTTAAATCCATGGACGGCAATGGCTCCCACAGGATCATCCACTTTCAGTTTTCTTTCAACGAAGAGGGCCGCTTCAACGACGAGCACACCTGCAATTAACCCAATGATGCAAGCCGCTATGGAGTTGACGAATGCACAAGGAGCAGTGATCGCTACTAACCCGGCAAGCATTCCATTGCACATCATACTGGGATCGGGTTTCTTGAAACGCACAATCCACATCCAAAGGGTGGCTGCCATGGCTCCTGTGGCAGAGGCGAGCATCGTGTTTGTAGCAATGACGCCTATCCGTAGATCCGTGCCTGATAACGTGGAGCCGGCGTTGAAGCCAAACCATCCGAAGGCCAGGATGAATGTTCCTATGACTGCCATGGGAATGTTGTGTCCAGGGATAGGGTTCGGGCTTCCGTCCTTGTTATATTTTCCGGTCCGGGGACCAAGCAACCATGCCCCTGCGAGGGCAATGACGCCTCCTGTCATATGCACTACCGAGGAGCCGGCAAAGTCGACGTGGCCGTGGCCGAGGCCGAAGTTCTTTCCCAGGGTGGACAGCCAGCCTCCTCCCCAGACCCAGTTGCCGAAGATGGGATAGATCACTGTTCCAACAAACCAACCGTAGATGAAGAAAGAAAGGTACTTCCAACGCTCTGCCAGAGCGCCGGTAGGAATCGTTGCGGTTGTATCCATGAAAACCACCTGAAAGAGAAAGAGTGCAAAGACAGCGATGTCATAGGAAGATCCAGAGAGAAAGAAGCCTTTGCCTCCAAAAAGGCCGAAGTCTTTTCCAAAGAGGGTAAGGGTTACTTCATGATCGAGGCCGGCATATGCGCCTAATGTTGCGATTGGGCCCAGTCCTCCGAACATAAAGGCAAATCCGCAGATATAGAATCCAAGCATGCCAAGGGGGTAGATCATGAGATTCATAGCCATGGTGTGGACCGCATTCTTGGCCCGTGTAAACCCCGTTTCCACCATGGCGAATCCAGGTTGCATGAACATGACGAGAAACCCGGCAATCAGCGTCCATACAATATTGATTGCCACCCGGTTGTGGCCCACGGCGTTGGCCAATTCGGCCAACGTGGGTTCACCTGCCTTTGCAGCGGGCACGTCTGAAACATTTCCCGTAGTTGTGCCGGATGGGTCCGGCTTGGGCGGGGAGAGCGTCGCAGGAGATGCCGCAGCTGTAGCAGGGGCCGTTTCCTCTGTGTGTCCGATCCCGAGCATAACCGAACCGGCTAAAATAGCCCCTAAAATAATCACGCTTACAAATCTCTTTGTCATAAGTGTTTACCTCCTTGATGGGGTTGCTGCGAACAGAAGAAGCCTGTGCGCACAGCGCCACGTTTATCATTCATTCCAATCAATGTCCTCAATTCCTACGACTACACCGTAAGCTCCATTCTTGTGAATTAAGAAGATCAAGTTGTTCTCCACTCTGCTAAAAATCCATTCCCGATCCCTTAACTGTTTATATAATCCCTCTCGTACCTTTAGAGGCGTTCCCGGGAGGATAGAACTCAATCTTTTATTTGGAAATCTGTGGATGTCTGACATTTTCCTCCTCCTTCAGCTTGATTTTTGAAAAACGTTCTTATTTCTGACTTTATCAAGAATGATGCCAAAGAATTTTTGTTGGCAACGAATGGAATCCAAGGTTCTAATAACAAACTACATTTTGATTGAAGCAAAGAGTCGAAGCGCGGATAAATTTGGAGTCGGAGAAGAAATTGAAAGCAACAATTTTGTTGGAAAAAAATAGAAAAGATACAAGATTGTGGGATCAGGGACGATAAGACTTTGGATTAACTCGAAGCTTTTTTATGCTGTAAGAGACAACCCTTTCCGAGGTTTTCAAAAGCCTGGCGGCCTCGGCCATATTCCCTCCGGAGTTCTTGAGGGCATCGATGATCAGTTCTTTCTCATAGTTTTGAATTGCCCCCTCGAAGGAAAGGGAAGGCACCGTGCCGGATTGCTCCCCTGTCTGAAGGGTAGGGGGGAGGTGGTGGCTGTGGATGACCCGATCCGTGCAAAGGAGAACGGCTCGTTCTACGGAATTCTCAAGCTCTCTCACATTGCCCGGCCAATGGTATTGCATGAGCATGTCGATCGCCGGAGTTGAAATCCTTCGAACATCCTTTTTATGTTTTCCATTGAATTTTTCAACGAAAAAGTCGGCCAGGAGGAGAATGTCCGTCTTCCTCTCTCGAAGGGGTGGGATGAAGATAGGAAATACATTCAGACGATAATAGAGGTCCTCCCTAAAAGCTCCTTCCTCAATCGATCCCTCTAAGTCTTTACTGGTTGCGGCGACGATGCGGACATCGACCCGAAGCGTTCGGTTTCCCCCGATCCTTTCAAATTCCCTTTCTTGAAGAATCCTCAGGAGCTTTGCCTGGGCAGTGAGGTTTAGGGTCCCAATTTCATCGAGGAAAAGGGTGCCGCCATCGGCTCTTTCGAATCTCCCCATACGCTGCTCGGTAGCCCCTGTAAAGGCTCCTTTCTCGTGCCCGAAGAGTTCACTCTCGATGAGTGTATCGGGAAGGGCTGCGCAGTTTAGTTTCAAGAAAGATTTTGAAGCCCGGGAGCTGTTGAAATGTATCGCATTTGCCACTAACTCTTTTCCGGTGCCACTTTCACCCCGGATGAGCACGGTGACATCCGTGTTTGCGACCCTCTCAATCATTCGAAAGACTTCGTTCATCTTGTTGCTTGTGCCCACGATGTTGTAAAGGCTATATCTCTCTTTGAGCTTCTCCCTAAGAGTGATGTTCTCATTCAGAAGCTGTTTCTTCTCATCCTGGACCATCTGCTGAATCTTGAGGCCCTGAGCGATCGCGGAAGCCACGATGGAGAGAAGCCGAACATCTTCTTCAAATGCAATGTCTTCATTGAAAAGCCGATCGACGCTTAGTGCCCCATAAATGGTAGCCCCTATCTTCACAGGGACACAGATAAAGGAGATATCGCTCTTCTTGAGATCGTCCCTCGATTGAGTTCGATTTAGAAAGAGTGGCTCCTTCTCGATTTGAGGAACGACCACAGGTTCTCCCGTTTCTACTACTTTTCCAGTAATTCCCTCACCGACCAGATATCTTCCCCTTTTCACCTCATCCTCGGTCATCCCGTGGGCCGCCCGGATTTCCAGTTCTCCTGTTTCGGGATTGAGCAGGGTGATCGTTCCGCGGTTCATTCCCAGGCGAGAATGGAACGTAGCGAGAATATCTAAGAGAACTTCCTGGCAGTTCAGGGTGGATCCAATCAGCTGGCTGATTTCGTAAAGAACCGTGAACTCTTTGAGCTTCCTTTCGAGAGAAATCACAAGCTTGTCAATCCCCCCTTTTCTAAAAGGGGGGTGGGGGGATTTGGAAGCTATTTTCAGATTAATTGCTTGGTCTTTGGGCTTTGCAGAAACAACTCCATTCAATGAATAACGACCTCCATTCCAAAGACTAATTAGATTATGATCAGCAATCCTTATGCCAGGTGATCAATGCGGAGCAATGGGTTGAGCTTTCTTAAGATTATCAACTGGTTGGTGTTGATTTGGTTAAAGAAATCGTATCGAGGAAGGTAAAGGTCTGGACGATTTTCTTGTTGGATTTTAAGCAGTCTGTCAAGAAACAACCAAGGAGGTCAATACTAAGCAAAGAAAATTTGTCTTTTGATAACCGGGTCTACCTAACGGCTAAGAAGAAGGCAATCTTCTATTGATTAACTCAGATTTCCCTTTTATGATTTTAGCAAGTGGGGGATGGACAACGACGAAGGAATTTATCTGAGCCGGAAGAAGAAGAAACGATGAAGAAGGAATACCTTATTGTTTGCCTATTGTTCGTTTCTTTGGCAGGAGAGGTATGGGGTCCAGCATGGGCACTCAGTTCCGATCGGAATCCCCTTGCTTTCCCCGAAATAGCTGGTTGGAAACGCTCAGAGGAAATTCAGACATTTTCGCCCAAAACTCTTTATGAATATATTGATGGAGCTGCGGATCTTTACTTGATGTACGATTTTGAGGGATTGAAAGTGGCCGAGTACCAAAATGAAAAAAAGAGTTCTGTCACCGTTGATGTCTATTTCCATAAAACCCCCGTCCAGGCATTTGGAATTTATAGTCAGGAGCGTCTTCCCGACGCGAACTTTATCAACGTCGGGGCTGAGGGGTACATCGAAAGCAATGCCCTTAACTTTTTGACCGGTCCGTACTATGTAAAGATAAGTAGCTATAACACCGGATCAGAAGATCAAGAGATTTTACTCGCTTTTGCGAAAAAGGTCTCCGAAAGCTTAGGGGAGAAGGGATCGCTTCCGCCGATTTTATCTTCCTTCCCGGAAGAAGGGAAAAAGAAGCATTCCGAAAAATTCATTGCCAAGAATTTTCTGGGTTACTCTTTTCTTCATTCCGCTTTCACCGCTGAATATGAGTTATCGGGAAAAAAATTTAGGCTTTTTGTCATTGAAGGTGATCGACAAGAGTGCATGGGTATGATTCAAAAGTACCTTCAGCAAATCGGAAGTCCTGCAAAAGATGTTGTAGAGGGACGTTACACATTGCCCGACCCTTATCAGGGAGAGATCGACCTGTACTGGAAAGGGAAAAAGGTTTGGGGCGTATTGAACGTTAGTGAGCCTGCTCTCAGATCGAAATATCTGAAACTTTTTGAGGAAGGACTCACCCCTCACCCCACCCTCTCCCCTCAGGGGAGAGGGTGGGGTGAGGGGTGCGCTGTACTTTACTTTTGATAAGGAGGCGACCATGAAAAATAGGTTGATGGGCAGAAGAGATTTCATGAAATCCACGCTCGTCGGGTTTGGGGGATTATTTTTTCTTCCTAAGATGGATATGAAACAGGAGTTGAGGGTTGTTGATGCGAAGGGAAACGAAAAGAAATTTGTTTATCGGACCCTCGGAAAGACGGGAATCAAGGTTCCAGCGATCAGCATGGGAGTGATGAATACCGACAATCCGAACCTTGTCCGGGTGGCGCTCGATTCCGGCATGGTAATGCTCGACACCGCTCAAATGTACCAACGAGGCCAAAATGAAGGAATGATTGGAGAGGTGCTTAAAGGACGTACCAGGGATTCTTACGTCATTGCCACCAAAGCGCGCCTCCCAAACAATCAAACAACCGGTCTTTATACAGAAGAGGCAACGGAAGAAGCTTTTCTAGAGAAAGTGGACAGCAGCCTTAAAAATTTAGGACTGGATTATGTAGACATCTATTACCACCACAACGTATGGAAGAAAGAGTCGGCCCTGTATGAACCGATTCTGAAAGCATTGGAAAAGGTTAAAAAGGCGGGGAAGGCTCGTTTTGTTGGGATCACCACTCACATGAATGAACCAGAAGTCATTCAGGCAGCCGTCGATTCGAAATTTTACGATGTGATTTTAACATCGTATAATTTTGAACAGAAGCATCGCGCCGAGATGAGAAGTAGTATTGCCAGAGCAGCTGAGGCTGGAATCGGAATTGTTGGGATGAAGGCAATTATTGGTTCCAGGCGGACCCTCACTGGGAAGAATCCTGCGGCGGCCTTGAAGTGGGTTCTCCAGGATCCAAACGTACATACTATCGTCCCCGGGTTCACGACATTTGAACAGATGAATACTGACTTGGCCGTAATGGAAGATCCCACACTCACAGACACGGAAAAGAAAGACCTGCGAAAAGAAGCTTCCCTCCCCGGGCTGTACTGCCAGGGTTGCAGAGCGTGTCTGGAACAATGCCGGGAGCACCTACCCATCCCGGATTTGATGCGGGCCTATATGTACGCTTATGGGTATCCTAATCTTACTCATGCCCAGGATCTCATGTTGTCGCTGAATCTTGCCACCAGAGTATGTGAGGATTGTTCTGATTGCGTCGTGAAGTGCCCGAGTGGATTCGACGTTTCAAGGAAGATTCGGGATGTGGCCCGTCTGAGAGACGTTCCGGCGGAGTCTATTGTGTAAATAACTATTTGTAATGTGTCACCCTGAACCATGCCCTGAACCAAGTAATGTCATCCTGAATTCATTTCAGGATCAGGGTCTTCGATTTCAGGGTCCAAGGATTTTTAATCGAGATGCTGACCCAAGTTCAGCATGACAGTCCTTAAGGTTTACAGAGGTTGTCCGTGAGTAAACTGAATCAAAAAATGACGCGGCGTAAGTTTCTTAAAGCCGCTACCGCGGGCGTCGCATTGGGCCTTGTTGGCGGGCCTTCCATTTCATTTGGAAAAGAAGAGTATGATTTAGCGGTCATTTCCGGCGAGCCTGTTGCTGCCACCAAAAAGGCACTGGAGGCCATGGGGGGAATTTCCCGCTTTGTCAGGAAAGGACAGCAGGTCGTTCTTAAGCCAAATATGTCCTTTTCCAGGACGCCCGAATTCGCCACCACGACCCATCCCTTGGTTGTTGCCACAGTGGCTCACGCCTGTATCGAAGCAGGAGCTCCGCAAGTTTTAGTTTTAGATCATACGCTCCAAAGGGCAGAACTTTGTCTTGAGAGAGCAGGTATTCATGAAGCATGTAAGAACATCCCCAAGGTTTATGTTCTTGCCCTTCAAGAGAGGAAGTTTTTTCGTGAAATCAAGATTCCCCAGGGAAAGATCTTGGAACGCATAGAAGTCGTCAAAGAAATTTTGGACGGCCATATTTTGATTAATATTCCGGTAGCTAAGTCTCACTCTGCAACAGGGGTCAGCTTAGGCATGAAAGGGCTCATGGGTCTGATCTGGGATCGAGAGAGTTTCCATTCTCAGTACAATATCAATCAGGCGATAGCGGATTTGGGAACAGTGATCAAACCAGTGCTCACCATTCTTGACGCCACTCGGGCCTTGGTTTCCGGCGGACCGGGTGGGCCCGGAGAGGTTATGAAACCGAATCTTATCATTGCCGGCACGGATCCTGTTGCCGTGGATTCTTACGGGGTGAGCATCGTTCCATGGTATGGGCAGAACTTCAAGGGTCGTCAGGTTGAGCATCTGCTCGCTGCTTATCAAAAGGGTCTTGGAAAGATCGATATCGACCAGCTTAAAGTTTTCAGGGAGAAAGTATGAGGACGATCATCCAGGGCCTCTCACTTCTCCTTTTCTCCGCCTTATTCGTATTGGCCACCTACAAACTGCCGAACTGGCTTCCTGCGGACATCTATTTGGGTTTAGATCCTTTATTGGGGATGAATGCGGTTTTCGCGGCCAGAGAGATCATCAGTCGGGCATTGTGGTCCCTGGTGACCATTGGGGCGACGCTGGCCGTCGGCAGGTTCTTCTGCGCCTATGTTTGTCCGATGGGCGCCTCGATTGATTTTTTAGACTTTCTTTTTTTCCGAAAGAAAAAACGTTTGGGCCTGAAGAGTGAAACCAGCCTTCGAAGATCGAAATACTTCTTACTCGTCATTTTTATCGTTGCTGCGCTGACCGGCCTCTCCTTAGCCTTCCTCATGGACCCGATGTCTCTCCTTACGAGATTTTACACCTTTTTTATTTATCCTCTTGCGCTTACCATGATCAATCTCCTCCTGGATGTGCTACGTCCCGTGTTTGGGGCCCTCGGGTGGGTCACCTTATCTCACCAACACTATTTTCAGTCTGTCTACTACATGACCGCTATCACACTCCTGATCTTCGGAGGGATCATCGTTCTTAATCGTTTCGTCCCGCGATTCTGGTGCCGCTATCTCTGTCCATTGGGAGCACTGCTCAGCTTGATCTCACCTCTTGGAGTTTTTAAACGTCGGGTCAGTGAGGATTGCAACGAATGCCTGAAATGCCAGAAAACCTGTCCCATGGGAGCTGTCACTGAAGATCCGAGGGGAACCCGCCTTCCTGAATGCATCCAATGCCGGACCTGCGCTAAGGTCTGTCCCCAGGATGCCATCACTTTTCCTGCTTCTATTTCTTTAGGAGGAGAATACTCAAAAGTGGATTTTTCCCGCAGAGGATTCCTCTATTCGTTGGCAGGAGGATTGGGGGTTGGGTTTCTGGCCATGCAGACGCCTTTCGCCTTCAAGCAGAGTAAACATCCACTCATCCGGCCACCCGGCGCAATTCCCGAGACCGAGTTTTTGCGCACTTGCATCCGCTGCGGGGAGTGCATGAAGTCTTGCTTGACCAACACCCTTCAACCCTCGCTCTGGGAATCCGGCTTCTCAGGCCTGTGGACACCTAAATTGGAGCCTCGTCTGGCTCCTTGCGATCAAAACTGCAATGTCTGCGGAAAGGTCTGTCCCACACAAGCGATCCGGTCACTGTCGTTAGAAGAGAAGACCCATGCGAAAGTGGGGACGGCTGTTTTACGGAAAGAGATGTGCCTGGTCTGGGCTCAGAATAAGATCTGCCTGATCTGTGATGAAATCTGTCCGTATAACGCTATTGTCTTTCGTCCCGTAGAAGGATACCGACGTCCTGTGGTCGTCGCTTCGAAATGCAACGGCTGTGGATTCTGTGAACAGAGATGCCCTGTCCAAGGAGAATCAGCCATTGCCGTTGTGCCGAACGGGGAGATTCGTCTGAAAGAAGGGTCTTACATAAAGGAATCGAAGAAGCTCGAGCTGGAATTCAAGCCCGACCCCGGCGACGATAAGTTTATTATTGAAGAATCAGGATTCAAGGTTGAAGAGAAGAAAGAAAAGGGCACCTTACCAACCGAAAAACCCCAGCCGAAGAAGCCCAAAGGATTCCTGTAACCCCCGCTTCGTTCCTTGCCAATGTCGCTCGTGGAGAAATTTCTCGTAATTCTTAATCTGGGTGAATAAAGAATTGAGGTGGTTTTCATCCTCTGATTCAAGATTTTGATATGTCTTCCACATCACAACCTTTTGCCAAGTGCCGGTAATGGCAAGGTACGTTCAACTTCCAGATGGTGGCCATGCGACGGAGTCTTTTTAACTTCTTCTGAAGTCTTCGTTCTTGAATCCCACTCCGCAATAGCAAGCTTTCAAATCGTAATTAACTCCTTTCGCTGATAAATACTGTATCGTTCCTGTAAGAATACAGGATTCACCCCATATACTTTTTCAAGTGCCACTTGTAGCCTAAGATTAATGGGGCAGCGAATTTCTCAGCGCTGAGAAGAGCGATCTACATTGCCAACCTGAGGACTATACCCGACGAAAGGAGGCGATCCCATGAATAAACTGACCACCGCCAATGTCGCCGTATCTCGCCGCAAGTTCCCGATCGGTGTGGAGCGCCACCGCTGGGGACGCCGGTGGTCGGGGCTCTCGGACTCAAACATCAAGGCGGTGGAAGCCTACGTGGCGTCGCTGGAGTAGTTATGGAGTGGCGAAATGAAGCGAGGCGCTCAAGTTGGAGAACCTTTACGGGCAACTCGTCAGTTTATTTTATTTTTCATTGCCAAGGCAAACCCCGACCTAAGCTGACCAAATCTTACCCTAGGAGGAAACCAGAGATGCTATCCCAGATTCCCGTGGACTTTAACAAAGTGAAGAAGGAGGAACTGAACAATTTGATTCTCAGGGCCGCCATCATCGGCGAACTGGACGCCATTAACCTATACGAGCAGATGGCGGCCTTGACCAACAACGAGGATATCCGCAAGGTAATGTTGGATATCGCCAAGGAAGAAAAGACCCATGTGGGGGAATTACAGACCATGTTGCTGCGCCTCGACCAGGAACAAGTGCAGGAACTGGAGCAAGGCAAAAAAGAAGTGCAAGAGATCACCCGCAAATGAGCCAGCCCGGGCCTATCTGTTCGAGGGGAGGCCCTCGGCCAGAGAAGCCTCTCGGTGACCATGCACACCATGCACACGCTGAGCCATGATCCCGACCTGGGCGGTTGGCTTTCTGTTCGCCGAAGGCAACATCAGCAGTGCAAGCGATTGTAACCTCTGCCGCTGAGCAGGTTGCCCAGACCTGCCAGCAAATTAAAAATTGAACATAGGAGAGATCACATGATCACCATGCGAAAAGAAACAGACAGCCTTGGTGTGGTTGAAGTGCCGCCGGACAAACTGTGGGGTGCTCAAACCCAGCGCTCGCTTGAGCATTTTAGCATCGGCAGCGATTTGATTCCCCGCGAAATGATCACCGCCTACGCCATCCTGAAGAAAGCTGCTGCCACCGCGAACCACGCCGGAAAGCGGCTCGAGGATCAACGTTATGGATTGATCGTTCAGGCCTGCGACGAAATCCTCGCGGGTCAGCACCACGATATGTTCCCGTTGCATGTGTGGATGACGGGCAGCGGCACCCAGTTCAACATGAACGTGAACGAAGTGATCTCCAACCGTTGCTGTCAACTCGCCGGCACGCCACTCGGGAGCAAGAGGCCGGTTCACCCCAACGATCACGTTAACATGGCCCAGTCGTCCAATGACTCATTTCCGTCGGCCATGTATGTCGCGGCAGCCGTCAATGTGAAGCAGCGCCTGATTCCCGCGATAGCCGCCATGCATGATGCGATCAGTTCAAAAGCACAAGCGTGGAGTGATATCGTCAAGATCGGCCGCACCCATATGCAGGACGCCACCCCGCTGACATTAGGTCAGGAATGGTCCGGCTACGCCGGAATGTTGGCAGATGATCTCGAACGGATCGAAGGAGCCCTGCAAGGGGTGTACCGCCTGGCACTGGGCGGTACGGCAGTGGGAACGGGCATCAACTCGGCACCTGGTTTTGCCGAAGCGGCGGCTGCCGAGATCGCCAAGCTAACGGGCCTGCCCTTTGTAACCGCGCCCAACAAGTTCACCGTGCAGGGCGCTCACGATGCGCTGGTGCAGCTGTCCGGCACACTGCGCACGCTCGCAGCCTCTCTCTACAAGATCGCCAACGACATCCGGCTGATGTCATGCGGTCCGCGGGCAGGCTTCGCGGAGCTGAAGATTCCGGAGAACGAGCCGGGCTCCTCGATCATGCCCGGCAAGGTCAACCCGACCCAGTGCGAAGCACTCACGATGATAGCTGTTCAGGTAATGGCGAATGACGTCGCGGTGGGTTTCGGCGGCGCGGGCGGCTATCTCGAAATGAACGTGTACAAGCCTCTAATCATCTTCAACATCACTCACTCCATCACAATTATGACCGACGGGTGTACCAACTTCCGAAAATTCCTGGTCGAAGGGACGACGCCGAATTTGAAGAAGATAAAGGAATACGTGGACCGCTCCCTGATGCTGGTGACCGCACTCTCGCCCGTCATTGGCTATGACAAAGCGTCGAAGATTGCGCACTACGCGCTGGACAACGAGCTCACGCTCAAGGAAGCCGCACTGAAGCTGGGATTTGTAACGGAAGACGAGTTTGACCGCGTCGTCGATCCGAGAAAGATGGTCCACCCGTACGTTGCAAAACCCAGCTGATGAAAATCACAGCTTCCGGATATCTGAAGAATGATTATTTAAATTCGTTTAAAAAGGAGGTTACGTATGAAAGGGAATGAGAAGATCATCGAGCACTTGAACACGCGCCTGGCCGAGGAGTTAACCGCTATCAACCAGTACATGGTCCATGCCGAGATGTGCGACAACTGGAAGTACAAAAGGCTGGATGAAACAATCCAGAAGCGGGCCATTGCTGAGATGAAGCACGCTGAGAAGCTGATCGCCCGCATCCTCTTTCTGGAGGGGGTTCCCGTTGTGAGCAACCTGAAGCAAATCTACATCGGGGCCGATGTGCCGAAGATGCATGAGTATGACCACGGCGCCGAAGAAGTGGCCATCCGGGGGTACAATGCGACCATCCGGATGGCGGTCGAGGCGGGGGATAACAACACCAAAGTGCTCCTCGAATCCATCCTGAAGGAGGAAGAGGACCACATTGATTGGATAGAAGGCCAACTCGACCAGATCAAGCAGATGGGGGTGCAGAACTATCTGGTAGAGCAGATCTACTAAGCCCAGATCCTGCACTTGGGATGCCTTATTAGAAGGGGTGAAAGAGGGAGAAGGCCGGACGGGCCGAACGAGGATCGTCGAAATCGGCCGGAGATGAACTATGAAAGCTCTGTGCTTTAGCAAATTTGGCCCGCCGTCAGTCCTGGCCATCGAAGAGGTTCGACGGCCCGAGCCGGGCGATGGGGAAGCATTGATTCAGGTGAAGGCAGCCGCAATCAATCCGAAATCTCTCTGGACTCATAGGTGTGGATAGTATGAAGTTCACTCCGAGTGATGTGGGAGCGAATGCCGACGAGTTGTGCGCTGGCTTTGAAGCCAATGCCCTGAAAGCTCCCTCCAGCAAGGCCGTTCCATTTGAAAACGCTGTTGAGGCGTATGAAAAGAGCGCCAGTGGTCAGGAAGGAACGAAGCAGGTGCTCACCTTCTC
>Ga0335070_10000486_pt1 | contig 44386 bp, 48 predicted proteins | sample Lox_Sample_13_FD_206722 | JGI IMG/M metagenome (GOLD analysis project Ga0335070, IMG submission 206722) | Soil microbial communities from Loxahatchee National Wildlife Refuge, Florida, United States - Lox_Sample_1.3 | ecosystem: Environmental > Terrestrial > Soil > Wetlands | place: USA... | reverse complement strand
CCGCCGCTGCGCGGCTGGTCTCCCGTGGCCGGCGGGACGCCGGCGCTACCGCTTGCTCGCCGGCGTTACGGCTTGCTGTCCGGCGAGATCTCGGCACGCCTGCAGGCCATATCCCCCTTTCACAGCGGATGGTGTCCGCGAATCTCCGGAGGCGCCCCCAGGTCCATAAATCGTGAGTCGCGCGCCTCTTCTTGCACGGAACTCAGCGCCACGGTCACCTCCCGCAGGTAGTAGACCGTTGCCGCCAGCAGGCAAATCAGGGCTGCCACGAACAGCGCCGCTGCCACCACCGCTGCGTCCTTCCAGTAGAGTCCGAGGCCCAGCAGCAGGCCAGGACGCGGTGGTGCCGGCAAGCGCCACCAGCGCCAGCAGAAAGCAGCGCCGGATCAGCTCTGCCCGCCGCTCGATGGCGTTGATCTGCGAAGTGTAGGCATCGGCCTCCTGCATGCGTCCGTTGCGCGCGGCGTCATACTTGGCGTGCACGAATTGCCGCAGCCGGCTGACAATACCCATCAATCGCACGTTGATAGAGAGCACCAGCAAAGCGGTGGCGGAAACAAACAGCGCAGGAGCGAGGAACGCCTGAAACAGCTGGGGGATGTCATTCATCAGGAAGTCACCTCGAACAGAATCCTCCAAGGCCCCGTGCTTGTACAGTTAGAACACCGTGTCGAGATCACACGACAGGACGTACCCGGACTACCCGGACTAGGGTTTTTCCTCCGGTCCATGCGGGGGCCCATTTCCGAGCTTTGCGGTTAAGCCCTTGTCCCGGATTTGACTCCCGCTCACCCCCTACGCTAGCCTCAGAAGTCTGCTCAAGGCTTGCGGCCCGAGCCGGACTGCGGAACGCCGAGCGGGCGCTCGGCCGGGACGAGGCAAGCGCCGTAGTGCATCCCCCGAAACCCATGCGATCTCGCTGCAAGTTGCTGATGGTGCTGCTGATAGCCGTGCTTGCGCCGGCCGTCGGCCGGGCCGCTTCCATGCGCCCCTCGCATGGCCAGCATGCCATGGTCGCCAGCCAGCATGAACTGGCCTCCCGCGCGGGAGTAGAGATGATGCGGGCGGGCGGCAACGCGGTGGATGCAGCCGTGGCCACCGGTTTTGCGCTGGCAGTGGTGCATCCCCAGGCCGGGAACCTCGGCGGCGGAGGCTTCATGCTCGTCCGCATGGCCGATGGCACCGTCCACTTCCTGGACTACCGCGAGAAGGCCCCCGCAGCCGCCACCGCCAACATGTACCTCGATGCACAGGGCAATGTGATCAAGGACGCCAGCCTGGTAGGGTACCAAGCCATCGGCGTGCCCGGGTCGGTCGCGGGATTGGCCTACGCTGAGAACAAGTACGGCAAGCTGTCCCTCGTGCAGGTGATGGCGCCCGCAATCAAGCTGGCGCGGGAGGGTTTTCCCTTGACTTGGGAAGATGCCCGCGACCTTCGCGACAAGGATCTCGCTCAGTTCCCCGAGTCTCGCCGCATTTTCCAGCGCGACGGGAAATACTATCAACAGGGCGAGATTTTCCGCCAACCGGAATTGGCCCAGACCTTGGAGCGCATCGCCGAGAATCCTGACGATTTCTATCACGGCGCGATGGCGCGCGAACTGGCGGGAGCCATTCAAAAGGGCGGAGGCCTGGTCACGGCCGAAGATCTCGCTGATTACGAGGTAAAGGAACGCGCCCCGGTGCGCGGAACGTATCGTGGCTACGAGATCATCAGCGCGCCGCCACCATCTTCCGGGGGAGTTGCGTTGATCGAGATTCTCAACATCCTCGAAGGATACGATCTGGCAAAGGCCGGTAATGCCTCGGCGGCGGCGATCCACCTGATCGTCGAGGCTTTCCAGCGCGCGTTCTACGACCGGGCGGAGTTCCTGGGCGACCCGGATTTCTCTAAAATCCCGGTAGCGCAGCTGATTGACAAGCAGTACGGAGCAGCCTGGCGAGAGTCAATTGGTCCCGCGCACGCCAGCTCCAGCCAGGACTTGCGGCGGCCTGCGATCTTCAGCCAGCTTGAGCGCTATGCCTCGACTCACCCGCAACCGGGCGAGGCGCGCGAACCGGGAGACACTACGCATTACTCGGTCGTGGATGCGGCGGGGAATGCGGTTGCTGTCACTACCACATTGAATGATGAGTTTGGCTCGCGTGTGACTGCCGAGGGCCTTGGTTTCCTGCTGAACGATGAGATGGATGACTTTGCCTCCAAGCCGGGGGTTCCTAATCTGTACGGTCTCATCCAGGGGCCGGCAAACGCCATTGGCCCTGGCAAGCGGCCGCTTTCGGCGATGACGCCCACGATCGTCTTGAAAGACGGTAAGCTCTTTCTGGTGCTGGGATCGCCCGGCGGCCCGAGGATCATCACCACGGTGGCCAACATCCTGATCAATGTTGTGGATTACGGCATGGACATCCAGGAAGCGGTGAATGCTCCCCGCTTTCATCACCAGTGGCTGCCGGACGTGGTACGGGTCGAGCAGTGGTTTTCTCCGGACACGGTGAAAGCCCTGGAGCGGATGGGCCACAAGATCGAATTCGGTGTGACGGATGGGGCAGAGTGGAGCCCTCGTTGGAGTGACGGAGAGTGCATTGCGATTGATTTGAAGACCGGGGAGCGCCTGGGCGCGAGCGACGTACGCGACAACGGGCGCGCGGTGGGATACTAGCGAGCACCCCTATTTGGCGTCATCCCGAAGGGCGAATGCCCGAGGGATCTGGCGGGGTGGCGGCACTGCCGCTGGCAGGATTCGTGGCACTCCGCGCCAGATCCCTTCGATTTCGCTCAGGGCAGGTACTTCGCGGCTGAACGCCACTTAGGATGCCGCCATCACAAGAGTCGATTAAGGGAGACGGTGTAAGAACGATGCTCAAAGCGATGTCCACTTACGTGTATGTGAAGGAGCGGCTGCACCCCGGGCTGCTCGACGGCCTGGTGCGGGGTGGCGCGCAAGCCATCGAGATCTTTGCCGCGCGCCAGCACCTGGATTATGCCAACCGCAAGCAGCACGTGCGCGAAATTGCCGACTGGTTCCGCACCAGCGGCGTGCCCCTGAACTCGGTGCACTCGCCCATGTACGCCGACTACGAGTGGGGACGCACCGGCGCACCCCCGGTCAACATCGCCTCCACCGACCGGGCCCAGCGCATTTCCGCCATGGATGAGATCAAGCGCGCCCTGGAGATTGCCGAGCAGATTCCGTTCCGCTTTCTCGTGCAGCATGTTGGCGTCGGCGCAGAAACCTTCAACGAGCGCAAATTTGAGGCCGCCATGACCTCTATCGAGCACCTGCGCGCCTTCGCCAAGCCGTTGGGCGTCCGTATCCTGGTGGAGAACATCCCCAACGAGCTGTCCACGCCCGACCGCTTGGTGGAACTCATCCACACCTCACACTTCCAGGATGTGGGCGTGTGCTTCGACATCGGCCATGCGCACATCATGAGCGATGTGCCGCAGGCATTTGAAATTCTGAAAAAACACATTTACTCCGTCCACATTCACGACAACAACAAGGACCAAGACTCTCATCTGTGGCCGGGCAAGGGCACGATCGACTGGAAGCAGGCCATGGAGTTATTGCGCTCCGTCCCCCACAAGCCGCCCTTGTTGCTGGAGATCGAAGGGGAAGAGAAGGCCAACGTCGCAGACAGCATGAAAGAAACCTTTGCCAGGCTGCAAGGGGAGTAGAGGATTGTCAATTTCCGGTTGCCGAGTGCCGCTTAAACCACCAATTGGCCCTCGGCAATCGACTATCGCCACAATCGGCAAGCATGACGGCCAGACGGTCACCGTCCGCGGCTGGCTCTACAACCTGCGCGAAAGCGGAAAGCTCTTGTTCCCCATCTTTCGGGACGGCACTGGCCTCATTCAGGGGGTCATCGCGAAGAACGCGGTCCCGGCGGAAGTGTTCGACGCGGTCAAGGGGCTCACGCAGGAATCCAGCGTGATCGTCGAGGGCAAGGTCCGCGCTGACAAGCGGGCCCCCGGCGGGTACGAACTCGACGTGAGCAACGTGCACGTCGTTCAGCGAGTCTCGGAGTCTGATCCCTACCCCATCACGCCCAAGGAGCACGGGGTTGACTTCCTCATGGAGTGCCGCCATCTCTGGCTGCGCTCGCCGCGCCAGGCCGCGATTCTGCGGGTGCGCGCCGAGATCATCAAAGCCGCGCGCGATTTCTTCGATGAGCGTGGCTTCACCCTGACCGATCCGCCCATCCTCACCCCGGCCGCGTGCGAAGGCACCACCACGCTATTTCCCGTGGACTACTTCGAAGAGCAGGCCTACCTTACCCAGTCCGGCCAGCTCTACATTGAAGCCACGGCCATGGCGCTGGGCAAGGTCTATTCGTTTGGCCCCACGTTTCGCGCGGAGAAATCCAAGACCCGGCGCCACCTCACGGAATTCTGGATGGTTGAGCCGGAAGTCGCCTATGCTGGCCTCGACGACATCATGGAGCTGGCCGAGGGACTGATTTCTTTTCTCGTGAAACGTTGTTTGGAGCGCCGGCGGGCCGACCTCCAGACCATTGGCCGCGACGTGACGAAACTGGAGAAGATCGAGGCGCCGTTCCCGCGCATGACCTATGACGAAGCGGTGAAGATGCTGCAGGAGGCCCACGCCAAGGGCACGCTGGAAAATGATTTCGAGTGGGGCGGCGACCTGGGCTCGCCGGATGAAACCTACATCTCATCGCAGTTCGAAAAGCCGGTCATGGTCCATCGCTATCCCGCCAAAGTGAAGGCCTTCTACATGGAGCCCGACCCACAGCGCCCCGACCTGGCACTGTGCGTGGATGTGCTCGCGCCCGAGGGCTACGGTGAGATCATCGGCGGCTCGCAGCGCATGGCGTCGTACGATCTACTGGTGCAGCGGATTCATGAGCATGGCTTGCCCGAAGAGGCGTTTAAGTGGTACCTGGACCTGCGCAAGTACGGCAGCGTGCCCCACAGCGGCTTCGGGATGGGAATCGAACGGGCGGTGGCCTGGATCTGCGGCCTGGAACACGTGCGCGAAACCATCCCGTTCCCCAGGATGCTGTACCGGCTGTACCCGTGAGAGTTGTCGATTTCCAATTTTCCAGCGGTGATTTTTTCAGTTGGCAATCGGCAATTGGCAATTGAAAATCGTTCTGCTAGCCCTGACATATGACACCCGCGACCACTTCGTCCTCCACCATCGTCCCCAAGAAGATTCGCGTGATCGGCGTTCCGCTCGACTTGGGCCAATCCCGGCGTGGTGTGGACATGGGGCCTTCAGCAGTTCGTGTGGCTGGACTTGAAGCGCGCTTGGAGGCCATCGGCCACGTCGTCGAGGATGGCGGCAACGTGCCCGTGGCCATTCCGGAGCAGAAAAAAGAAGGCCACGCCCACGCCAAATACTTGAAGGAAATCACCGCCACATGCACCAAGCACGCGGAACTTGTTCTCAAGGCACTGGAAGGAGGTAAGGTGCCGCTGGCTCTGGGTGGAGACCACTCCGTGGCGGCGGGAACAGTTGCGGGAGTCGCCGAATTCTACCGCCGCCAGAAGCAGAAGATCGGATTGATCTGGATTGACGCCCACAGCGACATCAACACTCCCGAGAGTTCCCCCAGCGGCAACGTGCACGGTATGCCCCTGGCCGCCATCATGGGCCTGTGGCCCTCGGAGTTAGCCAATATATTTGGCTTCTCTCCTAAGGTCAGTCCCGAGAATTGCGTGCTGGTCGGCATCCGCGACGTGGATGCCGTCGAGAAAGAGAACATCCGCAAGGCTGGAGTCGAGGTCTTTACCATGCGCGACATTGACGAGCGCGGCATGCGCGCGGTGATGGAAGAAACCGTCCGCATGGCCACCCGCGGCACCGCGGGTTACCACGTCTCGCTCGACATGGACTGGGTGGACCCGGAGGATGCCCCCGGCGTGGGTACACCGGTGCCGGGCGGCGCGACTTATCGCGAAGCGCACCTGGCCATGGAGATCATGGCCGACGACAGTCACCTGCTTAGCTTTGAAATCGTTGAGGTGAACCCGGTCATTGACGAGCATAACCGCACCGCGGAACTGGCCGTAGAACTGGCGCTTTCGGCATTCGGTAAAAAGATCCTCTAGATGGCACAGCGGAACCAAGCCTGGGATTGACGGAAAACTCGCTCCCGTCCAGACTGAAGAGTCATGAAGAAGCTCCGTGTCGGCATTCTGTTCGGCGGGCGAAGTGGAGAGCACGAAGTCTCGCTGCTCTCAGCCGCCTCCGTTTATGAGGCTATCGACAAGAACAAATACGAAGTTGTCCCCATTGGCATCACCAAGCAAGGGCATTGGGTGACGGCGGATCACGCCGAGCGGTTGTTGAAGGGCATGCCACTCGAACACGAGGAGCGCCACCTGCGCGCGGGCGATCCCGACGTCACCCTGGGGGCCACGGTGCTGGCCCAGGGTGAGGCGGTGATCGTTCCCCCGGAACCGACTTCTCGTCCCGGCGACCTGACTCCATTCCAGACCCAAGCCGGAACCGCGGCCTTGACCCGGCGCGCCGCCGACCGCGCCATCAACGTAAACGTCATTTTTCCGGTTTTGCATGGCACGTTCGGCGAAGACGGAACCATCCAGGGCCTGCTCGAGCTGGCGAATATTCCGTATGTCGGTGCGGGCGTGCTGGGCTCGGCGGCGGGGATGGACAAGGACGTCATGAAGGCGTTGTTTCGCAACGCCGGGCTGCCCATGGTGAAGCACGTGACCATTCTGCGCGCCGACTGGGATGCGGACCCGAAGAAAACGGAGAAGGTGGTCGAAAAAGCGCTGAAGTATCCCGTGTTCGTGAAGCCTGCCAACCTGGGATCGTCTGTCGGAATTTCCAAGGCGCACAACCACAAGGAACTGGGCCCGGCGATCTATGAAGCCGCCAAGTTCGATCGCAAGATCGTGATTGAGCAAGCTGTCGGGGGCAAACAGAAGGCCCGCGAAATTGAATGCTCAGTCCTGGGGAACGACGGGCCCGAAGCCTCCGTCCCGGGAGAGGTCGTTCCCTGCAAAGAGTTCTACGACTACGCCGCCAAGTACCTCGACGAGGGCTCGCAGCTCATCATCCCCGCCAAGCTCAGCAAGGCCGAAACCAAGAAAGTTCAGCAGTTGGCTGTGGCCGCTTTTAAGGCCGTGGACTGTGCCGGCCTGGCCCGTGTGGATTTCCTGATGGATCCCAAGACCAGGAAGATCTATGTCAACGAGATCAACACCATGCCCGGCTTTACCGCCATCAGCATGTACCCCAAGCTGTGGGCGGCGAGCGGCCTGGCGTACCCCAAGTTGATTGAGCGACTTATCCAGCTCGGCCTGGAGCGGTACGAAGAGAAGAAGAAGAACCAGTACAGCCGCTAGCCAGTGCGGGAGGGAGACTCCTGGCCGCGAAGAGCCAGGTCGTCAGGTATTATCCTGACGCCTTTTAACACACCACCGGTGGTCAGAACTCTCTTGACTCGCCCTCCCCGACCCGTTACTATCTACCCCCAAGTTTGCTCGTTTTGAGCAGACCTTGAATTTCATGCAGAGTGGCTGAGGGACGAGCCCTGTGAAGCCACGACAACCGGATCGGGAGCCAGCTCCCGGTCGTCTGGTGTCAACTCTCGCCCGGAAACGGGGAACATGAGATTTGGGGTGCCGCCTTTTCAGCATCTCGTTGACCTCTATTTCCTTTCCCCCGGGACAGAGGCCTCGTCCTTCCGCTACTCCAAGCGAGTAGCCGATGACATACGAGCTGCGGTGCCGGGAATGCGGCAAGAGCTGGGGAAACCAGCCTCGTGCGATTTGCGAGGAGTGCTTCTCTCCCCTGGAAGTTGGTTACAACTATGCAGCAGTACATTCCGTTCTCACACGCGAGCGAATTGCCCAACGCCCACCGAACATGTGGCGCTACGCGGAACTGCTGCCTCTCCCGGCGGACTACCACCCCCACCTGCCGGTAGGCTTCACCCCGCTGCTAAGCGCGCCCCGATTAGCCAAATCTCTAGGCGCAAGCAGGCTCTGCATCAAGAACGATGCGGTTTGCCTTCCCACACTGAGTTTTAAAGACCGTGTGGTGGCAGTGGCTCTAGCGCAGGCACGCAGCTTCGGCTTCGACACCGTGGCGTGCTCCTCCACCGGAAATCTCGCCAACTCGGTCGCAGCCCAGGCGGCGCGCGAAGGACTCAAAGCATGGATCTTCATTCCGGCGGACCTCGAGCCGGCAAAGGTCCTGGGAACGCAAGTTTACGGAGCGAAGTTAGTGCGCATCGCAGGCAGTTACGACCAGGTCAACCGGCTGTGCTCGCAGATTGCCGACGAGAAACCCTGGGGATTCGTGAACGTGAACCTGCGCCCCTATTATGCCGAAGGATCGAAGACCGTGGGCTTCGAAATTGCCGAACAACTGGGTTGGCGCTTGCCGGACAACGTGATTGTTCCCATGGCCGGAGGATCGCTCATCACTAAGATCAAGAAGGCATTCGACGAACTCGTCCAGTTGGGACTGGTTGATCCCAAGCCAGTTAAGTTCTTCGGCGCCCAAGCCAGCGGCTGCTCGCCGATTTCGACTGCAGTCAAATCCGGAAATGCCGATATAGAACCTCAGAGGCCGGCGACCATCGCGCGCTCGTTGGCCATTGGCAATCCTGCGGATGGTCACTATGCCATCAAGGCAATCACGAACAGCGGTGGCTGGGCTGAGGACGTCTCAGACACCGAAGTCGTCGAGTCCATCCAACTCCTAGCCGAAAGCGAAGGCATTTTCACCGAGACCGCCGGCGGCGTCACCGTCGGCTGCGCGCGCAAGCTCTATCAGCAAGGCCGGATTTCACCGGAGGAGACTACGGTGCTGTGCATTACCGGAAACGGCTTGAAGACCACAGATGCGCTCGCGGGCAAGTATGCCGTGGAGGAAGCGATCGCGCCCAAGATGGCAGCGTTCGAGAAGCATTTGGAAAATGAACTGGAGGGCATCGTTGCGTAACCACCTTCCTCGGCGTCATCCCGAAGCCCGGCGCCTTTCAGACGGGCGAGGGATCCGGCGAGCAGCGGCAGGACGCTTGCCCAGCCAGTGTGCTACTGCGCGCAAGATCCTTCGCCCTCTCGGGCTCAGGATGACGCCTAACGAATATGAGTTTTACAAACGCTGGCTCAGCGCCAGCCGAACCATGGAGGCTTGAGATGACCATTACCGTCCAGATCCCGACAGCCCTTCGCCGTCACACCGCGGGAACCGGCCGCACAACCTGCGCGGCCACAAACCTGGGGGAACTGTTCACAGCGCTCGACACTCAGTTCCCCGACCTGAAGCCGCACCTGCGCGATGAAGCGGGCCAGGTCCGCCGGTTCCTGAACGTGTACGTCAACGAAGAGGACATCCGATTCCTGGGCGGCAATGCTTACGCCTTCAAGGACGGAGACGAGGTCCTGCTGGTGCCCTCGATCGCCGGAGGCACTCCAGATGACGACGAAAGGTTACAGCCATGGTTGCGCGGAAGTTGAAAATCGGATTGCTGGGCTGCGGCACGGTCGGCGGCGGCCTGGTCGAACTCGTCAGCAAGAATAGCTCGCTCATTCGCCAGCGCGCCGGCGTGGAGCTGAGCATCACCAAGATCCTGGTGCGCGATCCGGTGAAAGACCGCCCCGGCGTCGAGCGCTCCCTGCTGACCACCCAGTCGGAGAAGGTCCTCAACAACGGCTGCGACATGGTAGTCGAGCTGGTGGGCGGAATCGAACCGGCCCGCACGTTCATCCAGCGTTCGCTGGCCAGCGGCAAACACGTGGTCACCGCCAACAAAGCCCTGCTCGCGCTCGATGGCTTCAGTCTGATGAAGGCCGCCGAGCTGCAGAAAGTGCGCCTGGGATTTGAAGCCAGCGTCTGCGGCGGGATTCCCATCATTCGCGCTCTGCGGAACGGCCTGGTGGGCAACCAGATTCAGAGCCTGACGGGCATTCTCAACGGCACCTGCAACTACATCCTCAGCCGCATGACGGAAGACCGCGTGGAGTTCGACGTCGCGCTGGCGGAGGCGCAGGCAAAGGGTTTTGCCGAGGCCGATCCCACGCTCGACATCGACGGCCACGACGCCGCTCAGAAGCTCAAGATTCTGGCTGAGCTAGCCTTCCACTCTCGTGTAGATGCACATGCCGTCAAAACCGAGGGCATTCGCCATATCACCGCGGATGACATCCAGGCTGCGCGCGAGTTGGGCTGTGTAATCAAGCACATCGCCAGCGCGGCAGTGGCCGACGATGGCATCACGATCGAGGTGCGCCCGGTGCTGCTCCCGGCGAGCCACCAGCTTGCCGGTGTCCGCGACGAGAACAACGCCGTGCTGGTTCGCGGCGACGCGGTCGGCGAGATGCTGTTCTCCGGCAAGGGCGCAGGCTCTCTGCCCAGCGCCAGCGCTGTGCTCTCCGACATTGTGGACATCGCCTGCCACAAGGGTGGCTTCTCCGCCAGCTTCGGCGGCGAACTTCGCACGGTCGCACCCGATCACTCCGCGCGTTACTATCTCCGCTTTCCGGTGAACGATCCGAGCGCCATCGGCCCGATTACGAACATCCTGGAGAGAAACGGCATTGGCGTAGCGCGAGCCGCGGCCGTCTGGGCGAAGAGCATTTCCACGCAGAACCAGGTGCGGGTGCTGACCCAGCCAGGCGCGCGTGCCGTAATCGAAGCTGCCCTGTCCGACATCACCACCGGCGGATTCGAAAAAGGGCAGAGCATTGCATTGCCGCTGTGGGAGTAGAGAAGAGCGCGCGCTGCAAATTGCCATGCTGAGCGGAGCGGCGCCGAATGGCCCCGCGGAGTCGAAGCATCCCTGCCCTGACGACGCTGTGAGAGGTAGGGATTCCTCCTCGTTCGCTGCGCTCACGGGGAATGACAAGACCTCCGCCCGGGTGCAACCATTCGCCTGATGCCATTGATTCCAGCGGAAAAGCAGCATGGCTAATTAACACCCATGTATTCAACGACTTAGAAACCTATAATCCCTCGATCTTGTGCATCCCGCCGCCTTATCCTATAATCTAACTAACTGGTTAATTAAGTATGAAAACTGCCCCGCCCAAGTCTCGCCCCGGTTCCCGCGGCCGCCCGGAAAAGAGCCGCGCCGCGATCCTCCAGGCTGCCATCCAGGAGTTCGCCCAGCATGGCATGTCAGGCGCCCGCACCGACTCCATCGCTCAAGCCGCCAAGGTCAACAAGGCCCTGCTTTACTACTACTTCAAGGACAAAGAAACGCTTTACGGCGCCGCCCTCGACTACGCCTTCAGCCAACTCAAGGACCACATGATGCAGGTGCTCGACCGTGACCTGCCTGCCGGCGAAAAGATTCTCACCTATGTGACGATGTATTTCGACTTCCTGGCCGAACACAAGTTCAACCGCGACCTGGTGCAGCGCGAGATGATGCGCGCCGGTCACGGCTCCCCACACTTGCAGCGCATCGCGAAGAACTACTTTCAACCCCTCTTCCTGCGCCTGGGCGGCGTGATCCGCGAGGGGATCGCGTCAGGAGAGTTCCGCCCCGTGGATCCTGTGCACTTTGTCCCTTCGATGATCGCGCTCGTAGTCTTCTATTTCACGAGCGCTCCGGTAATGAAAACCGTCACGGGCTTCGATCCGCTGTCGCCGGAGCGGGTGGCGGAACGCCGCGCCGCGGTGCTGGACTTGATTTCCGCCGCGCTGTTCCGCGCTGAAGCCCGGGGAGACCGGCAGTGAAGGCGCGCAACAAATTTCTGATTCTCCTTGCCGTGGTCTGTGCCATCTCCCTGACCTACTATCTGCTCTCGACGCCGCGCTCCAAGGATCTGGTGCTCATCGGCACCGTGGATTCCAACGAGGTCATCGTGAGTCCCATGATCGAGGGGCGCATCTCCCGGCTGCTGGTGGATGAAGGCACGCCGGTGAAGCAGGGGGACTTGATCGCGACCCTCGATCCCTCGGAACTGGAAGCCGAGGAGCGCGCCGCCGCAGCCACCATCGACAGTTTGAAATTCAAGGTTGCCGAGACCCAATCTACCCAGTGGGCGACTTCAGGTTCCACCTCGAGCAGCGTGTCCAACGCCCAGGCGCGATTACAGTCGGTGCGTGCCCAGTTGGTGCAGGCCGAGGCCACCCTGCAATGGACCGAGAACGACAGCCACCGCACCATCGAGCTGGCGAAGCAGGGAATTGCCTCGGACCGCGACCGGGTGCAGGCCGAGAGCAACTTAAAAGCCCAGCAGGCGGTGGTGCAGTCCCTGCGGGACCAGGTGAGAGCCGCCGAGGCCGATCTGAACATGGCCGTAGCCAATACCCACCAGGCCAACGCGGCGCGCAGCACGGTGGCCTCTACCCGGGCGCAACTGGCCAACGCCGAGGCCCAGCTCAAGCAGGCTGAGGTCCGGCTGGGGTACACCAATATCTACGCGCCGGTGAGCGGGACCGTTTCCGTGCGCGCCGCCCGCCAAGGCGAGGTGCTGACGCCCGGCCAGCCCATCGTTACCATCGTAGACCTGGGCGACACCTGGGTGCGCGCCGCCATTCCCGAAACCCAGGCCGATCACATTGGTTTGGGAGAAACCCTGCGCATTCGCCTGCCCGGCGGAACGATGACCACCGGCAAAGTGTTCTTCAAGGCCGCCGAGGCGGATTTTGCCACCCAGCGCGACGTCAGCCGGCGCAAACGCGACATCAAAACCATCGTGCTCAAAGTGCGGCTGGACAATCCCCGGGGCGCGTACGTCCCCGGCATGACGGCGGAGGTTCTAATCTCGCCGGAACAGTTGTCGGGCACGGCCGAAAGCGCATCTGCGGAGCGGCCATGATCACCGATCTCAAGGCCGGCAACGGCGGGACGGACGGCGGCAGCTCTGCCATCGCGCCCGATTCCATCGCAGTGGAACACATCGTCAAGAAGTACGGCGACTTCACCGCTGTGGACGACGTCTCCTTCTCCGTGAAGGACGGAGAAATCTTCGGACTGCTCGGGCCCAACGGCGCGGGCAAGTCCACGCTCATCCGCATGATGACCACCTTAATCCCCATTACCGCGGGCAAAGCCCGCATCGCCGGCCACGACGTGGAGAAAGATCCTGATGCCGTGCGGCGGGTGATTGGCGTCATCCCCCAGGCCCTGACCAGCGATCTTGACCTCACCATTGAAGAGAATCTGAACATCTACGCCAAGCTCTACGACGTCCCCGCCAGGACCCGCAAGGCGGCCATCGACGAACTGCTGGAAACAGTGGATCTGACCAAGTGGCGCGACGCCCAAACCAGGACCCTCTCTGGCGGCATGCGGCGCCGCCTGGAGATCGCTCGCGGCCTGGTGCACAGTCCACGCATCTTCTTCCTGGACGAACCCACCACCGGCCTCGATCCCGTCTCCCGCGTGGCAGTGTGGGAAATGCTGACCAATATCAAAGCGCACCGCCAGCTTACGATCTTAATCACCACCCACTACATGGACGAAGCCGACCGCCTGTGCGACCGCATCGCCATCGTGGACCACGGCAAGCTGGTGGCACTCGATACTCCGGTGGCGCTCAAGGCCAGCGTGCCCGGCTCCAACGTGATCGAAGTGCAGTTTGACAATCCGCCTGCCGACTGGGAGCAGCGCCTGCACGGCCTCACGGGTGTCACTTCAGTTCAGCACGAGGGCGCCGGCATGTTCCGGGTCCTGACTGGCAACGGCTCGCGCACCACCACCGAGTTGGTGGAAGCATCAGTCGAAGCCGCAGTCCCGGTGAAGTCGCTTTCCGTGCAAAACACCACCTTGGACGACGTATTCGTCCATTACACCGGGCGGCAGCTCCGCGACGAACTGGTGAAAGCCTACGGCTTCACCATGCCGCCCAGACCGGGAGTGCACCCATGAACCGGATGTTGGCCATTGTCGAACGCGAGATGCGCAAATTCTTCCGCTCGCCTGCCTTGATGATGGCGTCCATGATTTTTCCCCTGGTGCAGCTGATCGTGCTGGGCAACGCTTTCGGCGGCAAAATCCGCGATGCCAAGCTGGGTCTGGTGGACCAGGACGGCGGCACTCAGGCGCTCAAGATCAAAGAGGCGTTTGATTCCGTGCGTGCCAACATCCGCACCTTTGAGCCGGTCTACTACAACGATGACAAGAAAGCGATGGAGGACGTGCGCAACGGCAAAATCCAGGGCGCGGTGGTGATTCCTCCCCAGTATTCGCGAAGGGTTTATGAAGAGAATCATCCCCGCATCGCGCTGATCGTGGACAACAGCGACAACTTCATGAGCTCCACTCTGGAGCAGGAGCTCACAGCATTGACCGATTCGTTGAATCAGCCCACGATCGAGCCGCGCGTGCTCCAGAAAACTGCCCTCGAGATTGTGGAGCTTTATCCCTACATCGAGTACATGAAGTATCTTCTGCCGGGCTCGATCACGCTGGCGATGTTCGTCTCGGTGATGATCGGCGGGGGTATGCTCTACATCGACGATAAGGCCCGCGGCGTGCATGAGGGTTACCTGGTCACGCCGATCACCAAGACCGAGCTGGTCTTCGGACTCAACGTTGCCGGCGCCATCAAGGCGGTGCTCACCGGGGTCGTGATCTGCGTGATCGGCTCGCTGCTGGCTGGCGTCAGTACGCTGTTCAATCCTTTTACCGCCTTCGGCCTGCTGGTCATGATTCTTCTCACCTCGCTGGCGTTCAACACCATGATGTTCCTGCTCATGGTGCGCATCGAGGACCCGCTGGTGCCGCGCGCCATGTTCGGAATCCTGAACACACTGCTGTTTTTTCCCAGCGGCGCCATCTATCCGGTGCAGGCCTTCCCCTTCTGGCTGCGCGCCATCGCCAAAGCTGATCCCTTCACCTACGCGGTGCACGGCTTCAAATCGCTGCTGCTCAAGGAAACTGGCCTGGTCGCCATCTGGCCCGACATGCTTTATCTCTCGATCTTCGCCGTGATCACCCTGAGCATCGCCACCCCGCTGTTCAAGCGGACGTTGTAGTTCCACGCACAGCGTTATCCTGAGCCGTTCTTAGGCGAAGGATCCGGCGTGCAAAGGCAAGGATGCGGGCCCCTGGATTCTGCCGCTACACGCAAGATCCCTCATCCGGCTGAACTGCGCCGGGTTCGGGATGACGCCTGTGGCGAGGGAAATTGCCTCATCAATGCTTGCGGGAACCTTCTGAATTTCGCCGGCATCCATTATGCTTAGGACAGCCATGACCCTGATGGATGCTCCGCAAGTTGATGCAACGCGCGAACGCCGCCGGCGCATGCGGATCATCGTCGCCATCGTTCTCGGCTTGTTCGCTATTTGGCTGGCTTATCACTACCGCAACTACCCGCAACGCCACGCGGTGGACCAGTTTTTCTCGGCCATCCAAAAACAAGACTACGAGACCGCCTACGGAGTGTGGTTCCACGATCCCGCGTGGAGAGAACACGCCGACCACTACTCCCAGTACCCCTTCAATGACTTTTATCGCGACTGGGGTCCGGGTGGGGAATGGGGCTTGGTGAGGAGCTACTCCGTGGACTGCTCGTTGAGCCCCAGCGGGAGCAGCGGCGTGATCGTCCAGGTCACGGTCAACCAGCGTGCGGAGCACGCCTATGTGTGGGTCGAGAAATCCAACCGCACCCTCTCCTTCTCGCCCACCGAGATACAGTGTGGCAACTGGCTCGCTTTTCTAACGGAATAGAGGCGTTCAGGTACCTTGCAGCGAGTTGCTGCAGGGCTGGCTTGCCGCAACCATACCCGGCAGGACAGAATAGCGGGAGGCAGGTTCAGCACATCGAAGGCTGACTGCAGTCAAGGCTTCCGGCGCCGAAATATGAATGAGGCCCCGGTCAAATCTCCGGTTTGCTTCAAGTTCAAATCCTCAGTCTTTAGTTGCAGGTTGCCTCTCACTCGCATTACCCCCACCGGTTCGTAGTAATCCGCGATGTATTTCTCGGACCAATCAAAGATGGCCTTGTCGGATCGCGGTCGGATGACCCAGTCGAAGACAAGCACCAGAAACTCGGGCCGCGCCGCTTCGATCTCCGTGATCGCCTCCTGCTGCATGACAGGAGCATATTTCTGCTCCTCCGTCAGGCTGTATCCGTAGAGGTATCCGGTGGCGGAACGGCGCTGCGAATAAAACAGAATTTCCGGCTCCGATCCGAGTACTGCCACTCGCGCCGACGGCGATGAGTGCTGCCGGAGGTAGTTGCCGATCTCCGCCGCTTCCGGAAATGGATCCGCGGGATACACGAATCGGCTGGCCGAAACTGGATCGGCCTGAAAAAAGAAATATGTCTCCTGGAACAAGGACAGCGTAAAAGCTACGGCAAACCCTGCTACCGGGAGGTAGCGCATCACTTTGCTTGGACTGCGTTGATCGAGCAACTCCGTGGCGGAGTCGACCGCAAGGCCTGCCAGCAGTGACACCGCTGGCAGCATCAGGATGAAATAATGTCCGCGAAAGTAAAGACCCGCTGAAACCGCTGTACAGGAGAAAAATAAGAGTCCCAGAAGGAAATCCCAGTGGATCCGCGCTTTGCGGCTCCAGAGAAATGCGGTCAGCCCCACTCCGGCAAGAATCCACAATCCCACGGCAGATAAGACGACTTGCGGAAAATTCGCGGCGAGAAACTTCCATCCCTGCGCCAGGCCGACGTTCGTTCCGTACTGATAGGCGTAGTCGAAGGTCCAGAACCAGAACTTTCGAAACGCTCCTGCACGCCACAGCACGAGGCAGGTGATTGCAAAAGGCAGCATCACGCCCACACCAAACCAGGCCAGAGTGCGAATGGATCCCCGCAAGTGCTCTCGGCTGCGAACCCGGGCATCCAGTAGGTACAGGCCGCCGAATACCGCGAATGCAGCGCCCGGCTGTTTCATGACGGCGGCCAGTCCCAGGAGCACACCAGCAGAGAAAATCTCCCAGTCCCGCTGTTCCTCGATTCCCTTGAGCAAGACCCAGAGCCCGGCCATGGCCGCCAGCACCACAAAATGGCTGGCGTGCCCGGCGAACCCGTTAACCCACGGCCCGACGGAGAGCAGCGCGTAGCATGCCCCCGCCACACTGCCTGCAAGGGCCCCCCAGAGCCGCTTGCCCAGTGCATATACCAGCAAAATCGTGAGCGCGTTCGTCAGCAACAACCCGATACGAATGCCGGCCGCCGTTTGGCCGAAGATTCCCATGATCACGGCGTAGGCAGCGTAGGTTCCGGGCCACTTCATGTTGTAGGCAGCCTGGTATGGCGGGATCCCCTGCAGGATGAGCTGCCCGGTGTAGGCGTACTCGCCTTCATCTCGCTCAAGCGGCATGTCGCGCAGGCGCCAGCGGATCGCCGCGCACAAGAGCACAGCCAGGGCAACGACGATCAGGCCCCATCGCCTGACGGCCGCACGCTTGGCCTGATCCTTCATTGAACGAGCCACAATGAGGTGATGGCAATGTTTTCGAACTCTCGCCGAATTACGCCTTCACCGCGCAATGCTCCAGCGTCTTGTGCAGCGACGCCTCGTCGGCCACATTGAAACAGTGTTTCGACCGGTCGATCTGTCGCATCAGGCCGCACAACACCTTGCCCGGCCCCAGTTCCACGAACACCTGCACCCCCTCGGCCAGCAACAGGTGCATGGACTGATACCACTTTACGGAGCCGGTTACCTGGCGGATGAGCGCATCGCGGCTCCGTTCGGCGGTGTTGACCAGCGCCGCATCTACGTTGCAAGCGACATCCAGCGCGGGCTTTTGGAAATTCAATGCTTGCAGGTCGGCGGCCAGACGCTCCTGCGCCGGCTTCATCAGGGAGCAATGGAACGGCGCGCTCACGGGAAGCACTTTGGCGCGTTTGGCGCCGCGCTCGTCGGCCAGCTTGGTGGCGCGTTCTACCGCGCCGGCGTGGCCTGAGATCACGATCTGCTCCGGCGAGTTGATGTTAGCCGGCTCGCAGATCTCTCCTTCCGCCGCGTCGTTGCAAGCCGCGGTCACCAGGTCCAAGTCCATCCCAAGAATCGCGGCCATCGCGCCCACGCCTACGGGTACGGCTTCCTGCATGTACTGACCGCGCTGGCGAACCGTGCGGACTGCATCGGCAAAACTGATCGTGCCCGCGGCCACGTGGGCCGAGTATTCGCCCAGGCTGTGTCCTGCGACGAACTCCGGCTTGACGCCATGCGCGCTCAGGACCCGCCACGCCGCGATGGAAACCGTCAGGATAGCGGGCTGCGTGATTTCGGTCATCCGCAGCTTTTCTTCCGGCCCCTCAAAACAGAACTGGGACAGCTTGTAGCCGAGCGCCTCGTCGGACTCTTCGAAGGTCCGGCGCGCAATCGGATGGTGCTCCGCTAATTCCTTGCCCATCCCCACGGCCTGTGATCCCTGGCCGGGAAAAAGAAAAGCGATGGTGTGGCTGTCAACCATGATTTCCAGCAAGTTCCGTCCGGCGTCTCGGGCTGAGAGCCCCCTGTTTGTATCAGGGATCGCTTCAGCCATGCCAAAGCAGACGCGGAGAGAATGCGCTTTCAGGCGTTCCTCCTCGAATCGCCCACAGCGAGGTGGTCTGCGGTCTGCCTGATGGCATATCCTGATACGAAGCGCCCTTCCTCCGCAAATCGGTGTCAGGACCCCATCATGCCTGCGTCCTCATGACACCCACGCCCCGAGTCCCGGCCAGCTCCTTCTCGATCTTGTCATTAATCCGGTGTTCGGCAAATTCCGCCGCCACGCGAATGGCATTCTTGATCGCGTTGGCGTTTGACGACCCGTGGGTGATGAAGCACACGCCCTTCACCCCCAACAGCGGCGCTCCGCCGTATTCGGTGTGGTCGAGACGCTTCTTGAAATCGGCAAAGGCGCTGCGCGAGAGCAGATATCCCACCTGCCGGGTGATGGTCGCCTTGAGACTCTCTTTCAGCGTGGCCCGCACCAGGTTGGCCACGCCCTCAGAGGTCTTTAACGCCACGTTGCCGACGAATCCGTCGGCCACGATTACATCCACCTGGCCGTTGTAGAGATCGCGTCCTTCCACGTTACCGACAAAATTCAACGGAAGCTGCTTGAGCAGCTGGAAGGCATCGCGAGTCAGATCGTTGCCCTTGGATTCTTCTTCTCCGATGGAAAGCAATCCCACCCGCGGACGGCGCGTGCCAAACATGGTGCGGAAGTAAATGTCGCCCATAACCGCAAACTGCGCGAGGTTGTGCGGTTTGCAGTCCACATTGGCGCCCACGTCGAGCAAACTGGCGGCCGTGCCCAGAACCGTGGGAAACACCGCAGCCAGCGCCGGACGGTCCACCCCTGGAAGCGCTCCCAGCACCAACTTGGCGGTAGCCATGGCGGCGCCGGTGTTGCCCGCGGTCACGAAGCCGGCGGCGCGGCCATCGCGCACAAGGCGAACTCCCACCCGCATAGATGAATCGCGCTTGGCACGGGCCGCGTGCACCGCCTTTTCGTCCATGCGCACCACTTCGCTGGCATGGACGATTTCCAGCGGCAGCCCCGCGGAGGCAGGATGGCGCTCCAACTCGGCGCGGAGGGCCGCCTCACGGCCGACCAGGAGAACCCGCACCTCGTATTGCCGCGCGGCCTGGATCGCGCCTTCGATCTCAGGCCTGGGTGCGCGGTCCGAACCCATTGCGTCCAGGGCTATGACGCTTGGCATGGAGTGTTGTGCTAGCTGGCTTCTTCGACGTCCAGAACTTCCCGGCCTTTATAGTACCCGCATTTGGGGCAGGCACGATGCGGCATTTTACGTTCGTGGCAGTTCGGGCACTCGGAGAGCGTGCGCGCTTTCATGGCGTCGTGGGCGCGCCGATTGCCCCGCCGCGCTTTGGAGTGCCGTCGTTTTGGATTGGGCATGAAGATTCCTCGTTGTGGGACAGTCTCACTGTTCTAACTTATTTCTGATGTCTTTCAGGGCCGACCAGCGCGGATCCTCAACAGGCTCCGCGCACGAGCATGGCTCGGTGTTCAAGTTCCTGCCGCAATGCGGACACAAACCCTTGCAGTCCTCGCGGCAAATGGCTTTCAGCGGCAGCGCCAGCAGCACCTGCTCGCGCAGGGCATCTTCCAGCAGCAGGCCCTCGCCATCATAGTATCCGATCTCGGCATCCACCGCGGTCACCGAGAGCTCTTCCTGTCCAGCATCGGCTCCCCGCGGCCGATAGAGCAGATCGAAGCTACGCTTCACGTCCTGCGTTACCGGCTCCAGGCAGCGCGCACAGGGCATTTCGAGTCGAGTGCTCAGCTCGCCGGCTACCCGGATATCCTTTATTTTGTTACGCTTGCTGTGATGCTCCTCGACCAGTTGCGCCCGCCCTGTGGTTTCCAGCGGAGTGCGCTGCGTCAACTCCGCCCCCAGGTCAATCACACCCGGGCCGAACTCCTCGTCCCAATCCACGGGATGGAGTTCCAATTCATGGATTTCGATGAACATCGGGATTCTCCGCGCCACCCGATACCGCGCAGGCCGCGGAAACACGCTCAGCAGCGTAAGTTCTCAGGGAGCAACCATCAAGTATAAGGGCCAGTGCTAAGAGGGTCAACCATTCAGCGTTCAACGCTTTTCTTTTCTCAGTCTATCCATATGCTAGACTATTCCTAGGGTATCCCTATGGCAACGCTTTACGTCGAAAATGTCCCCGACGACCTGTACAAGGCCCTGCGCAAACAGGCGAAGGAGCACCGCAAGTCCATCGCGGCCGAGGTGCTCAGCCTGTTGGAGCGGAACATTCCCACGGCCGAGGAATTAGCCCGTCGGCGGCGCTTTTATGACGAGATGAAGAAGCTCCGCGCGCGCAAACCCCTCAGCCCCGGTCCTTTTCCTTCAGCAGAAGAGATGATCCGCGAGGATCGCGAGCGGTGACGGAAATCGTCCTCGATGCCAGCGTGGCGGTGATGTGGGCGCTCCCCGACCGAACTGAACCCCTGCTCCGGCAGGCCGATGCCTTGCTTCAGCAGTACCGGGACGGCCGCCTTGACCTGCTTGTCCCGGACCTCTTCTGGAGCGAAATCGCAAATGCCCTCTGGAAAGCGGTGCGCCGAGGCAGGATCCCGGCAGCGACCGCGCACGAGGCACTCACCGAGATGATCTCCCGCGACTTTCCAACTGTCCCCGGCAGGCAGGTGCTGGACCAGGCCTTCATCATCGCGGTCAGATTCGATTGCACTGCGTATGACAGTGTTTACGTCGCACTGGCAGAATCTAGAAGAACTCAGCTGGTTACCGCCGACGAGCCCCTAGCCACTGCCCTGGCGGCCTACCTCCCCGTGAAATGGCTGGGTGCGTACTAAATGAGTAGTTGAGTGCACGATCCGGCTAACTGACCACCGGCAGCGCCCGAATCCGTTTCTTTGTCGCCGCGTAAATCGCGTTGCTCAGCGCTGGCGCCAGCGGCGGTACCGGAGGCTCTCCCGCGCCGGTGGGCGCCTCCGTGCTCGGCACCAGATACGCCTCGACCACCGGCGCCTCGTTCATCCGGATCGGCTGATAGTCGTCAAAATTCCCCTGCACGACCCGCCCCTTCTCAATCGTGATCTGCCCGCGCAGAGCATTGGTCAGCGCAAAAATCACGCCGCCCTGGATCTGCTGCTCCAGAATGTTGGGATTGATCACCTGCCCGCAGTCCATAGCCCCCACCACGCGATGCACCCGCGGCTGATCGTTTTCCATGGAGACCTCCACCACCTCGGCCATGTACGTATGGAAGGAGGCGAAGCAGGCGATGCCGTGGTAGTGCCCCGGAGCCAGTGCTTTGCCCCATCCCGCTTTGTCCGCTGCCAGTTGCAGCACGCCGCGCATGCGCGCGCTGCTCCAGCCGTTCAGGTCTTCATCTTTGGCGAGCAGGTGCAGGCGCAGCGCCAAGGGATCTTTCCCGCCCGCCGCCGCCAGTTCATCAATGAACGACTCAGCCGCAAATGCCACCTGCAGCGCATTCACCGACCGCATCCAGCCCAACGGCACCGGCGTCTCGGTCATCACATACTCGATGAGCGTGTTGGGGATCGCATAGACAAAGGACGCTTCTTCTTTGACCTCTGAATCCGTTCCATCCTCGGCGGGAAATCCCTTCTGAATATTGATGGAAGGCATCACGATGCGGTGCGACAACGCTACCGGCCACCCCTGGCCGTCCAGCGTGGCGCTCAGCCGGTGGTAGCTGGCCGGACGGTAGGTGGAGAAGCGCATGTCGTCTTCGCGGGTCCAGAGGACCTTGACCGGAGCGTTGGCGGCTTTTGAAACCAGCGCCGCCTCGACTCCATAGTCGTGCTCCAGCCGCCGGCCAAAGCCACCGCCGATCAGGGTAACGTTGACCTTCACATTGTCGGCGTCGAGACCAACCGCCGCCGCTACCGAGTCGCGCACATCCTGTGGCACCTGGGTCGGCGCCCACAACTCGCATTTCGATCCCTGGAAATGCGCCGTGCAGTTCTCCGGTTCCATGGGTGCATGGGCCATGAAGGGGAGCTGGTATTCCGCCGTCACCCTCCGTCCAGCCACTTTGGCAACCTCGCCCGCGCTGTAGAGGACTGCGGCCTTGCCCGCAGCGGACTTCTTCAGCCCCTCCACGATCGCCGCCGAGCGGAGGTCCTTATTGGGCCCCTCGTCCCACTGCACATTGAGGACGCGCCGACCTTCCATCGCGCCCCACACGCTGTCGGCCACCACCGCCACCGCCGAGTCACCGATCTTTCCCACGTAACCGAGGCCGGAGATCTTCTTGCTCTCTTTGTCGTCGAAGCTCGCGACTTTGCCGCCAATCACCGGGCAACGAGCTAGCACGGCATATTTCATGCCGGGCAGACGAAAATCGATTCCGTAGACCGCCGTCCCATCCACCTTCGACGGAGCATCAAGCCGCGGCATCGGCTTGCCGACAATCTTGTAATCCCTGGCTGCCTTCAGCGGGGGATCGGTCGGCACCGGGAGTCTGGCCGCCTTGCCAGCCAGCTCCCCATAGGCCAGGCGGCGATTGGAAGCGGCATGCACCACCGCGCTGTTCTCCGCTCTGCAGTCGGACCGCGCCACACTCCACTCCCGGGCTGCCGCAGTGATCAGCATCTCCCGCGCCGCTGCTCCCGCCTTGCGCATCGGATCCCACAAGCTGCGCACGCTGGCGCTGCCGCCGGTGGTCTGGTCGCCGTACAGCGTGCTGGCGCCGATCTGTTCAATGCAGATCTGCTTCCAGTCGGCTTCCAACTCTTCGGCCAGAATCATCGGCAGGGAAGTGCGCACACCCTGTCCCATCTCGGAGCGCGCCACGGCGACGGTAATTTTCCCGTCCGGCGCGATCTTCAGGTAGGCATTGGGAGCGAAACGGCCTCCACCCGGCCCTGACCCGTGTGGCCAGTAGAAGCCGATCACGAGCCCGACTCCGGCCGCCACGCCGGCGGCGATGAATTCGCGGCGGGAAAGCGGACTCATCGCGCACCTCCTGCGCCCGCAGCGCGATGAATTGCCCGCCGAATACGGTCATAGGTTCCGCAGCGGCAGATATTGCCCGACATCGCTTGCGTAATCTGGTCGTCCGATGGCTGCGGGTTTTTCGCCAGCAGCGCGGCTGCCTCCATGATCTGCCCCGTCTGGCAGTAACCGCACTGCGGGACTTCCTCCGCGATCCACGCCTTCTGCAAGGCATGCAGCCCGTTCGCTGAGAGGCCTTCGATGGTCGTGATGCTCTTGCCCGTCACCAGCGAAACCGGCGTCGAACACGACCGCACGGCTGCATCGTCTACATGCACGGTGCAGGCCCCGCACAGTCCCGCTCCACAGCCGAACTTGGTGCCGGTCAGCTCCAGCGTGTCCCGCAGGACCCAGAGCAGCGGCGTTTCCGGCGACACGTTGACCTTGCGCTCACTGCCATTTACCCGCAGAGTGATGTCCGCCATGGTTATTCCTCGGTATTCCAGCAGGGCCACATAGTAGCGGAAATGTCTGGTTTAATGTAGCGTCGGTTCCGCTCACGGCGCGGGAGCCTCCGCCCTCCTCCTCACGGCACGCAGCCACATGCGCCGAATGAGCGCGCTCCCCGGGTAAATCACTCGCCAATACCGGGCAAACCGCCGGCGCGTGGCCGCATCAGTGGCGTACACCCGGGTTTCGCTGGTCACCCGCGTCCCACCCGCCCCGTCTTCTTCCAGGTGGAAATTCATCGCCGCCAGCGCAAAGCCAGGCGCGTGCAGAGCCTTGAAATCCTCGGGCATAGGATTCGCCTTCGGCCGCCATCCCGGCGGAGCCCCCACCAGCGTTCCGATAACGATCTCCTGGTTGGGTTCGTCGGCCAGCTGCAGGAAGCCGCTGTGGATTGCCACCTCGAGTAACGGCCGACGTTCCGGCGCGTTGAGTATGCTCTCCGGCCCAGGACGCCCCCCGCGCCGGATCCAGGTAAGCGTGCGGAACAGCAGAATCTCGTCCGCCCGAACCTCTTTGATGGCCTGGTAGACGCGCTCCTTCGGCGCTGCCACGCGGATCGAGTGGAATTCGTGAAACTGGTACTGCGGGATGAACTGATCAAGTTGGGTCTGCACTGTGGCCACTTGCGTTTCGGGAGCGGGGAGGTTCATGCCCACCGCAGCGACAAGAATCCCGCATACCAGAACCAGGGCAGCTCTTGACCGCTTGCGGATTCCAATCCGGCGCAGCGGTCTTACCAGCAACACTACTCCAGCAAGAACCAGTGCGAAGCCGCAGTATACGCAGAAAACGGCGAACACACGGCTATCATACCCGCCCCCAGCCCGCCGTTAGCGGCCGACCACATTCAGCTTGGCCATCCGCTCGAGGCCAATTTTCACCAGGGTGCGGATATCCGCGTCGCTCACCGTGTGGCCGCTGGCGCGAGTCAGGTGCATGATCCGCAGCTTGCGGCCGCCGGAGAGCACCTCGACGTCTCCACCCTGGCCGACGAACGCCGCCTCTCCAACACCGGGGAGAAGGTGGTACTCGTGGGGTTGCGCGAAGTGCTCGGCCAGCCGCCGGTCGGTTTCGAAGCGGGATGCGTCACTGGGCTCAACCGCCACGTCGAGTTTCAAGGCCTTCCCGGGATAGCGGCAGGACCAACCGAGATGCCGCGTCCCCAGCTTGACCTCGTAGGGCTGGCCGGCGCCGATGGCACCGCCCAGCACCTTGTTGAGTTCGGCCTGAGTGTAGAGGCAGGCGGCCTCCGGTTTGTCCACGGCGGCGCGCGCTGTCGGCGCAGCCAGCAGCACCGCGACGGCGACCGCCTCTATCAAGCAGCCATGGACGAGCGGACTGCGATGCAGGCTCATAAACACGCTCCTTGTCACGACGTTAGCGAAGGCATCGGCCGGAAAACACTACCAGATCGTCTTCAGCAGCGGGCTGCTGCGGATTCGCTGGTCCCGCGTGATGAGCGCAATGCCCTCCGCGCGGGCGGTCGCTCCGATCAGACGGTCAACTGGGTCCTTCGGGTAATCGTCGGGAAACTGCGTGGCCAGCGCCGCGATTTCCGCTGTGATCGGTTTGACGTTTACTCCGGCCCGACTTACGAGATTCCGGACTGTGTTCTCGACGGTGCCGTGGGAACGAAGAATTCCTCGCGCGAACAGGAACGCCAGCTCCCACAGCGTGATGTCAGCGATGCCGAGTCCATCGCTCGCCCGCGCCCTCCGAATGGCTGACGCCGCCGGCCGCGAGAGCCGCTCCGGTTGGGCAACCAGCCACGCCAGAACATGGGTGTCCAGGAGGATCACTTCAAGACTTCCCAATCTTCCAGCGGCACGGCAGGCGACACAATGTCCCCGACGATCTCCACCTCACCTCGCAAGCAGCCGAAGATATCTTCTGGTTGTCCATCCGCGGGAACCAGCTTGGCCACCGGCTTCCCCTTCTTGGTGATAACAACCGGTTCTCGGGTGGAGTACACGTCGTCCATTACCCTGAGGCAACGCGCCTTGAATTGTCCAGCCGGCATTGATTTCATGACCATTCCATATGACCATGGTTAGTTTACCATGACCTACGGAGAACCTCCAAAGGCATGCTGGCTGCCGCTGCTACACTGCCCTTTATGCTCCCCGGACACGTCACCGCTGCCGGTACCGCGCACTATCGCGACCGTTTCCCCCGACTGCGCGACGCAGCCCACTTCCGCCGCCCCCCGCACGTTTCCGGGGCGGACCAACTGTGGCTGAGCTCCATCGGACTGGGCACCTATCTCGGCGAGCCTGACGATGCCGCAGACCAGGAATATACCGAGGCCATTACCGCCGCGGTCCGCGCCGGGATCAACGTCCTCGACACGGCTATCAACTATCGCCACCAGCGTTCAGAACGCAATATTGGAGTCGCGCTTCGGCAACTCGTCAGCGCGGGAGAAGCGCAACGGGATGAAGTCTTCATTTGCACCAAGGCAGGCTACCTCTCGTTCGACGGCAACCTGCCCGCCGATCCCCGCGCCTACTTCATGCGCGAGTACGTCGAGCCCGGCATCCTCGATCCCAAACAGCTTGCCGGAGGCGTGCACTGCATGGCGCCCGGCTACTTGGCCAACCAGATCGAGCGTTCCCGCTGCAACCTGGGGCTGGAGACGATTGATCTCTTCTACCTGCACAATCCCGAGTCGCAACTGGCGGACGTCTCTCGCGATGAGATGCATCGTCGCCTGAAAGACGCCTTCACCATGCTGGAAAAGCAGATCAACGCAGGGAAGCTCTGCTTCTACGGCATGGCGACCTGGAACGCTTTTCGCGTGCCCGAAACTGCGCGCGAATACCTCAACCTGTACGAAGTTGCGAGTCTCGCGCAGGAGGCCGGAGGCGACCAGCACCACTTTCGTTTCGTCCAGCTTCCATTCAACCTGGCCATGCCTGAGGCTTATGGCCTGCTCAACCAGGGGCAGGGGAAGGAGGAGATATCGCTGTTCGACGCGGCGGCCCGTCTGGGCATTGCCGTCGTGGGCAGTGCCGCCTTGTACCAGGGGAGGTTAACCCACGGCCTGCCCGACTTCCTGGGCCGCACTCTGGGGATGAAGACCGACGTGGAAAACGCAATTCAGTTCGCCCGCTCTGCTCCCGGACTCACCACCGCTTTGGTCGGCATGGGCCACAAAGAACACGTTGCGGGAAACCTCAAGCCCGCCCAGACTTCGCCCACCGCCCCTGAAGTATGGAAAAAGCTGTTTTCACAGGACTGAAAGAAGTTTTCACCACGGGACAGGAAGTCACACAAAGAGAGATTCCCAGAAGCCGAGAGCCTGGACCTAGAGTCCAGAGCCTCTACTTCATCTCCTGCAGCTTCCCGGTGGCGATCTGGGCTGCGTCGGTGGAAGGATTTTCTTTCTGGATCTGCTGGTAGATCTGCCTGGCCTGATCGCTCTGCCCAGTCGCCTGGTAGGTTGCCGCCAATTCCAATTGCGCGGTGGCTTTGCCGACGGTGCGTGTCGGTTTGTCGATCAGTTGCTTGTACAGATCAATCGCATCCTTACTGCGATTGCTGTTGCGGTCCACCGACGCCAGGGCGAACTTGGCCAGCGCTGCCAGGTCTTCATTGTGTGAGGAGACCACCGCCTTGAAGTCGCGCTCCGCGGCCGCATTGTCATCCAGGTTCACCGAAGTGACGCCCAGCAAGTAGCGGGCGAACTCCGCCGAGCGGGTGTGGGGGTAACGGTCCACGATGGCCTGCAATTTCTTGTGCGCATCGGTCGCGCGTTCCTGGAGCGAGGCGTAGCTGGGAGTGTCGGGTTCGGCGGGGACGCCGGCAGGGCGCACCGGCGCGTCCATTATGCGGACGGCCTGGGCCAGCTCCAGGCTGGCTTTCTGGTCCTGCTGGTTGAAGTAATACCAGGCCCCCAACGCAGAGCCGGCTACCACTAGGACGACGATGGCAGCCACGATGAGTTTGGACTTGTGCTCAACCGTCCAGTCGGCGGTCCGCTCCGCAGCATCGATGGTTACGCGGCTGAAGCGGTCTTGTTTCAGTTGATGGCGGGTTTGTGCGCGCACGAACTTCCCTTCTGACGAGTACGATGGTGGGCTGGCAAACAGTCAGTCTAACAGGCGAAAAACAGCAGCGTCAAAGGCACCTCCTGAACGGGTGGGGCACTGCTAACGCCTGGCGGACCCGCGCTTCTTCGCTCTACGCGCGTGGTCGCGGGCCTGGTTCTGCTTCATCCGCTCCCGGACCATCTTCTTCACCAGGCCCGCCGGCAGCGGCTTCTCCACCGTAAAGCGGATGGTTCCCTTGGATGTCGGGTAGTCCTTGAGCTCTCGCTTGTGCGCGGCAATGACCGACAGGCTCATCGGGAAAAAACTGCAGTGGTGCTTAAAAGCCGCGAAGGCCACTAGCGATCCCAGGTAGTCGAAAGTCGGGATCTGGTAGCTGATCTTCTCCGTGGCCTTGGGGGCGGCAGCCTGGATGGTCCGACGCAGCTTCTGCAGCGCCGCCCGCGGCCCAGCCGGGACCTTCGCCAGGTAGGCGTCAATGTCTGCCGGCGGAGTATGTTTCCTGGAAGACTTCATGGTCACCGCCCCTTTTCAGCGCTCCACAAAGGACTTTAGCCTGGACAGTGCCTGGTCCCACTGCTGGGAGACGAAATCAAGATACTCCCGAATTCCTTCTATCGGCTGGGGATTGAACGCAAACCGGCTCTCGCGGCCGGCACGGGCGCTGTGCACCATGCCTACTCTCTGCAGAACGCGCAGGTGCTTGGTGATGGCTTGCCGGGTCAGCCTGGAGCCTTGGGTAAGTTGGGCAATCGAGTATGAGCGGCCGCTCGAGAGCTTCGCCAGAAGCAACAGCCGGGTCTCGTCGCCCAGCGCGGCGAACGCCGGCGCATGAGTCTGCAGCTTGCCTGTGGTCCGGCTACGGCTTCTTCGTGACATAGTTCTCGATGTTCTTCATCTGCTCCGTCCAGCCGCCCTCATTGCGGCGGAAGGCTTCCAGACGCCAGTCGCCGGGAAGGGCATCGAAACCCGACTCCGTGAGCCGGAGCAGCGTGCCGTTCGTGGTCTTCTCCAGCCGGAATTCAACCAGCGTGGTTGGCTGCTTTGAGTAATCCGGGGAATAGTTCGCCTTGTCCAGGGACCGGATATGGGGCCAGGTGAAGGAAAAAAGCCGCTCGGGCTCCATTTTCTGCACCACCGCCTCCCATTTGACGTGCTCGTGGCCGGGATAGGTCATCTGGCCACGCGAAACCTGCCCCGGTACGAATGGGCTGTCCAGCTTTACCCGAAACCATTCGCCAAACTCACGGTAATCGGTCAGTGCGCGCCACACCCGCGCCACCGGCGCCTTGAGCTCGATGCACTTCTCAATGCGATCGTTCATATTACGCAACCTCCAGGTTGCATGTTATCAGCATTTCCGTTGATATGCAACCATCTAGTTGCGGTTTTGTGGTGGTCTGGTTGCCTATTGCAGCAATCGCTAAGAGCGCATCGCTGTTGGCTGTCGTGGTCGCGGATGGCTGGGGTGCCCCACATCTCGCCGCCTTGGCGAGATGTGGGCATGAGCATGGGATAGCGGGCTGCATTTCTACTAACACGGCGCATCCAGCACCGAGCGCTGCGTGACCGGGCCTTCGACGGCCAGCGTCACCTCATGTAGGGACGGGAGTCCTTGTCCGCCGAGCGCAGCTCGGAGATTCCCGCCACGGTGCGGAGGTAGATGCCGGGTTGCGCCTCCCCGAACACCGCCCTCCCAGCACTGAGCGGTCGGTGACCGCGCCTGGTTTTCAGAAAATAAGATTTCACGCGTCACTTCGCTGCAGGCGTCTACGCAGGTTCCGGTAGGGCGATTTTGTCGACAAAACCACGCCCGAAAACCGTGTTTGCCACCCAGGGGACGGTGAGGAGTTTCATCACCTGATTGCGGAGAAACAATGACAGACGCGACCTCGGCGCGAACCATCCCGCAGAACTCACCGCTGCCAGCTGCTTTTTCAGAACGAACGGTCCAAACCGCTCCTGATACCGCGCGAACGCGGCAGCATAGTCGCCCTGAGCGCGATCAAGTTCCGCGGCAAGGATAAACGCCCCCACCATCGCCAACGCCGACCCTTGACCGGCCAGCAAGGACACGCAGGAAGCCGCGTCCCCAAGCAGCGTTACCCGCCCTCGCGTCCACAGTCCCTGCCGCGGATCCATGCGTATCTGGCTGATGCGATCGAAATAGAAATCCTGGCTGCTTTCGAGCGCCTGCAAGATCTGCGGACACTCCCATCCGCTATTGGCAAAACGCCTGCGTAGCAGGTCTTTTTGTGCAGAAACATCGTCCTCCGCACCAGGGCCGGCGGCTTCATCGGCAAAGGTGAAAAGGAACATGGTGCGGTCATCGCCCAGCGAGATGCGGCCAACCTGCTGGCCCACCTCTGTGTACATCATATAGACCAGTTCATCTCTCGGCTTGTAGCCCTCTGCCTGAAACGCTGCCACCTTGACCCCGAGATACTTCTCAAACCGTTCTTCCGGGCCGAACACCAGTTCGCGGACCCGCGAGTGCAACCCGTCCGCGCCCACGACGAGATCGAATTCGCGGCTGGCCCCGTGCTCGAATGAAACCCTCACTGAAGCCGGGGTTTGCTCGATGCCGGTCACGCTGTTGTCAAAAATGGTTTCCACACGCCCGTCGAGCGCGGCAAAGATAGTCGCTGCCAAATCGCTGCGTGCCAGCGTGATATAGCGGCCTCGCGTCACCTGCGAGAATGCCTCAACTGGAAACCCAGACACTTTTTCCCCGTTCCGGTTGACAACCTTCACTTCCTGGACCAGGAAGCCTTTGCGGCGGATCTCCGGCAGCAAACCCATGCGTTCAGCAACGTCGAAGCCCGCGCCCCAGAAGTCAATCACGTAGCCGCCGCTTCGCAACCGGGGAGCCTTTTCGACGATGGTGGTCTCCATGCCGTAGTGGGCCAACCAGAAGGCCAGAGTTGGGCCGGCAATTCCCGCACCTGATATCAAAACTCTCATTAATATTTCACCAACAATTATGATGCGATGGCTTCATGGCGAGGTTCTAAAATCACATCCTCCCGCAATGGCCCCCAGCACAATAAACGGTTCCCGGCCTTTGGCGACGGCGGCGGGGAGTGGGGCGTCGGGCGGGTCGTGGGAGACGTCTTGTTCGCAGGCCTGATTCTAACTGACAACGACACGCAGGAAGGGACGGCGCTCGCGGCTGTCGTGGTCGCTTGTTGTCCTGAGATGCCCCGCGCAGCTTGTGGGATAGCGGGCATCTAGTGCATCCAGCGCCGAGCGCTGTGTCACTGGGCCTTCGCGATCAGCGTCACCTCGGTCTCGGCGCGGGCCAGGGTGCGGAGGTGGAAGGGGAGAATGACGCGGATCATGGGTGTGCGCTAGGAACATTGCAGGCTGTTAGAAGAGTTTGAATTTTCCAGATCATTACATCTCCGCTTCCTACAGGCGGAGCGGCGAGCCAGCGGTCATCTCCGCTGACGGCCATCGTTCCGTTTCCTAATTCTGAAATTCTGCATTGTTGCTTACCCGTTCGGTCCCAAATGCCGAAGCCGCTACTCGGATAAGTTAAGACCAGTGAACCGTCTTTGCTGTAAGCTGCGAAATTCGTATAGCCTTGGCCAAGTTTTCCGACTTCTTCGCCGGAACCTAGACGGACCAATCGAGCGGTATTGGGCCCCCCGACAACAGCCAAATCTTCCTTCGGATCAACAGCAAAATGCGTGACGTAGTCTGGGCCGTTTGACAAATCGCGAATGAGGCTCCAGTCTTTCGTACTCCAGATCAAAATATGCTTCGCATTCCCACCGACGATAAGCAACCCGTCCTTCGAAAACTGCCCCTGTTGGGTGTTTTTAAGCGTTGCCATTCGTTCACCAGCCGGAATGGCAAACACGGCATCATCATTTCCGTTCGAGCTGACGAGAAGCTTGGTCCCATCGGGACTAAAAGAAAATCGACGGATCATTTCGCCGGTCCATTTGATCGTCCTTAACAACTCTCCGGATGGAACGCCCCACAAGCGGATATCCTTGCCGTCAGTGACGAGCACTTTCCCGTCGGGCGTCAAAGCAACGTTCGAACCGCCCGCAAACCCGAGGATTTTCCTCTGATTCTCTATGTCCCACACTTCAACGAAATTTGGAGTACCACCCACGGCTAGCAGTTTCCCATCAGCGCTGAACGACAGACTAGAAACTTGTGTTAGCGGTGGACCTCCGTAAACCACAAACGAGCCAGTGACCTTGCCACTGTTATCAGTCTTCATGTTCCCCAGCGCGACTGTTGGCTCCTCTTTCGAATTGGGGCGCTTGAGAACGAGATCAGGTTTCGGAGGGGATATGGAGGCAGTATTTTGAGCGATTGCGGGGAAGCAAAGACATAGGGAAAAAAGAAGAGGGGCTACAGGCTTCATTGCTTAATCATCCTCCGCAGTTTCAGGCCACCGCTAGCTTCGTATCAGGGCAGCTGCCTCAGCCCTGCCGTAGTCGCTTCCATATTGACTCACGCGCCCATGGGGCGCAACTGCCTCGCAGGCGTTCGGCTATCTGGTGGTTGCGCCGTACCGGCGCCGACTCGCATCCGCGACGTTATCGGCACGGCTGGAAGCCGTGCCCTACCCAGAACCTATCCGCCCGCAATGGCCCCAATCACCATAAACGGCTCTTTCCCGGAGGCCACCGCCTCGGGCAGAGGAGTATCGGGAAATTCGTGGGAAAGGTCCTCCTCGCAGGCGAAAAAGCGCAGAAAGGGCCGGCGCTGCAGCGTGCCGTGGTCGCGGATGGCTCCCCGCAGCATGGGATAGCGCGCCTCCAGCGCATCCATCACCGAGCGTTGCGTGACCGCGCCTTCGACGGCCAGTGTCACCTCATTGCCAACCTGTGCCAGGTTGCGGAGATGGAAGGGAAGGATGACGCGGATCATGGGTAAATCGAATAGTTCGCGATCTCGGTCAGCCTTTCTTTGATGCTCGCATACCGCTGATCGACCAAACCAGCTTTCGGATGGTACCTAAATCCCGAATGATTCATGCGTGTCGCGTCCAATGCTTTCAAAGCGTGCTCCCTTGCTGCCTGTCTATCACCCACCGAAGCGCTGATCATTGCAAAAGCCGCATTCCATTTGAAAACGTCGACAGGAAAGATGAACCTTGTGTTTTCTCTCAAGACATCGAGTACTTCATCAAAATGAGCTTGCATTCCACGGCCCGCGACCAGCAGCGCGAACTCGCTCCATGCGTCTGTCTTCACGTTAGGAAATGCCTGTTCGCGTTTCAGGGCCTTCCGCAACGAGGAAATCGCTTTATCAGTTTCCCCGAGCGACATATGGGCCCTGGCGGCATCGACATAAGCTTGAGCCCAATCTAAGTGCTCTCCCAGGGCGAAGTATTTTTCCAAGAGCTCAAGCGTCACTTTGGGGAATCGCTCAGCTAGATAGCCGGCTTGGATTCTTAGGTATTGCGATTTGTCTCTGGCGCGGCGGAGTTTCTCAAAGAAATGTTGCTCGATTTCGCGGTTCCACTTCTCGTTTCGAAACCAATCGTCCTTTGCCATAACGTTGAATCCCAGGAATTTTACCCGCCCGCAATCGCCCCAATCACCATAAACGGCTCCTTCCCGGAGGCCACCGCCTCGGGCAGAGGAGTATCGGGAGATTCGTGGGAAAGGTCCTCCTCGCAGGCGAAAAAGCGCAGGAACGGCCGGCGCTGCAGCGTGTCGTGGTCGCGGATGGCTCCCCGCAGCATGGGATAGCGCGCCTCCAGCGCATCCATCACCGAGCGTTGCGTGACCGCGCCTTCGACGGCCAGTGTCACCTCATTGCCAACCTGTGCCAGGTTGCGGAGATGGAAGGGAAGAATGACGCGGATCATAAGCTTTTACCGAAAGGGATTTCGAATCGTGAGTTGCCGATTGATAACCTGCCCGTCCTGCAAATCCTCAGAATAGAGCGTCCTGCATCCGGCCTCGAGCGCTGCCGAGGCTATCAGTGCATCGTAAATGTTGTATCCGTACTTTTCTGCGATGGCCAGAGCCGCCTGGTGGGTACCGAGTGATATCGGAAGTGGCTCTGGGCAGAGGACGCAAATCAAGTCCACCAACTCTCGTATCTCTTTCCAGGCCATACCTAACTTGCGACGCGCCACCGAAGCCAGCTCGTTCAGTGATTGAACGCTAACCATGCCGCCACTCGTAAGCAACGCCTCGGCCTTGGCGGCGCGAGGATCGTTCTTCGCAACCGCGTAGATCAACACGTTGGTGTCGAGGAAATCCCTAGCGAGCATGAGCCTCTTCCCGGTCAAATACAAACCCGGCAGGCAAGGGACGACGCAGACGGCGCAGGCGAGCCAGCGCGCGCTGCCGGGCAGGATCGCGGCGCACTTCAAATTCCCGGGTATTGGCGATACGAATCTCGATCTGGTCTCCCTCTTTCAAGTCGAGCGCATCCACGACCTCAGAGGGTAACCGCACCGCCAGGCTGTTTCCCCACTTTGAAACCTGCATCAGGCCTCCAATTCGACCTATGATCTACATAGCAATTGTATATCATCGGTCAAGAGGCACATTATCCGCAGTGGCATCAACGACCAGATGCTCGGATCAGGCTCCGCGAACCTCGGTTGCTGCGCTCCCCCGACGCTCTCAAAGGGGAGTCGCCGCCCGCCACCCCTCACGCCGCCTTTCCCTCATAGGCCTTCTGCAGGTCGTCGATCACAATCTTGCTCATCTTGAACATGGCCTGCATCACCGCCTGCGCCTTGGCCGGATCGGGATCGCCCATCAGCTTGCTCAGCGCGGTGGGAATGATCTGCCAGGACAGGCCGTACTTGTCCTTCAGCCAGCCGCACCGCCCCGGCGCGCCGCCGGCGGAGAGCTTCTCCCACAACTCGTCAACTTCCGCCTGGGTGTCGCAGCTCACAAACAGCGAAACCGCTTCTGTGAACTTGTACTGCGGGCCGCCATTCAGTCCCATAAATCTCTGTCCCAGCAACTCGAACGTAACCGACATCACCTGCCCATGAACCCGGCCGACGTTCAGGACCTTCCCGTCCTTGAAGATGGAAAGATAGAAGTTCATGGCCTCTTCGGCCTGGCCGTCAAACCACAGAAAGGGCGTAATTCCCTGCATGCTGTTCCTCCTCGGATCACAGATTGTGCGCTGCGGCGCTCGACTATCGCCCGCTCACCCAATCGTCTGCACCTCAACGCTCAGCACCGCCGGCAGATCCCGCACAATCGCGTTCCAGCTGTCGCCCGCATCCGCCGAGCAGTACACCTGCCCGCCGGTCGTCCCGAAATAAATGCCGCACTTATCCAGAGTGTCCACGGCCATGGCATCGCGCAGGACGTTCACGTAGCAGTCTTTCTGCGGCAACCCGCGAGTCAACGCCTCCCACTCATTCCCGCCGGTCCTGCTCCTATATACGCGCAGCTTGCCGTCCATCACATAGTGCTCGCTGTCGCTCTTGATGGGAACCACGTAAATCGTCTCCGGGTCGTTCGAGTTGACGTCAATCACAAAACCGAAGTCGGTCGGCAGGTTGCCGCTGACTTCTTTCCAGTTGTCACCGGCATCGTCCGAGCGCATCACGTCCCAGTGCTTCTGCATAAAGAGCGTGCCCGGGCGCTTGGGGTGCATGGCGATGTGGTGCACGCAGTGTCCGACTTCGGCGTCGGGGTCGGGAATGTATTGCGACTTCAGGCCGCGGTTGATCGGTTTCCAGGTTTTGCCACCGTCGTCGGTGTGGAAAGCGCCAGCCGAAGAGATGGCGATCCACATTCTTTGCTGATTGCTGGGATCAAGAATGATGCTGTGCAGGCACATGCCGCCCGCGCCCGGCTGCCAGTGGGGGCCGGTGCCGTGTCCGCGCAGGCCGGCGAGCTCGTGCCAGGTCTTGCCGCCGTCGGTGGAGCGGAAAATGGCGGCGTCTTCCACGCCGGCGTACACCGTGTCGGCGTCGGTGAGCGACGGCTCGAGATGCCACACCCGCTTGAACTCCCAGGGATGCGGTTTGCCGTCGTAGAACTGGTGCGTGGTCATCGGCGCTGCCGCGGTGTCATACACGAACTTGTTGCTCTCTCCTTTGGGGAAGCCGTGTTCGTCTTTCAATTGTTCCCCCGGAGGCGTCCCCGGCTGGTGCCAGGTCTGGCCGCCATCGTCCGAGCGCTGGATGATCTGCCCGAACCAGCCGCTGGTCTGCGAAGCATAGATGCGATTGGGATCGGCCGGCGACCCCTTCAGGTGATACATCTCCCAGCCCGCGAAGTGCGGTCCGGAGATGTCCCAGTTTTGGCGTTTGCCGTCGGAAGTCAGAAGGAATGCGCCTTTACGGGTACCCACGAGAACACGGACTTTGCTCATGAATTGTCCTTTCCATAGCCAGTAGACGGCAGGCGGTATTCAGCAGATGTGTGCGCGAGACTCAGTAGTCAGTAGCCAGGATGCCGGCTACCGACTACTGAAGACTGACGACTGCGGTTATGCCGCTTTCTTCTGCTGCGCGCGCATCTGCTGCATGAACTCGCGCATGGCCGCGATGTGGCCCGGCGAACGCTTCTCCGACCAGGCTTCGTAGCGCTTGGCGGCCTTCTCCAGGTTGGCAAGGTAGCCGTTCATCTTGAACTTCTCCCTCGCCTGGGGGACGATGGCCTTCGCCATCTCCCACACCCCGAAGAACTCACCGCTGGTCTCGAAGAACAAGTCCTCGTGCAGCAGTCCGTAGTTCAGCAGGGCGCAGGCCTGTTCCCAATAGCTGAGCACCATGCCCACGAAAGCGCCGTTCTCGGAGCCAGGAGGCGCAAGACGCATCGCGTCCTCCAGGGTCTCCACCAGGTAGTTCTTGAAGTACCAGTCGCGCGCCTGGCGCAGCCGGGCCTCGCGGCGCTGTTCGTAAACCTGGAGATGAAGTTGTGCTTGTTCGTGCGTCGGTTTTGAATCCATAGTGCGGTTCTCCTTTGATGTGATTGGTTATGAAGTGGCTGACTGTGACGGTCGCGTTGTTACACTTTGCCTTCGGACATTCACTCGCACTCTGCTGCTCCCCACACAAGGCGGACAGGAGTGTCCGCCCTACACTCGGCTCAGCCCCGCCGCCGGGTACGTGACAGGTTCCGGCCAATGTCGGCGTCGAATCTCGGAATGAGCGGGGTCGAATCCCGCTCCTGCCAGCGCCGCCGCGTTTCCACCAGGATTTCCTGGCGGTTCTTCTCCAAATTCGCGATCAAAGCACAGGATGCTCCCGATTCCTCGTGCTTCGCTCCCCAGATGAGCAATTCCAGCATTGCCGGAGCTAGGTCAATCCCCTTCTCGGTCAACCGGTAGTTCACCCTGCGCCCATCCGTCGCCTCGGCCTCGGCGGTGATGATTCCCGCCGCCTCAAGGTTTCTTAGACGGTCCGCCAGGATATTGGTCGCAATTCCTTCGCCTGATTTTTCAAATTCGTGGAAGGTGCGGTACCCCCGGACCATCAGATCGCGGATCACGAGCAACGACCAGCGGTCTCCGAACCTCTCCAGGGAAATACTTACAGGGCAGCCGGAGCGGGGTTTCGACCTGGGTCTTCTGGACACGTGGCGCAGCTTATCAAGATAACTTGTAAAGTGCAAGTTATATTTAGGAGCAGAACAAAGGCCGCCACAATCTGGCGGCCTTGCATTCCCGGCTCGGATTGCTGCTTATTTCTGCGTTTCTTCCAGGATCCCCTGCTCCAGCTTCTCCTGACACTCGATGCAGTGCCGGGTCCACGGCACCGCCTCCAGGCGTTTGGGGTTGATCTCTTTTCCGCAGGAGATGCACTCTCCAAAGCTGCCCTGGCGGATGCGGTCCAGCGCGCTCTCCACCATGTTCAGCAGCTGGCGGTCATTGTTGCTCTGGTGGAAGAGAAATTCCTTGTTGTAGGAGCTGGCGGCGCGATCCGCAATATCCTGGGTGGCTTCCTCGTCGGCGGCGCGACCGTCCTGCTCAGTCCGCGAGACCATGCGCCGCAGTTCCACCTGCCGCGTCTCCAGTCTCTTCTTAAATTGTTCCAGCTTCTTCTTTTCCATGCGAATAACTTCGCGGCCCGAAGGCCGCGTTCCTTTGCTTCCTCGCGTTGTGGTCAAAGACAGATGATATGCGCTCAAATTGAGATGCGTCAACTGCCGCCAAGGGCTCAGGCTCTCCAGCCAAGAACACCCAATCCAAAATGGGAACGGCCTTAACGCGGCAGTGGGTCTGTCATGTTTGCCAGGGCATATCCCAGCACCGCCGTCGCGGCGGCATTCTCGCGCAGCTCCTGCGGCACAATCTTGTCCAGTGTGTCGGCGGCGGTGTGGTGATAGTTAAAGTACGTCCGCCCATCCTGGAGCACGCCAAAGGCGGGCACACCTGCTTTGGACAAGGGCGCAATGTCCGCGCCCGGACTTTCGTCCACCATCTTGACAAGATTCGCTCCTTGCGGGCGCAGGATGTCCTGCACCGGCTGTAACAGAGGCAAAGCATCGGGATTGACCTTAGACCAGAACCCCAGGGGGTGCCCCGCACCCAGGTCGCTCTCGATCGCCGCCACGTGATTGCCGAATTCCGCCGCGTGCGCCTTGGCGTAAGCCTCGTGCCCGCGCCCGCCATTCTCCTCGTCCATCCAGGCAATCACCCGGATGGTGCGCTTCGGACGCAGGTGCAGGCGCTGCACCAACTGCGCCGTTTCCATAGCGACCGCCACCCCCGCCGCGTCATCGATGGCCCCGGTTCCCAGGTCCCATGAGTCCAGATGTCCTGAGACCACGACCACCTGCTCGGGATGCTCCGACCCTTTCACATCTCCCACCACGTTGTAGCTCATCACCTCCGGCCCATTCTGTGAGGTGAGCACCAGGTGCATACGCACACGGCCCTGGGTCGCAAGATGGGCAATCAACTCAGCATCCTCGCTGGTGACGGCCCCGGCCGGGATGCCCGCCGCCTGGTTCCAGCCCGTATGGGGAATGCGATAGTCGGCGCCACCTACAGAACGCACCAGCGAGGCGATCGCGCCCAGATCCGCCGCGGCTTTTGCCCCGTCCCCGCGGTACGCCACAGCTTCTCCGTAGGCCTCTCCCCAAAAGCCATCGCTGGCCTTCTGCTTGTCGAAGGGCACATTGAAGAGCACGATTTTACCCGCGACCTTCTCTCGCCCCAGCGCCTTCAGTTCCTGGAAACTCCTGACCACCACGACTTCCGCAGTCAACCCTTCCGCCGAAGTCGGAGTATTGCGTCCCAGCGCCGTCAGCACAATCTTCTGTGTGGTCCCGGGAGCTTGCCCGGGATACTCCACCAGTTCGGCCGTTTCCAAGCCCCGCTCCCAGCGACGGACCCGGACTTCTTCCAGCCGCACTTCCAGCCCCAGGTGGCGAAGCTCCTCCGCCACGTAGTTCACCGCGGCCGCGGCCTGCGGAGAGCCCGGCGGCCGTGGGCCGATGTTCTCCGTCAAGTGAGCCACCTGCTGGTAGGCATAGTCGTCGCCCAACGCCGCCTCGCGCAGCGCAGCCAACTCCCGCAGCAATTGCGGCGAATAGGCCTTATTCACAGCCTGGGCCGCGGATGTTTGTGGTTGGTCCTGAGAACTAGCTGCGGTCATCGCGCATAGAAGAACGAGAAGGATGATCAGGTTTGAGCGCATCATGGGTGATCCCGAACATACCAGACTCAGGTGAAAAAAAGCGGCCCCATTTCTGGGGCCACCATTCAAAAAGAGGCGAGGGTTGGATGGGAAACTCAGGGAAGGCGATGCAAGGCGCCGTTCCGCCAGCCGGAACGGCTTAACGGGAGATGTCGAGAACATTGGAAGAGAGTGAAGGTCATGTTGCGTCCTTCTACGGCGGCCTCTTTTTCTTACTCAGGCAAAGGAGCACTTGCGCAGCCAAAGGACGGCGTCACATGCCGGTGTGACAAGCAGTCGTATAACTATATGGAAAGTAAAGATTTATTGGGGTCCGGGGCGGCTGGCTGCACAGCCCGTGCTACTAACCCGGCCCCTGCCACATGCACAATCCTGCACATTGAATGCAGGCAGCGAACCACCCTCCTGCATCTCCGCCGTGCCGCAGGAGTTCGAAGTTCCGGGTCTGAAGTCCGAGGTGCGAAGCCCGGTTCAGGAATTCCCCGCTACCGTGCGCAGCTTCCCGGGCAGGAAGTGATAGGGCGGCCACGGCCCACTGATCAGCAGTTCACAATTCTTTAACTGCTTGGCGGCGCTGTTGTAACGGTTCTGATACTTCTCCACATGCTTGGAATCGATCAGGTGGGCAATGTCAATCAGCATGCCGTTGGCATCCACCCGCTTGCAGCTGACCTCTTCCTCGAGGGGATTGAAGAGCTTGTGGACCTGCACCGACAGCGCCCGCGCCTTGGTCTGGCGCTCGCGGTCTTTGGACGCTTTCTCCCGCAGCTTGGCTAGGTACTCGCTGCCGACGGTGTCGGGCAAAGTGACGTCGCTCACGGCACTGCTGAGCGTGCCATCACCACGCACCAGCACCTTGAGGTGCATCTCGGCTTTGCCCCGCAGCCGGGCCACGCTCTGCCCGAAGGCCCGCCGGTTGGCCCGCACCGCCTGGCGCAGAGCCTCGTCGGTCTCAAAGATGGTACCAAAGCGGAACGGCAGGACCGTCCCATTACGGAAGCACACGCTTACCACCCGAGCGTGCTCCAAGACATTCTTCTCTTCCAGGCTGCCCCCACCGTTGTGGTCGTATTCGCTGACCACCACCGCGAATTCTCCGCTGGGATAACTGAAAACGGCGGCTCCATTTACCCCCTGAATGCCATCCAGAAGAAAGGGGCGGCGGGTGCGGGCTCCATTGGTGAGGGTTTGTTGCTCAGTGAGGCAGTAAGCGTACCACGCCATATCGGTCTCTCTCCGAACCAGCCCAGGGCAAAAACTAGGCCCGGTAGTCGTGACAGTTGGCTACGGCTCTTGAACCTGTGGAAGAAAGGGCGGTACCACTGAGATCGGACGCTAACTGTCGCGTCCACTTTGCATCTTAACCCGGGCTGCAGGAAAAATGCAACCATTTCGTGGCAGAGGGCATCGTGCGGGGGGCGGGAAGGTTGTTGTGACCGAAGGTCATAAGAGGAGCGTGAGGTCACACCAGGCGACTCTTGCTGGTCAGGCGCTCTTGTGCGATCACCCCCTGGGACAGCACGTGTGTGATCCCAATACACATGTCCCTTAGAAATACCTAGAACCCGGACAGGACTTAGAGCCCCTCCAAGAAGACTGCGTTCCCCCGCGATGCTGCCAGGCGCAGCGCTTTAAGCTCGCGATAGTCCTCTGAGTTATACCAACGCTGTGCCTGTTCGAAGCTGGGAAACTGGATGACCACGGGAAACGTAGGACACCACGTGCCCTCGGCCACCTCGGCCTTGCCGCCTGCCACCAGATATCGCCCGCCAAATTTTTCGACGACCGCTCCTACCCGCTTCTTGTAATCCTCCATCTTGACGGCGTCCGTGACTTCCAAAATGTCAACGAGAAAGTAAGCGACCATGGCTCTCGGTTCCTTTCGTGAAGAAGCGAGAATATAGCAAGTGGTCGGCTGCGTGGGGGAGCAGCACGAAAAAAGAAGGGGGCGAAGAATCTGGCCAACCCGCTGGAGATCTTTACCGGCTCAGACTCTAAGGATGAACGTCCACGCCGCCGTGCACCGAGATCACCGGGCGGCGAACGATGATCCGCCCACGGTCGTCACGATAGTAGTAGTGAGTGCGGCCCTGATAGACGTAGGAGCGGCAGCCGTACTTCTTGGCCTGCCCGGGAGGCATGCCGCAGTTGCCCCATCCGGTTTTCTTGCCGTGGCTCCAGCCCGGGGGCACGTCACGGCCTCCGCCATAGGCGCGGTATTCGTAGCCGTCGTCGCGACGCTCCCACTTATCGTCATCATTAAATTTTTTGCTGGCGTGGGGATTGCCTTTTCCTCTGTCCTTATCCTTGCCATGGTCCGCCATCAGGTTGGGTGTGCCCAGAGCCAGTGCAGCGATGAGGGCGAGCATGACGGCCAAACGTTTGTACATGGATACCTCCGTGGTTAGGTGTGCAAACGGAATGCCGCGCGGGGTGGCTTAGTTTTCAGACGCTTACGTTCCCACAATGACGGAAGGGTTGTGTCGGAAGGTGCGTGGACAAAGAAGGTCTTACACGGTGCAGTGCAAGGCGCAAGGACTTCGTTCAGGGCAGGATGCGCTGTGGTTGACGCTTGAAGACCAACCACCGCCTGAACACTCACTTCTTCGCGGCCCGTTCCTGCAAGGCCACGTTCACCACCCGCAGCATGTCGTCCCAGGGGGCGGGCTTACCGGTCCAGATTTCGAACTGGCGGGCGGCCTGGTGGACGAACATCTCGATGCCGGGAATGATGTCCGCACCGCGGGCGCGGGCCAGCTTCATCAGGCGGGTCTCCGGCGGGTCGTAAATCATGTCGAATAGGTAGCGGGTATTGATCTCGTTTTCCTTCAGCGGCGTATCGCGGGTGTTGCCCATGCCCACCGGGGTGGCGTTGATGATGACGTCGAAGCGCATCTTCTTTAAGTCGGCGCGCTTCATCAGGCGGGCGCGAGCGGAGCGAGCCAGTTTCTGGGCAGGGCCCAGGCTGCGGTTCAAGATGTAAACTTCCGCGCCGCGCTCTTTGAGACCGTAGACCGCAGCGCGGGCAGCGCCGCCTGCGCCCAGCACCAGGATCTTGGCCTGCTCCAGCGCGAGGCGCTGCTCCAGCGGACGCACCACGCCCGCAGTGTCGGTATTGAAGCCGTACAGCTTGCCATCCTGCGCGCGCACCACCGTATTGCAGGCGCCGATCTTGCTGGTGTGCGAGTCGGTGTTGTCGAGATGCTTGAGGATGGCCTCCTTGTACGGCATGGTGACGGAGAGGCCGTGAATGGGAATATCGCGCACGCAGGCCAGCAGATCCTTGAGCGTCTTGGCGTGCAGGGCGAGATAAACTCCGTTCACGTTCTCGCGGCGCAGCGCGGCGTTCATGATGGCGGGCGAAAGCGAGTGAGCGACCGGATCGCCGGCGACGCCATAGACACGGGTGGCTGCGTCCACCTGCTCGATGCGGTAGGTGCTGCGCAGGTCCTGGGCGGTGACCTGGCCGGGAGCGGTCCTCTCGTCGGCGGTGACGGCCGCGAAGGTGAACACGCTGCCCGCGCGCACCCCCAGCAGGCGGCTGATAATGCCCTGTTCGCCCATGCAGACGCCGATCAGGGAGTGCCGGTCGCTGCGCTTCTCCAGAAACTTCATCATCACCACGTTGTCGTAGAGCGTGGTGGCGGTGGAGACGATCTTGTAGAAGTCCGCCGGAATGGTGCCCATCTTCTCCAGCGTCTCTTCCAGTTTCCGGGTGGCGCGGAAGTCGTGGTAAGAAAGGATGAGCGCGGCGCCGGCGCGCAGGCGTTGCACTTGCTCCGGCTTCGATCGCTGCGCGCTCTGCAACTCCAGGTCAATCAACTGACAACCCGCCGCCGCAGCCTTGGCCAGTACCTCCAGTTGGGCCTTCAGGGACCCCCGAAACCTCCCCCCGTTGGCGGCGCGGCGGCAGGTGGCAATGGCCACCACATGGGGGTGATAATCGGTGAACTTTCGGATCCGAGGCAACGCCAGGGCCGGGCGGGCGAGGTAGTCCAAGCGAAACTCCAGGAAGGTGTTATCGCGCACCAAGGCCTCGGCCTTGTCCACCATGTCGGCGGCATCGGCGCCGGTGACGGCCACACACACCCGCGGCAGCCGCAAGGGCAGCAGGCGGGAAGCGTAACTGTTCACCGCGCTGGGGATGGACATGAGCGAGTCGGCGCGATATTACAGGCGCGTAATTGCAGATGCAACAACGGATTATGATTTTCCAGGCGAGAAACTTTTTAACGTATCGCGCATGACACCTGCGTAACCTTGACCCACCCTTACCCTCTTGTTACTGTCCGGCTGAAAGCCTTTTATTTGCTGCACTTAGCGGGGAGTCGGCCGGGTTTCCGGCCCATCTCGGAGGTAACATGAAGAAAACAGGACTGTTTCTGCTGTTGTGGCTGACAGTCGCCGCGTATGCCCAGCAGACCGATCCCATGGCCACGGCCAACTCAGCAGACCAGGCCCAAACGCCCTCGGGCACGGCCTTCACCACCGTGAGCTTTCCCACCGAACGGGTCCAGACCCCAACCAACGCCGATATCTACTGCGCGGGTTTCATCAGCCAGCCGATGCCGAACGCCAATTATGTAGCTGGTGGGCTTGAGAGTCCCTATTCCACCAAGTTCGTCAATGGCGACATCGTGTATCTGGCCGGCAGCGGCTATCAGACTGGCCAACAGTACGCCATCATTCGCGAACTGCGCGATCCCAACCAATACGAGCTGTTTCCCGGCCAGAGAGCGCTTCTGCGGGCCAGTGGTCAGCCGTACGCCGAGTTGGCGCGGGTGCGCATTGTGGATACTCGCAGCAAGATGGCCATTGCCAATGTCGAATTCAGTTGTGATCCGGTGAATCCGGGCGACATCGCCATTCCTTATGCCGAGAAACCTC
>Ga0335070_10000485_pt1 | contig 44407 bp, 41 predicted proteins | sample Lox_Sample_13_FD_206722 | JGI IMG/M metagenome (GOLD analysis project Ga0335070, IMG submission 206722) | Soil microbial communities from Loxahatchee National Wildlife Refuge, Florida, United States - Lox_Sample_1.3 | ecosystem: Environmental > Terrestrial > Soil > Wetlands | place: USA... | reverse complement strand
CGATATTTGTTTTCCCCCTGCTGCTCTCCAGGAATGATCGGCTCACCGCAAAGCCGCACAAATCCCCGAGGAAGATTCTTATTCTCGGTTTCTCCGCGTCCTTTGCGTCGCTGCGACCAAATCCTATTTAGATGTTTTATACTCACCCGGGGAGAGATTTTTTTTGAATTTTCGTGAGGATCTTAATTCCGTCTTGGGCAACTTTGATCAACCCGTCCATCTCTTTTTTCGTAAACGCGTCTCCCTCTGCGGTCCCCTGAATTTCGACAAACCTTCCGCTCCCCGTCATCACCACATTCATGTCCACTTCGGCTTTGGAGTCCTCTTCATAATTCAAATCCAACAGGACTTCCCCTCCCACTTTCCCCACGCTGATAGCCGCAACCGAATCTTTGACAGGAATGCCTTTGATCATCCCACTTTGAACCATCTTTCGAAAAGCGTCCACCAAGGCGACATAAGCCCCCGTGATGGAAGCCGTGCGGGTTCCTCCGTCCGCTTGAATGACATCACAGTCGATCCAGATGGTTTTCTCCCCGAAGGCGTTGAGATCCGTCACGGCCCTCAGAGAGCGCCCGATCAGCCTTTGAATCTCGAAGGTGCGACCACTCCCTCCGCCCTTTTCCCTCGGTGTACGTGTATTTGTCGAACGGGGAAGCATGGAATATTCTGCCGTGACCCAACCCTTTCCGGTATTTCTCAAGAAAGGGGGGACTCTCTCTTCCATGCTCGCCGAACAGATGACTTTGGTATCGCCCAGCTCCATAAGAACCGATCCCTCCGCGTGCTTCAAATAGTTTCTCGTCATTCCTACATGTCTGAGAGCCTTCGGCCCTCTCCCGTCCAAACGTTTCACGCAAAAACCTCCCTTCCAAGATTATTTTTTCAAGAATTCTCCGAAAAGTCAACTCGGACTATGCTGCTCCGGATCGATCCGGTTTATTTTTCCTTTCCCAGGAGACGACGATTGCCGCAATGCCAGTGATGAGGACCAGCTTCCAAACGTTCTGAATGCTAACCAGGGAGGGGGCTGCCTTTGTCCCTGCCTCCGGGGAGACAGGCAGGCTAAAACGGATGACCATCCCCGCAAAAGCGACGCCGATCACCATCCCAAGATTTCTTGAAAGGGCCAAGAAACTCGAAGCAAGGCCCACTTTCTCGCGCGGCAAAGACCCGATGATGGCGCTGTTATTGGCCGGGTTGAATAAACCGATGCCCAGGCCGAGAACAATCTGTCTCCATAGAATGTCCAGGGCATTTGCCGTTGGCTTCAATAAAGTGAAGGAGAAGACGGTCAAAGCTGTCAGGGTCAAACCGATGGTCGCCGGAATTCTGACCCCAACGCGATCCGAAAACCGTCCCCCCAGGGGAGCCGCTGCCATCACTGTGAGACCCACCGGGAAGATGAATAGGCCTGCCTTGGCGGGCGAGAATTCCAATATGTCCTGGAGAAAAAAAGGCATGACGAAGGTATGCGCAGCGCCCATCCAGAAAGCGAGGAAACTGGCCCCGAGAGAAGAGACGAAGAGCCGTCTTCTGAAGAGTTTGAGATCGACCAAAGGGAAAGGGGATCGAAGTTCCACCAGGACAAAGAATCCGAGACAGAGCAGAAGGATCAAAAGCCATACCCAAAGGTAAGGACCAGGTTCCTCGGCCATCCGGTCAAGGAAAAGGAGAAGAGAAGCCAGAAAGAGAAAGATCAGAAGGCCCCCCAAAAAATCCAATCGTGCTTTGTCTGCCGACAGGTCGTTTTCGAGGACTTTCGAAGAGAGGTAGATGCCCATAGCCCCGATGGGGAGGTTGATAAAGAAGATCGATCTCCATCCGAGATGCTCAACTAAAAACCCACCGAGAATGGGGCCGATCAAAAAACCTGCGGAGATGACCGAGCCCAACATCCCCAGGGCCTTGCCCCTTTCCTCTTCCGGGTAGGCCGTTGTGAGGATTGCAGAGCCGTTGGCCATCAGAGCGGAAGCACCCAACCCCTGAAGCATCCTGGAACCGATGAGAAAATAGATCGTGGGTGAAAAACCGCAAAAGGCGGAGCCCAGGGTGAAGGTCAAAAACCCCAACAGGAAGATCCTTTTTTGTCCGAAAAGATCGGACAACCTCCCCGTCAGAAGCAGGCATCCCGTGATCACGATCAAATAAGCCATCACAACCCAGGCCACCGCCGTCAAGTCGGTGTTGAGAGATCGTACGATCGTGGGAAGAGAGATGTTGACAATGCTCCCGTCGAGCGTGGACATAAAAGCGCCGATCCAAATGTTGAGTGTGACCCACCTTCGCCGGTTCATCCTGGCCGATGCCTCAGTGCCTTGCCTTTCCTATTTGCTTTTGGCAATTTTCTCCATGCCAAATTTAATCAGATTTTTGATATTTATACAAGGAGGGCGTCGAGACACCGCCGGTCCATCTTCCCTGCAGGATACCGCTTCATCCATTCGTTCAGGCCGGGTCGAAGTTGAAACATCACCCGAAAATGGTTATGATGTTATGTTAAAATTCTCACAAGATAGATGAAGGAGTGGCATATGCACAAAGAGGGTCAAAAAAAGGAATTCGTAGGTGCTTCAAAATACGTCCTGGATGAGGAACTGGCCAGTATTGTTAACATTTCAATGGCGCTGGAAATGCCCCTTCTCCTCAAGGGAGAGCCCGGAACAGGAAAAACGATGCTGGCCCACGCCATTGCCGAAGCCTTTGGAATGAAACTCATCGTTCTCAACGTCAAATCGAGCATGAAGTTGATTGATGCCCTTTACCAGTACGATACGCTCACACGTTTGAACGATAGCCGGTTTGGTGATTCGAAAAGGGATGTCAGCAATATCGAAGAGTATATTCGCATGGGAAAGATCGGACAGTCCTTTGCATCCGACGAGAGGGTGGTCCTCCTGATTGACGAGATCGATAAGGCCGATACCGATTTTCAGGACGATATGCTGGATGTGCTGGACCAGATGGAATTCGACATTATTGAGATTGATAAAACGATCAAAGCAAAGCACCGGCCGGTGATCATCGTCACGTCGAATGCTAAAAAAGATCTCTCCGACCCATTCCTGGGCCGCTGCAATTTCCACCACATTGCCTTTCCCGAACCCGACATGATGCGAAAGATCGTTCATGTCCATTTTACGGAGATCGATAAGGAATTGCTCGACAGCGCGATCAAAACATTTTACCGCCTGAGGGAAATCCGAGGGATCGAAAAAAAGCCTGCCACTCGGGAGCTGATTAACTGGATCCGAGCCCTCAAGGCAGATCCCGACTTCCGCGTGAAGGATTTGATCAAAGGAGAAGTTCCTTACTTGGGCGTTCTATTCAAGAAAAGCCCGGACTATGTGGTCGCCCAGAATGCGGCGGCCAGGTTCAGGGTTTAAAAAAAGCATAGCGCAGAGCGCAGAGAGCATAGAGTTCTAATTAAACCCTTTGCCCTATGCCCCATGCTCTATGCCATTGGTTGACTTATGTTCGTCGATTTCTTTTATACGCTAAAAAAAGCAGGGATTCCGGTATCCCCCACTTCGTTCTTGAGGCTTCAGAAAGCCTTGAGCATGGGGATGATCAATTCCCTGGATGACTTTTACACCGGGGCCCGCACGATCCTCGTTAAAAGTGAGAAATATTTCGATCTCTACGACCAGGTGTTCGCCCATCAATTTAAGGGAGCCGAGCTGAAAGATCCGGAAGCCTTTGAACTGTCGGAGATCGCCCGGGCCTTGCTGGATGAGTGGTTGAAAGATCCCAAGGGGATAGCGGATGCGCTGGGCGTGGATGAAAAAGAACTGTCAAAATTGACCCCGGAGGAGTTGATTAAGTACTTTCTGGACCGACTCAAGGAACAGACCGAAGCCCACCACGGAGGGGCCAAATGGATCGGAACAGGAGGAACCTCTCCTGTGGGACATTCGGGACATCATCCGGGTGGAATGAGAGTGGGGGGTGTTTCCCGAAACAAGTCAGCCGTCAAGGTGGCCATGGATCGAAGGTATCGCGACTACTCCCAGGAGGGACCGATGACGGCCTCACAAATCGGGGAAGCCCTGAAACGGTTGAGGAACATGGTGCCTTTCGGGCCCAAGGACAGGGTGAATATCGACAAGACCATCTACGAGACCATGAGGAACGCGGGCGAGATTGAGATTATATTTGATCGGAGCCTGAAGGACCGGCTCAAGGTTATCCTTGCGATCGACAATGGCGGATGGTCCATGGATCCTTACATCGAGCTGGTGCAAACCCTCTTCAATTACGCCCGCGCCCAGTTCAAGGATCTCAGGACCTTTTTCTTTCATAATACCATTTACGATTATGTGTGGGAGGATCCTCCGAGACGCTCCAAGCCCCATTCGGTAGACGAGTTTGTCCGTTTTGATCCGGAAACCAGGTTCGTCATCGTAGGGGATGCGAGCATGGCCCCCTATGAACTCATGGCCACCGACGGTTCCATCCATATTGAAGAAAGATCCGGGAAACCGAGCTATCAGCGGCTGCAGTTTATCGCCAAAACTTTTCCCCATTCTGTCTGGATCAATCCCGTTCTCGCACAGGACTGGCCCTACACCCGAAGCATCAGCAACATCCGTGAGATCTTCCCCATGTTCGAGCTCACCCTTGATGGCCTGGAGAAGGCAGTGGGCCAGATGATGCGGAAGAACTAAAACCATAAGTCCGAATTCGCCCCCTTGCCCTTCCCTTTCCAGCCGGTAGAACCCCACCCCCACCCTCCCCTCCCCCTGAAGGGGAGGCAAATCGTTGTGTTTCGCCCTGCTTCAAGTGGAAGGAAATTTTTACGTTCTTCCCCCTTCAAGGGGGAAGTGGGAAAGGGGATGGGGATTTGTCGGAGCAGTATAATCATGTCTTCTCAAATATGGCCTCATTAGTAACGCCCGCCTATCAAGAAGCATTCTCATTGCTTCCCTACCACAATTTTGATATATTTCATCGCATCCGGATAAGTTTATAAACAATTGATAAAAAAAATGGGAACGAAAACCGACAAAAAAGCAATTCTTGTATTACGAATTTACTCCCTTCTCATACTCCTTTACGCGGTGTTTGACATAGTGACTGCCATCCTGCCTAAATTCCAAATAATCACAATAAAGTGGAATTTCGACCTCATCAATTATTTCTTTGCTTTTACTGGAATTTTCCTTTATACCACTCCGGTCAATATTATGGTCGGATACGGTTTATTGCGAAGAAGGTTCTGGGCCAGATATGGTGCAATGGCAGCGATGCTGACATTCCCCGTCCATCTTCTCACCCAGTTCCTGTGGTGGGGAGCTCAAAGTCTGAAGGATGTCGTCATCGTCCCTCAGTTCTTGTTTGTCGTTCTTACATTCCTCTTCTTCTCAAGAAGGCCCGTAAAGGCGGCCTTTGGTGAAACCCGTTCTTTTAGATTCATCAGCTGGCATGGACTTCTCGCCGTGCTGATCATCCTCATCTCCTTTTCCTGGATCCTATTTTCTTTATACTGCAAGGTGCATGTCGCATGGAAATTTGGATATCCCTTCTTTATCGACAAACCTCAAGTCGTCACATTAGAAAAACCCAAAGGTCCCGATGGTCCGGTTCAATATCAGAAGGTTGAATTACTCAACGCCTCTCTATTCATTCCAAAAGAATTTTCTGTAGGGAGGTTAGCTCGGATCGAAGGGAAAAAACGACAATGGGAGATCAGTTTACAGAATCAAGGAGCTCATACAAAGGGGTTCATTATCCTGAGAAACCATTTTCCTTTGGATGAATTGCTCGATGAAACATTCGGTAAAATGCTGGGCTCCCGTTCTAAATTCGATCTTGAGAAATATGTACGGACAAACAATTGGAATCCTAATCTCATCGTCATACGATCTCTGATAAGCCCGAAGGACCGATTAGAGACGAAGGAAATCCACCGGAATGACCTCGGGGGCTTTTTGAAGGAGTGGCAAACAGGAGACGCATTTTTTTGGGAGTTTTCTGTGTATCACAGGGAGGATCCTCGAGCCATCGGCGGGACGATCATGTCGGTTCGAGGATACCTGGAAGAGAACGATATCCTGACGATCCTATCCTCGATCGAATTGCTTAAACCTGAAGATTCGTCCCGGTCCGAGAATCACTATCAAAATGGCTTAAAGCTCTATAAACAGGCGGATGTTCTGCAAACTCAGGTCGAGTTCGCAAATGCCTATTTTCTGTCACCTGAAAATCCAGACTATCTTTTCATGTTCGCAAAATCATTACTTTTGAGAGACCCGAAGGACTATAACCACGTCAAAAACCTATTAACCAACGTCTTAAAATTAAAACCCGATCATAAGGATGCTCAAAAACTGTTGAAAGAAATAGAACCGAAGCTTCCCAAAGAGACAAGAAAATGATCGAATAGCCGGTCAGAGCGATGGAGGGTCCGACCGATGAGAATTAATATTTGGCAGGAGTGCAATGTTTCTAGTCGTAAGTTGCTTACACTCACACTGACACTTTTGTTTTCACTTTCGCGAGACACTAAACGATTTCGGTTTGGGGTAAGGTATCTGCGAGGTCGAGAATCTTTTTGATTGCAACATCTGCCGAGAGCTTGCACGTCTCAGAAATTCCGAATCCGAAGTCAAAATTCTCCCCCTTCACAGAGACAAGATAACTGACAGGTGTGACACCCTTCGCTTCCCGAACCATCCCTAAGACCATCCCCGGGCTCATATGGTGACTGACCGCGTGAAAACCGTGCTCCTCTTCGACCCGGACCACTCTTACCTTATCGGGAATGGTGCCGATATGAGCATCGACAAAAAAGACCAGGCGATAGTTGGCGACGACCGGGATGATCTCCGGAAGTAATTGGTGGAGCATGACGGAATCGAAACCGTGGCCCAATTCGTCTAACCCATCCTCGTCAGCCGGAAGCTCGCGCACTCCGCGAAGACGCCTCAATTGATTGATGACGTATAAGGCAACGCCGTCGTCGTGACAGTACGCATTCCCATATCCAATCACCAAAATTCCGTCTTTCATTGCAGTTCCTGTATTTCTTTGCCTGCCGCCTATCTCTCAAGACGTGCGGATTCGCATGAATGATGCCATTGGGCGAAGTGGTTTGGCAACGATTCGTGGGAGAGAAAGGCAAAGCTTGGTCCGAACCAGTGTTGTGTCTAAAAATGGGCCGAAAGAGAACCAGAGAAGGTCGGGTGGCGGTATCGAAATTGATTTACGGCGGCAACCTTTTATTACCGATAGATTACCTCCGACGATAGACATTTCGTCGTATGTTCCAACATCCTCGACATTGACCCTAAGCCTATGTCATGACCGCATTGTAAATCAATGTAGATACCCTTGCCCGACCTTGAACCAGTAACTTACGGACTCAGTCACGAGATGCTGCGCTAGGGATGAGATGAAAACGGTGACGCTGCTCCACCGCCTAAAAGGCAATGGAGCAGCATTTAGAAATTCTGCAGATTTATCCGCGGCAGATCCGGTCCACCACCGTCCCGTCGGGCTCCAACATTTCTACCACCATTGGCATGGCTCCGATGGCATGCGTCGAGCAGGAAAGACAGGGGTCATAGGCCCGGATGGCAGCTTCCACCCGGTTCAACATCCCTTCCGTCAGCTTCTTGCCGTCCACATAGGCCTTGGCAACCATTTCAACGGAGTTGCTCATCGCCCAATTATTATGTCCCGTTGCAACGATCAGGTTGACTTTAGTCAACATACCGTTTTGGTCCGTCTTGTAATGGTGAAAGAGCGTTCCCCGGGGCGCCTCGATGCATCCCACTCCCTCGCCCGTCAGGGCAGCATAGTCTGTGGCAAGGTCTGTGGAAAGGACATCGGGGTCCAGAAGGATTTCCTTGGCCCGCTCGATGGCGTAAAGGTCTTCGATCAGACGGGCGTAATGGTACCAAAGCGTTCCTTCGACAGGTTTGCCGCTGCCCAGGGCCTTAAAGTTCTTGAACTCTTCATTGGCCAACGGCGTATTGATCTTGTCAGCCACATTCAAGCGTCCAAGCGGTCCGACCCGATACGTCCCTTTCGGCCACCCCATCTTCAGATAGAATGGGAATTTCAGGTAAGACCAGTCTTCCACGTGCTCTCCGATATAGTCGAGGTAGTTCTCGGGATCAAATTCCTCCAGCTTCTTTCCACTGCTGTCCACCAGACGCAGCATGCCGTCATACAACTGGAGGCCGCCTTGCTGATCGACCAGACCCATATATCCGGAGGGGAAAACGGCGAAGTCATTGACCAGGTCCATGTTTTTTTCATACCATCCCTTGCCGATGGTAATGGCCGTCTTGACGACGTCGGTCATATCGTCCACTTGGCTCAGGATCTCGTCACGGTCCTTCAGAGTCAATGGCGCGTTGACACCGCCCGGGATGGAGTGATTCGGGTGGATACGCTTGCCTCCCAGCCTTCGAATGATATCCTGGCCGAAGCCCCGCAGGCGAACCGCTTTTACAGCGACTTCGGGATTCGCTTGAATGACCCCCACCACGTTCCGAATCGCCGGGTCCGCGTCAAAACCTAGGAGAAGGTCGGGTCCTGCCAATTCGAAAAAGTGCATGGAGTGGGACTGGATGAACTGGGCCATATGCATCAATTCCCGAAGGAGTTGCGCCGGCCGGGGAGGAGTCACGCCCACCACGCGGTCGCAGGCTTTAGCCGAGCTGAGGTGATGACTGACCGGACAGATGCCGCAGATCCTTGGAGTGATCTGAGGCATTTCGAAGAATGGACGGCCTTCGGTGAATTTTTCAAAGCCCCGCCATTCGTTCACATGCATGAAGGCTTTTTCTACCTTCCCTTTGCCGTTCAGATGAATGGTCACTTTGGCGTGACCTTCGATTCGAGTTACGGGTTCAATGGTAATCTTTTGCATTTTCTTTGCCTCCGCTGATGGTCGCTGTGATTGTGCTCGCCGTTTCATCGATCAATCATATTTCAGGTTTTCACCCGACAAGACAGGGATGCGCCCTTCGAGTAACTCCGAGAGAACGTAGTAGATCGCGTCGGCCGAAGGAGGACACCCGGGAAGATGAATATCAACTTTGACTACTTGATTGACAGGAACCGCCTTGATGGGCCTGGACAGTTCCTCAGAACTGGGGACAATTCCATCCACCGTGCTCTCGGTCTCGACATAAGCCCTCTTCAGCGCTTCGTTCGTGTCGAAGAAATTGCGCATGGTCATGATGCCTCCGAAGACAGCGCAGTCTCCCATGGCAATCAGGACCTTGCACCGCTCCCTCATTTCCTTCGCAACCTCCAGGTTGGTCGTGTTGTTCACCGTCCCGGAGAGAATCCCGACGGTCACCCCCTCTTTTGGAGGATGCTTCAAGTCGGTGATGGGAGTCGAGGTGAGTTCTATTTTTTCCAACAGCTGGACGAGCCTTTCGTCCGTGTCCAGGACGGACATCTCGCAGCCAGCGCATGCGGCCAGCCAATCCATCGCAACCTTAACTTTCGTCATGGGATTTCCTCCTAACCGTGACAGGTTTTTAAATGACACATCCTCTACAAACGAGCTGCCAGGAGCGTCAACACTTCATTCTCAGGGATCAACCCTTCGGGTAAAGGCACTGCCTTTCTGACAGCCGCTTTCTTTCCCTCGAGGTTGTAAATCGAGCCTTCCTGCTCGGACCACAGTAAGGAGGGCAGGACGACATCCGCCGTCTCAGTGATCGGACCGTGGTAGCTCGTATGGACCACCAGGAACTTTTCTTTTTTGGCCCACTGCAGAACTTCCTCACCGGGAGAGATATCCTCCAAAAGGAGATAAGCGATCTCCAGAGGGGTCGAGTTCAGGCCGGATTGAAGACCCAGGACCTTGGCGTGGTAGCCATTCGTCGCCGGGAAGACGGGGATGAAGTGAGCCTTCCTCTTCAGGATTCCGAGTTGCTCCGCTGCTTTCTGGCCGGTCCCCGCACCGTAGACGACCGAAGGGGATGCGGCTCCCTGAATCATACGGATCGCTCTTGGCAATTCCTCATACGTGAAATGACGGTCCGCAAAGCGACTCATGGCGTTGCCGTTATTAGGGTGTTCGGACACCAAGAAGACGCTGGCGCCTTTAGCCCGAGCGCGTTTAATGTGATATCCGAGCACGCGATGATCGGAGAGCGGATCGGCGCCGATGACCAGGATGCTGTCCGAAGAGACCAGGTCGGTCAGGGAGCCGCCCACGGGCAGCTCCATTTCTGCCAGGGTCGGTTCGAGGACACCCACGTTGGCACCCAGCTTCCCCCGGAAGACGGCGACGAATTCGCTCATCGTCAGATTCAGGGTTTTGCAGGTTGTCCAAGCGCCCACCTTGTTCCCTTTGGTCGTCTTGAGCCTGCTCGCGATGGTGTCCAGGGCTTCGTCCCACGTCGTGGAAACTAATTCGCCGTTCTTCTTCACCAAGGGGGCCTTGATCCTCGCCCGGTTGTCGTACACCGGTTCAAATCGCCCGGCGACGCAGAGGACGCCCTTGTTGTGTTCTTCCCATTCTCCTTCGACACGAAGAACCCTGCCAGAACGGGTGATGATCTCCGTCCCGCAGCCCACACTGCAGAATACGCAGACGCTCTTCGTTCTTTCCACCTGGGCTTCGCGACCTGCATAGGCACTCTTCCGATCGATCAGAGCCCCTGTGGGACAGACCTGAAGGCAGGTGCCACAGGCAACGCAGGTGGATTCCCCGAAGGGAGAGTCCATGTCCGCGGAAATCATCGTTTTGGCTCCACGGAATTTCACCCCAAGCGTATTGTTCGCCGCCAGCTCTCCACATGCCCGGATGCAGCGCCGGCATAGAATACAGCGGTTGTGGTCCATGATGAAATATTTTCTTGTCCCGTCGACGGGAATCTTGGGGTAAGGATTCTGATAGGTCCAACGGTCCATCCCGTAGCGATAGGCAAGGGCCTGCAACTCGCAGTCGCCGCTCATCTCGCAGAACATGCAGTAGTGGTTCCGCTCCGAAAAGAGCATCTGAAGGACGAATTTTCGCTCTTCGACGACCTTGGGCGATTCCGTTTCTACCCTCATCCCTTCCGTCACCGGAAAGGTGCAGGCGGGCTGGAGCGTGCGCTGCCGCTCAATCTCGACCAGACAGATACGACAGGCCCCGTGGGGTGCGATCGCCGGATGATGACATAGACTCGGAATGTCAATTCCTGCTGTTTTGGCCGCTTCCAAAACGGTCTGCCCGGAACGTGCCCGAATCTGACGTCCGTTGATCTTCAAATTTATCATTTTATCCATCGGGCTACTAACCTCCTTGTCTCTTGATGGTGAAGCTTCTCTCCAGTTAATGAAGAGAAGAGTTACGCTACTTTCTTGACCTTATCCTGGAGTCCCATCGATTCCAGCCATTCGAGGTCACACCGCAGGCACCGCTTGCACTCTTCACGGGCCTTCTGCTCGTCAAAACCCGCCTCCACCTCTTCAAAGTTGCGGATACGCTCCTCCACAGGCAATTCTCGCATCACGGGCCGTTTGGCCTGAGCATAGTCCTCAACATTGTAGAGTTGGGGGATCTCTCTGAATTCCGTCATGAACTTCGGTCGTTCGGCTGGCCGTCCCTTGAGATAGGCATCGACGGACACAGCGACTTTATTCCCCTGAGCCACGGCTTCAATGACGGTGGCAGGACCCAAGGCCAGGTCGCCTGCGGCAAAGACTCCTTCCAGGCTCGTCGCCAGGTTGGGTCCCACGGTGATGGTGCCATCTTTGCGGATATCCGCCGGCTTGCTTCCATGGGCGAGGGATTCGGCGTCTGGCTGCTGGCCGATCGCGGGAATGAACACGTCGGCGTCGAGGACAAACTCCGCTCCTTCAAACTCTGTTTCTTCGATGGGAACGGGGCGACGCCGGCCGCTGGCATCGAAGTCTCCCAGCTTCTGAAGATGACATTCCACTCCCGTCACCTGCTCCGGACCGAGAACCCCCACCGGGTCGGTGAGAAAATGGAACTGAATTCCTTCCTGAAAAGCCGCGTGGACCTCGCCTTTCCATGCAGGCATCTCTTCCCGGGTACGACGATAGATGACATGAACCTTCTTTGCTTTAAGACGTAAGGCCGTTCGCGCGGCATCGATGGCCACTGCGCCGCCGCCGACCACGGCCACGCGCTTCCCCTTCATATCGGGCACCTTCCCCATAGCAACGTCTTTCAGGAATTGAGTGCCGTGATAAACTCCGGGCAGATCTTCGCCCGGAATTCCCAGACGGCGGCTCTTGTGGGCGCCAATGGCCAGGACCACGGCGCTGAAGCCGTTTTGGCCGACCAGCCCGTCTAACGTGAAATCTTTGCCCAGCTCTTGATTGAATTTAATTTCCACCCCTGCTCGCTTGATGTTTTCAATCTCCTTGTTAAGGATATTTCGGGGAAGACGATATTCCGGAATTCCAACGACCATCATCCCGCCGGCGATTGGAAGTTTTTCAAAGACGGTCACCGGATAGCCCCGTTGGGCCAATCGCAGCGCGGCGGTTAGTCCGGCGGGACCGGCGCCAATGACGGCCACTTTCTTGTCCTTGGCCGCTTCTAACTTCTTCGGGGTCCAAGGTCGTTCCAGCTCGTGATCGGCCATGAACCGTTTTGCCACGCGGATGGCGACCGGCTCATCGATGTCGCCCCTCCGGCATTTATCTTCACAGAAGGCAGGGCAAACCCGGCCGCAGGTAAGGGCAAACGGATTCTTCTCGCGATGAATTTCCAATGCCTCGGCATATTTCCCCTGGGCGATCAGGGAGATATAAGAAGGGATATCGATCTCTGCCGGGCAGGCATTGATGCAGCGGGCACGGACCAATTCTTTGCAGGTTCCGGCAGGGCACTCCTTGTCCAGAATATGGGCTCTGAATTCCGGCTCGAAGTATTGCAGGGCAGCCATGACCGGGCCAGGGGTCAACTGTCCTAAGGCACAGAGAGACCCCGTCTGCATTCCTTTGGCGATTTCACGGATGGTCCCCAGGTCCTCCATCTGTCCTTTTCCCTCGGTGATCCGGGTGAGAATCTCCAACATCCGTCTCCCCCCTACGCGGCAGGGGACGCATTTCCCGCACGATTCTGCCTGGGCAAAGTTGAGGAAGAATTTCGAGAACTCGACCATGCACGTGTCTTCGTCCACTACGATCATGCCACCCGAGCCCATCACCGCTCCCACTTCCTGGAGAGAGTCGAAATCGACCTGAACGTTGAGATGCTGCGGCGGGATACAGCCGCCCAAAGGACCTCCCGTCTGGACAGCCTTGAATTTCTTTCCCTTGGGGATGCCGCCGCCGATGTCGAAGATAATCTCGCCAAGGGTGATTCCCATGGGAACTTCCACAAGGCCGGTGTTATTCACTTTCCCCGTCAAGGCGAAAATGGCCGTGCCAGGACTCCGCTTCGTCCCGATGTTGCTAAACCATTTCGCTCCTTTCACGATGATCCGTGGGACGTTGGCATAACTCTTTACATTGTTCAGGTTCGTCGGTTTCCCCCAGAGACCTGAGACGGCAGGAAACGGAGGACGGGGCCGAGGCTCACCGCGACGACCTTCGATGGACGCCAGAAGGGCGGTTTCCTCACCACAGACAAAGGCGCCCGCCCCTTCTTTGATATGGAGATGGAAGCTAAAGTTGGTATCCAGAATATTATCCCCCAGCAACCCATACTCCTCTGCCTGGGCAATCGCGTTTCTCAGCCTTTTAATGGCCAGGGGGTATTCCGCACGACAATAGACGTAGCCCTCCCGGGCTCCTACGGCATAACCGCAGATCGTCATCCCTTCGATGACGGCATGGGGGTCTCCCTCCAGGATCGAGCGATCCATAAAAGCTCCCGGGTCCCCTTCGTCGGCGTTGCAGACCGCATATTTGACGTCACCCGGAGCCTTGGCAGTGAATTCCCATTTGGTTCCCGTAGAGAATCCCGCTCCCCCACGGCCTCGCAAGCCGGAACGCTTCACCTCTTCGATCACTTCTTCGCGAGTCATATCGAATAAAGCATGGGAAAGTCCCTCATATCCGCCCCGGGCGATGTACTCATCGATCTTTTCCGGATCGATGATTCCGCAATTCCGGAGCGTGATGCGTACCTGCTTGCTGTAAAAAGGGATTTCCTGGTAACGCGGCAGCTCTTTGTGAGAGTCCGGCATCTTGTACGTGAGCCGTCCGATCACCCGTCCCTTGACGAGCGTTTCTTCAACGATCGTTTGGACGTCCCTGGGTTGAACCTGGCAATAGAAAATCCCCTCGGGATAGAGGATCATGACCGGTCCCATGGCGCAAAAGCCGCGACACCCCGTCTGTACGATACGGACCTCTTTTTCCAATCCTCTTCGGGAAACCTCCTTGGTCATTGCCTGAATGACGTCCAAGGATTCTGATGACGTGCAACCCGTCCCGCCACACACGAGAACATTGGCCCTGTAAGCTTCAGCCATATCTGCCTCCTTCTTATTCGTTATCCCTTGTCAACCCTCACCAAGCTGTTGAAAAACGCCCATCTGCGGCGTCCGCCTCGACAGTGGATGGAGCGTTAAACCCGCCCGGGGCAAGTGCCCCGTCAAGAGCTTACTGGATCTTTCTGGCATCCAGCCGGCCAATCGCCCATTCCTGAATGACATTTCCTTTGACCAGGTGTTCTTCAATCAGCCGGGGAACGTTCTCCGGGGAAATGTTGGCGTATCGAATCCTCGATTTCCCTACCTGATCGATGTCGACCAGAGGTTCTTTGGCGCACATGCCGACACATCCCACGGTTTCCACATGGGCTTCAATCTTTCGGGCTTCCAACTCCCTCACGATCGCATTCATGACCTCCCTGGCCCCTGCAGCGATACCACAGGTGCCCATCCCGACGATGATCCGGGTGCCGGTCTGGGTTCGCACCATAATGTCTTTTAACGCCTCCGCACGAAGCTTGTTAAGTTCTTCCACGTTTTTCAATCGTGCCATGCTGTCACCTCCTTATGGCCTTGCTGTCCCGCTTTCCTGCTTCTCTTCAAAAAGGCTTGCCTCGCCCTCTCGCAAAGATTGAAAGATCCAATTCCGGACTTTCGGATGGTTCAAAGGAACCTCTTGGAGCTCCTCTCGTATCTCCGAAGAGTCAAATCGAAATTCCCGACGGCCCACTCGATGGCAGTAGTCGAGGTCGACGGGACGCGACGAAAGAAGGATGGCCAAGAGGGCGGCGGGCATGTCGCCTAACGGGGCCCGGTCGATGTGGCTGTGGCGAAACGTCGCTTCGACCCTGGTCCCCTCTCCGGGCGTTGATTGGATCACAAGATCCCCGCCGCAACGACGGGCGGCGTCCAAAAAAAGCGGAAGCCCCAATCCCACATGTCTTGTCTTGCGAGTGGTGTAGAACGGGTTCAGGACCTGCTCCATCAATTCCTTCTTCATTCCGCATCCGTTGTCGACGATCTCGATCATCATCCGGTCCTCTTCCAAATCCTCCCGGATCGACAGGCGGATTCTCGAGGCCCCTGCTTCGACCGAATTTTCGAGAAGGTCGAGAATGTGTAAAGACAACTCTCGCACACCTACTTCGTCTCCTTCAGGATTTGTGTCATTTTTTCCGGCACCAGTCTGCCGACGACCTTGTCGTTAATCGTCGCGACCGGAGACAGCCCACAAGAGCCCAGACAATAGACCACCTCAAACGTGAACTTGTAGTCCGGCGTCGTTTCACCCGCTTTAATCCCCAGCTCTTTTTCGATCGCGTCCACGATCTTCCCGGCTCCGCGGACATGACAGGCCGTCCCGTCACACTGTTTGACGATACATTTTCCTCGACGGGTCAGGTAGAATTGGGCATAGAAGGTGACGACGCCATAGATCTGGCTGAGAGGAATCCCTGTCTTCTCGGAGACTCGTTTCAGCACGTCGGGCGGAAGGTAGCCGTAAATCTCCTGGGCCCGCTGCAAGATCGGGATGAGCGTTCCTGCCTTTCCTCCGAATTCGTCGATCATCCTGTCGAGAGGTGCCAAATCAAAGGTCTCTTGTCCGTTCATACCATGTTCCTCCTGGCGAAAATTTAGTGCATTCCGGGCCATTCCACCATGACCCGCCGGCCTTGCTCTCCTTGGAGGGCCAGATGAATCTCCTGAACCACGGGCGCATCTATTTTAAACAAGGTTCGATTCTGCATCTCTTGAAGCCGATGGGCGTCTCCGTCGATGATCAAACACCACGCCTTCAACTGGGGCCATTTTTCAAATCCGATTTCCGGAACGAATTGAGGCGTCACCTCCAACGCTTCAACCTGCAGAGATTCGGGAACCCACCCGAGATTGGAGAGCAGGCTGAACGAGGGGCGATCCACGTGGGCGGGAATCACCATCCCTCCCATCGCATGAACCCTTGCCACAGCTTCCTCCAGTCCCATATCCGCGGCCCCGGCCAGAAACCGCTCCTCCGTCCGCATCCATTCTCCTGCCGCGTTAACGACGAACTGGGCTCCGAATATCTCTTCCTTATTGCTACGGACAGGAAGTTTCTGAAAGACTTCCTCCTGCCATTCCCGACACTGACGGACCGTATCGAACAAGCACAGAAGATGGACCTCTTCCCTGGACTGCAATTCCATGCCCGGCAATACGTGAACGCCCGTTCCCGCGGAAGCCTCCATTACCGCTTCTGCATTGTGACATGAATTGTGATCGGTAATGGCGATCAAACTCAGTCCCAATCGCTTCGCCTGTTGCAGGATCAGGGGAGGAATCATTTCCACCTCTGCGCATCCCGAAAGCACCGTATGAACGTGCAAATCGGCCAGGAAAGGCTTGAGCATGTTGTGTCAACCTCGAATCGAAGATTCCCCTTTCACGCCGAGTAGCGTCAGTTCCCCGACCACCGTAAACGTCGTCTTCAGGGTGATGATCAGAGGGACTTTTTCTTCCTCCGCTCGCGCGATGGTCTCCGGATCGGGTCGGTTTCCTTCGGTGATGATCACCCCCGCCAGGTTGAGCAGACTTGCCACAGCCACCACATTGAGGTGGGACTGAAGCGTCACCCAGAGATAGTCTTTCTGGGCACCTTTCATCGCGCAACTCAAAAGATCTGCGGCATACCCTCCCGCGACCGGTCGATTCGTCAAACGGACCGAAGACACCGTTTCAAGACCCAATTTCTCGACGATCTCTTTCAGCGACGTCACGATGACCCTTGCTCCGTGGACTCCTGGCGGAGATAGACAACGATCTCCAGCCGTGTTCCCTTGCCTAAGGTCGATTCCAGTCTCATGGAATCCGCGCACCTCTTGATATTCATCAGACCCATCCCCGCACCAAATCCCAGTTCTCGAATCCAGTTGGGCGCCGTCGAGAATCCCGGGCTCATCGCCTGGTCCACATTCGGGATGCCGGGTCCGTGATCGATCGCCGTCACCCGAATCACCTCGGGCTGAAGCTCCGCCGTCAACTCTCCGCCCTCGTCGGCGTGGATGATCAGATTCATCTCTGCTTCATAGACCGAAATGGCCACTCGCCGGATCACCTCAGGAAGGGCTCCTAATCGATCCAAAGCGCGTTTCAATTTGCTGGAGGCACTTCCGGCCTTCTTGAAGTCTTTCGCCTTGACCTTATACCGCAGGATCAAGCTCGTTTGATCCGAGATAATGTCTTCAAAGATGTGCTTGGCCCGGTATCGGCTGATCTCCTCTGCGTGGTAGTCAAGGCTAATGGTCTCTAACAATCCCCGGGTAATATCCCCTCCGGTCAGAATCCCCCGCAACTGCCCCTGTTCATTCACCACCAGCAGTCGCCCGACTTTGTACTGGGCGAATTTCTTAACAGCCTCTACCACGGATTCGCTTTCCAGGACGGTGATCAGTTGCGTGGTCATCCTCTTCTTGACCGGAGCCTGAACATCCCCTTGCACCAAGGCCTTGATTAAATCCTCAATCGAAATGACCCCGGCCAGTCGTTCCCCGTCGAGCACCGGCACGCCGGAGATCCTGTTAAGCCGAAGGATTTCTTTCAATTCCGTCATCGAAGTGTCAGGAGTCACTTTAATGACATCTTTCTTCATCACTCGCTCAATCGCCAATTCATAGATCAATTCCTGGACTTTTGTGAACTTTAGAACTTGTGTCAACCGTCATCTCCCGTAGTTAGACCCGGCATCCACGCCTATTTCATTGCCGGGGCCAACCCTGCCTTGTACAAGCGACCACAAATTTCATACATGCCATAAGGGGATGCAATCAGAGGGATACTCAGCTCATCCGCAAGGCTAATGACTTCAGGAGCTGGGATTTTACCGCGCACAAAAACAATTGCAGCAAGTTCAGCCATCTCGGCAGTACGGACAGATTGGGAATGGACAAGACCGGTGAGAAGAAGAGAACCCGGCTTCATAAACGATAGAGCGTCACTCATCAGATCGGTGGCTCCGCAGGACGGAATCTCCATCTCCGGTGTGGGTTGCTTGGTTAGGATTCTTCCTCCGATAACCTTGACAATCTCTTTCAGATTCACGATTTTCATCTCCGCTTTTAGAAAAGTACCTGCTGAACTCCAGTCAACTCGACTGATGGCAACAGGTTTGTGAAGTATTGAACTTGCAATAACTGTTCCACGAACCCAATAGAAAAAACCGTCCTCCTGGTGATTGGAACGATCACAGGAAATCTGTTTTCGAATCCCGTATGGCGACTTTGAAAAAGAGCCTGATGTTTGGAATCATAAAGGTTTTCAAGAAGATCGCTAAGTCTTATGATTCTCAGGCAGACACGAAGGAAGTACGAGAAATTTGTTCTCATTTGTTCTTGTCTTCACCTCCCCGGTATTCCCTGGCGGAAATTGTCCAGTGGACAGGGACAATTTCGGCGATGATAGAATCTAAACAGTCTTTCAAGGTGGGGGGCTTCCCTTTGGCAACAGAACTTGAGAGGTTGGTGGTTCTTGAGGTTCGAAATAAGGTCACGTCGAGAGTCATATGTTGTTTCATAAAGCATTGTTGACAAGAGTAATGAAGCCCCGATCTTTAACGTCAAAATCGTGCAACATTATTCTGAGAAATATTTCACATTAAACTGCCTGCGCCGACTTTCAAATATTGCGTTAACGTGAACACGACATGTCTAACATTTATTGATAAGCATGTCAATAAAAAAAACATGCATATGAATAATCTGTTGTAATTATTAAGCTTATTTTGTGTTATTTTTCAAGAATTTTGATATGTTTATTTGATATGGGAGTATTATTTCTGACGGTGAATTATTCAATGAGAAAGAAAGCACAATCTTAATAAACTAGATCTGGAGTGAACGTTTTTCCTCTCGCAGAAACTCTGCTCTGCGAAGACTCCTCTGGAGAAGCCGGGAAAAGGATGGTGAAGGTTGTTCCAGTTCCCTCTTTACTTTCTATGTTGATCTGTCCTCCATGTTGGCTCACAATCTCTTTGACAATCGCCAATCCAAGTCCCGTGCCGATGACGTTCTTTACGTTCGAGGCCCGAAAAAACTCTGCAAAGAGATGGGAGATTTCATCTTTTGGAATTCCAATCCCGGTATCGCTGACGGTGATCCGGATCGTGTCATTTTCTCCAGGGTCGATCGTCAATCCCACTCGGCCGCCTTCGGGGGTATACTTGACGGCGTTCGAAACGAGGTTTTCCAACATCTGCTCCATCAACTCCGAGTCGGCCTTTGCCTGAGGAAAATTCTCAGAAACGTTTACCTCAAAGGTAAGCTTTTTCTCGGATACTTTTTCCAGGAAGGTCTGCCTGACCCTGTTCGCAAGAATTTTCAGGTCCACGGGTGCAAATTCGGCCCGCCGCTGTTTGCTCTGACTCTTGGCCAACGTCATCAGTTCATCGATCATCAAAAGCATGCTGCGGACCCGCTGGTCAAGACGCCCCAGGTACGGATGCAATTCTTCCCCTACCTTTCCCAGATAGCCGTTTCGGATCACCTCAAGCATGCTTGCCATGGCAGTCAGCGGCGCCTTAAGGTTGTGGGCAACTCGATTCATAAACCGTGATCGTTCCTGAATCAGCGTCCCGACGGCTTCATAGGCTCGGGCATTTTCGATGGCGATGGCCACCAGTCCCGCTGCCTGCCGGAAAAAATTCAGATCCTCTGGGCCGAACTGCTCCGGCAGTGCGGAATAAGCTCCCAGGATCCCGATGACTCGTTTTTCTACGATCAAAGGCACAAACTGGACCGAGCTCAATCTGGCTGCTTCCAGGTCTTCACCGAATTGGAAGCTCTCTCCCTGGGTGACATGGCCGGTCACAAAAGGCTCGCCTTCAATCACCCTCCGGTTGAGAGGGCTTCTCGCCACCTCGACCACCTTGTGTTTAAGAATATCCTCCGGCAATCCATAAGCTGAGGCGAACTGAAGGAAATTTCCGTCCTCACTCAGGAGCTTGACGGAGATCGCTTGAACATCCATTGCGCGGGCGAGTTCCGAGCATGCAATGCTAAAGACCTCTTCCAGGCGCTGTTTGGATCCGACGGCTTGGGTCATTGTATAAAGCGTATTCAGTTTGTTGTTCAGTGCCGTCACGGCTTCGGTCAGCTCCGCAAGGTCGAGGATTCGTCTCTCGAGCATTTCCATGACGGCCGTGATCGTGATGGCGGTAATAAAGACAAACCCGGAGAAAAAGCCCAGAATCACGACGCGGTGGAAAGGCTGCTGTCCCAGCTCCATCGCTTTCCCATGGAAGAGCAAGTCGTGATGGGGAATCCACCCCAGAGACTCCGCTACTGCGATCAGGCCCATGCCTGCGGCGGCGACGAGAGCAAAGCTGTAAGTCCAACGGCGGGGCAGAAAAATGGCGGAAAAAGTGATATGGAAGATGAAGAAGAAGATGAAGGGGCTTGCAATTCCGCCCGTGAAATGGATGAGAAGAAACATGGTCCCGTAGTCAAAGCCCACCTGCCAGTGGGTAAAGCGCTCAATATCCTCCTTCTGGCAGGCTTCCGTTTTGACTTTTCGGCTCAACCGATAAAAAACAAAATTGTAAACCAGAATGAAACCGGCCAGCCATAAAAGGGCGCTCCATTGAAACTCAACCCCAACCCAGCGGGCGAGAGCAGTGCCAAGGGCAATGCTCGGAGGGACCCACCACCGCAATTTGATGAACCAAAGCGTTCGCTCCCTCAGTTCGCCAAGAATAATTCGCTTCCGCTTGCGAAGTTCCTCCGGCACGTTCAGGGGACCCGTTTCCTTGGCGGGTGGACCCATACCTTATCCTCCAATTCAGGGGTTGTGTCGCAATGCGAAAAGTGCAGGTTCTTGGAGGTTTCCCCTTTACCTAAAAGACCCGCGCTCTAAATCTTTGCCCGCCTGCCCCGCCCTCGGTCTCTTAATAGTCCGGGACCGGGGCCGGTAGGCAGGGAATCCTGCGGCCTCTCCTCCAGACGTTTGATTCCAACACAGTCTCTCATGGGACAGAATCACCCTTCTTTCAAAATGCCTTCGATTTTGGCGATGAGCTTCTTCGTGTCGACCGGTTTTTCGAACATCCATTTTGCCGGCCATTCCGCTCCCATCATATGCTGAAACCTTTCGGGCCCCTCCTCTCGGACTTTCTCAAGGAAACTGGTCAAGAGGATGATCGGAAGTCCTCCCGCTCCGTGCTTTTTCCTGATCTCCAAAGCCAGATCAAATCCCTCGGTGTCCGTCGTCATCATCACATCGAGGAGGATGAGGTCAGGCTTCTTAGATTCGAGCGCTTCAAGGGCTTCGTGACGATTCCCTGCCGTTCGAACTTCAAAGCCATGGTTCGTTAAGATGATTTGAAGAGCGTCGCGGAAATCCTGATCGTCGTCTACGAGGAGAATCTCGGCTTTGGCAGCCATAGGGCCTCCTTTTGGTGTTGGTTTGACCGAATCGAACAGACAGGGCGTTGGATGTCATGGGTGTCAACCGATCTGTGGCGGGCACCGTCCGGCGGACTGCGATGGATCGTCTTACAGAGCTGCCCCATCGCCGGGTTCTTGTAGCATGGCCTCAGCCCGCGACGATCCTTATCGTCGGGGCGTGAGGAACATGTCCGTGCAAGTTTCCGGACAGCCGCTCCCAAGACGCAGATACTTTGCGCTTTCTGAGTCATTCGTCATCCTGAGGCCTCACATCGCAGCGTAGGCAGCGACAGGCCTCGGCCAGGGCCATTTCGGGGGGATAGCCCAGTTCCACCTCCCGGAAATCGCTTCGCCGAATTTTGGGAGGAGCCTTCGGCATCGGGCGCCGCGGCTCCCCCTCCCGTTCTTCATCCCCCTTCCGCGGGACCTCCGGCATTTCTTCAGCAGGAGCCGTCCACGGCTCTTGCCCATGGGTGGCACGGACTGCGGCATCGATGGCCCGGGCTGCCGTCTGGCCCGCATGGATGGCATCGATGACCGTGGCCGGACCTGTCACCATCTCTCCGCCAGCCCATACCTTGGCATTGGTTGTACGAAGATTTTTGTCCACTCGGACGGTCCCTTCTTTTATTTCGATCCCGCTTCCCTCGGGTAAGAATCCAAGATCGACATTCTGGCCAACGGCGGAAAGGACCGTTTCTGCCTTTTCAATGAATTCAGATCCCAAAATGGGCTTTGGATGCCTGCGGCCAATGGAGTCAAATTTGTCCAGTCGCATATGGGTCAATTCAAGCCCTCTGACCTTTCCGTATTGCGTGATGACCCTGACCGGAGCAACCAGATACTGCATCTGCACGCCTTCTTCTGACGCCGCTTCCAATTCCCATTCCTGTGCCGGTATGTCATTGCGGTCGTGACGAAAGTAAAGAGTCACTTTTTTCGCGCCCAAACGTATCGCCGTCCTGGCAGCGTCCACGGATAGGATTCCACGGCCGATGACCGCGACGTGTTTGCCTATTTCTATCTCCTTCCCCAGATGGTAAGCCCTGAGGAAATCAACGGAGTCGAACACGCCCTCGGCCTCCCCCCCGGGAATGTTCAGCGGGGGTCTCTTTTGAGCGCCGACGGATAGATAAATGATGTCAAAGGTTCTGTCCAGTTCTTCAAAAGTAATGTCCCGACCCACGCGAGTGTTGACCCGGAGTTCCACGCCGGTTCGGAGGATTTCGTCGATGTCATGCCGAAGTTGTTCCCGCGGAAGCCTGTAGGCGGGGATGCACCAACGAAGCATTCCGCCGGCTTCAGGGAGCTCTTCAAAAACCGTGACCCCATACCCTCGTCTCCTGAGCTCCAGAGCCGCGCTTAACCCGGAGGGTCCAGCACCGATGATAGCCGCTTTCTCCGCCTGGATGATCTTCAAGGGGCGCGCCTCGGGCCTTTTCGCACGATCGGCGATGAACCGCTTGAGATGCATGATCGCCACCGGCTCGTCGAGTTGCCCTCGCCGGCATCTCAACTCGCAGGGATGGCTGCAGACTCGGCCGCATACGGTCGGAAAAGGGTTTGTCTGCCTGAGTATCTTGTAAGCGTCATCGATGCGCCCGGCCCGAATCAGGGCGATGTAGGCCGGAACATCCATGCCCACAGGACAGGCATGCTGACAAGGGCTTTTGAAGAGCGCTGAGCAGACTGCCGCCGGGCACCTCTTGTCGCGGATATGGGCTTCATATTCCTGCCGAAAGTAACGGAGGGTGCTCAGGACCGGATCGGGTGCCGCTTGGCCGAGGGCACAGAGGGCCGTCTCCTTCATTTCCTGTCCAAGGCCTTCAAGGAGCTCAATGTCCCCATCGCGGCCTTGGCCCCGGCAGATGCTCTGGAGAATCTCCTGCATCCGTTCAGGCTGGACTCGGCAATTGGCGCATTTCCCACAAACCTGGCCCAGACAAAAATCGATGTAATAGCAGGCCATCTCCACCATGCAGGTCTCATCGTCCGTCACGATCATGCTGCCCGAGCCCATGCTTGCACCGAGCTTCGAAAGCGCGTCATAATCGATCGGAGTGTTGAGATGCTGCGGGGGAATGAATCCGCCGGACAGCCCCCCTAACTGAACAGCCTTGAACTTCTTCCCCCCGGGAATCCCTTCGCCAATATCGAAGATGATTTCACCCACGGTGGTCCCCATCGGCACTTCAATCAACCCCGTGTTGTTGACTTTCCCGGCCAGGTAAAAAAGTTTCGTGCCTTTGGAGGATTCTGTTCCCACATCCCCATACCCCTCGCCACCCATCAGCATGATCCGAGGGATATTGATGTAGGTCTCGACATTGTTCAGGAGCGTTGGCTTCTCCCGTAATCCTGAAACGGCGGGCAATGTGGGATGGGGCCGGGGGATGCCTCGTCGCTCTTCGATCGCTTCGAACAATGCCGTCACTTCGCTGCATACGAAGGCAGCGGAACCCACGACAACCTCGACGTCGAAATCAAACCCAGAACCCAGGATGTCCTTGCCGAGCAGCCCATAGACCCTGGCTTGTTCGACCGCCTGGTTGAGCCTTTTCACCGCTAAGGAAAACTCCGGGCGGCAGAAGATATAGCCTTGATGCGCCGCGACCGCGCATGCCGCAATGATCATCCCTTCCAGGACAGTATGAGGGTCCGCCTCCAAGACCTTACATCCGATCGAAGCGCCTGGATCGCCTTCATCCGCGGTGCAGACCACATACCTAATCTCCTCTTTGGAGTGGGCGCAGAACTCCCATTCGATCCCTGTTGGAAACCCGCGAGCGTCCCGGTTCCGAAGACCCGAGCCTTTCACCTCTGAAATAATTTTCGAAGGGGTCATCCCAAGTAAGGCCTTCGCGACTGCCTGATAACCGTCCCGCCAGATATAGTCCTCCACCCTCTCGGGATCGATCAGGCCCTTGTTACGAAGAACGCGGGGTTCCTGAAGGGAGAAGAATTTAAGCTGGGAGACATGCGGGACAATACCTTCCAAATCCGAATGCATCGGCTCGGGCGCCTCATTGAGTGCTGTGCCCCGGGCCAGGGCAAAATCGACCTGTACCTTGCCTTCCAGCACGTGCCGTTTAAAAATCTGCGCCATCTTCCGGTCGTCAACCCGCTGATAAATCACCGGCTCTTCCCCGATCCGCTCGACCGTGATGAGGGGTTCCCGACTGCACAGCCCGATGCATCCGGTGCTGTGGACGGCGATGTTCGGCCGGTCCCGTTTGGATCGTTCCGACAGCACCCGGTCCATGACCGCCTGGGCACCCGAGGCAAGCCCACAGGCACCCATATGAACTGTTATCCGGGCTTCGGACCCTCCCTTTCGGAGCCGCCTTTTCTTCTCAACGCGATCCTTAATGCTTTTTAAGTCCTCTATCGTCCCCTTCTTGGCAACCATCGGATTCTCCCAGCCGCACGAATTGAGCGCCGCATTCCCTTGGAGCTTGATTCTATTTCATTTCTTCTTTCTTGTTTGCCCTCTCTTGAAGGATCCCTTCATTTCGGGTTCACGAATGGACTGGATACAATCTTTCACCACGCCTCGGTCACGCGTCACCGGCCAACGCCTCTTTTCTTGCAGCCAAACGCACCGTTTAAAGTTCAGAATGCACCCCCCCCTAATAAATCTGACCCGGGAAGGTATTGGTCCCGGAATTTTTGCCCAGGACCTTGTACATCTTGGGGCTTTCCCACTCCTCATCAAAGGCTTCGGCCAAAATGCCATCATAAATGGCCCAGCTTCTTCCTCGCACCGTTTTCTCCATTCCCCTTCTGCGAAAAGGCGTTGAGTCGTCCATCTTCTGGTAAAGCAACCCTCCCGGTTGAAACTCCGTATGGATCCTTTCCATTATCTTTCCGCCTTTGAAGTAGGTAAAACCGTGTCGCTCCCACAGGATGGCGTTGTGGTAGAAAAAGGCACCCATGGCCGTCGTTTTCAACTCCAGCGGTGTCATGAAGGCTTCCAGGGATCTCACGAATTCATTCACGAGATGCAACCCGCGCCGGACCATTCCTGGAGCGAGGCCCGCCCCCATGGCCCGGATCTCTTCAGGAATATTTCTCGACCGTGTGCCGAGCAAGGTATCCTTCCCGAATTCATCGACATCGATGTTGAACCTCTCTGAGAGAGGATCGTTGATCGTCAGAAAATCAAGGTAGAGACTTTGCGTGAAGGCCTCCAGGGAAATCTGACACGAGAAGATGCAGTCTTTATCCCCGGCCCGGTATTTCACCTCGATGCACGCAAAATTTTCGTCGACAGGAAATATTCCCGTGACGACTTTCTCACCGAACCGATTCATTAAGGTCTGACGGTTAATTTGAAACATCTCAAAGAGAGTTCCAGGAACAAGGCGGAGGTAGATCGAATCCCGTTCCTCTTTCGGAAGTCGGTTCAGCTTCGCTATCGAAAATGTCATCGTCTAATGGTTCTGAAAAAACGTTTGGAAGGGTTGCCTGTCCTCGGCCCCCATTTTACCGAGGACAGGCGAATGAATCATTTCATAGCACAAACACAGCTGCCATATTTCCCTCGCCCCCCGATCTCCCGATCCTTTCGGACAGGGAGGGGAGCTTCGATACGCTACAGTCTGTCTCCAGCCAGCTGTATCACAACGTTCGGATCGGTGAGGGTGGAGGTATCCCCCAACTCCTCGATCTTGCCTTCTGCAATCTTTCTCAATATCCTTCGCATGATCTTGCCACTTCGCGTCTTGGGAAGGGCGTCGGCAAATTGGAGTTTGTCCGGTGTTGCGATCGGACCGATGACCTTTCTCACGTGGGCTAAAAGCTCTTTCCGCAACTCTTCGCTTCCCTTCAGCCCTGCCTTCAGGGTAACAAATGCATAGATCCCCTGGCCTTTTACCTCGTGAGAGATGCCGATGACGGCCGCCTCCGCAACGGAACGGTGAGAGACCAGAGCACTTTCCACCTCCGCCGTTCCGATCCGGTGGCCGGAAACATTGATGACATCATCGATCCTTCCCATGAGCCAGTAATAGCCGTCCCCGTCCTTCTTTGCCCCGTCCCCTGTAAAGTAGTTGCCCGAAAACATCGTGAAGTAGGTTTCCTTAAACCTCTTTCGGTCTTGATCATTCCAGAAACCTCTTAACATTCCCGGCCAGGGGTGCGTGATGACCAGAGACCCTCCCTCTTCCGCATCACATTCGCTTCCGTTCTCGCGAACAATTTTGGGCTGAACCCCGGGGAAAGGAAAGGTGGCCGAACCCGGCTTCAAAGGTGTGATGGGCAAGGGACTGATGAGAAATCCGCCGGTCTCGGTCTGCCACCAGGTATCCATAATCGGACACTTCTCTTTCCCCACATTGACGTGATACCACCGCCATGCCTCCGGATTAATCGGTTCTCCGACGGAACCCAGAAGTCTCAGGCTGGTAAGGTCTCTCTCCTTCACCCACTTCTCCCCTTCTCGCATCAGCGCCCGGATAGCTGTCGGCGCCGTATAGAAAACGTTTACTTTAAATCTCTCCACGATCTCCCAGAACCGGTCGGGGTTGGGGTAGGTTGGAACGCCTTCAAACATGAGAGAAGTTCCACCGAGGGCCAACGGGCCGTAAACGACATAGCTGTGACCGGTGACCCATCCGATGTCTGCGGTACAAAAGAAAATATCTTCCTCCTTGATGTCAAAGACCCATTTCAGGGTTTGCTGCACAAAGAGGAGATATCCTGCGGTGGTATGGATCACTCCTTTGGGTTTGCCCGTGCTTCCACTGGTGTAAAGGATAAAAAGAACATCCTCCGATTCCATCACCTCGGGTTCACAGGAAGGCTTGATGTCTTGTTTTGCCATCTCCTCATTCCACCACACATCTCTTTCCTTCGTAAAAGGCACATCGATTCCCAGCCTTTTGACGACGACCACTTTCCCAACTCCGGGGCATTCCTTCAACGCCTCATCGGCATTGACCTTGTTTTGAACGATCTTGCCGCTTCGGTAATAACCGTCGGCAGTAATCAGAATCTTTGAACCACAATCATTGATCCTATCTCGAAGGGCCTCGGCGCTGAATCCTCCGAAGACCACACTGTGAATCGCGCCGATTCTTGCACAGGCGAGCATGGCGATCGGAAGTTCGGGAATCATCGGCAGGTAGATGGAGACTCGGTCCCCCTTCTTCACTCCGAGCTTCTTCAGAACATTTGCAAACTTACAAACATGGTAATAGAGTTGCTGATAGGTAAAAGACCTGTTCTCTTCCAGAGGTTCCCCCTGCCAGATCAGAGCAACCTTATTGCGTCTCCATGTATTCAGGTGTCTGTCGAGGCAGTTATAGCTCGCATTAAGCTTCCCGCCGGTGAACCATTTGATTTCCGGTTTGTTGAAGTCCCAATCCAATACCTTATTCCATTTCTTTTTCCAGTCCAGTTCCTCCGCAAGCTCCCCCCAGAATTTCTCCGGATCCTTAATAGACTTCTGATACAGTTTCTTGTACTCCTCCATGTTCTTAATGGTGGCCTTGGTCTTAACCGAATCCGAAGGTTCATAAACCAATTGTTCTTCCGACTTAGGCGTTTTTTCTTTCACTTTCGGCAACCTCCTCTCTATGTTTTGGCTCTCTAAGACCCTTTTTTTAAAGGAATTAGATTTTTTTGTCAATAAAAAAATGAAAGAGAGCCTAAATCATGTATCGTATCATATTGAAATTAAATAATAATTATCCATAAAAGAAATCGTAAAATATTTCACAAATACACTCGGTTCCCGTGAATCCTAAGGTTTCCCTAAAGGCTGTTCGAGGAATTCTGAAGGGGCCAGAAAAATACTCGTAATTCAGAATAACTTCAGAGGAAATTTTCAGAAGAGGGAGTGGTCTACCCTCCCGATAAGACGGGCATGATGACAATCGAATTGCCATTTTCGATGAGACTATCAAAATTGCCCACTTTCTTATCGATGAGAACGATGACATTCTCTTCAGGAAAGGACGAAGGCAAAATTCTCCTTAATGGCGTGGGTTTGTCTAAGGCAAAATTTTGGGTTCGAGCGCCAATAACTTCCGCGAGGTAACCCAAGAACGTGAGTTCAGCCAACTGAGCCACTCCTCTCGTTTGAAACCTCTCCTAATCCGAAATGGTCCAGGGTCTCCTTCGTGGGAATTCCATCCCGATCCCAGCCTCTTAGTTCATAGTACCAAGAGAGCATTTGATCGTATTTCTGCCGATCCAGTTTCATCCCTTTCATCTTTCCCTGAGACAGGGGCTCTTCAAACCAGCGATCTGGCGGAAAGTCCCATGACCGGCTGAAGGAAGGAATTTCTCTTTTCCAGTAAGCCCGAATGAGGTTGTAAATGCGGTCCCCGATTCTGTAGAAATCTTCCCAACTCATCCGACTTCCCGTAATCGCTTCCACATATTCCGGGTACCAATGAAGCCCAAAACTCACCTCGACCCATGGGAGGCGGCACACGGTCGCACACTCGAAAAAACCTCCCCGGATTCGTTGAAATTCGATGAGTTTCTCCACTTTTTCTTTGCTGTAAGAAAGTCGATCCGTCGAGATCTCCCAGGCAATCACCCAGGCATCCTTATGACTGCCACCGATGGGAGAGGTCCCAAACGAAAGGGCCATCCCCGGGCAGACATGACAATTGTAAGCTGAAATCTCCAGCCCTTTGACATGCATGGCCCACCGATGCGATCCGTTTCCGAGAGTCTCGGAGGCATGTCGCACTCCGCCGGATACAAGCTTCCCCAGCCCTTCTGCCTTTCCGATGTCCATGATGAGCTTTTGAGCTTTTTCAAAGTCTCCCCACCCCACCTTCTCCTGAATCAATCCCTTTTCGGATGCCTCCATAACAAATCCGATGACGTTTCCCAGCGAAATGGTATCGATTCCCCATTCATCCGCCAATCGATTCAACAGAGCGACTTCGGGTAAACTCTTCATGCCGATATTGGGCCCCAACATTCCAACATTTTCATAGTCCAGCTCGGAATTCTGATTGCTCGCATCCTTGATAATATTGCCGCATTGCATGTTACACAGGGGGCATCCTTTACGATCCACTTTGGTCTTTTCGAGGACGTAGCCATCCAGCTGTTTGGAGTATACAAAGCCACCTTCTCTAAAATTAAAGGTGGGAAGACAGGTGTTTTCATTGCACCAATCAAGAACCTGCATCGTTCCCTGTTTCACCCAGAAGTCATAACTCTCCTTTCCTTTGATCTCTTCGTATCCCTTTTTTCCAAATTCCATCAGCTTCTTATCGTCAAAATTGGGAATCGAACCCGTTCCCTTGATCACGACGGCCTTAAGATTCTTGGATCCCATCACCGCCCCCAACCCGGGGCGTCCGCCTGCTCTCCCCTTTTGGGACATGACGACCGAAAAGCAGACCTGGTTCTCTCCGGCGGGGCCAATGAGAAGAACTCCTGAATTCCTTCCGTGTTTTTTCTCGAGCAGGTCCTGTGCTTCAAAAGTATTTTTCCCCCATAATTCAGAAGCGTCAACGACCTTGACCTTCTCGTTCTCGATCAGAAGATAACAAGGTTTTTCTGATTTCCCCTCCACGATCAAAACATCATAGCCCGCCTTCCTCAGATGGACTGCTGCCTGAGTTCCAATATTTCCATCTCCATACCCTCCCGTGAGAGGGCTCTTCGACGCAATGACCATTTTCCCCGAACTGGGAAGCGACTGTCCTGTGAGAGGGCCTGTTGAAAAAATGATCTTGTTCTTTTCAGACAGGGGATGAACGTGCTTCACCTCATCCCATAAGAGTTTTACGGCAAACCCCCGACCTCCCAAAAAATCCCTCTTCATTCCCTCCGGAATCTCATCCGTCGAGTTCCTCCCATTGGAAAGATCCACCCTCAGCATCTTTCCGGCATATCCTTTCATCATAAAATCTCCTGTCCAGACATTCGTTCCTGCCCTCTACCGCAATGAGATGTCCTGAGTATCGACTTTCGAACGACGTATTCCATCACTCAGAAGCCAAGTTACTTTTCATGATCTTTCCTAACGCTTCGGATCGCCTGGTTGCCACCTCAACGGCGTTGATCAACGTCGTTCTTAACCCGCCTTCTTCAAGGGTATGAAGTCCTGCGATCGCTGTCCCGCCAGGGGAGGTCACCAGATCTTTCAACTTTCCTGGATGTTCCCCGGTCTCGAGCAACATCTTCGCCGCCCCCAAGACCGTTTGTGCGGCGAGAATCAGGGCATCATCCCTTGCGAGCCCCACCTTGACTCCCGCATCGGCTAAGGCATCGATGATGAGGAAGATATAGGCTGGACCACTCCCGCTCAACCCTGTGACTGCGTCCAGCAGGTTCTCTTCGATAAAACGCGACTTTCCAACCGAATCAAAAATCGTTTTGGCCAACAGCAGATCTTCTTTCGAAGCGTGCTTGCCCGCTGCAATCGCGGATATCCCTTCGCGTACAGAAACACAGATGTTGGGCATCACCCGGATCAATTTCAGCTCCTTCTTGGCACACGACTCGATGGCCTGCAGCGGAACTCCCGCCGCAATGGAGATGATCAATTTTGAGAGGTCAAGATGTTTGGCAATCTCATCGACAACGGGTTTCATAATTTGTGGTTTTACCGCCAAGACGATAATATCCGACTGCTTGACTACCTCTGTATTATGAACGGTCCCTTTCACCTCGTATTTCTCTCGTATCGCCTTCAGTTTTTCAGGCCGCACATCTGAGCACAGAATTTGTTCAGGGCGGCAAAGATGACCGTGTAAAAGCCCGTTCACCAAGGCTTCTCCCATATTTCCGGACCCAATAAAACCTACCTGTTTGTTCCTCAGCATCGGTTTTCCTCCTCCATTCCCCTTCCCTCTTTCCAATCGGAGAAGCCGGGACAGGGGATGCTTCTAGAGTTTTCTTAAGTCAGTAAAGAATTACTATCCTAACAGGAGATGAGATGTCAACCCTTCGACCCTCCGGACTGTCCCTCGACTTCGCTCGGGATGGCTGAAGGGTCGTGAGCCCATCGGTAGCCTCAGGGCTATGAGTTCTGTCGAATGGTTTGCTGAACCAAAAGCCTGGGGCGATCAGGTTGCCTGCCGGCAGGCAGGGGCTCATCCTGAGTGGCGCTTCTCTCCCCCGCCTTACAAGCCGGGGTGTGGCGCCGCCGAAGGGGTCAACGGAAAAAACCTTGACGGTCAGAAGGTTTTTATAGCAAATTCATAAGGAGTTGTGATAAATATCAGTCTAGAATCAAATCTTAAACAAAGAAAAGAGGAGGAACCATGTTTAAGAAGATTCTCTTTTGCACGGACTTCTCCGAGGACTCCCATTGGGCCTTCACTTACGCCCTCGACCTGGCCAAAATGTATAAAGCCAGACTCCTGATTTTCCACGCGACCGCCGAGTCCGTTTATCCCGAACAACTCTCGCTCTACCTCGCCCCGGAAAAACTGGACGAATTAAAAACCTTCCAGAAGAAGGAAATCGATCGACAATTAAAAGCCCATTACGTCGAAAAAATGGGACGGTTCAAGAATTATGAAATTTCCTTCCAAGAAGGGGAACCTTTCGTCGAGATCATCCGGCGGGCGAAGAAGGACTCCGTTGACCTCATCGTTATGGGAACCCATGGAAGGACGGGTTTGGATCACGTCCTCTTCGGAAGCACGGCGGAGAAGGTGGTGAGAAAATCCCCCTGCCCGGTCCTAACTGTCAGGCTCCCCGGAAGACGATTTTCGATGCCATAAGCATAAGAAAGAGAAATTCGAGAACAAACCCCGAATCCAAACGATCGAGTATTCAAATGCCATTCGTTCTTTCTGAATTCTGGACTCTGCTCATTTAGAATTGTTTCGCCTGCCCGTGAGTAGGCAGGGATTTTCGTACATCGAATTCAGAGTTCCATCCTCAAGCAGCGTTCCATTTACAAGAGCCAAAGCTTTTGTTATAACCATTCTGGAATTGAGGGTGTTATGTTTCGATATATCGTCATTGAAGGCCCGATCGGCGTCGGAAAAACAAGCCTGGCGAAACTCCTCGCCAAGGAGTTCAATGCCCGATGTATTCTGGAGAAAGCAGAGGAGAACCCCTTTCTCCCCCTTTTTTATGAGGACCGTAAGAAATATGCCTTTCAAACCCAAATCTTCTTCTTGCTGAATCGTTTCCAACAGCAGAAAGAGATCGCCCAACTCGACTTGTTTAACCAAGTCACCCTTTGTGACTATCTCTTCGACAAAGATCGGGTTTTCGCCTCCATCAATTTAGATGACCATGAACTTGCCCTTTACGAGCAGGTCTTTCACCTTCTCAACGGACAGATTGCTCCTCCCGACCTGGTCATCTTCCTGCAGGCCAAACCGGAAGTCTTGCTTCACCGGATTCGAACGAGGAATGTTCCTCACGAGAAGGATATGGAGTCAGAGTACCTGAAGACGTTGACCGAAGCCTACAACTTTTATTTCTTCCACTACGACCAGACCCCTCTGCTCGTCGTCGATACGAGCGAGATTGATTTCGTAAACCGAAAGGAAGATTTTGACCAATTGCTACGAGAGATCAAACAGATGCGGAAGGGGACATCGTACTTCATTCCCATGAGGTCTAAATAATCCATCCCTATGAGGAAAATGGAGGTCATCAAGACGATCAAAGAGATGAAGGCATTTTGCTCCCGGGTGCGAGGGAGGGGGCAGACGATCGCTTTTGTCCCGACGATGGGTTTTTTTCATGAGGGTCATCTCAGCCTGATGAGGGAAGGCCGAACGAGAGGAGATTTTCTCATCGTCAGCCTGTTCGTCAATCCCACCCAGTTCGCTCCCCATGAGGACCTCAAGAATTACCCGAGAAATTTTGACAGGGACCGTCAGATGGCGGAAGGGGTAGGCGTTGACGTCCTTTTCGCTCCCGAAGTTGAAGAAATGTATCCCCCCGATCACCAGACCTCTGTTCAGGTGGAGAAGGTAACCCGCAACCTCTGCGGACAGTCGAGGCCGACTCATTTCAGAGGAGTGACCACCGTGGTCATGATGCTCTTTGAGATCGTGACGCCCCACGTGGCGATCTTCGGCGAAAAAGACTATCAACAACTGGTGACGATTCGCCAGATGGCCAGGGATCTCCATATGAGCGTCGAGGTGGCGGGGATGCCGACGGTCCGGGAGGGGGACGGCTTGGCCATGAGCTCTCGAAACACCTACCTCCTTCCCGAGGAGAGGAAAGCCGCGCTGTCCCTGCATCGATCTCTGCGGAGGGCAAAAGAACTCCTGCAAAAAGGGGAGCGAAGAGGAACTCGAATCCTGGATGAGATGAATGGAATCCTTCGGTCGGAACCCCTCGTCCGGCCGGATTACATTCAGATCTGCGATGCCGATACGTTACAGGAAGTTGACCGGATCGAGGGAGATGTGGTCGTCGCCCTAGCTGCCTATCTGGGTAAGACAAGATTGATTGACAATCTTGTCTTCCGAAACCCCTCAAGGGTGAGCCATCCCGCCTCTCAAAAAGATTCAGCGAAAGATTAGCTGCTGCTGAAAAAGCGATTCTTCTCAGGCGCTCAAAAATGCGCCTGCCATCGCGCAGGCAGGCGGAAGGTTGAGTCTGCGAAATCCCGTTTACGGGGGTTTTCTAAATCCTTCGTAGGGAACGGTTTCAAACCGTTCCCTACGACATACGACGCAATAACTTGCCCTGTTAAATAATATCCTGGCCCGTTTTACTTTTTCCGGGGTGCATCATATATGGCACTACCTCCTCGGAGCTAGCTCTCTTCATCTAACAGGACGAGGATGAGAGAAACAAAGCAGATGGTCTTTTTTCAGCAGGCTGTTAGGTCTCTGAAGGGGCTTTCTCTACTCCCTCCTGGGGAGGTTCCATCGCAGGGGCTTTCTCCGGTCTTTTCTTTTGACTTTCCTTCGCGGCGCCACCGGACGATTTCGCAACTTCTTTGGCCCGAAGTCTCCTTTTTTCCTTTTGCCGTTTCCTTCTCCTTGCCAGTTCCCGATCCTTTTCCCGTCTTGGCATGCTTTCCTCCTTATCGACGATAAACAAGTTCGGAGTGTTTAGTTTGGAGCTCGGAGTGTCTTCTGTTCCAACTCCGAACCCTGGACTCCGAACTCAGAACTTTGATTAAGCGGTAAATGGCAGAGATGACTGATCTCTTCCATCGCGCGATGGGTCAGGGAGACGGCATCGGATTCCCCCTCTGCAAAGAGAGGAGCGCCAATGCATACCTCGACCCGCCTTCGGCATCCCGATCTCTCGCCGTAGCGGATCCCCACGGGAATGAACGGAACGGGATATCCCAGCTCTGATTGAAATTTTAAAATCATCTGAAGGAGCCGACTTTTTCCCGATCCCACTCCGTTCCGGAAGTAAGTTCCTTCCGGAAAGATAACGATCTTTTCTCCGGCTCTCAACAAGGAGACCAGAACCTTGAAAGAGTCGAGCGTTCGAATCGATTGCTTCCGGTCCACAGGGAGACCGCCCAGAAGGGAAAGGGTCCCCCGAATCAACGGGTATTTGAAGAGTTCTTTCTTGGCCACAAAGTAAAGCAAGGATTCGAAAACGAGGCTGACGACCGGGATGTCGGTCCAGTATTGATGTTTGGGAAGAATGATCATCGGTCCATGATTCGGGAGTGTGGTTCTCTTCTCAGCCTCAATCCGGTAAACAACGGAAAAAGCCAGTCGGGCGATGCCTTTGGTCACAGAATAGATGACCGAGTTCCTTTTCATCCTCTTAACCCAATGTGAACTGTCAAAATCCCTGCCTTCGCCGGAGCGCCTGCCCGGCGCGCAAGGCTTTGGCAGGGCGGGATCGGGACTTCGCGCAGGCAGGCAAATTTCAAGTCAATGTCAAAGACCAAATGCAAGAAAAATTCCCAATGTCGGACTATTAGAATTTTGGAATTAACCATTTGGATTTCATTTAAATTTTGAAATTTGTCATTTGAAATTATCTCTGATTTCCTTGTTTCGGCCGAATAATTTCGAGTCCAGTTGTACTCACGGAACGAAGCGACTAATACGAATCCAAGAGGTCTTCTTTGGGGATCTCCGGCGGCACTTCTGATTTGATCCACGCCTCCTTCGCCCGTTTCGCGGCATTCATCCCTGCCCTCAAGGCATCGCGGTTCAATTTCTCCGTCCCTTTAGGTACCCGCGCCAAGACAGCAGATTCAACGGCTTTTCCAGAAACGATAGGAGTCAACTGGGAAAGGGCTCCCAGAGCGATGATATTCGCTACGACCTCCCGTTTGAATTTTTCCCTGGCAATGCGCGTAAAAGGGATCTGGAAGGCCTTCGGACTAGGGACTTGGGTCACAAAGGTAGAATCCACGATCAACAAACCTTCCGGCTTGAGATCTGGGTAAAACTCGTCGCAGGATCTTTGGTTCATCGCCAGAAGGAGATCAAGGCTCATGACTTTGGGATAATCGATCTCTTCATCGCTGACGATGACTTCCGATTTGCTGGATCCCCCTCTTGCCTCTGGCCCGTAACTCTGTGTCTGGGCGACATACTTCCCGTCGTAAATTCCGATCGCTTCGGCCAGGATGATTCCCATCAGAATCAATCCCTGGCCCCCGGAACCGCTCAGGCGGATCTCATACCTGGAGCTCATTTTTTTCACACCATTTCAGATTTCAAATTTCAGATTTCAGATTTATCTCACGATTCAATTTGCAATATGCAATTTGAAATTTGCGATCAAGGGGTTGCGGTTCCTTTGGCCCGTTCCCGGATCTTCTCGTACTCGTCCTGATAGACCGGAAGCTCCTTGTCTACCAACACTCCAATGACGACCTTATCCTTCAACTCCTCGGGCTTCAGGGAGGCGGCTTTCTTAACCTCGACGGCATGATCCCGCTGCCACTCCATCATCTCGACCGCTGTCCCCAGACGGTTTTGTCTTCCGTATTGGGTGTGGCAGTGAGCAATCACCTCGACCATTGAAAAACCCGGCTTCAACAAGGCTTTCTCGATCAGACTATCCAATAGTTTGGCGTGATAGACGGTTCCTCTCCCGACAAAAACCGCTCCTGCCGTAACCGCTAACTCCGAGATCTTGAAAGCCTGCTCGATGCTGGAATAGATCGTCGTCGAGGATTTCATCCCATACGGGGTGGTCGGAGAGGATTGTCCCCCGGTCATCCCATAAATGCTGTTGTTGAGAATGATGGAGGTCACATCGATATTCCTCCGGGCGGCATGAATGAAATGATTTCCGCCGATGGCCACGGCATCCCCGTCTCCCATGATCACAATCACTTTCAGGCCAGGCTTGGCCAGCTTCACCCCCGTCGCGAAGGTGAGGGCACGGCCATGGGTGGTATGCAACGTATTAAAATCCACGTAGACGGGAAGTCTTCCCGAACATCCAATGCCCGACACCAAGACAACCTCATCCTTCCCGAAACCGACCCGATCGATGGCCCGGATGAGGGCACCTAACATGATCCCGATTCCGCAGCCCGGGCACCAGACATGGGGAAACTTCTTATCGTGCCGAAGATATTTGTGGATGAGTTTGGTAACCTCTGCCATCACGAAACCTCTAAGATTCGATTCAGTATCTCTTCCGGAGTAATGATGGTCCCGTCGACTTTGTTCAGGGCATACACTTTTGCGGCTCCCCGGTTGACACGCTTCACTTCCCTCGAAAGCTGTCCCATGTTCATTTCGGGAACGATCAAGATTTTCGAGGTCTGGAGGATTTTTTCAACGGCGGATCGCAAGAAAGGCCAGAGCGTCACGAGTTTCAGATGTCCGGCCTTGATCCCTTTCTCTCTCGCCTGAATCATCGCTCTCTTGGCGGACCGCGCCACACATCCGTAGGCAATGATCGTGACCTCCGCGTCTTCCGTCTGAAAAAATTCAGCCATCTGAATCTCCGCAAAATGTTGGCTGATCTTCCTGTGGAGCCTCGCGATGAAAGGTCCAATCTCATCGGCCCTCGATGTGGGAAATCCCCGAATGTCATGGGTGAGACCCGTCACGTGATATCGATAACCCTCGCCGAAATTGGCCATGGCCGGAATACCGCTCGGGGTATCCTCGTAAGGAATGTACCATTCCGGTGGGACGGTGGGTTTAACCCGCCGAAATATCTCGACCTCATCTTCCTCTGAAAGGACAATCTTCTCGCGCATGTGAGCGACGACCTCGTCGATCAGGAGGACGACGGGCGTTCGAAATTTCTCGGAGAAGTTGAAGGCTTTGATCGTCATGTCGTAACATTCACGGACGGTGGAGGCGGAAAGAACAATGGCGGGATGATCGCCATGGGTCCCCCATCGTGCCTGCATGACATCGCTTTGAGAGGGGAAGGTCGGGAGTCCGGTACTGGGGCCCCCCCGCATGACATCGACAATGACACAGGGAACCTCCGCGATGATCGCAAAGCCCAGGTTCTCCTGCATCAAGGAAAATCCCGGACCGCTGGTGGCCGTCATCGACTTCACCCCCGCAAGAGAAGCGCCGATCACCGCGCCCAGGCTTGCAATCTCATCTTCCATCTGGATAAAGGTCCCAGCCACCTGAGGAAGTCTGACGGAAAGGATTTCAGAAATCTCTGTGGCGGGGGTAATCGGGTAGCCGGCGAAAAAGCGGCAACCTGCCCGGAGGGCTCCCTCCACCACGGCTTCATTCCCTTGAAGCAGCAATTCTTTCCGGCGAGACGTCTTCTTCTTTGGGCTTTGGCTCTTCCTCTCCACCTTTGACTTCTATCCTCTTCTTCTCTTCGGTTTTTGTTTCCACGGTGATGGCAAAATCCGGGCACCGGATCTCGCACCATCCGCAATTGATGCACTTTTCAATATCCTTCACATAAGGATTGCCCGCCTCGTCTTTGGCCAAGGCACCCGTCGGACAGAAGGCCACACAGATCCCGCATGCCTTGCACCAAGCCTTATAGATATCGATCTTCGGCGTCTCTTTCTTTTTCTTCTTGTCAGCAGTCGTCTTTTTATCTGCCATTGTTCAACCGAAAATTAGCAGGCCTTCATGTACACGGAGCAGACCTATTTCGAATTCGACGGTAGGGAACGGTTTCAAACCGTTCCCTACAAAGGATTTCGGGGACCTTGCGCCTGCCCGTTTACGCGAAGCCCCGTCTTGCGTCCTTTCCTTCATCATGTGCACGATAGACTCTCCGATGAAGGAGAGAGGAGGAATTGACTTAACACTCAACCCTGCGTTAGGGATAATATTTTAAAAAGCGAGGGTTGTCAAAGGTTTTCGATGATCGCAGAGGCAAATTCAGAGCACTTCACCTTCCTGGCTCCCTTCATCTGACGGGCAAGATCATAGGTAACCATTTTTTTCGATATGGTCTTCTCCAGGGCCTTCACGATTTTTTTCCTCACTTCCGTCCAACCCAGATGGTCGAACATCATCGCCCCGGATAGGATCAGGGACCCTGGATTGATCATATCCTTGCCCGCATATTTGGGGGCTGTCCCATGGGTCGCCTCAAAGACGGCAGCCCGATCTCCGATGTTTCCTCCGGGCGCCATGCCCAGGCCTCCCACCTGCGCTGCCAGGGCATCAGACATGTAGTCTCCGTTGAGGTTCGGCATGGCAAGCACATCATAGGCCTCAGGCCTTAGAAGGATTTGCTGAAACATGGCGTCGGCAATTCGATCATTGACAATGACTTTCCCCTTGCGGGATTTCGCTCCCTTCGGATCATCCCCCTCACTCTCTAAGAGAATCTGATCTCCAAATTCTTCCCTGGCCAACTCGTATCCCCAATCGCGGAACGCTCCCTCGGTGAATTTCATGATGTTTCCTTTATGGACTAAGGTGACATGCTTCCGCCCGTGAGACAGAGCATATTGGATGGCCATTCGGACAAGACGCTTTGTTCCAAAACGGCTGATGGGCTTGATTCCAATGCCCGAATCTTCCCTGATCTTCTTTCCCATCTCCCTCTCAAGAAACAGCCTGACCCGCGAGGCCTCTTCTGTCCCCTCTTTCCACTCCATTCCCGCATAAACATCCTCTGTATTCTCCCGAAAGACAACCATGTCCATCTTCTCCGGATGCTTTACCGGGCTGGGTGTCCCCGGGATGTACTTGACGGGCCGGATGCAGGCATAGAGGTCGAGCCTCTGTCGCAAAAGGACATTAATGCTTCGGATCCCTCCGCCCACGGGGGTGGCCAACGGTCCTTTGATGCCTACTTTGTATTCTCGAATGGCCTCGATTGTCTCGTCGGGGGCCCATTCTTTTTTCAGCTGAAAGGCTTTCTCCCCGGCATAGACCTCAAGCCAGTGAACCCTCTTCTTCCCTTTGTATGATTTCTGAACCGCCGCATCAAAAACGCGAACCGACGCTTTCCAGATATCCGGGCCCACCCCGTCGCCTTCGATGTATGGAATCACCGGAGCCTCCGGAACCAGCAGACTTCCGTCTGATCGAATCTCAATTTTGTCGGCCATTCTCTCCTTCCCTTCCAGATCGTATTTTACTAATGAGGCCATCCTTGAGAAAGCATAATTACGCTTCCCCGGCAAATCCCATCCCCTTCCGAACCTCCCCCTTGAAGGGGGAGGAACACAAAGATTTCTCTCCCATTTCAGGGGAGGAAACAGAAAAGTTTCCCTCCCCTCCATGAAATGGCCGCTTTGCGGTCAGGGGGAGGGATCGGGTGGGGGTGGGGTCGATGGACCGCGCTACGCTTCGCCCTCACCTCTTCCCCTTCACAAACGGCAAGGCCCCTCCGTTTCTTACCAGCATTTTCTCTCTCTCGTCCAATAAAGGCCTGAGAGGAATTTCCTTTTTCTTTGTGACGTTGATCAGAGTCACCCTGTCTCCCAGGTCGCCGAGTTCAATCTCAACCTCGTCCCCTTGTTCCAAAAGTTGATAATCCTTTTCCTCTTTGAAGATCAAGGGAACGATGCCGAAGTTGATCAGGTTCGCCAGATGGATTCGGGCAAAGGATTGGGCGATGACCGCCTGAACTCCAAGAAACATGGGACATAATGCAGCATGTTCCCGACTCGACCCCTGGCCATAATTATGTCCCGCAACGATGAATCCGCCTTTGGACTCTTTTGCTCTTTTGGGAAAAGAAGGATCCAGTCTTTCAAAGACATATTCAGAAATGGCAGGGATATTTGAACGGAGGGGAAGAACCTTGGCGCCTGCCGGAATGATGTCGTCCGTGGTGACATTGTCCGCAACCTTTATCAAAATGAGGCCCTTCAACTGTTTCGGCAAAGGTTCTCTCAAAGGAACCGGCTTGATATTGGGTCCCCGGATTATTCCGGTCTTCTCGGCTTTGCCGGCAGGCAGAGGACAGATGAGCATGTTGTCTTCGACAGGATAAGCATCCGGCAACTCGACCGAGGGGGGGCTTCCAAGTTTACGGGGATCCGTGATCACTCCTTTCAGGGCAGAAGCAGCGGCGACTTCAGGGCTGACCAGATAGACCTGAGCGCTCTGGGTTCCGGATCTTCCTTGAAAATTCCGGTTGAAAGTCCTGAGGGAGATTCCCTCCGTACACGGGGCCTGACCCATTCCGATACAAGGGCCGCAAGTGCTTTCCAAAATTCGAGCCCCTGAATTAATAAGATCTAAGAGCGCACCCTTAGAAGCCAACATCATTAAAACCTGTCTCGACCCCGGCGAGATGACCAGGCTGATATTCGGAGAGATCGTTCTCCCCTTTAGAATCGATGCCACGGTCATTAAATCCTGGTAGGATGAATTCGTGCAGCTCCCGATCGCAACCTGGTCTACCCGAAGCCCCTCCACTTCTCTCACAGGGCTCACACGATCCGGACTGTGAGGTTGCGCGATTAGGGGTTCCAGCTTTCCGAGATCAATTTCCCAAGTCTCATCGTAGTTCGCATCGGGGTCAGGACTCAGCGGAATCCAGTTTTTCTCCCTTTTCTGAGCCTTTAAAAAAGTGAATGTCTTCTCATCGCTTGGAAAAATCGATGTCGTCGCTCCAAGTTCTGCTCCCATATTGGTGATGGTCGCCCGTTCCGGGACGGTTAAGTTCTTCACCCCGGGGCCACCATATTCGAAGGCCTTTCCTACTCCTCCCTTCACAGTGAAGTGACGAAGCATTTCGAGAATAATATCCTTCGCGCTCACCCAGGGGGATCGTTGACCCACCAGTTTCACCCCGACGACCTTGGGCACGCGGATGTAAAAAGGCTCTCCTGCCATGGCCAATGCGACATCCAACCCCCCGACTCCAACACTCAACATTCCCATGCCTCCGCAGGTCGGAGTATGGCTATCCGATCCCAAAAGGGCTTGTCCCGGGACGGCGAACCTCTCCAGATGGACCTGATGACAGATCCCGTTTCCCGGTCTCGAAAAGTAGAGTCCGTATTTAGCCGCAAAGCTTTGGAGGTAGAGCTGGTCGTCGGCGTTTTCGAAGCCCAACTGGAGGGTATTGTGGTCCACATAGGCCACGGAGAGCTTGGTCTTGACCCTGGGAATGGACAAGGCTTCGAACTGTAAAGCAGCCATCGTCCCCGTAGCATCTTGGACTAAGGTCTGATCGATGGAGATCCCGATGGTCTCCCCTTGCCGGATCTGACCTGTTATCAAATGAGTTTCCAGTATTTTCTCAATGAGATTCCTTCCCATCCAAATTTATCCTTTCCTTGCTATTGATCCGTCCACGCGGGCACCGAAGACTAAATCCCTTCTTCCCTCCATTTGCAAAAAGGAGGAATTACCCCTCTTTGGTAAGGAGGGGCGAGGGGAGATTTTCTGAAGATATGTTTCCATTTACTACGGTTATTACGGTCTCTTTGTAACTCCTCTTCTCTTTCCCCATTCAGCGGATCATTGAATCTACCCTTACCTTGAAGAGGAGGGGTGCAAGTCAGGATCATATTTCCCCAAAACCAAGGTGGTGCAGTTGCCGCCAAAGGCGAAGGAGTTCGAGAGGACAACGTTGACTTGCCCCCCACGAGCCTTTTCCGGAACATAATCAAGATCGCAATCTTCGTCTCCCTCCCGGTGATTGAGGGTAGGAGGGATGAATTGATGAACAATAGAAAGGATCGACGCGATTGCCTCAATCGCTCCTGCAGCCCCGAGACAGTGACCCACCGACGATTTAATGGAGCTGACGGGAACGGAATAGGCCCTCTCGCCAAACGCATTTTTGATGGAAAGCGTTTCGACTTTGTCGTTGAGCGGCGTGCCGGTCCCATGGGCATTGATATAATCCACATCGGCAGGGACAAGCCCGCTTTCCTCCAGGGCCCCCGTCATAATACGGGCCTCGTTCGTTCCAGTGGGCTCGGGCGCCGTAATGTGGTAAGCTTCGCCTCCGATTCCGTATCCCAAAAATTCAGCTAAGATTTTGGCGCCCCTTTTTTCTACCTCATCCAAATCTTCTAAAATAAGGATGCCCGCCCCCTCCCCTAATGACATCCCGGCTCTTTTTCGATCGAAAGGCTTGCAGGGAGAAGGGTCCATCGCCTTCAGAGAGCTGAAACCGCCGAAGGTAAGCTCGCACAATCCCTCGCTTCCTCCACAGACAGTGGCTTTGCATTTCCCGCTTCGGATCAGATCAGCTCCATAACCTACGGCCGTGGCCGATGAGCTGCACGCCGTGCTAATCGTCGACTTTGGACCTGAGAATCCGAATCTCTCTGCAACGCGGTCGGTAGTATAACTTGGTATAAACGGCCATAAGAGAGATGCTTTGGACTTTCCTTTAATAAGAACCTCCCGATGGTAGATCTCCGCTTCGAACATTCCCCCTGCGCCCGCTCCCAGACAGATTCCAACTTCTTCAGAAGGATAAGAATGAATCCCAGACGCCTTCACCGCTTCTTCCGAAGCGATGAGGCCAAATTGGTCAGCCCTGGAAAGTTTTTTCAATTCTTTCTTTGCAAAGAATTCATCCGGCTGATAGTCTCTGATCTCTGCACCGATCTTGCATGCATATTTGGAAGTATCAAATAGGGTGATCGGCCCGATACCCGAATGACCTTCTTTCAAAGATTGAAAAAACTCCTCTGCATCTTCCCCGATGGAGCAGAATATTCCTAAACCTGTAATGGCTACTCGTTTCATCCTTTTTGTAAAACTACCAAACATTTCCCCTCCCCCGCCAGGAGGGGATGATGGGGAGGGGGCACCAAATTTATTCATCCTCACCCCCGCCCTCCCCCATCGAGGGGGAGGGGATGATTACGGGGCATTTCTTATCATTAAATAAGCTGACGAGCTCATCATGACCCGTATGACAATTTCTATGGGAATCATTATTTATATCATTTTCAAATGGTTACTCGCAAGGCAGGATCAAGTCAGAATAGCGGGGAAATGGGAATAAGTCTTCCAAGAATGATTACCGAGAGACTTTTACTTCTCTTTTAAGGAATTAAAAATTTGCTACCTCTCTGAGCACAAAAAGGCACATTTTTTGCTTTCAAAATACACCATGAAGTGGGAACCTCTTGAAACTCTCGTAATACTTCTCGCGGTCGAATATACCAACAATTTTGTACAATTCCATGCACAGAAAGAGTGCAGAGTGGCAAAAAGTAGCCGACTTAGTAGGGACGTTTGGTCAAGTCCTATTTTTCCTGTAAAAATGGATAGCGATGGAGCTCCTTTCCGATTTTGATCAGAGCATAGTGAAATTTGAATCGCCAGGATGCACTGCGATCAACGA
>Ga0335070_10000484_pt1 | contig 44447 bp, 44 predicted proteins | sample Lox_Sample_13_FD_206722 | JGI IMG/M metagenome (GOLD analysis project Ga0335070, IMG submission 206722) | Soil microbial communities from Loxahatchee National Wildlife Refuge, Florida, United States - Lox_Sample_1.3 | ecosystem: Environmental > Terrestrial > Soil > Wetlands | place: USA... | reverse complement strand
CCACCCAGGCTTTCAGAGTCGTGCGCTGCCCTTCGGTCATCGACAGTTTTTGCGCTGGATTCCACATGAACCCATTCATAACACGAATCCAAATGATTGTAAAGATACCACTGTAACACTACACTAGGTACCTTTCGCTTATTTCTAAAGAGCCAACCTTCTTTAGCTCAATTATCAATCCAGCGCCTTAATTTGGTCCAACCGTTTATACGAATGATACAGGTGAACCAGAGCACGTGCGGCCCGCTCCACCGAAGGGTTAGGCGTGAATGCCTACTTTGCCCAATTCTGCCCGTAAGCTGCCCTGCACCGCAAACTCAGGGTCTCCGTCCTCGGAATTTACCACGAAAACCACAGGCTTTCCATAATCTCTTTGCTTTACCTGCTCGATCGTCGCCGAGAAAGAATCGGACTTGCTAGATATGTGGAAGGCCTTCCTTGGAATCATCCGGCTCAAGATAACCATCCCTATAGCCGGTTGGGCCCAAACAAGATCCAATATGGCTCCGACATAAGCGGGGCTCACAAAAATCTGCCAGTCGCTCAGCGGTTTTCCCGCAACGAACCTACAACCGCTAAAGTTTCGCGAAGATTTTCATGGTGGCAAGTGACGGGGAAGGCGGATTGAGACCCTCGTGGATTCACGCCTCGCTGCTCAAGATACTGGTTGCCCCCCTCCAATCAAAAAGACTCCGAGTTGCCGGGCGGGGGCAAAAGTGCAAATGCAAAGACTGCATCCACGGGTCGTTCCCTGAAGAGGCTTCATCGGCCCAACCCTTTCGGGCTTAATTGCCCGCATTTCAAGGATGAAGCTGGTTCAAAATCTCACGGATTTAACCCTGTTTGTAACGGGGGGCTTTAAGAAGCCTCAGAGGGGATCTACCCGGTTATGGACGAGTAAAAAACTAGTGGATGGCAAAGCTACCTTCTTGACAAGAGATGGTTAATGTGTAAAATGGCTATTAATTCGGTCCTAAATTTATTATGTTAGGTTGTCCATTGAAGAATTAAAATTTGGATCCGCCTATCAGCACACCCACAATTGAAGCGAGTCGAACCCCTGAGATCTGACGATAAAAGGAGAAGAATATGGATTCAACGGCGATCAACCAAAAGCATAAGGAATTCCTCTTTCCCTGTGTGGCGAACTATTACTCAACGCCTCTTCCGCTCAAAAAGGGAGAAGGATGTTATGTCTACGACTGGGAAAATAAGAAGTATCTCGATTTTTTTGGGGGCATACTGACCGTCAGTATCGGTCATTGCCAGCCGGAAATCGTCAAGGAAGTGGAAGACCAGATCCACACGTTGCAGCATGCTTCCACTCTCTATCCCAACTATCCCATGGTGGCATTAGCAGAGATGCTGTCCCAGATCACACCCGGAAAGTTGAAGAAATCGTTTTTTACGAATTCGGGGACCGAGGCAAACGAGATGGCTATATTGACGGCTCAACTGCACACGGGAGCCAGGGAGGTTGTTGCTCTCCGCCACAGTTACCACGGAAGATCCTATCTGGCGATGACCCTCACCGGCCACGCCTCGTGGAGGGTCGGAGGCAATCACATCCCCGGGATTACGCACGCTCCCAGCCCGTACTGCTTCCGGTGCGAATTTGGGGCCACTTATCCCAACTGTGAGATTGAATGTGCAAAGGATATCGATGAGTTGATCCGGACGACGACTTCGGGGAAGATCGCAGCGTTTATTGCGGAACCCATTCAAGGGGTGGGTGGTTTTATTACACCGCCCAAAGAGTATTTCAAGATCGCCGTGGAGATCATCCGAAGGTTCGGCGGCCTCTTTATATCGGACGAGGTCCAGACCGGATTCGGGAGAACGGGCGGAAAATGGTTTGGAATAGAGCATTGGGGAGTTGAACCCGATCTCATGACCTTCGCCAAAGGACTGGCCAACGGAGCACCCATCGGAGTGACCATTGCGACCCAAGAAGCAGCGGATAGCTTCAAGGCATCCTCGATTTCCACCTTCGGCGGAAATCCGGTCAGCACAAGGGGTGCCCTGGCGACGCTCAACTATATGAAAGATCACGATATCGTAAGCCACGTGGAAACAGTTGGAAACTATTTCAAGGAGAAATTAGTCGAGCTTAAAGATAAATATCCGCTCATCGGAGATGTGCGAGGAAAGGGTTTGATGATCGGACTGGAGCTGGTGAAAGAGAGGAAAGAACCCGCTGTCAATGAAATCCTCAGGCTCTTTGAGAATACGAAAAAGAGGGGGCTGCTGATCGGAAAAGGCGGTCTGTATGGAAACGTGGTAAGGCTGAGCCCACCGATGACGGTTGATCGGTCAGGCATCGACGAAGCGATCAGGATTTTAGATCAAGCCTTTGCCGAAATATAAATGAAGGAGGGAATCGTATGGTCGAAACGTTATCATTAAAAGGGAGAGATTATATTTCTGAAATGGAGTTCACCCGCCACGAGATCGAGACGATCCTGGAGCTTGCCTTCGAGCTGAAGCGGCAGTATGCATCGGGTATTCCCCACGAGGTCTTAAAAGGCAAGACCTTTTTCATGCTTTTCTATAATAAATCACTCCGTACAAGAAACAGCTTTGAAGCGGGAATTTATCAGTTGGGCGGAAACGGCCATTACCTCACGCCCGAGGCCGTCTATAAGCCTGCTGCCGTCGGCGATGAGGAGGCATTTATTACAGAAAGGATCAGCGACGTCGCCCGGGTGCTGTCGCGTATGGGACACGGGATCGGAATCAGGATCTTTGGCGACGCCGTGGGCTGGATCTACGGGAAGGGAAATGCATACATCCGCGAGTTTGCCAAGTGGGCCGACATCCCGGTGATCAACATGGAAGATGACATGTTTCACCCGTGCCAGCTCATCGCCGATCTGATGACAATGAAAGAATTCGTGGGCGATCTCTCGAAGAAAAAGTTTGTGATGAGCTGGGCCTATTCTCCGAGTGTGAAGAAACCCATGGCGGTTCCTCAGAGTGCCGTCATCGGAGGAACCCTCCTCGGAATGAATGTCGTCCTTGCCCACCCCAAAGGATTTGAGCTCGACCCGAACGTCATTGCCCGGGCCAAAGAGTTGTCAAAGCTCTATGGAGGTTCCTTTGAGATAAGCAATAATATGGAAGAGGCCTTCGAGGGAGCAGACATCGTCTACCCCAAGGCCTGGCCCTCCCTTGAGAATCTTCCGCCCGTCACCACCGCACCGCAGCATGATAAGACGAAAAAGCTGGCGGACAGAAACAAGCATTGGATCTGCGACGCCAAGAAGATGAAGCTGATTAAAAAGACCGGGATCTATATGCACTGCCTGCCTTGCGACAGAGGGTTTGAGGTGACGGATGAAGTCGCAGACGGTCCTCAATCGGTGATCTTCCATGAAGCCGAAAACAGACTCCACGGGCAGAAGGCGATCATGAATCTGCTGATGAGATGATCATGGAGATCCTGAGAACCGAAAGGCTAACGAAAGCATTTGGAGCTCTGACAGCGGTGAATCAGGTTGACCTACTCGTTAGAGAAGGAGAGGTTCATTCGATTATCGGTCCCAATGGCGCAGGGAAAACGACTCTCTTTAATATGCTGGCCGGTCAACTTCCTCCGACTTCCGGAAAGATATGGTTGAAGGACCAGGAAATAACAGGCTGGAAACCCTTCGAAATCTCGCATGCCGGGATTGGGCGCTCCTACCAGGTGACCAATATCTTTCCGGTCCTCAGCATCAAGGAGAATGTCAGGCTTGGAGTCCAATCTCGAACCAAAAGCAATTTCTCCCTGTTTCGGAAAGCTTCTTCCCTGAAAGAGGTGGAGGAGAAGACCCTTCAGGTCTTGGAAGAGGTTGGGCTGACGAGGATTATGAACAAAAAGGCTTCAGAGGTCTCTTACGGAGATCAGCGAGCATTGGAGATCGCCATTGCCCTTGCCACCTCCCCCCGACTCCTTCTTTTGGACGAGCCCACTAGTGGGATGCCCCATGAAGATTCCTTCCGGATCATGGATTTGATCAAACAGATCTCAAAAGGGCTGACGATCGTGTTGATCGAGCATCGCATGCATGTGGTCATGACCATTTCGGATATCATCACGGTCATGGCCCAGGGAAAGGTCATTGCTGAAGGTCCTCCTGCCGGAGTGAAGAAGAATGAAGAGGTTATCCGCGCTTATCTAGGGAGTTCGGAAGTCGCCTGATGCTGAAAGTCAATGACATTCACACTTTTTATGGCGAGAGTCACGTCCTTCACGGTGTCGACCTTGAAGTCTTGGAAGGAGAGGTGGTCTGTCTCCTCGGAAGAAACGGCGCGGGGAAGACCACCACCTTACGCAGCATTATGGGGCTTACTCCCGCCAGGCAGGGATCCATTCTTTTGAGTGGGACGGATATCACTCAAAAAAAACCATACGAAATCGGAAGAATGGGGGTGGCTTGGGTCCCGGAAGAAAGGAGGATATTCTCTACACTGACCGTCATCGAAAATTTGAAGATTGCCGAGCGGAAAAGTGGAAATGGAAAGTGGGGGCTGGAGACGATCTTTGCCATCTTCGCCCAATTAGCCGAGAGAAAGGACAATAGAGGAAACCAACTGAGCGGTGGAGAGCAACAGATGCTGGCTGTGGCACGGGCACTCATGGGGAATCCGCATCTCATTCTGCTGGACGAGCCGACCGAAGGGTTAGCCCCTTTGATCGTCGAAAGCGTGATCCATGTGATTCAGAAGATTAAGGACGAAGGGGTTACTATCCTGCTGGTGGAGCAGAACGTGGAGGCGAGTCTCAAGGTGGCCCATCGCCATTATATCCTCGAACAGGGAAAGATTGTGGCCCACATCGACAATGAAGAGTTAAAGAAGGATCGAAGATTACGGGAAAAATATCTATCGATTTAGGAAGAACTGCCTTTTGAGGCAGAACTTATTATGAGGAGGTGCTTTATGAGAGAGGTACTACGAAGAACATTTTTAGTGATGGCAGGAGTCGGTATCATCGGCGCAGCCCTGCTGGGGGGAGGGGTACCGGAAGCTCTTGCGCAAGAGGAAGTTGTTGTGCTTAATGCAGCGCAACTCAGCGGAACCTATGCTGAGACGGGGAGGGATCAAAGCAGAGGGGTGAAACTGGCCATTGAGGAGTTTGGAGGGACAGTGTTTGGGAAAAAGATAAAACTCATCGAAAGAGACGTACCAAACCCGAGCGAGGCTGTAAAAAAGGCGAAGGAAGGGGTGGAGAAGGAAGGAGTAAAGTTTATCCAGGTGGGGACAAGCAGTGGTGTGGCCCTTGCTCTGATGGAATATGCAAAAACGCAGAAAGTGGTTGTAGGTGTTCTGGCAGGAGCGGATTCGATTACGGGAGACGCCTGCAACAAATACACGTTCCGATGGCAGGTCCCCACGTACGGCGCGATTCGGGAGGTTGTTCCCAGAATCATCGACATGTACAAAGCCAACACCTTTTTTACCATTACTCCTGAATATGTTTTTGGTCAGGATCTCTTGAGAAACACAGAAGAGGTCTTAAAAGAAAAGGGAAAGAGACTTCTTGGAAACGTCTTCCACCCCTTGGGGGAGACGGAGTACAGCCAGTACATCACCAAGGCGATGGCTGCCAAACCGGATTGTGTACTTTTCCTCAATTTCGGCGACGATACAGTCAACGCGGTTAAGCAGGCTGTCAGTTTCGGAATGAAAAAACAGAGTAAGATCGCCATCGTCTGGGGAGCCGGTCTGACGCAGTACAAAGCGATGGGGACAAAACTTTTGGAAGATGTGATTATCGGAGGCCAATACGATCATACTGTTGATACCCCTGTCAATAAAAAATTGATAGAGGTCTATAAGAAAAAGTACGGTGAACTGATTCCTTACAATGCAGCTTCCGCCTATCAACAGACATTAGTCATGCTCATGGCCATTAAGAAGGCGGGAACTACTACCGATACTCTGAAGGTCGTGAATGCCTGGGAGAATATGGAGTACAACGGGATTACCGGGAAAGAAGTTTACAGACCATGTGACCACCAGTGTATCAAAAATTATTTTACCCTGCGGTGCAAAAAGGAGAGCGAGAAAAAGTTTGAGGAAGATTATACGGAACTTATCGGTGCTTCAAAGCATTTTCTTGACTGTGCAAAAACAGGATGCAAAATGTAACTGTACTTGAGGGGATGCCTTCGAAGGCATCCCCTTTTGACTGGATGAAGTGACTGAAGGGTGGAGCATGGAGATCAACCTGAATTTGGTCGCGGTTCAAATATTCAACGGCATCGTTCTGGGGATGATCTATGTGATGCTCGCGATGGGACTGACCATTGTCTGGGGAATGATGGATATCATCAACTTTTCCCATGGTTTTTTTTATACGTTGGGAGCCTACTTTGCCTATACCTTCGTTTCCGTAACCGGCAATTTCTGGCTGGCGTTGATCGTCGTGCCCGTGGGGACTGCCTTGATCGGAATGGCCCTCGAGCGAACCCTTCTGAGAAAGCTTTACGGCCTCAATATTTTGTACCAGATATTAATGACCTTTGGCATCGCCTTGATGGGGAGGGAGATCATCATCATTATTTATGGGCCTATCGGAAAATCCTTCTTCCCCCCACGGGCTCTTGAAGGAACGTTCTTTTTGGGCTCTCTCTTCTTCCCGCAGTACCGGGTCTTTTTGTTGTTGCTCGTAGCCCTGATTACTTTCGGGATGTATCTTTTTATTGAAAAGACAAAGCTGGGCTCCATCATCCGGGCAGGAACCGAAGATAAGGAGATGGTGAGCAGCTTAGGAATAAATGTCTCGCTCGTCTTCCTTCTGACCTTTGGGCTGGCAATGGCCATCGCAGGGTTAAGCGGAGTCCTGGCATCTCCCATGCGAGGGATCAATCCCTTCATGGACTGGAATATCCTCGGAATCTGTTTTGCAGTAGTGATTATTGGGGGGATGGGGAGTTTTTCGGGTGCTGTGTTCGGGGGTCTTATCGTTGGTGTTGCCCAGAGTCTTGTGGGCCTCATTTGGCCCAGTGCTTCGATCATTATCATCTTTATCGTAATGAGTGCCATTCTTCTTATCAAACCAAGAGGACTTTTTGGAGTTCGAGACTGAAATGAAACGGCTGCTCAAAGAGATCAGGGGCCTGCTCATCCTGGGAATTATCTTTTTTATCTTGCCCTTTGTCCTTCCCTATAGAGCCTTGGCAACAGAAGTGATTATCTTTTCCCTTGCCGTGATTGCCTTCGACCTCCTTTTAGGGTTTACCGGAGTCATGATGTTCTGTCAGGCCTCTTTTTTCGGGACCTCCGTTTACCTGACTGCTCTGTCCATCATTCATCTGAAAGCCTCCCTTTTTCTGGCGATTTTGATAGGAGTGGCCGGGGCAGCCATCCTGGCCTTGATCTTAGGCAGTATGGCCACCATCAGAAAAGGGTCCTACTCCGTCCTCCTGACCCTGGCATTTAATGAGATGATTTACTTCATCGCTTACCAGTGGAAAGGAGTAACCGGTGGAGATGACGGGCTACGTGGAATTGCTCGTCCTCCTCTCGAAATCCCTGGGCTGTTTAAGGTTTCTTTGGCCTCTGAGACAAGCTTCTACTTTCTCGTGCTCTTTTTCTTCCTTCTGTCATTCTATGTCATTAAACGCATTATCGATTCGCCGTTCGGCAGGGTCCTGATGGCGATTAGAGAGAATGAGGCAAGAGCAGAGGCCATAGGATATAACGCCAGACTTTTCAAGCTTCTCGCCTTTGAAATCTGCGGAATCTTCATCGGACTGGCGGGTGCGCTCCACGTTCTTTTCATGAATTTTGCCCACATTACCAATGTTGCCTTTGACACCTCTGGCAACATTGTCATGATGGAACTGATCGGAGGCATTGGAACTCTGTTCGGGCCAATCCTGGGAGCATTCCTCGTTGTTCTTGCTTCTGATAAATTCAGCGCAATGTGGGCAAGGTGGCCGTTGATACTGGGAGGGATTTTTGTCTTGTTTGTGCTTTTTGCGAGAGGGGGTATCTGGGGAATTATTGTCTCCGCAACCAAGAGATTTGAACGCTCATCTCTATCGAAAAAGGTGGGCTTTCATATAATCGCCGTATCAAAAGGCGAGTCGGATAACTAAGAGATTGCCGAGGTAGAGAGAACCATGCACAAGGCAGATAGCATCTTTCTGAATGGGAAAGTGATGACGATGGAGGGTTCGGCCGAGCCCGACCTCCATTTTGTTGCGGTGAAGGGCGATAAGATCCTCCATATCGGGAGAAAAGGAGAGGAGAAAGAGTTCACTTCTCCTCACACGGAAATATTCGATGTAAAGGGAGGAACCATTCTTCCGGGCTTCATCGATGCCCATCTTCATCTCTCTGTGATGGCAGAGATGGCCATGCAATTGGATGTGAGCCCGGAGGCCGTCTCCTCTTCTGAAGAAATAAAGCGAATGGTCAAGGACGAAGGCCGCAAAATTCCTGAAGGGCGATGGATTCGGGCGGCCGGTTACGACGATACAAAATTGAAAGGAAAGCCCCTTACCCGGTGGGACCTTGATGAGGTGGCCCCGCGGCATCCTGTTTTCATTACCCACGTGGCAACTCACTGGGGCGTCACCAACTCCCTGGGCCTTTCCTTGGGTGGACTTCAGGAGAACTCTGAAGACCCTCCCGGAGGCAGTCTGGGGAGGGACTCCTCCTCTCATCAATTAAATGGAATTTTGTACGAAAACGCGGCTTTTCCGTATTACTTTGAAGCATTGTCTCCCGGCGAGGTGATCATCCCCCCTTTTTCCCGTCAGGAGCTCCATCAGGGAATATTGAAGGTCTGCGAAAAATATCTGAGGGCAGGCATCACGAGCGTTCATGATGCTTTGACGACTCCCCGTTTTTTTGAAATCTATCAGGATTTGAGAGATACGAAGAAACTGCCCTTGAGAGTCTATGGTCTTATTCCGTGCAAATATTTTTCTCTCTTCAGGGATTGCGGTCTCAGGACAAGATTTGGTGACAAATGGTTAAGCTTGGGAGCGATCAAATTTATCACGGACGGGGCCATCGCCGGCCGGACGGCTTATCTGAAGGAACCCTACGAGGTTTCCGAATTGGGCTCCGGCATCCTGCTCTTGAACGAGGAAGAGACAAGAGAGATGATTCTTGAATATCATGCGGCAGGCTTTCAAATAGCCGTTCACGCCAACGGGGACAGGGCCATCGAGATGGTTCTGGATGGGTTTGAAGCCGCCCTCAGAAAATTTCCGAGAGAAAATCAGAGGCACCGAATCGAACATTGCAGCCTCGTGACGGATGAAATTTTGGCGAGGATGAAGGCCATGAACTTGATCGCCGTTCCCTTTTCCTCGTACGTATGGCATCATGGGGAAAAGATCCTCCCTTTCTACGGTGGATCGAGGGCGGAACGGATTTTTCCGCACAAGTCCTTTCTGAATGCCGGCATCAGGGTTGCAGGCAGCACGGATAACCCCTGTGCTCCTTACGAACCTCTCTTAGGAATTCAAAGCTGTGTGACCAGGAGAAGCAAGGGGGGTGAGCTTCTGGGAGAGAATCAGAAACTGACGTTAGCGGAGGCGTTGAAAATATACACTCTGGGCTCTGCCTACGCCTCCTTTGAAGAGGAGAGAAAAGGGTCCCTGAAGCCGGGAAAGCTGGCAGATGTCGTTGTGTTGAAAGAGGACATCACGAAGGTTTCACCGGACGAGATTAAAGACGTTCCGATATCTCTAACGATGGTAGGCGGGGCCGTTAAGTATCACGCATAGACAAATTTTCCCTAACTTCATCCTTTGACAACTAAGTACTGATTTTCTTTTTTTGAAGAGTTTATCTAGAAAAAGTAACGATCAGCCTGCAATAAGGGTTGATGGTTTGAATCGGAAGCAGGGGAATTATTGGCATAGCTTCCAATACAGGAGTCCAGTTGCATGCGAAACAGCGAGAAGAGTAATAGCAGCGGTGATCCGTTTGGCTGATGCATAGAACCTCCGCTTGATAGTAGATTGCCTGGCTTCAATAAAGGCAGCACTCGTCTTATTCGATACACCAATCAGTCCTTCACGCCTTTTTCGGTTTCCTCTCCATCATTTGGGACTTTATAAATGCCGTTATCATTGACCAGCTTCGGCGAAACGTCGGCCAAAGATATTTCCCCTTTGCCAGGACCCGTTTATGGTTATATTCGCAAATGGACGAGTATCTTGCCAGGATCCGCAATCGGCAAAAGGCCTCGATGAAAGACATATCAAATCTTCGAATCAGAAGATAATGACCACACACCGATTACTAATCGGAACGCAATCGTGCGTGCTTAGCCAGAAAAGGGCCTTGTGGCGGAAGAAGTTACCATGAAACCGACAGTCCATTTCGTTAAATCTTGATTTTCGTGTGATACAGCCTGTGGGGAAAAGTGGAGGAGGAGAACTAAATTTTTAAGAGAACAGCTCTTTCATTCTTTGTAAAAGCGGTTTTTTGATTTTCACTTTTAGATAGAGGTTACCGGATTCTCCACTGTCTTTGCCGGGCTCACCCATCCCCTTCAATCTTATCTTCTGCCCATCCTTCATTCCAGGTGGAATGTTGACGATCAGTTCTTTCGATCTCTTGCGGTGAAAGTATTTCCCTTTCCCTCCCTCAAATGCCTGTTGTGGATCGAGGTAGATGACATCTTCCAGGTCTCTTCCCCTCTTCGGCTCTGCAATATTGAAGGTTTTTTTTAAAAGATACCGAACCACTTTACCCAGGGTTCCAGGAAAAATATCAGATGAAAATGGAATCTCTTGCCGGTTGGTTCTCGGAATCGAGTCGCGCCTTCTCCTAAAACCCGGGCCGAAAAATATGAAGCCCCTGCCAGATACTCCCGGTCTTTGAAATTCGAAGGGGTGGTATCCCTGGCCGTACGACTCTCTGAAGACTTCCTCAAAGCTTCTGAATCCAAAGGCCCTGGTCATTTCCTCAAAAATCTGATTGATATCAGACCCTCTGAAAATGTCCTGTTCAGAATATCTCTGCTTAAATCGATCGTACCCATAGGCCCCATATTGATCGTGAAATGTATCATAGTCTCTTCTCTTCTTGGGATCAGAAAGGACGGCATAAGCTTCGTTGATCTCCTTCATCTTTTCGACTGCCGAAGGATTCTCCCTATTTCTGTCCGGATGGTACTGGAAAGCCAGTTTCCGGTACGCCTCTTTGATCTTCTCAGCGGGGACGCCTTTTTCTACTCCTAAAACGTGATAATAATCCTTCTGACGCGTCATCGTTTTCTTCCTGGCCCCTCCCATTATCCTCTAGCTTTACCATTATGACTCATCAGACTTTGTTTTCCAAAAGAAAACATTTGAAAAGCGGTTTGGCAGGAACCCGGGAAGGAATATTTAACTGTCTACACTCAGAGTTGCTTTCATTTCTTCCTCATCACCGAGCAACATGATCTTGGGACCTTGGAGTGTCCTCACGAGGGCCTCGTCTTTCACTCTGATTCTTTCTTGGATCTCCCTTATCGTAAAGGAAGTAACCAAAAAGGGCCTTCCCAGCCTTTCTTCCGCCTTCGAGATGACGTTATTCATTTCAACCAGGTCAGGTCCTCCGAGAACGACGATATCAATTTCACTGTATCGGTCTCTCCGATCTTTGAGAAGAGACACATCAAGAAAGCCAAACCGAATGCCAGGGACTTTTTGTAGTAATGCTTTAATCTCCTCTATCATATTGTCCATTTTTTTCATTCTTCTAAGTAACCTCCTAATATCAATATAATCATTCGGGTTCTGAATGGCTTCGCAGGCTGCCCTCTCGTCTTCTTTAGTTCGCAACGCCTGCATCTGAAGGAAATGCTTTTCCATCAAGTAGAAATTTATGCTCAAAAGGAGAAAACTAATTCCTACTCGAAGGAAGAATAGAGAACAATTCGAATAAAGATGAGCAATCTTCAATCAAATTACATTTAATATGAAAGATGGTATGCAATTTGCGTTGTAAATGGATAGTAAATTCTTAGGTTTGACATGGAGAGTCCCAAATGGAGATGAATAGGAAAGATGAAACCCCTGTTATCTGGAGAACCACCCATGAAGAATCGAAAAGAAGATGGAAGATCGGCCTCATTGTTGTAAACCTATTCTATCTAATGGTCATCGCTTCCATGGGATTGCTATTGATCCAGGATGGGAAGAGAAAAGAGCTCGCTATCCTCCAAGGAGAGGAACTCGGCATCATGAGAACAAGAGAAAGCATCTACTCCATCTTAAGAAATAAAGGGATAAGCTTGGGTCAAGGCTTGGACATTGCCGAAGTTACGATTCGGCAATCAAAAAGATTGAATCTTTCGATGGCCCTGATCTTGGCTGTAATGAAGAAAGAGAGCGAGTTTATTCCTTACGCCCTTTCATCCAAGAGTGCGATGGGCCTCATGCAAGTTCACCCGATCACCTGGGACGAATACGTAGGCAAATTAAACCTCAAGGTATCCGCCCATGCCGCCTTTGATCCCGCGACGAACATTATCGTCGCCACTCATGTTCTAAAAGATCTCTACGAATATTATAAGAGCAGCACGAGATCGGAAGAGGAGATCTGGAAATCCGTTTTGTCAGCCTACTACGCTGGAATGACATCCTTTTCCCAGACAGGAATGACAGAATCTCACACCAAATATGTGGCGGATGTAACCACTTTCAAGGGAGAATTCGATGAAAAGCTTCAGGATTAGATTAGCGATGCTCTGGTTGTCGTTACGGTGTGCCTGGCTTCAACGGAGATTAAACAGGTTTAAGCACGCATAGTTGACAGATCTCCTATCACTTCACCCAATCTAAAAGTCTGTATCATGTCGTTAGGCTGAAGCTAACCTCCTGCCTCCACCTAAAGTTTCTGACTTCCTGGTCTTATTCCCTGGGCAACACGTATCAACATGTTGAGCTGTAAAGATTGATCTTTTTTTCTATTTTGGTTAGAAGAATTAACAGTTCGGTGGAGCTTCGAGTGCCGAGAAAGGGACGGATCATTGAATCAAATAACGATAACAAGACTCAAGATTAACGTTTTATTCATCTTTCTTTTGTTTCTCCTTGGGTGCGCAATGATCCCTGGAAGATCCTACGATGAAACTGTCTCCCGATGGAAAACCCATAAAGATTTGGAGAAATGGATGGCAAAAGATTTTTCTTTAGATACGGAGAGATTTAGAAGATTTGAAGGAACATTACCTCCTCCGAGAACCCCGGAAGAAACCTTCAAACTCAAATCTGGAATCTACATCGATGCAGCGATCTTTGCCAAGGCAGCTCTCGACCGGATCGATCCCTCGTATCAAGCAAGAATAGTAGTCCTCCTCATTCCCGGTGGGGCAAATCATTATGTCTGCTCTTTTAAGAAGGAGGGGAAGCTTTTTATCATGGATTACGGAACGCCCTATCCATCGATCCTTGGAGTGCATGGCCCGTTCAATTCCCTCGAGGAATATAAACGATTCTTTGAAAAGAACCATCCGACCATCAAACGCGTGGATGCCATTACGTATCTTCGCTAAGTTGGGCAATGTCAATCTCACCAAGCTGACCATGTGGATAATGGGAAGATGCAAACGATAAGAAAGAAGATCATGGAAGCTCTGGGAGAGGACTCTCTTGATTTACGGGAGATTTCCAGACTGTTCGGGATTAAGGAAAGAGAAGTCCTCGATCATCTCAAACACATTGAAAAGTCCACAGACCCGAAGCGCCTTATTGCGGAGGCGGCCTCTTGTAAACAATGCGGCTTCTCTTTCAAGAAACGGACTCGCCTGAATACCCCGGGCCGCTGTCCCGTTTGTAGAAGCGAACAGATTTCCCCACCTCGATTTAAGATCAGCAACTCCTAACCCGGCAAAGCTACTTAGTCATTAAGTAATTGTGTCATTAGGTCATTCAATTTTTTAACCCTGATTTTGAATTAATAACTCAATGACCCAATGACTCAATTGCTAATTCAGGGCAGCAGAATTCCGATGAGCATCACGATCATCCAGCGGAAGAACCCGATAAGAGGATCCAAGATACCCAGATAAAGGAAACCGATGATGATGAAGAACCCGTAGGGCTCCAGGCGGGCAAGCGCATATTGCGTTCTTTGTGATACGATTCCCATCAGGATCTTCGACCCATCTAAAGGTGGAATGGGAATTAAATTAAGAGCAGCCAGCGTGAGGTTGATTTGGACCACATAATAGATGAGCATGGAGGCAGTCCCCGAAGACTCAGAAAAAAGCCGGAGAAACAGCAGAGCAAAGAAGGCGAAGAGGATGTTGGCAAGAATCCCTGCTGAGGAGACGAAGATCAGTCCCTTTCGCCTGTCCGGAATATTGTTAAAGTTGACGGGAACCGGCCTCGCCCATCCAAACCCCGCAAGAAAAAGCATGAGGGTCCCGATGGGGTCAAGATGCTTGAGCGGATTAAAGGTGAGGCGGCCGGACCATTTGGCGGTCGGATCGCCCATCTTGTCAGCGACCCAGCCGTGTGCCACCTCGTGGATGATGACGGAAAAAAGAAGAGGAATGGCGACAAACGCAAATGCCAGTGGATCTTTCGTCAGTAGCTTAAGAAGTCCCATTAATCTCCAGTCAGATGTGAGAAATTTTGTGCCGTGTTTGATTTAATCTTACAATATAGGGGAAATTTTGGAATAGCAAGATAGCGATTTTCGACCGAAATAAATGATCCGGAGCGAAACCGATGAAAGTCCTTCTCATTTCCGCTAACACGGAAACGATAAATATGCCTACTTTGCCCCTTGGCCTAGCGAGTGTGGCTGCTGCGATTCAAAAGGGACGCAATGTGAAGGTGGTAGATCTAATAGCAGAAAAGGATAGACCATCGTTCCTCAATGGAGTGATCGAAGGATTTCGTCCTGATCTGATCGGAATATCGATAAGAAATATTGATGACCAGAATATGGAAAATCCGAGATTCTTATTGGAGCCGGTTAAAAATATCGTGGCGTGCTGTCGAAGACTTTCCGGCGCCAAAATTGTTCTGGGCGGGGCAGGGTATAGCATATTCCCCGAAAGCACTCTGGACTTTTTGGGCGCAGATATGGGAATTCAGGGTGAAGGGGAAGGAGCTTTTTTAGAATTGACAGAACGGGTGGAGCGGGGTGCTGATATTTCGAAGGTGCCGGGTCTTTATCTGCGAGGGCACGGGCTTCAGTGTGAAAGAATGTTTATGAGGGATTTAGACCTGTTTCCACTCCCCGATGCAGACCTTTTGCCCTTGCCATCGTCAAAAGAAGGACTCTGGATGCCGGTTCAGACAAGACGCGGATGTCCTTTAAGCTGCAGTTATTGCAGCACCGGCGAGATTGAAGGTCGAACCTTACGAAGACGTTCTCCGGAGAGCGTCATCGGGTGGATGGCACGGTGGCGAGAAGCAGGGGTTCGTCAGTTCTACTTTGTCGATAATACTTTCAATCTTCCCGCCTCCTATGCCAAGGAAATCTGCAGCAAGCTCATCGAGCTCGACCTGAATATAAGATGGTGGAGTATCTTGTATCCCAAGAGTGTGGATAAAGAATTGGTTGCGCATGTTGCCAGAGCCGGATGCGAGCAGGTGAGCATCGGATTTGAAAGCGGGTCTGAAGGAATTCTGAAGAGCCTGAACAAGAGATTCACTCTTGAGGAGGTTCGACAGATCTCGGAGATGCTTTCCGAATATGGAATAAGACGAATGGGATTCTTATTGCTGGGGAGTCCGGGTGAAACAAGAGAATCCGTTGAGAGAAGCCTTCTCTTTGCCGACTCCCTCAAATTGGATAGCATGAAGGTTACCGCAGGGGTTCGTATCTATCCCCGCACCTCTCTCGCAAAGAAGGCGATCGAGGAAGGCGTCATTACCCCTCATGACGAGCTACTTTTCCCGCGATTTTATCTGGCAAAAGGTCTTGAGGAGTGGCTACCGGAGACTTTGAAAAGTTGGGCAGCTGCTCGGCCTCACTGGATGATTCCAGATTACCGTTGAGCCGGATGGAGATCATCCGAGAGTCCCACAGGCGGATCGCCGTATCTAGTGGTCGCTTCCACGCGAGGGAAGGCCTCTTCTAAAGTTCTTTATTATTATTTTTTCTTCTTGGTCGTTTTTTGTTTTGTTGAAGTCGTTTTGGGTTTTGTTGAAGTTGCAGCCATTTCCTTGAAGGTGGCCTCCCATTTATCGACCAGGGCTTGCAGCTCACCTAATTTGGCTTTCGCTCCAATGGGGCCCGTAGTAATCATCTGTTTGGCCTTTGCCAAGCCCTCGTTCACAGTTTTGGCATCGGTCATCCAGGCTTTCTTCTTCTCTTTCAGTTTCTTCTCCATTTTTTTGGCAAGACTATTCAATTCTTTCCATTCTTCTTCAAGTGCGTTCAGAGCCGCATTCGCTTGATCCACAGCAGCCTTCTTTCCCTTCTCCATAGCAGCCGCAGCTTTTTCAAAGGCAACCTTGGCATCGATGTAACTCTGTTTTGCCTCCTTGTACTTCTTCTCCTTCATCTGGGTTTCTGCAGTATCCCATAGCTTTTTGGCGGGCTCCAGATCGGTCGGGGCATATTGATCTGCTCCGGCTGAGATGGCGGCATCCATGGCTTTCCTGGCAGCTTCTTTTTCCGCTTCCGGCGGTTTCGAACAACCCGCGAAAGATATCCCGAGGGCAAGCACCACAAATACGAATACGAACAATTTAATTCCTTTCATGAGTCCACTTCCTCCTTCGATGATGTTTGATAAAAACTGTGGAAGTATAAATCAAGTTTTTCTGATTAGCAACAGATCGAAAAGTTTGCCCTTAGCATGGGCTGATGAAGCCTCATCAGCAACCCACTCCGTTCGCAGGCAAAGAAAAACACTGGGAGGGTGCGGAATGTGAACATCCCGAAATCCGTGAAAATGACGAAGACGGACCGCTTTCGAAAGCTTTAGAATCGCGGGGCATGAGAACGGTATGGGTCATTTTCGTTATCCATAAAATCGCCGTTTGGATGGATTTAGAACGTTTGAATCCAATTTCTCAAAGGTTCCGCCCTGCCTTCGCCGAAGCGGCTTCGCGCAGGCAGGTCTAAAACTTTCTCGACCGGCCCATCTTCGTCACGGGGAAAGACGCTTACGTGCAAAATCTTTATCTTGAATTTATTGGATTGTCGGTATAATAAAAGAGTAGATACCGAAGAAAAAAGTCGTGGGCGGGTGGAGGAAACAAGTCGAGATCTACGATTTAAGGTAAGATGGAAATAGCATTGCGGGAAGACCTCGATCCGGATATCGATTTTTATTATCATTACCAATTCAAGATCTATCACGATTCTTATTTGATCTGGGACAGGGATACGTGGGAGGCAGTACTGGGCACGTGTACTGTTTATCGGATCGAAGCCGATGATCAATACGCCGGAGATGTCATCCTCGAGGATAGGGGGAAGAGAACCAAGTCGATCATTGACTTCAGCATCCTTCCCGAATACCAGGGAAGAGGAGTCGGACGGGCAGCTCTTGAAAAAGTCAAGGAGATGGGTGGAACGCTTACCGCGGTCACACGAAAGGAAACGTTTGATTTCTTCTTGAAATGCGGATTCGTCTTGAAGAAGTTGATCAAGAATTATTATCATCGGGGAGTGGATGGGTATTATATCGTGGCCATGGGAAGTGAACAAATAATCGGCAAGCGGGAAGTAAGAAGCGCATAACAAAAGGAAGCCTGAAACCAGGTTATCGGAGAGGTGAACGCCAATGGAGATTCGTAAGGTTGCTTGTGTCGGAGCTGGTCTCATCGGTCAAGGTTGGGCAACGCTATTCTCTTCAGCAGGCCTTGAAGTGATTCTTCAAGACATTACAGAAACAATTCTGGAGAAGGCAGTGAAAGGCGTAAAATCAAATCTCAGGTTTCTGGAGGAGAACAGGCTTCTAAAGGGAGGAGAAGCGGACCTTGCAATGAAGAAGATAAAAATAAGCACCCTGATTGGTGAAGCGGTACGGGATGCGGACTACGTACAGGAATCCGTTCCGGATAACTACGACTTTAAGAAAGAGGTCTTCAGAGAAATGGATATTGCGGCTCCGCACCATGCCATTTTAGCCAGCAGCTCATCGGGATTACTGATGACAGAAATTCAAAAGGCCACGATGAGGCCGCAACGCTGCGTTTTGGTTCACCCCGCTCTCCCGGTCTACCTTCTGCCTCTCGTTGAGATCGTCGGGGGCGAGCAGACTTTGCGTGAAACGGAGACGGCCGCCTTTGACTTTATGAAGAGGCTGGGTAAGACCCCGGTCCTGCTGAAGCGAGAAGTTCCCGGTTACATCATCAACCGGCTGCAGGCTGCCTTGTTGCGGGAGGCAATCGATCTTGTTGACAAAGGGGTTGCGAGTGCTGAAGACGTGGACAAGGCTTTCTGCACGGGCATTGGCCTGCGCGATCCAATCATCGGTCCATTCTTACGCATCCATTTAGCCGGGGATGGTGTTGAGCGGTTTATCGAGAATTTTTCCCAATCATACCGGAATCGATGGGAGACAATGGAAACCTGGACGTCCATCCCTCCTTCAGCAGTGAAGAAGATTGTAAGCGGTGTTAAAGAAATGGATGTGGTTCGCGCAAAGACTTTGGATGAAATCAAAAGCTGGAGAGACGATATGTTGGTCAGATTCCTGAGGCTCGTATATGAAAAATAGGGATATATGCCTTTTTTTCAAAAGGGGCTGACCAAATGAAATTATCTTCTCTTCGAGAAAAAGGGGAAAAACCATGGCCAAAATGGACGAATACACTTCATTCGATGCGACTGCCTTGGCTGCGCTGGTCCGTCAGAATCAGGTGAAGCCGATCGAACTGGTTGATGCTGCGATAGAGTGGATTGAATATTTGAACCCCACTCTCAACGCGGTGGTCACGCCCATGTATGAACGAGCCCGCGAGACGGCTATGGGCAAACTTCCAGACGGTCTTTTTACGGGTGTGCCATTTCTGCTGAAGGACCTAGGCGCGACTTTCGCAGGAGTTCGAATGACCATGGGGTCAGCTTTTATGCGTAACTTCGTACCGGATCATGACAATGAGTTGGTAGCCCGGCTGAAGCGGGCTGGTTTAATCGTCATTGGCAAGACGAACACGCCGGAGTTAGGCATCCTTCCGACCACTGAGCCCCGTCTGTTCGGTGCCAGCCGTAATCCCTGGGATATCACTCGTACTCCTGGCGGGTCGAGCGGCGGTTCAGCGGCTGCTGTGGCTGCCCGTTTTGTACCGATGGCGCATGCCAATGACGGCGGTGGGTCTATTCGCATTCCTGCTTCGTGTTGCGGCCTCTTCGGCCTCAAACCAACTCGCGCACGTAACCCTCTGGGACCCGATTTCGGTGACCTTTTCAGCGGACTGATCATCGAACATGCTGTAACCCGCTCCGTTCGGGACAGCGCTGCCCTTCTCGATGCTACAGCAGGGCCGGACATCGGCGATCCTTATTGGGCGCCACCACCGGCGCGTCCATTCCTTCAAGAGGTGGGAGCTGCCCCAGGGAAGCTGCGCATTGCTTTTACTACGAAAGCACTCATCAGTGGTGTTAAGGTTCACCCGGATTGCGTCAGTGCGGTGAAGGATGCAGCTTCATTATGTGCAGATTTAGGCCATGAAGTGGGTGAGGCTGCTCCAGAGATAAATGGAGAGCTGATAACCCAGAACTTTATGGTCCTCTGGGCTGCAGGGTGCGCCTGGACGATAGACGGCTTCGGATTCATAAGCGGCCAGTCTCCGACCCAGGAGAATTTCGAGCCACTTACCTGGGCTCTGTACCAGATGGGACGCCAGCAAAGCGCATCGTCCTATTTGCTTTCTGTTGCTTTTCTTCAAAGGATAGCCAGGGAGGTTGCCCGGTTTTTGCTCAAGTACGATGTCTGGCTCACCCCCACGCTGGGCGAGCCTCCAGTGCCTCTGGGCACGTTTGACTCGCCCCCGGAGAACCCTTTGGAAGGTCTCCGCCGTGTCATATCTTTTGTCCCCTTCACGCCAATTTGCAACGCCACCGGCCAACCGGCCATGTCCGTTCCTCTATACTGGAACGCAGAAGGACTTCCAGTGGGTGTCCAGTTCGTGGGCCGGTTTGGGGATGAGGCCACTCTGTTCCGCCTGGCAGCGCAGCTCGAATCGGCCCGGCCTTGGGCCGACCGCCGTCCCCCAGTACCGGCGTGAGTGACATGAATAGCAAGTGAGCGAGTTATCAGTTAAGATAACATGGTTTGGTTGTTGATGTTGTGGTAAAAATTCAGATAGAGATTGGTCCGTCATCAAATAAGGAGACCTATGGCTGAACCGGTGATCATCGAAATCTTCTCTGATTATGTTTGACCCTGGTGCTATTTCAGTACGGTGCGTATTGAGCAGCTCCGAGAGAATTATGAGGTCGAAATGCGCTGGATCGCTTTTCCTCTTCATCCTGAAACGCCAAAAGAAGGACTGACTCTTGAAGAACTTTTTGCGGGGCGATCCATTGATATTGAGAAGATCGTCTCGCGTTTAAAACAGGTGGCTGGGGAGTTGGGCTTGCCTCTCGGGAAGAGGAAAAAGACCTATAACAGCCGCCTGGCTCAGGAACTGGCAAAATGGGCAGAATCGAAGGGGAAAGGTGATTCCTTTAACGAAGCGGTCTTTCGAGCTTATTTTGTTGGCGGAAAAAATATCGGCAAGGTGGACGTACTGGTGGCTCTCGCAGAATCGATTGCTCTTTCAGAAGAGGGGGCCAGATCAGTTCTTGAATTGAGGACCTTTAAGGAAGCCGTCGATTCGGACTGGTCGCGTTCTCATGCCCTGGGGATTACCGCAGTGCCGACTTTTTTTGTCAACGGCCGGCTGCTTGTCGGGTTTCCGGCTTATGAGTCCTTAGAGGAGTTCGCGAGAGCCTGCGGCGCTGAGAAACGAAAGAGCTCCGGATAATCCTTCCTGCAATGGCATTTCGTCAGAAAGATAGAACAAAAACGGGGTCATGACTCATCGGGAATAAAGTGCTCCGAGATCCGTTCAATATGAATGAAAAGAATTACTATTCAACATGGTTTGTACTCATTGTCGCGATCTTCGTCACCTGTTTGATCACGGCAAACATCGTTGCCGTAAAACTGGTGGAAATATCCGGGTTCGTGTTACCGGCCGGCACCATCATTTTCCCCGTCAGCTATATTTTTGGTGATGTCCTGACCGAGGTTTACGGCTATCGTCAGGCAAGGCGGGTGATCTGGCTGGGTTTCTTCTGTAACTTTATCGTTGTCGTTGCGATATGGATTGGGCAGCTTCTCCCTCCCTCTTCGTTTTGGGATGGGCAGAAAGCCTATGAGCGTATTCTCGGTTACACGCCCCGGTTGCTTACCGCTTCCTTCCTTGCCTACCTGGTCGGAGAATTTGCTAATTCATTTGTCCTGGCGAAAATGAAAATTGCTACAAAGGGACGCTGGCTGTGGACACGTACGATCGGTTCGACACTCGTCGGAGAGGGACTGGATTCCCTGATGTTCATGATCCTCGCGTTTGCAGGGACCATACCCATGGTAGCCCTGTTATCAGCGATTTTAACCCAGTGGCTTGTGAAATCGGCCTATGAAGCTGCGGCAACACCGCTTACTTATATTGCGGTCAATTTTCTCAAAAGGAAAGAAGGCATAGACGTCTTTGATTATGGCACCAAGTTTAATCCTCTCTTGCTCGGTGAATAGCCGGCGAAGCAAAAACAAAAATTATTAAGGGTCCATGATCGGAAAGAGATATTGTTCCAAAAATCTCCCCTAACCCCTCTTTTTCAAAGAGGGAGATTATCGGAGCGAGTCGCATGAAGAAAAAAGCTGTTGTCCTGTCGAGCGGCGGTGTTGATTCCACGACCGCAATGGCAATCGCCGTGCAGGAGGGCTATGAGATATACAGCCTCAGTTTCCGCTATGGTCAGCGCCATAGGGTTGAGCTCGAATCAGCCCGAAGGGTTGCTGAAGCCATGGGTGCAAAGAAGCATATGGTGATCGACATAGATATGGGAAAAATAGGTGGCTCGGCATTGACAGACCATATCGAGGTGCCGAAAGGACGGGATGAAGCGGAAATGCGAAGGGATATTCCTGCGACTTACGTGCCGGCACGCAATACCATTTTTCTCTCCTGTGCCCTGGCATGGGCTGAGGTGGTCGGAGCTTCGGATATCTTTATCGGTGTGAATGCGGTCGACTATTCGGGCTATCCGGATTGTCGTCCGGAATATATCAGGGCTTATGAAGATATGGCCAACCTCGCCATTAAGGCGGCAGTAGAGGGTAAGATGAAAATGAATATCAGAACCCCTCTGATACGCATGACCAAGTCGGAAATTATTCGAAAGGGTTTTGAGCTCGGCGTTGATTATCGGCTCACCCATAGTTGCTATGACCCATTGCCGGAAGGGAAAGCCTGCGGACAGTGTGATAGTTGTCTTCTCAGAAAAAAAGGATTCAGGGAGGCCGGAATGATTGATCCCACGGAGTATTGTAGTGATTAGATCACGGAGTCAATCAAATGTTTTCTCTGATTATCCCGATTGGTTTGCGGACTCTTTTGCAGTTATTTTGAGAAATTTTGCTTCTAGGAGATGTTGGACTTTCAGTTTTTCAAAGATAGAACTTTTTTCGGTATGTCATCAAGTATTTGATCGATAAGTGAGAAGACCTCCGGTTTACTCCAATCCCTTGGGCCGATTGCCCTCCCTATCATCCTACCTTTCTTATCAATGATAACTGTCGCAGGAATCCGGTCAATTTCAAAGAGGTCAAGCGTCTTGCCTGCCGGGTCAAGCAGAACAGGAAAGCGATAACGATGTTTTTGGATGAAATTTTTTGTGGGCTCGGGACTTCCATCGTCAACGGAAATGGCTAAAAGGACAAAATCTCTTTCCCTGTAGTGCTGGTAGAGCGCTTCCATGGAAGGCATCTCTTCCTTGCAAGGGCCACACCAAGTTGCCCAGAAATTGAGGAGAATGACATTGCCCTTAAGAGCTCTTAATTGGACCTTTTTGACATTCACCCCATCGAGGCAAAAATCAGGGGTTTTGATATTATCCCTGACCGATTGAATCCCTATTTTTGAATAGAGACCACGCTCCTGGCTAAATGCAGGAAGGCTGAACAGAAGCAAGATGGCTATTAGAATGATGAACTTTTCTCGCATGACACAAAATACGAAGCAATTTGAATGCCATCGGATACGGATGGAGATAACCCACTGAAATTTAAATGGTTTTATGAAACGAAGGGCTTTTAGTGAGGGGGAAATAGTGAGATTTTTTGGCTTTCCGTTTACTTTTTTTCTAAGCAATAGGGGCGGGCACCGCAGCAGACTTGAACAATTCTGCCGCGCCGAGCACCGAAGTCAAGCTCATACATTCCATTGGATGCCATCTCTGGATTCTGACTTTTCCTCTGTCGTTGGGAAGCCGATATTTGTGGCAGAGATATTAGCCGTATTCTCAGCAATTCGAAAAATGATGAGAATCGTTTCCAGAAGGATCCTGCTGGAAAACACCATGAGAAAGAATGTCAGCGGAGCCCCGATGAGGAGCGCAAAGATTCCGAACCAGATAGACGTCTTAAACCCGGCGACGATAAGAAAGACAGCCATGAGTCCGGCAAAAAGAATGGATAAGGCGTAAAGATATTTCATCATTCTTGGACTGACAAATCGAGTGAATGAAAAGTCAGCGAGAGTCCGGAGCGAATCGGTCTTTCTAGCCCTCGGCCGCGAAAGCCTCCGCTCTATCTGCACCTCGCTGAGAGATTGAGCGCAGTTGATGCAGAACCTTGCACTCTCCTGATTGGCAGCGCCGCAATTTGTGCAAAACATACTTGACTCTCCCGAAAATTTAAAACTTTAACTCAAGGGTTTTATCTCTTTGATCTTCCAAAGGCCTTCTTCGCGCTTTAACGTAACGTCCAGAACCGTTCTGCCGTCCTGAGGGTGACCACCGGTTTTTTGAGATGTTCTGACGAGCCACTCCAATGTGACATTGGCCGTATCACCGGAGACCGTCTGCTTTTTCAAGTGATAGGAGAGATTGATGTAATTATAACTTTCCCACATTTTTAATGTTTCCCGCCGCTTTTCATCCATGCCGTTAAAATCGCGAGAGAAACAGGACACAAAAAGATCGATGTCCTTCTGAAGGTTTGCCTGTTTAATATTTTCAAGGACGGAACCTATCTTTTCGACTTCCTGGTCTTTCGACGCAGCGGGTGAACGGTTCGTCGAAGGTGGGGTCGAAGGGAGGGCGACGGTTTCTTTTCTTGGGATCGGCCTATCAGACTGCTTCTGTTGGGACCAGAGAAGGTACCCCGCAGTGGCCATCAGAATGATGACGGCACTTGCCGCGAGCACATAGAAGGGCCGAAAGAGGTGTCCGGATAACCCCGAAGAGGTGATACTTCCTCCCATCTTCTCGGGCAGGAGAGAAAGGATTTGCCGGTATCTTTTTAAACACTTCTCTCTCGATCTGATCTCTTTTTTCAATTCCCTTTTCTCCCGAAGAAAATCGGGCTTCGTCACGGCGCGTGACTTATGAAGAGATCGAAATTGCTCAAGCCTTTCTTGAATGGGTTTCAATTCCTTTTCGAGATCATCTATTTCTTGCGATGCTCTTTTTCTAACTGATTCAAGCTCGGTTTCAAGTTCCTGATGCAGAGGGGAAAGGGATTCCAGTCTTTCCTTGTAACGAAGGAATAATGAATTGAGCACATCCCCGGAGATCTTATCCCGCTGCGCCTCCAGCTTGCTCATACACGATTCCAGTTCTTCCTCTTCTTCCGAAAGTTTCAGCCACTCTTTTGAGCATTTTCTAACCGATTTTTTTTCTAATGCGAGACCCGATTCCCGGGAGACCGTTCGCTGCATCAATAAAGAACCGCATGTCGGACAATAGTTCCCTTTCTTATAGAGAATCTGGCATCGGGAGCAGAGGAAGTTTACTTTTCGTTTCTCCTCTTCCGGGACGGGGTCTTCTACGGGCAAAAGGAAGCTTCCGCATTCTCTGCAAAATTCCTCGCCGGCATCATGTTTCACATTGCATTGAGGACAAACAACCATTCCCGTCTCCAGGGGCTTGTTTTGGGATAGCATTCCTGTCGACTGTTGTGCATTTTGTGTGCCATGCGTCTGATAATTTTTTGTCTTCAGATTTCAAGGAGTTCTTGTCGCCAGAGAAAGGGCAGATTGAACAAAATTTCAGAGAGTGGACAAAATTTACCCATCTTTCATACCCCCTTCCCAAAGAAGACGACTTCATTTAAAATCAAGACTAAAGGCCATTCGTATGGAAAAAGGATTTTTTACTCAGCCGATTGAGAGTATCTTTAAACATAAATTTTCCCTTGCCACTGACGTTCAATTATTATGGAGGAGAAAAGAATCCTTTCAAGCCATCTTCGACGCCGTCAGTCGAGCTGAGAAATTCGTCTGCCTCCAATTTTATATATTCAGGAATGACGAGACCGGAACAGCCTTGTCCCGGTTGCTCAAACAGAAGAGCCAAGAAGGAGTGAAGGTGTATATTCTGTATGACCATTTTGGCTCCTTAGGAACCCCACGCAGCTTCTGGAAGGATATGAAAAAGACGGGCATTGAAATCAGGACATCCCATCCGTTCAAATGGACGGCGCCCTTTAACTATGTTCATCGAGATCACAGGAAGCTTATCGTGATCGATTTAAAAAAGGCTTTTACAGGCGGCCTCAATATTGCGAATGAATACAGCGGATTTCTCCACCGAAGGCGAAGCCGGGGCTGGCGTGACACGGGGGTTCTGGTAGGAGGTCCAATCGTAAACGACCTTTTTGATACCTTCAAAAAAAGCTGGACGACGTGGGGCGGGGGAAGGATTCTTTTTAAAGACGCCGACGAAAAAAGACTGCACCCAAGAACCGGAAAAAGCATTCCAGCGCTCCCCATTTTTGTTTATTCCGGAAAGGGCAGAAAGCGAATGAGAAATCTTCTCCGCTATAGCATCGACCATTCGCAAAAGAGTATTTTATTGACGACCGCTTATTTCATCCCCAGCCGGAGGCTGGTCGAGAGGCTCGAAGAAGCCGTCGCGCGCGGCGTGAAGGTGAGACTTCTCGTGCCGGGCAAGAGCGATATTCCTGCCGCATCTTATGCGGGAAGAGCTTTTTTTTCAAGACTTCTGAAGGCCGGCGTTGAGGTCTATACTTACCTGGAGGAGATGCTTCATGCCAAGACTTATCTTTTTGACGAATGCTGGAACATCATCGGTTCGACCAATCTCGATTACCAATCTCTGATCTACAACGACGAAGGGAATATTGGAATTCTCGATCTGTTCTTTGGTTCAAAGATGGCAGACATCTTTGAGGAAGACTTGAAAAACTCTGCCAGAATAGATCCAGAGACCTGGAGGCAAAGACCTTTCTTAGATAAGTTTAAAGAACACTTCTTTGCCCTCTTCAGAAAGAGGCTTTAGGAATGCAGCAGGGGTTCAACGGACGTTGCCTCTTGAAAGGGAGGCAAGGGTGCCCCCGATGCAGAGGACGGTAAAGAAGGTAAACGCGATTTTCGTACATCTCAAAAAAACAGGGTAATATTCAGGTGCCATTCGAACCTTCCCGATGTACACCGAAAATATCAGAATGGTGATGCCCATGCTCAATACCATTCCCATCATCCGCATGGTTCCGATCGTCCCGGAGGCGACTCCGTAAAATCTATTCTCAACAGAACTCATGACGGCATTTGTATTTGGGGAGGAGAAGAGTGCAAAGCCAAATCCAAGAAGGATTAAAGTTCCCACGATAAATGCTACGGTTGTCTTTTCACCCAAGAAGATAAAGAGAAAAAGTCCCACTGCCGTTAACGCCATCCCGATGGAAGCGATGATCCGTGGCTCGATCCTATCCGAAAGCCTGCCGGCGAAGGGTGAGAAAAAAGCCTGCGTCACGGGCTGGGGTAATAGAATCAAACCTGCAGTTTCAGGGGTCAGAGCTTTGATATACTGTAAGTAAAGGCTTAATAGGAAAGTGACCGCAAAGGTGGCACTGTAATTGATCAACGCCGCCAGGTTAGAGAAAGCAAAAACTCTATTGTTTCTGAAGAGACTTATCTCCAGAACGGGGTTTTCAACTTTCGTTTCCCACTTGACGAATGCGAAAATAGCCAAGACACCGGGTAGAATGAACCACAGGCCCCGGATGGTCGACAACTGAGAAAAACCATACATGATGAGTAAAAGGGCAATGCTGTAGATGATGGAGCCCGCAAGATCAAACCTCTCCTCCCTTGCCTCATGCCATTCTTCCCTCAGTTTCCAGAAAATTGAAAAGATGATGGTGAACCCCAAGAGGACGTTGACGAGAAAAATGGTTCTCCAGCCGAGGTGATGTGTGAGAAATCCGCCTAAAAAGGGTCCCACCGAATACCCGATATAGACCGCAGCCAAATTTATTCCAAGCACCTTGCCGAGCTCCCTGGAAGGAAAGACCGAGGTGAGGATAGCGGCCCCGACACAGTAGGTGGCGGCCGCCCCGATTCCTTGCAAGACCCGAAAGCCAATCAGCATCGCTCCAGAAGTGGAGATGGCGGAGCCGAGGGACGAGAGGGTAAACAACAGAATGCCGTAGGTGAAGATTTTTTTTCTTCCGTAGATATCGGCAATCTTTCCGAAGGGGACAAGGAACATGGCGGAGGTCAAGAGGTAGGAGGTCGTCACCCAGCTGAGCAGAATCGCATCCATCAGAAATTCTCGCCCGATCGAGGGAAGCGCAATATTGACAGAAGATATTCCAAAGGGCGAGAGGAAAGCAGCTCCCGTTGTGATCATCAAAACAAATTTCTTGATTCCAGGATCATCAGTAATCACCGGATGCATCAACATTCATAACTAATTTCTCCGCCCACATCAACGATCATCAAATCCTCCCAACTACAACTCGTCGTCCATGTGTGATCTGCCCGGGATAAAAGGAAACATCTAAAGGAATTGGGATGAGGAGTAAGAAATAAAAATGATCACTGCCGAAAATATCAAGAGAAAGGAAAGCCTATGCCTTTCCTTCAGGCGTCATTGTTCGAACACACTCGTTAAAGACGTAATGAGCATGTTCGTAACCTAGACAAGTCAGGTACTTCTCCGTTTTCGTATTGACAACAATGTACGTCTCGAGGCTTTTATAGATCTCCACCTTTTTTCCATCTAATTTATAACCCAGTATCAATCGCGGATAGTTTGGGTCCTCGTTTGTCTCGAAAACCATATAGTATTCACCATTCTCCATATTCACTCCCAAGACCGACCTCGATCATTAAAAAGCAAGTTTAATGCCAATAATCTGTTTATCCGTAAGCGCTCAAAATTAAAAAATATTTTAGAAAAGATATATTTCAAGTGCCTCCAAATGAAACAATTTTTGAGCATCGCTTCACAGTTTATGCACTCCCCTGGCGGACAACAACCTTACTGATTCTTGCCTCAAAATGAACCATTTTTGATTATTGCAATGGAACCGCAAGTTTTAAGCAGCAGGTCTAACCGTGTGACTATTTGAATTGAGACCCTTTACAAGAGCCAAGCGTAAAATTAGAATATGGAAAAACCAGTGTATGACTCGATGATGTGGGGTAGGAGAGATGGATAGAAAATTCAATCGACTTTTCGAATCGATAAAGATTGGGGAAATAGAAATAAAGAATCGAATTGCCATGGCCCCCATGGGCATCGGAGGACTGGTGAATTTGGATGGCAGCCCGGGTCCTCGGGCGATCGATTACTATGTTGAGAGGGCCAGAGGAGAGGTGGGACTAATCATCACTAGTTTTTTTAAGGTAGAAAATGAGGTGGAATCGTTTCGAGTGGTCGTTCCCTCTATATCCCGCCATGCGATAGGACCATTTGCTGAGTTAGCAGAGGCGATTCACTCCTTGGGGACCAAGATATTCGTTCAGCTTACTGCCGGGTTCGGTCGGGTGGTTTCGTCCTTAAGACTGCAGAGCCAGCCCGTATCGGCTTCTCCGATTCCTCACTACTGGAATCCACGTCAAACATGTCGAGAACTTAAAACCGAAGAAGTAGAGCAATTGGTGAAGGCCTTCGGCGATGCCGCCGAGGTCCTGGCAGCAGCCGGGGTCGATGGGGTGGAACTCCATGGCCACGAGGGATACCTTTTCGATCAATTCACAACCGCGCTCTGGAACCGAAGGACAGATAAATACGGAGGAGATCTGGAAGGGAGGTTAACGCTCCCATTCGAAGTGCTGAAAGAGATCAAAGGAAGAGTCGGGTCGTGTTTCGTGGTGCAATATCGGTTTGGTTTAAAGCATTATATGAAGGCTTTAAATTCGGGGGCATTGCCTGGGGAACAGTTTATCGAGGCCGGCCGCGATATCGAAGAGGGTTTACAGATGGCCAAAATGTTGGAGGCCGCTGGTTTTGATTCTCTCCACGTTGATGCTGGTTGCTACGATAGTTGGTACTGGGCTCACCCGCCAGTCTATCAGGAGCATGGTTTCATGGTGGACATGGCCGCCGCGGCCAAAAAAGTCGTCCGGATTCCGGTCATTGCGGTGGGGAAATTGGCGAATCCGGACCTCGCCGAGAAGATTATTGCCGAAGGAAAAGCGGATATGGTGGCCATCGGGACGGGACTGCTCACGGATCCCTTCTGGGTAAAGAAGGTGAGAGAGGGAGATCAAGAGCGGATCCGCCCGTGTATTGGCTGTTACGACGGATGCATGGGAAGAATTACGAGAGGCAAACCCCTGTCCTGTGCCGTAAACCCGGCTACAGGGCGAGAGAGGTTTTACCGGCTGGAGAGGGCAGAGAGCCCGCGAAAGGTGATGGTTGTCGGAGGTGGGCCAGCAGGGTTGGAAGCTGCCCGGGTGGCTTCGATGAGAGGACACCGGGTTGTCCTCTACGAGAAAGACACCTCCTTAGGCGGCCATCTCCTGGAGGCTTCCGTCCCCAATTTTAAGAAAGATTTAGCAACGCTACTGAGCTGGTACAGAAAAGAGCTCACAACCTTAAATCTGGATATTAAGACAGGCCTGGAGGTAAGTGCTGAGTTGATTAGAAAGGAGAACCCTGAGATCACGATCCTTGCTACGGGTTCCGTACCGATCATCCCCGATATCCCAGGGGTCGAACACGAAAAGGTTTCTACGGCGAACGATCTATTTTGTGGGAAGAAGAAGGCAGAGGGAAAAGTATTGGTGTTGGGAGGCGGACTGATCGGGTGCGAAACCGCACTTTGGCTGGCCCAGCAAGGAAAGAAAGTCACCATTGTGGAGATCCTCAGTGATCTCATGATAGGTGGCATCCCGGTGCAGCACATGAACCGACTCATGCTATTAGATCTGCTGAAATTCCACCGGGTTGAGATCTCTACGAATACATCGCTGTTAGAAATAACCCAAAACGGAGTCGATCTTCTGGATGGAGGATCCGAGAGAAGGAATTTTCCCGCCGATACAATCGTTCTTGCCGTTGGGTTAAAACCTGACCGGGAATTGTATAAGACTTTGGAAGGCCAAACCTCGAATCTTTATGCCATTGGTGATTCCAGAAAGGCCCAGAACATCATGAATTCCATTTGGGATGCCTATGAGGTTGCGCGGATGATTTAATTTCTTTCCCCCCTAACCCGCCTATTGATAAAAAAAGGAGCGGGAATAATTTCCCCATTCTTCACGTCTAATAAACATGACGACGATAAGGATTTCCTTTGCCAAAAGGAAAATCCAAGGTGCGGTTAAATGCTGAGTTGAGGTATAATTAATCAAAAGGATCGCTCTCGTGATTTTATTGTTCGCTTTAGCTTCGGGGTTGGTAGGATGCCCCTGGTGGCATCACCACGGCCATTACTCTGACCACTATCAACACCACGGCTGAAGATGAGAGGACAATTAGATTTCCCGGAAGAGAAAGGAGTTGGGAAAAGATGAAAAGGAAGAACATCTGCTATGGATTTTTTTTAATTGTTCTCATTCTCGTTTTTTCCTCATGTCACCCCCGCCACGTTTCAGATATCAGACCTAATATGACGAAAGAAGAAGTGGTTTCTTTATGGGGAACAACAGACCTCATCACTTACAAGACCGTTAATGGGAAAACAGTTGAGACTTGGGAATATCATTTTGCTAGCTCCGGTTCGGTTTGTTGGATTACTTTCGTTCAGGACAGAGTAACGAGTACCCAATGCAAACAGCGTGCGCCATATTATTCCTATCCATATAGATATTATTCTCCATATCCGTACGGATATTACTCCCCTTACTACTATCCTTACGGCTCTTATTGGAGGTAGACAATGGGTTTGAAACGGATGAAGAAAGAAGGGATCTGAAAGAAATGAGTCCTCTGAAACTCTATCAGAGCAGATTCTTACTCGAAAAGAGTATCATATGAGGAACAACAAGCGTTATTTTTTTTCTGCTTCTTCTTGCTATTTCTTTCGGATGTGTTTCGCTGCCACCCTCTCCTCCTGAAACAAAGCCTATCATCACCCAGGCCTTCATTTCAAAAGAGATGGGACGATACGGAGATGTCTTAAAAATTTATATCGAGGCGGATGCCCCCCAGGGCTTCATGTTTAGAATTGCCACCTCGGTCGATCAGGTGGGGTATGGTCATTATCTGGCTGATTGGGTTTATCTGAAATCACCCTATCCGCATCACGCCATCGGATATCTTCAGTGGAACACATTTAGTTACCATGCGTCTTGGATGCCTGAGTGGACGCAGCTGACGATCAAGGTTTCGGTCTTTGACACGAACGGCAACGAGAGCAATGAAGTGGTTTTCCCGTTTGAATTCGTTTCCCAGGTTGTTCCTGAATCTCCCTTACCCCCTCCTTTCGATCAACAGAATCTCCCGCTGCTGGGACATGTCGCGATCGATCTCTTCAATCCGTTTCAAATGGGAGACGACCACGACAGGATTTTAAGGTAGCGAGATTACGCAGTGGTAGAGATCGAAAAAGACCAAACCCTTCGTTCATGGTCAAATTGAGGAAGGCATGGGTACTTTTATCATTTATTGAAATATCAGTTTGTGCGTTATTGGTATAAGGGTCATCCAAGGAAATTCGGCATCAATGAGAGAAAGAGGGTGGGGACCTCACAAAAATTTGTGCCATATTTTTGACAATGCTGATCCAGTATCTTACAATTTTTGCGATGAGAAATTTTTCAATCGTAACCCAAAGGGCCTTTTTAATTGTGGGGTTAATCATCGCAACGACCTTGGTATGCACGCCTGCTTGGGCCGGACAGGACCGGGCAACTTCTACCATGAGCACCGGAGCCCTCCCTCTTTCTACCGGGGGCGGATTAGAAATCCCTCTTTCCGAATCATTCTCTCTTGATTTCAACTTAAGCCCGGTGGCCACAGGTCAATCTTCAAACGGCGAAAGAGAGCTGGGGACTCCACCGATTCCGATTTCCAAGCCACCCGGGTCTGATTTACATTACACCAGGCTTGGAGTCGGGTTCAGTTTTAGATTCTAAGCCGGGCCATTCCTTCCCTGGAACTCCAAAGTTTTCCTATTAAAATCAAGATCGCTACTAGGATCATCTGGAAGCACAATCCATAATCAGTGCAGGTGTTGCGCTCACAGGGAGCGCACGAGAGAATGGGAGTGTCCGATCAGTCAGTAAGAAGAAGCAGCGCCAAAGAGGGATTGTGTGTTATAGTGAGCCTAAATCTAATAAAAAAAGAAAGACTGTGAATAATTTCCCATCTCTTACGTCTAATAAAGTAAAAACGTTCATGGGATATTCTCCAAAGGAAAATCCGAATGTGGCTAAATATTTAGGCATTTGCCCGAGGAGGGGTTGGATGAAAAATCTACTTGCCATAGGGACGGCGTTGGGTTTAATAATGACTCCATTCGTGACCTATGCACAGTCTGAGCAGGGAGGACCTATCGCTCAACAGGCGGCGTCGAAAACTCCCCCTGTTTCGCAAGAGCTTGTACCAGAAGGTGAATTTGCGCTGAAGCTTGCGACCGACCTTAAGTTGGGAGCGCCAGCAACGGAGGTCCAGGCCGAGGATATGTTGATGGCTGTTGGTATCGCACCGAAAAACGGGTGGATTGCCGATTATCCGATGACCCCCATCATTATCGGTCAGGTGCGAAATGCTGTGGTTGTCGCCGCAGCCTCAAACAAGATACCAATGGGAAAAGATGAAGCTTTAAAGACATTTGAGGGCCTGACTGTTGAGTTTGGTTTAGCTATTGTGCCTGCACCCGACCAGTACGCAGAAGGTCAACCACCGGCGGAAGGTGAATACGTTCCGCCTCCGGAAGTAGACGAATACTACTATACTGAAGGTCCACCGGTTATTACTTACTATCCTCCACCCTGGGATTACGACTATTTGTATGGATGGGTTCCTTACCCATTCTGGTATGCTGGGTTCTTCTTCCCCGGCTTTTACATCCTGAACGATTTTCATTGCCATCACCACCATCACCATCACACTCATTTGATTTCCAACCACTTCGTTGACCGAAAGACCAATGCTTTTCTCAGGGTAGATCCGACAACGAGGACAGCCGGAACGCCTGCAACCCGTACCCATAAGGGAACAGGCTCCTATGGATTTGCATCACGACAGGCGAGAATGGCCGCTAATTCAATTTTGAGGCGAAGTGTGAGTGGCAGGTCATTTGGCCAGCCTGGTTTGACGGGAAGATATGGAGGTTTCCGAAATCCGTCAACTGGTCCCGGCAGGTCTTTTAGTGCGCCTTCTACAGGCGGACGAGGTTCTCCAGGCGGTTCTCCTGATGGTGGTTACTCTGGAGGCTCTTATGGCAGCGGGGGTTCCGGGGGGTCTCATGGAGGAAATCAAGGAGGAGGTATCTGGGGAGGTTATGGAGGGGGCCACCGATAGACAAAAGAAGGTCGAGAGAAGGACCCATACGGTCCTTCTTTTTTTTGTCCAATGCTTGCTCGAATCCCTCGTTTCACAGATCTGCCATCCGGGTAAATCACTTAGGCAATTCCGAATAAGCTTGCTTCAAATTTTCGAAGCGATTGGTCAACGGGGCAATCATAGTATCTCAGCTCACTGTAGCAATCGAATAGCGGCAAGTGTGAATATCCTTACTGCCTGGACAGGGCTTGAGATTTCGACATGTTCATTGGGCTGGTGAGCCAGCCCGGGGTCACCCGGGCCGCAGATGATCATGGGGGCCTTTAACGCTGGCACAAGGACTGCTCCATCCGTATAATAACTTGCACCTCCTGGAACAGGCCTTTTACCGGTCACCTCGCCAATGATATCAGCAACGATCCGGACAACGGGTTCCTCAGGTGATGTCTCCACCGGGGCACGATCGTTGCCCACGATGTCGCTCAGAAGGAGGATTGCTTCGTCACAGAGTGTCCCCCCGGAATAAAGACCCCTGACAAACTTTTGTTCCCGGGCCATTCTTTCAGTCTCACCCCCAGCCATTCTCTTTAGTTCAACTTCAGGCATGCTGAAGTTTTCGTGTCGGTACGGCTCACCCTTTAAGGTTGAGACCGCCCAAAATGCCGTTTCTCTTTTCTTAAGTCAAGTTTTTTATGTATCTTTTTTCACAAATTATCAACCGGACTTAGAGATGCCCGATGACTTCAAATTCTGAATTCTGATCAATAGACCTCTCACCCTCTCTCACTCTCACCACGGTCCTGACAACCCGGTGACGGTGCGGAGAAACTGGGAGCTTATGAGTCCTGATCCAACTTGACAGATTTCATATGCCTGCTATTATTAAGATCAATAATGGACGAAACTATCAGGCAATTATTCATAACTTCCGTGCTTTTTGTAAGGGCTCTGAGTTCAGTTACCCTTAGGTAGATAAACAAGAATCTAAATGATAGGAGAAATTGATGAACAAGTTCGAAGTGGCTATCGAAACCGAAATCATTCGGTTAAAAAAGATGATGAACATTAGGTCCGTTTTAAATACTGTTCTCATAATTTTAGGTGTCTTGTTAGTGATTTCTTCTTATGCCACTGTGTCAAATGGATGGGATCTCTTGCTTCGAGGAGAAACTCCGTATATTGGAGACAGCCAACTCAAATTGGTAAGTATGGATATTCCACATACTGGGAGTCCTTCAGCAGATGCGAAGTATTGGGCAACTATTAAATTTGATGCAGGTTTTAAACCGGAGATTCGCAGGGCCTGTTTCAGCTTTTCGGGTGATAGACAATCCTGCGTTGATGTTGAGGCGAAAGATGTGACCCACGGGCACTTCCGAGTGCCGATTCAGATTCCTGCGGGTTCAAAGAAGATAGACTGTTATGCTGAGTACATTCGAGAGGGGAAAACATCCCGGACAAATACCGTAAGTTATTACATAATTCTTCTGAACAAACCTGAGGAATAATCGCAAAAGAGCCGGACTTTTACCCCAACATTTTTCATCTTTAACGATGACACTGCATAAAAGAAACTTCCTTCATGGATGAGAACACCATCATAGAGCAGCTTGAGGAATTAGTAAGAAGCTTTGGCGTACAAATCCGGCGTGAACCCATTAAACAGGACGAAGATTTAGTCAAGGTGGTAGGAGGCCTGTGCCTATTAAGAGGGGAATACATATTGATCATTAATTCTAAAGCAACAACGATGGAAAGGATTAACACCTTGGCGACGGCATTGAAGCATTTCGATCTCGACCGGATCTATTTACGACCGGTTCTCAGAGAGTTGTTGGATAGGACACCTGAGCAAAGACCGTTCAAACAAGAGCTGTAAGTAGACGTTCATTGAGGAACCTAAGGTGCCTTATATCACAAAAACGAAGAGGAAGGTTAGGGTTGCGCCTAACGACCAACACCTGACGCTTCACGGCTATAGGAGGAGAACATGCCAGCGATTGCACCGATTGAAGATTTGAGGAGTGCTCAGGAAGAACTTCTTGCAGCAAAGGACCTTGACGAATTGAAGAAAGTTTTTAAAAAATGGCGGCATATTGGCTGGAAAAATATCTGCAGGCTGTGGCTCGAAGAAAGCACACCAGAAAAATTGAAAGGTGAGGGTGGATGAGAGCAGCCCAGATAAACTAGATAGACTAGAGAAACCAGACCAACCAGAGAAACTAATTTTTGCGCCTTTGCGATCTCACTTTTGCGGCTTCTGAACTAGACAGACCAGAAAAACCAGATAGACCAGAGAAACGAGAAGGACCAGAGAGCAATGAAAACCAGGAAAACTGCCAAAAGGAAGTTGAAAAAGTCAGCCGTCATTGGCGGATCTTCTTCAGGGCTCGCGAGCCGGAGCTTACGTCAGCCGTCGAAGGCTGCTCGTAATAATGAAAGGCAGAAGATCAACCTCACGGTGAACGGGCAACCCTATCAGCTGGAGATCGGCAATCGATCCGGAGAGATCGGTCCATCAGATACTCTGGCCTATACCCTTAGGGAGACATTGGGACTCACCGGAACGAAGATAGGGTGCGATCATGGAGCGTGCGGAGCATGCACGGTCCTCATGAATGGGAAGGCGGTTTTGTCCTGCACGGTTTTGACCGTTGAAATGGATGGAAGAAGCATTACGACCGTCGAGGGGTTAAGAGATCCCAACACAGGGAAATTAGATCCCCTCCAGCAGGCATTTATCGATCATACGGCATTTCAATGCGGGTTCTGCACCCCCGGGATCCTGATGAGCACAAAAGCCCTGCTCACTGAGAACCCTTCTCCCACGGAGCAAGAAGTGAAGCAGGCGCTTTCGGGGAACTATTGCCGGTGCATCTGTCACTATCATGTTCTGGATGCATTGAGGGCAGTGACACAGCAAGGAGGTGAAAAATGACCCGGCCGTATAGATTCATCGGGAAGGCAACCCCCCGGAAGGATGGGGTGGAAATTGTTACCGGCGAGGCAAAATTTATTGCTGATATCAAACTTCCAAAAATGCTCTTTGGGAAGGTCTTAAGGAGTCCGCTTCCACATGCAAACATTAGACACATCGATGCTGGTAAAGCGAAGAGATTGGATGGCGTCAGAGCCGTGCTGACCTACCAGGACGTGCCCGAGTGGAAAGGAGGGATGCCTGCTCATGTACGCATCCTCGATAGAAAAGTACGTTTTGTAGGGGACGCGGTCGCCCTGGTGGCTGCGGAGACTGAAGAGATAGCTCTGGAGGCCCTGGATGGAATAGAGGTCGACTACGAACCACTACCCGCTGTTTATGATGTGGAAGAAGCGATGAAGCCCGATGCTCCGCAGTTATACACCCAATTTCCTGGTAATGTTCTTCCGAATCGTTGCCCCGGATTTGGACCTAAATCACTCGAAGAGATTGCCATGGGCAATGTTGAGCAGGGATTCGAGGAAGCCGACATCATCGCTGAAGGAACCTACGCCTATGAAAATATCCCGAACCCTCTGACTGCAGAGCCTCCCGGTGCCATCGCGGCGTGGGAAAGGCCGGATCATTTGACCGTCTGGTCATCAGCTCAAAACCCCTATTGGGAGGGAGTCCTGTTGTACCTAAGGACGGAAAGAAAAGTTCATATACGATATATTGGAACGCAATGCGGTGGAAGCTATGGAACAAGGCTCATGTCATGGCAACTGATTCTCTACGCCGCTTTGCTCGCTCAGGCGGCCAATCGACCTGTGAAAGTTTGCTACAGCAGGGAAGAACACTTTGCCGCATACGGGTTACGATTGGGGTCCCGGATTCACGGGAAAGTGGGAATGAAGAAGGAGGGAACGATAACCGCCATTTCCGGTGAATGGTTGATCAATACAGGGTTCTATTCGCAGATCACACAGGGCCAGCTTGCCGTGGGTTGCGGTGAGGTGCAATTGGCGGTGAGATGTCCCAACTGGGACCTGAAACCAAAAATCGTATGCACCAATCGAACTGCATCCGGGATCGTGAGAGGTTTCGGCGGTCAGGAGCTGAAGAGTGCGTTTCTGCCTTTACTGACAGAGGCGATGGGAAAAGCCGATCTTGACCCGCTGGAGTTCTTCAAGAAAAACTACGTCAAACCTGGTGACGGGTATTATTGGCGGGATGGGAACTGGTGGGTTTGTCGGGGAGTCGATTATACGAAGGCCATGGAGAAGGGGGCCGAGGCCTTTAGATGGAAAGAAAAATGGAAGGGGTGGCTTAAACCAACACGTGTAAACGGGGCCAAGAGGATCGGAGTGGGTGTCGGGGTTCATGGGAATGCGGATGTCGGTGAGGATGTCTCTGAAGCCTACGTGCGACTGGACCCAAATGCCATGGCTACGATCTACTCTTGCCTCGCCGAGCACGGCACAGGACAAAGGAGCAGTCTGTGTAAGATGATCGCTGAGATATTGCAACTCCCTCTTGAGAACGTCTCCATGACACCCCCGGATTCGCTGCTCAGTCCTTATGAAATTGGACCTTTTGGGTCCCGGGGGACTTATGCGATCGGCAGCGCCATCATCGCAGCCGCCGAAGAGGCCAAGAAGAAGCTCCTTGAGCGTTGTGCTCCAATGCTGAAAGCAAACCCGGAAGACTTAGAGACAGAAGAGGGATGGGTCTATCAAAGAGAAAAACCTGAGCTTAGAATTCCATGGAGAACAGGAATGGGGATTGATCGAACCTTATTAGGCTACGGACGTTTCGAGCCTGATTTCACTGTTCCAAACTTCATGATGTTATTTGTCGAGGTCGAAGTGGACGTAGAGACCGGGAAAACGGAATTGGTCGATGTCGTGAGTGCCACGGACGTCGGTCAAATCATCGATCCCCTGAACCTGAAGAATCAACTCCACGGCAGCCTTGGGTCCGCAGGGGTTGACAGCGCTTTGTTTGAGGAATCCATCCTGGACAAGAAATCAGGCCGGTTTCTGAATATCAATCTGGTGGACTATAAATGGCGGACGTTTCTTGAACTTCCTGCTTTTCAAACGGTGACTCTGGAGACACCTTTTCCAACCCATCGTTTTGGGGCAATCGGTGTCGGGGAAGTATCGACAGCAGCCGGCCCCCCTGCAATCCTCATGGCCACATCCAATGCCATCGGCAGGAGAGTATATGAGTATCCGATGACCCCTGAAAAGATCCTCAGAGTATTGGGTAAGACGAAGAGAGGTGTGATGTGAAATCCTTCAAACACATCGACGTGAAGACCGTGAAAGAGGCGTGCGCACTGCTGGGGAAATACAAAGAAAAGGCCAGGATGATCGCCGGGGGGACAGACCTCCTCGGAATCCTAAAGGACAAGATTCTGCCATCCTACCCGGAGGTCATCATTAATATTAAGACCATCCCTAAATTGGACCGTATTAAAGAGGATCAACACGGCTTGAGGATAGGTGCTTTAACAACGCTTTCGGAGATAGCCAACTCCCCTGTAATTAAAGAAAAATATAACGTACTCGCGCAATCAGCTGATGCCGTCGGCTCACCCCAAATAAGGAATGTGGCAACACTTGCCGGAAACCTTTGTCAGGATGTGCGTTGCTGGTATTATCGGTATCCCCACCACATCGGAGGACGAATGATCTGCTTGCGGAAAGGGAGCGGTCGATGTCTGGCTCTTTCCGGGGACAATCGTTACCATGCCATCCTGGAGGGGAAGCGGTGTTTTGCGGTCTGCCCATCCGATACGGCCGTCGCATTAACCGCCCTCGACGCAAAGGTCAGGATTGCAGGGATGAGGAAGAGCAGAATCGTTCCTGTCAGAAATTTCTTTATGACTCTGGGCAGTGTCCTCAAGCCGGGAGAGATGATCACAGAGATTCAAGTTCCCAGGCCATTAGGGAAAGTGAAACAGTCCTTTTTGAAGTTGACACTGAGGAAACCGATTGACTTTGCCGTCGTCAGCGTCGCATCGGTCCTTTATCTCGAAGACGGAATCTGTGCCGGAGCAAACATTGCCATTGGGGCGGTTGCACCGGTGCCGATTCAGGCCGCAAGGGCCGAGCAGATCATCAAAGGGAGGGCCATTACCCCGGAAACCGCGGCAAAAGCGGCCGAGGCCGCAGTGGCCGGTGCCAAACCGCTCAGCATGAATGCCTATAAAGTCGAGATGACCAAAACACTCGTAAAGAGAGCGATCCTGTCTCCGTAGGTTCTGCTTGAGAGAAAGCTTTCAGCCTTGAGCTTTGTCTAAATCCCCAATTTTTTTATGGATGACCCCAAAATCTCAATTTCTCAAGCCTGACCCCGAGACCCAACGACTTTCAATGTAGTGTCTATCTTTCGTTCTGTCCACCTTATTTTTCCCCTGTTTTTTACGCGGGCCTGAAGCCATACAAAACTTTTCTATTGTCCATTGCAATTGTTTCAGAATTCTGATATTCTGAATTCAGATAGAATAGGGGAGGCCCAAAATGCAAACGGTGAAACCATTCACTACAGAAATCAAGGCCCGTGGTCAGGTTACCATCCCAAAGAAAATAAGGGTGACGAGCCATCTTGAGGAAGGGCAGGTCGTTTCGATCATCCCGGTGGGGGATTCAGTGATCATTACCCCTAAAAGACTTGAACTGGAAGAGGCGAGAAGAGAGATGAAGAAGATCCTCAAGGCATCCGGACTATCTTTAGAAGATCTTCTGGCGGGACTCGAAGAAGAACGGGAAAAACTGTACCGGGAAACCTATGAGAAAAAAAGTCATTAGTGTTTTCTTGGACTCAAATGTGATTCTCTCTGGTCTCCTTTCAGAGAGGGGTGCGCCGCGCATACTTCTCGACCTGTTAAGCCTCGGACTCCCGTTTCTCGTTGGTGCAACGGGGAAATACAATCTGATTGAAATCGAGCGAAATCTAAAAAAGAAAATGCCCGGTCTTCTCTTCTTGTACAAATCGTATCTCCGCAAGCTGAACCTAAAGGTCATCGCTCTCCCGCGGCCCGAGGAGGTAAGAGACTTTTCTGGAAAGATTGCAGGGAAGGACATTCCAGTCCTTATTTCGGCCATCCGGAGTAAGGTAGATTATTTGGTGACCGGTGATAAGCAGCACTTTGGAAAGATAAGGGAACTTGACAAATATCCATTTGATGTCGTGACTCCTTCAGAGTTTCTTGATTCAATTCTTCCTGCGGTTCTAAAAGAACTTGGAAAAACGGATTAACGCCTCATGCAGAGTACCAGAACCTCAGGTGGACGAGATGAGAAATTTTAAGGAAGATAATCGCTCCGCTGATCTTCTGATTGCTGATTCACTTCCCACTGATCCACTAATCTTCTGATATGCTTTTCCAGCTTAGGCTTACTATTGACCCAATAACTAATTTATAATCGAACCAGACAAACTAGAAAGACTAGAAAAACCAGACAGACTAGAGAGACCAGAGAAACTAAACAAGCCAGAGAAACCAAAGTAACGTCACGCCGTGTTCTTCAGCCCCTGGGCAATGCCATTCAGGGTGGTATTCAGGCCGCGCTGGAGAAGTTCATGCTCCGGATCGTCCTTGTTCGTCCTCCGCTTTCGCTTCAGAAAGCTTATCTGCAAAAATGAGAGGGGATCGATATATTGGTCCCGATGGGCAATCGCTGTCTGTAACATGGGCTGGTCCATCAAAAGATACGGGCTTTCCCGTATACGGAGCAGGATGTCCACCGTTTTCAGGAACTCAGCTTCAAGTGTTTCGAGAAGGTCGATAGATTCAGAGTGTAAGTTCTGTACATAAGCCCGGGCGATGCTTAGATCGGTCTTTGCGCAGATCATTTCCAGCTTTCCCATCAGGTCGTCAAAAAAGCACCAGGTTCGAGCCATGCGCTGAAGAGTTTGAAGTGCTTCGGGTTCTTCCGCGATTTTCGAAAGGGCCGTTCCGCTCCCCAGCCAGGCGGGCAGGTCTAAGCGGATTTGTGTCCATCCAAAGACCCAGGGTATCGCGCGCAGGGCTTCCATGGTGTCCGCTCCCTCCCGATAGGCAGGCCGTGATCCAAAATGCATATGGGCCAGCTCCTGAGCGGGCGTTGCCTCGAGAAAGAGGCGAAATAGATGACCGGCTCCATAGACGTGCTCGCGATAGACCTGCATGGCCAGCTCGGAAAGGTGGTCCATCATCTCCGCGAAAAGCTTTTTGTCTCCGGGGCGAAGGTCTTCACACCCCTCATTCAGGGAGGCAAGCAAGGTGCCCGCTACCAGCGTTTCAATGCTCTCCACTCCAACGTGGATGAGTCCGTATTTTTGAGAAATGACCTCGCCCTGTTCGGTGATCTTGATTCGACCTTTGACCGTTGACGGCGGAAGGGCGAGAAGGGCTCGAAAGACTGAAGACCCTCCGCCCCTTCCGACAGTGCCTCCGCGGCCGTGAAAAAGGATAAGGTTCACCTTGGCTTTTTCGCAGACCCTCGTCACATTTTCCTGGGCCTGGTAGAGGGCCCAGGAGGCCGGAATGAGTCCGACATCCTTGGTGGAGTCCGAGTAGCCGATCATGACCTCCTGCTGCATTCCTCTTGCTTCCAGCTGCCTGCGATAGGTGGGACTGGAGAAGAGTGAGCTCATGATCTGGGGAGCATTTATCAAATCCTGATGGGTTTCAAAGAGGGGTACCACGTCGAGTCTTGAATAGGGCGGTTCTGACGAAAGGTCGACAAGCCCCGCCTCGCGCGCCAGAAGCAATACCCGCAGCAGATCTTCGGCGGATTTCGTCATAGATACGATGTAGCTGCACGCCGCCTCGGGTCCGATCTCCTCCTGCAATTGGAAGATGGCTCGAAAGACGTTCAGGACATCTTGGGTTCGATCGCTAAAAGAAAGGTGATTGCCGGGGTTCGGGCGCGGAGCCCGGAGTTGCTCTTCGATGCTTTTACTGTCGGAAGAGGGTGGGGCGAGGAGACGGGAGAGCTCCTCCGACGCATCGAGAAGGACCTTGGCATTCTCGCGAATGTCGAGGTGATAGCCGAAGAATCCGTGGATTCTCAATGAGGCGAGGAGAGGGTCCAGGAAGACCTCGCGGGCGTGCCTGGCTTTCACTTTCTCAAGTGAATCCATGATCAACAGAAGGTCTTCTTCAAAAACGCCGGAATGGGAATAAGCTCCGGGGCGGGCCTTCGCCTTTCCGAATCTCCTTTCATTCATCATCTCTTGAGTCGCCTCGAGGCGGGCGGCGATGAAGCTGAGCTTCTGCCGGATGGGCTCGTCGGAATTGCGCTCATGGATTCTTTCCCAGAGATCAGGAAGGTCTTTGCGGTCCTTTTTCAATGAGTTGAGAAGCTTCTTCGGCATGGGCTTGATGCGCGTGGAAAGGGAGAGAGATTCAGTCAGCTCTTCCACTCTTTTCCGGTACATGCCCAGAATGACAGCAGAAGCAGATCGAGCGGCATAGAGGGTGAGATCGGGGGTCACATTCGGATTGCCATCCCGGTCTCCTCCGACCCAGCTTCCGACGCGTAATGGCAGATGCAGAGGACGGTCCCACTCATATACCTCTCTCATGACCCGCTGAAGCGTTTTTATGACAAGGGCCTCGGTTTCAAGAAAGTGGTGTTCGAGGTACCAGAGCACATTACTGATCTCATCCATCACGGTAGAACGATCCCGGCGGACTTCGGCCGTGAGCCAAAGAATCTCGATTTCCGCCTCCAGGAGCTCTTCCAGCTCTTTTCGTTCCGCAGGAGTCATTCCGGCCATGCTTAACAAGGTTCGTGCTATCCTGGTCTGCAAATCGAGAATCGTATGCCGTGTGGGTTCTGTAGGATGTGCGGTCAGCACCGGCTTCACTGCCATTTCGGAGAGAACCTGGAAGACTTCTCCCGCCGGATGTTTTCTCTGTTTGAGGTGTTCCAGGGCCTCTTGAAGGCGCGGCACTCCCTTCAGTGCTGTGCTGGTGAGGGCCTGAGGCTGGCAACACCGAACCCGGTGCACCTGCTCAGCGGTGTTTATCAGAACAAAGAAAAGGGTGAAGGCACGGGCAACTTTTACGCTCGTTTCGAGAGGCAGGCTCTCGACAAAGGAGAGGAGGTCATCCATTCCGGGGGCCTGAGGCTCATTCTGGCGTCTCGCTCGACATGCCCCTCGGAGACGTTCGACTGCCTCAAAGCATTCTTCCCCTTCGAGGTTAAGGATTACCCTTCCCAGGATGGAGCCGAGCCACCGCACATCATCGTGCAGTGCCCGATCTTCAGCATGACTGGTTTGCTCGGGAAGAAGACTCATCCGAATACCCTCAAGAAGCGCCTCTGTGTTGACATCCTCATTCCAGAATACACCCAATTAGGTCAAGTCTCAATCCAATAACTAATTTATAATCAAACCAGATAAACTAGAGAAACTGGACAGACCAGAGAAACTAGATAGACTAAATAAACCAGAAAAACTAGGCCTTCAGCTTTTAATGACTCAATGACCAATGACTCAACGACCTGACAGACCAGAAAGACTAAATAAACAAGAGAAACTAAATTGACTTAATGAGCAAATGACCTAGTGTCATGAGTTATAAATACGTTGACAAAGTATCCTTTATCCTGTATAGTGGTAGGAGAAAGGAGAACGACGATGACTATTGGACGTCCAATTCCTCCCCTCCACTTGAACCATGACGAACGGG
>Ga0335070_10000483_pt1 | contig 44454 bp, 33 predicted proteins | sample Lox_Sample_13_FD_206722 | JGI IMG/M metagenome (GOLD analysis project Ga0335070, IMG submission 206722) | Soil microbial communities from Loxahatchee National Wildlife Refuge, Florida, United States - Lox_Sample_1.3 | ecosystem: Environmental > Terrestrial > Soil > Wetlands | place: USA... | reverse complement strand
CGGCATCTACTACAACAAGGGGCTCTTCGCGAAGGCCGGGATTGGTTCCTTCCCGACCACCTGGGAACAGTTGCTCGAAGACTGCTCGAAGCTGAAGGCCTCGGGGACGATTCCCTTCGCGATGGACGGCGACTGGGTGACCCAATTGATGTGGACCAACCTGATCGGCACCCAGCCCGGCGGCGAAAAGTTCCTCAAGCACGAAATCAGCGAAGGCAACTACGCCGACAATCCGATCGTCGTCAAGGCGACCGAATTCCTCAAGCAGATGCACACCGAAGGCTGCGTCAACAGCGACGCCTTCTCCGGCAACTATGAGAGCGCCGCCGCCCCGTTCCTCGCCGGGGAAGCGGCGATGATCGCCAACGGACCCTGGATGACCTCCGAAATCGCCGCAGAAGGCACCAAGGAAGTCGGCTATGAACGCTCACCCGGCGACGGACTGATCGTTGTTACCGGCAGCGCGGTCTGGGCCTCCGGAGCCCACGACTCCGAAAGCGAAGAAGCAGTCATCGCGTTCATGAAGTTCCTCACCTCAGAAGAAGAGATGTTCACCAAGGCGGTGAAGACCGGTTCCTACTGGCCGATCGAATTCACCCCCTCTGCGTCTCAGGTCAAGAAGCTCGACCCGCTCTCCTACAAGCTGGTTAGCGAAACGCCAGAAGTCAAATACACCTACCCGAACTCCAAGTTCGACACCTCCCAGCAGTTCTCGACCGAATGGATCAACGACTGGCCTGCCTACGTGCAGGGCGGGATGTCGACCGAAGAGTTCCTCGACGCGCTCTCCGCGGCACAGGAAAAGCAGTGAGCGAACTCTCTCCGATGGCGGCGGCGGACGACGGGCTTCAGTTGAGCCCGCCGTCCGCCGCGGCGCGGCGCGGCCGACGGCGGGTGCTCGCGCTCGAGCGGCCGACCCGGGGGATGGGAGTGCCGATCGCGATCTCCCTGCTGCCGGCGCTGGTGCTCTTTTCGATCTTCTTCCTCGTCCCACTCGGCGTGGTGATCGTCACCTCGCTCTCGGACTGGGGGCCGATCGGCCTCAGCTTTACCTGGCTTGCGAACTTCTCCGATCTCTTCTCCGACCCGGCCTTCATTACCGCCCTGAAGAACACGGCCTTCTTTTGCGCGGCCGGCGTCTTCATCCAGGTTCCGGTCGGAGTCGCGCTGGGGATAATCCTCTCTCAGCGAATTCGCGGCTGGAAGGTTCTGCGCACGATCTACTTCCTGCCCAACATCGTCTCGATCGCCGCCCTTGCGCTCGTCTATCTCTCGGTCTACAACCCCCGCTACGGCCTGCTGAACCAGATCCTCGGCGCACTCGGGTTTGCCGCCGACCATGACTGGCTCTTCGACCTCAATACCGCGCTCCCCGCGGTGGCGGCGACCTGGGTGTTTACCGCCGGCGTGGTGATGATCCTGACGATGGCCGAGATCGCGGCCATCCCGGAGGAAATCTACGACGCGGCCGCGGTCGACGGGGCCAGCGGCTGGACCCAAGCCCGCCACGTGACTCTGCCGCTGCTTCGAAACGTGATTGGGGTCTGCACGATCCTCGTCCTCTTGGCGACGATCGGCTACTTCGACGGCGTCTACATCATGACCTCGGGCGGGCCGGCGAACCACACCCTGACCCTGGCCCTCTACTCCTTCCAAGAATACTCGAGTGGGCATTGGGGCTACGCGAACGCGATTGGCGTCGTCCTGATCGGCCTCGGCCTGATCGCGATCGTCGCGATCAGGCGCCTGTTTCGCGTCGGGGAGCGTGACTTCTGATGGCGATCCGCGCTCTGAATCGAGGCACTCGCCTGCTGTTCTTGACCGTGGTTGGATTGGCCTGCCTCGGCCCGATCCTCTGGGTGGTCCTCTCCTCGTTCAAGACCCAGGGACAGATCTACGGCGGCGGCAGCTTCTTGCCAAACCCGGTCAGCTTCGATGGCTACCGGGCGCTCTTCACCGAAATCGACATCCTTCGTTACTACCTGAACACCCTGCTCTACGCCGGCCTTGGAACCCTCGGCGCACTGGCCTCGGCGCTCCTAGCGGCCTATCCCGCGGCTCGCATGGAGTTCCCCTTTCGCCGCAGCCTCACCGCGCTGTTCACTCTCGGCCTCGCGATCCCGATCACCGGGCTGATCGTGCCCGAGTTCGTGATCATGCGCGAACTCGGGCTCTATGACTCCCTGCCGGGGATGATCGTTTTCTACAGCGCGATGTGGTTCCCGCTGGCCTTCGTCATCCTCCGCGCCTATCTCTCCGGCCTGCCGCCCTCGCTCGAGGAGGCCGCGGCGCTCGACGGGGCGGGCTACTTTCAGCTGATCTGGCGGATCATCATCCCGCTTGCCCGTCCTGGCTTGGCGACCGCTGGGGTCCTCGTCTTCATCAATGTCTGGAACGACTTCCTCTTCAATCTGCTGCTCGCGCCTTCGCCCGAACACCAAAACGTCCAGGTCTCACTGGCGCTCTTCCGCGGTCACTTCACGACCGACATCAGCGCGATCCTGGCCGGCACGACGCTGATGATGATCGTGCCCGTCATTTGCTTCCTGTTCTTGCAGCGACAGGTGATCGCCGGGCTCACCACCGGGGCTGCCAGGTGAGCGACGAACGCTCCCTAGACTCTGCGGCAATGGCCGAGAAGCCGGGGATCGGAGCCTCGCGGCCCGGCAGTGGGGTGACGCTGCGCGACGTCGCCGCGAGGGCGGGCGTCTCGACCTCGACCGTGGCCCGGGTGGTGCACGGCAAGGGCTACGTCGCCGAGGACACCCGCGACCGCGTGGAAGCGGCGATTCGCGAGGGCGGCTTCCGCCTGAACGCGGTCGCCTCGGGTCTCAAAAGCGCGCGGACGATGACGATCGGCACCCTCCTGCACGAGACTCTGCCGAACCCGTTCTTCGCCGAGGTCGCGCGCGGCATCGAGCATGGGGCAAACGAGCAGGACTACAACGTCCTCCTCTACAACGCCCGCGGCTCCGCCGATCGAGAGCGCGAGGGGGTCGAGGCCTTCCTCTCCCAGAAAGTGGATGCCGTCGTCTTTGCCACGCCGCTGGATCCCGCCAACGTCGAGCTCGCTGACCGAGCCGGGGCAGCTGTGGTCGAGGTCGAGAAGCCCCTCTACGGGCAGGGCGGCTCGGTCCTCGTCGACAACTACGCCGGAGCCAGCGCCGCAATGGAGCACCTGATCTCCCTCGGGCACGAGACGATCGGCTTCATCGGCGAGCCGCTGCGGGAGGAGCCGCTCGAGGGCCGACCGGTAGAGCGGGTGGTCAACGAGCGCTTCGGCGGTTACAGAGACGCCCTCTTGCGTCACGGTCTGCAGTACGACGACTCCCTGGCGGTCCTCGGCGACTACGCGTTGGACGCCGGCTGGGAGTCGCTCCGCACCGGCCGCGACTACACCAACCGCCTGCTCGAGCAGCAGCCGCAGATAACCGCGATCTTCGCCGGCTCGGACCTGTTGGCAGCCGGCATCCTGCAGGCGCTCTACGAGCGCGGGGTGCGGGTCCCGACCCAGGCCTCGGTGGTCGGCTTCGACGACACCTATGCCCAGCACCTGACGCCGCCGCTCAGCACCGTGCGCCAGCCGATGTTCGAGATGGGCCGCGAGGCAGCCGCCCTGGCGATCGAGCTGGCCGAAGCCGACTCCCCGGCGGCACGCGAAGTCTGGCTCTCGACTGAGCTGATCGTGCGCGACTCGACCGGCGCCCCGGAGGCCCGCTAGCGATGAGGTCGCCGTCTGCAGCGGCTCCCGAGCCCCTATCTGAGAACGTTACCAGCAATGCGACCGCGAGCGGTCGCGCAAAGGAGAGCGAATGAAAGCGGCATTGCTCAGCGCCCCGAAGACGATCGAATTGATCGATCGCGAGTTGCCTCCGCCGGGCGAGGGAGAGGTGTTGATCGCGATCTCCCAATGCGGGGTCTGCACCTCTGAGCTCGACGTCTGGGAGGGGAAAAGCCCCGAGAAGCTGCCGATGGAGATCGGTCACGAGATCGCCGGCATCGTCGAGCAGGTTGGTCAGCGCGTCGAGGGGCTTCGAGCCGGGGATTCCGTGGTCGCCTGGGTTCCCGGCGGCGGCTTTGCGGAGCAGATCGTCGTGCCCGAGCGCCACTGCATCGCGGTTGCCCCCGATCTTGCCTACCCCGCTGTTGCCGAGCCGCTGGCCTGCATCGTCAACTCCGTCCAGCTGGCCGCGCCGGCCCTGGGCGACGACGTGCTGATCATCGGCGGCGGCTTCATGGGGAGTCTCCTGCAGATGGTGAGCGAGCTGCGGGGCCCGCGCTCTGTGATCGTCGCCGACGTCCGCCCCGATGCATTGCAGCGAGCACGCGAGCTGGGCGCGACCAGGGTCGTCAACAGCGCAGAGGAATCCCTGACCGACGTCGTGGCTGAGCTGACTGGCGGCAGCGGCGTCGATCTGACCTATGAGGTGACCGGGGTCGCCGCCGGTCTCGACCTCGCCGGTGAGGCGACCAGGATGAGCGGCAAGATCGCGATCGTCGGCTACCACCAGGGCGGGCCGAGGGCGCTGGCGCTCGGTCGCTGGAACTGGATGGCCTACGAGATCGTCAACGCCCACTTCCGCGACGTCGAGACGATCATGGCCGGGATGCGCGCCGGGATGCGGCTCTTGGAGGCCGGCGCGATCGAGCCTTCCTCCCTGATCAGCGACCGCTATCCACTGGCTGACGTCGGCGCCGCCTTCGAGCGCGCCGGTTCGCGCGCCGCGGGATTCACCAAGGCGCTCGTCGAGCTCGGGGGGGTGAGGTGAGATGGCGGCGATCGAGCTGAGCGGCGTCTGCAAGCGCTACGGTGAGCGCGCCGAGGCGGTGCGCGATCTGGACCTCGCGATCGAGGATGGCGAGTTCACGATCCTGGTCGGTCCTTCGGGCTGCGGCAAGTCGACGACCCTGCGCATGATCGCCGGCCTGGAGAGCCTCAGCGCCGGAACCCTGAAGATCGCCGGCGAGCGGGTCAACGACGTCGCCGCCAAGGACCGCGACATCGCGATGGTGTTCCAGAACTACGCGCTCTACCCGCACATGAGCGTGCGCGCCAACATGGGTTTCGCGCTGAAGCTCGCCGGCATCGGCGGCGAGGAAATCGAGCGCCGGGTTGCGGCGGCGGCCCGCACGCTCGATCTCGAGCCCCACCTCGACCGCAAGCCGGGCAAGCTCTCCGGCGGCCAGCGTCAGCGGGTCGCGATGGGTCGGGCGATCGTCCGCGACCCCAAGGCCTTCCTGATGGACGAGCCGCTTTCCAATCTCGACGCCAAGCTGCGGGTGCAGATGCGCGCCGCGCTCTCGCGGCTGCAGTCGCGGCTGGGGACGACGACCGTCTACGTCACCCACGACCAGACCGAGGCGATGACCCTCGGCGATCGCGTTGCGGTGATGCGGGAGGGAGTCCTGCAGCAGTTCGACTCCCCACGGGTCCTTTACAACCATCCCGCCAATCTCTTCGTTGCCGGCTTCATCGGCTCTCCAGCCATGAACTTCTTCGGCGGCGAGTTGGTGGGTGCCTTCGTTCGGACCGCGCTGGGTCCGATTCCGCTCCCCGAGCGCCAGTGCCGCAGCCTCGAGGCCTCGCGTAACGGCAGCCGCCGGGTGATCGTCGGCATCCGCCCCGAGAGCTTCGAGGACGCCGCTTTGGCCCCCGCCGGGCGCGAGGGCTTCACCTTCAGCGCCTCGATCGAGCTCACCGAGCTGATGGGCGCTGAGATCTACGCCTACTTCGCAGCCGAGACCCACTCGGAGTTGACCGGCGTGGCGGCTGCCGAAGAGCTTCGCGCCCTGCGGGATGACGGCGGCGGCGAGGTCGAAGACGAGGCCGGGGGCGGTCGGGCAGTTGCCCGGGTCAGCGCTGCCAGCCGGGTGCGCTCGGGGGAGCGGCGGGAGTTGTGGCTTGACGCCGGGGAGCTCTATCTCTTCGACGCCGATACCGGGGTCGCCCTCGAGCGCTCGCTGGGAGGGAGGCCTGAGGAGCCAGCCCGCCCCCCAAGTTTCGGGTTATGACATAAAGCAATCTACTTTTGCCTGAATTACAGTATAAGTTCGCTCAGGATGGGAACGGGATACGAAGCGCACCCCGCTGTGGTCGCCGTCACCGAGCAGATCGCCGCTCGCAGCGCCCACTCGCGTCGTAGCTATCTGCGTGCGCTTGACCGGGGCCGGCGCGCCGCACCTGCCCGCGAGGCGCTCGGCTGTTCCAATCTCGCCCACGGTCTCGCCGCATGCGGGGCAGCGGAGCGCTCGCGCCTGACCGGCGAGCGCGGCCCCAGCATCGGCATCGTCACCGCGTACAACGACATGCTCTCCGCCCACCAGCCCTACGCGAGCTACCCGACCGCGTTGCGGCGGGCGGTGCTCGGCGCCGGCGGCGTCGCCCAGGTGGCGGGCGGGGTTCCCGCGATGTGTGACGGCATCACCCAGGGCAACGCCGGGATGGAGCTCTCGCTGCTCTCACGCGAGGTGATTGCGATGGCGACGGCGATCGCCCTCGCCCACGAGACCTTCGACGGTGCCCTGTTGCTCGGCGTCTGCGACAAGATCGTGCCCGGCCTGCTGATCGGGGCACTGTCCTTCGGCCATCTGCCGGCTCTGCTGGTGCCGGCGGGACCGATGCCCTCGGGCATGGCCAACGCCGAGAAGAGCCGTGTGCGCCAGCTGCACGCGGAGGGCCGGGTCAGCCGCGCCGAGCTCCTCGCCGCCGAGTCGGCCTCCTACCACGCGCCCGGGACCTGCACGTTCTACGGCACCGCCAACTCCAACCAGCTGTTGGCCGAGGCGATGGGCTTGCTGCTGCCAGGCTCCGCGTTCGTCAACCCTGGCACTGATCTGCGCTCGGCGCTGAACGCGGCGGCTGGTGCACGGGTGGTGCAGCTGACCGCGCTCGGCCACAGCTATGCGCCGCTGGGCTGGATCGTTTGCGAGCGCTCGCTCGTCAACGCAATCGTCGCTCTCTTGGCCAGCGGAGGCTCGACCAACCACACGATGCACCTCGTGGCGATCGCCGCTGCCGCTGGGATCGAGCTGCGGTGGGAGGACTTCGCCGCGCTGTCCCGAGAGGTCCCGCTGCTGGCTCGAATCTACCCCAACGGCGCTGCCGACATCAACGAGTTTCACGCCGCCGGGGGCACCGCCTTCCTCTTCTCTGAGTTGCTCTCGGCCGGCCTCATGCACGCCGACGTCACCACCGTCGCCGGCGTCGGCCTCGATGCCTACACCACCCGGCCCGCGCTCGATGGCGCCGGCGCCCTGGTCAACGAGCCGGCGGCGATCCGAAGCGGCGGCAGAGAGGTTCTACGCGGGATGGCGGAGCCGTTTGCCAGCGAGGGCGGCCTGCGGCTGCTGACCGGCGACCTCGGCCGAGCGATCGTCAAGACCTCCGCGCTTTCCCCCGAGCAGTTGGTCCTCAGCGCCCCGGCCCGGGTTTTCGACGACCAAGCCCAATTGCTCGCCGCCTTCGAGCGTGACGAGCTCGTAGGTGACCTCGTCGCGGTGGTTCGCTACCAGGGGCCCCGCTCGAACGGCATGCCCGAGTTGCACAAGCTAACCACGGTGCTCGGCGTTCTCATCGATCGCGGGCAGCAGGTCGCACTGCTCAGTGATGGGCGCATGTCGGGCGCCTCGGGCAAGGTCCCCGCCGCCATCCACTGCACTCCTGAGGCCGCCGTCGGCGGCCCGCTCGCCCACTTGCGCGACGGTGATCAGGTCCAAATCGACTGCATACGCGGCACGCTGCAGACGGTTGGGGTTGACTTCGCCGCCCGCAGCGCCGAAGACGCGAGCCGGCCTCCGGCGCCAGCGAGCGGCAGCGGCCGCGAGCTCTTCGCCAAGATGCGCCGGGAGCTCGGTCCTGCCGACGCCGGCGCGTCGATCTTTGCCCTCTCTGGCGGCATCGGCGAGGGGGGCGCGTGATGAGCTCCCCGGCCCCCAGTCCCGCGAGCCGCGTCCTGCCGATCGCCACCATTGCCAGGGAGGACGAAGCGCTGCCGCTGGCCCGGGCTGTCCTCGCCGGCGGGCTCTCGAGCCTCGAGGTGACGCTGCGCACGCCGGTCGCGCTGGCGGCAATCGCCGCGATCGCCGAGGGGGTACCCGAGATCGAAGTCGGTGCCGGCACGGTGCACGGGTTGGCCGAGATCGAGGCGGCCCGCGCGGCGGGCGCCCGTTTCCTTGCGAGCGCCGCGACGAGCGCTGCCCTGCGCGATCCGCTGCTTGACTGCGGGCTGCCGGTCCTCTGCGGTGTCAGCACCCCGGTCGAGGTCGCCGAGCTCGCGGAGCGCGGCATCTTCGAGATGAAGCTCTTCCCTGCCGAGGCGATCGGGGGGACCGCCTGGCTCGAGGCGATCGCCGGACCCTTTCCGAAGGCCCGCTTTCTCGTCAGCGGCGGAATCGGCCGCGCGCAGACTGCCTCTTACCTCGACCAGCCCAACGTCCTCGCCGTCGGCGCCGGTTGGGTTTGCGCCCGCGATCCGCGCACCCCCGATTGGCTCGCGGTTCAGGCCGCGGCCCGCGCCGCCGCCGAGCTCGGCGGGGGGCTCGTGTGAGCGCCGCGACGCTGGCCGGCGAGCGGCCCCAGCGCCCCGCCCGGGTCGGAGTGGGCCCATGCACGCTCGTGCTCTTTGGCGCCACCGGCGACCTCGCCCAGCGAAAGCTCTTTCCAGCCCTGTACAACCTCGCCCACGACGGCTTGTTGCCGCGAGGATTCAGCTTGATCGGCAGCGCCCGCACCCCCCTTGGCCCGGAGCAGTTTCATCGCCTCATCGCCGAGTCGATCCGCCGCAATTCGCGTCGCACTCCCGAGCAGCGAACGCTCACGGAGCTGCTCGGCCGTAGCCAGTTTCTGGCCGGCTACTCCGACGATCCGGGACTGCACTCGACCCTCGCCGAGCGGGTCCAGGCAATCGAGCACGCGAGCGGCGAGCGCGCGGCGCGGATCTTCTATCTCTCGACCGCCCCCGAGCTCTTTTCGCCGATCGTCGAGCGGCTCGCCGATCTCGCCCGTCCGCCGCAGTCAGCTGCGAGCCGCATATTGATCGAGAAGCCCTTCGGTCGGTCGGCCACCGAGGCTCGCGATTTCAACGCGAGCCTGCTCTCGGTCTTCAGCGAGTCCCAGGTCCTGCGCGTCGACCACTACCTAGGAAAGGAGGAGGTGCAGAACATCCTGGCGCTGCGCTTTGCCAACTCGATCTTCGCGCCATTCTGGAACGCCAGCGGCGTTGCCAGCGTCCAGATCACCGCCGCCGAGGTGGTCGGCGTCGGCTCGCGTGCCAGCTACTACGAGGGCGCCGGCGCCCTCCGCGACCACGTTCAGAACCACATGCTGCAGCTGCTCTGCATGATCGCGATGGAGCCACCCGCCGATCTCGGCGCCGCTGCGCTCCGCGACGAGAAGGTGGCCGTGCTCGAGGCGGTTGCCCCGCCGCGGGCAGGCGCCGTGGTGCGCGCTCAGTACGGGCCGGGGGAGATCGACGGCGAGCTGGTACCGGGCTACCGCGAAGAGGAGGGAGTCGACCCCGCATCTCAGACCGAGACCTACCTCGCCCTGCGGCTCTCGGTACGCCGACCACGCTGGGCGGGGGTGCCCTTCTACCTGCGAACGGGCAAGCGACTCGCGCGCAAGGAGACCGAGGTTGCGCTGCGTCTGCGTCCCTCTCCCCATCCCGCCTTCGCCGCCAGCTCGCCGCTGAGCGAGCTTCGGATCGGTCTGCAGGGCGATGGCGCGGTGTCGCTGACCCTCGCTCAAAAGCAGCCCGGCGAGGGGATGCGGATCGGGCCGGTGGAGATGGCCGCCACGGCGCCTGCCCGCGGCGCAGAGGCCTATGAGCGGCTCCTGCTCGATGCCTTGCGGGGGGAGTCATCCCTGTTTGCCCGGGGGGATGAGATCGAAGCGCAGTGGCGGATCTGCGACCCGTTGCTGCGCGCCTTCGCCGAGCAGCGCCGCCCGCTTCTTGCCTATCCCGCAGGTTCACAGGGCCCCGCGGCGGCCCAGGCGATCCTTGCCGCCGGAGATGCTTGGCGTACCATCTAAGCTCCCGACGGACACCGTGCCCTCCTCCGAGCACAGCCACGGCCTCGCGGTTGCCGGCGCCGGTGAGATGCTCGCTCTGGTTAGGGAGGGTCGCGCCACGACCCGCGCCGAACTCGTCGAGGAGACCGGGCTTGCGCGCTCGACCGTCGCCCAGCGCGTCGACGCCCTGGTGCAGACGCGCCATCTTCGAGCCGAGCAGTTGGCGAGCTCCAGCGGCGGTCGGCCGCCGACCGTGCTCGCCCTGAACGAGCGCCTCGGGCACGTCCTCGCCGTCGATCTGGGCGCCACCGCTGCCCACCTTGCGCTCTGCGACCTGGGGGCCGAGATCCTCGCCGAGCAGACCCACCCGCTCGAGGTCGAGCGTGGCCCCGAGGAGGTCCTCGGCTGGCTGGTGGAGAGGTTTGGGGAGCTCTGCCTGCAGGCGGGGTGCGGCGAGGCGGAGCTCTTGGCCGTCGGCCTGGGGATCCCCGCGCCGGTCGACTTCGCTGCGGGCCGAGCCATCAGCCCGCCGATCATGCCCGGCTGGAGCGACTTCCCGGTCGCCGACTGGCTGCGTGAGCGGCTTGAGGTTCCGGTTCTGGTCGACAACGACGCCAACGTGATGGCGCTCGGCGAGTATCGCTTGAACTGGGCCGAGGAGAGGGACCTTCTGTTCGTCAAGGTCGCGACGGGGATCGGCTGCGGGATCATCGCTGCCGGCGAGGTCTACCGCGGTGCCGAGGGGGCTGCCGGTGACATTGGCCACGTTCGCTGTCACGCCGCGGGGGAGAGGATCTGTGGCTGCGGTCAGCGTGGCTGCCTGGAGGCTCTCGCCGGCGGTCGCGCCCTGGCAGCCGAGTTGAGCGCCGTCGGCGTTCACGCCGACAGCGCCCGCGAGGTCGCTGCCGCCTTGCTGGCGGCGGAGCCGCGGGCAGTAGCGCTGGCGCGCGATGCCGGTCGCGAGATCGGCGAGGTCCTCGCCTCGATCGTCAACTTCTTCAATCCCTCGACGATCGTCGTTGGGGGCACGATCGCCGACGCCAGCGAGGATCTTCTCGCCGGCGTGCGCGAGGCCGTCTACCGCCGCTCGTTGCCGCTGGCGACCCGACGGCTGGAGATCTCGCGCAGCTTCGGTGCTGAGCGCGCCGGGGTGATCGGCGCGGCCGTGATGGCGATTGACCGCTACCTGCGCCCCGAGGCGGTCGACGCTCGCCTCGAGCTCGCCCTGCGAAAAGGGGCGGGATCGTTGGAGTGAGTGCCCGTCTCGATCAGCGCTGGTCCTATGACGACCAACCGCTGATCCGCCTCGAGAACTCCCACCTCAGCGTCTGCCTGGTGCCCAGCATGGGCGGCAAGGTATTCAGCCTGATCGACAAGGCCGGCGACCGCGAGGCCCTCTGGCGCTCCCCGCGAGTGCCGCTGCGCCCGGGGCCGATCGGCGCCAACGTCGACGACTACTTCGCCGGCGGATGGGATGAGGTCTTCCCGACCTGCGACCCGTGCCGCAACGAGCACGGTGACCAGCTCCCTTATATGGGTGAGCTCTGGAACCTGGCGATGCAGGCGCGTGTCCTGTCAGCCGGGCCCGGCCTGGTCGAGGTCGAGCTCTGTGCGATGACCCCGATCACCCCGGCGCGGATCACCCGCACCATCTCCCTCGCCGCGGAGGAGCCGATCCTGCGGATCCAGACCAGGATCGAGAACGTCGGCCACCTGCCCTTCGAACTGTGCTGGGGTTCGCACATGGCGCTGGCGATCGCCCCCGGGATGCGGCTCGAGGTCCCCGCCGCCGGTGCCGAGGTCACCGACCCTGGTGCCGGCCTGCTGGGCGCCGCGGGGGCGCGCTACCGCTACCCGATCCTCGACCCCGATGGCCCGCTGCGCCGCGACGTCCGCGAGGTCCCGGGTCCCGAGCTCGGCGCCCACGCCCTCCACGCGCTCACCGAGCTTCGCGACGGCTGGGCCGCGGCCACCGATCCGGCGAGCCGGCGCGGCGTCGGGCTGCGCTTTGACCAAGAGCTTCACCGCTGTGTGTGGCAGTGGATGTCCTACGGCGGGCACCGCGGCTGGTATCACGCGATCCTCGAGCCCTGGACCGCGCCGCAGACGAGCCTCGCGCAGGCCCGCGAGGCGGGGACCGCGCTTGCGATTGCCCCTGGGCAGGCGCTGGAGGGCACCGTCGCCGCGGTGCTCTTCTCCAATGTCGAGAGCGTGGCCGCGATCGGCAGCGACTGCTCGGTCACGGCGGCGGCGACCGGCCCGGAGCGCTGAGCATGGCTCCTAGGCCAAGCGATCCCCAGCGTCCCTGGCGGGTCCTCGTCGTCGGTGGCACCGGCCATATCAGCGGCGCGCTGGTCGAGGCCCTGGCGAGCGCCGGGCACGAGGTCAGCGTCTTCAACCGCGGCACCCAATCCCGACCCCTGCCCGACGGCGTGCGCCTCCTTCGCGGCGATCGCCGCGACCGTGCCGCCTTCGAGCGCACGATGCGCGAGGAGGCATTCGATGCCGCGTTCGACCTGATCTGTTTTGACGCCGAGGATGCCCGCAGCGACCTGCGCGCGTTCGCCGGCGTCGGGCACTTCTTTCAGACCTCGACCGTCTGCACGCTGGGCGGCCCGCTCGCCGAACTGCCGGCAGATGAGCAGACCGAGTTGCGGCCGCTGAGCGAGTACGGACGCGCGAAGGTCGCCGCAGACGACGTATTCCTCGAGGCCCACCGGGAGCACGGCTTCCCGGTCACGATCCTGAAGCCCGCCAACATCTGGGGGGCGGGGATGCCGCTGATCCGCCAGCTCGGGTTCGACCCCCACTGGACCGAGCGCCTACGGGCCGAGCGACCGCTTCTGATCGCCGGCGACGGGCGCCAGCGCTGGAGTCTTTGCCATGTGCAGGACGCGGTTACCGCATACCTCGGGCTGCTCGGACAGCAACGGGCGCTCGGCGAGACCTACTTGCTGAGCTCCCCCGACCACCTCGATTGGATCGAATACCACGAGCAGATCGCCGCTGTCCTCGGTGTCTCCCTGCGGTTGATTGCGGCACCGGCCGAGGATCTGCTGCGGGAGTGGCCCGAGGTGACCGAGTTGCTGGCCGAGCAGAGCCGCTTCGATCAGTGCTTCGACGTCAGCAAGCTGCAGGCCGCGTTGCCGGCCTTCGAGCCGCGGCTGACGCTGCGCGCTCGCGCCCTCGAGAACATCGAATGGATGGACGAATGCGCCCGCCGCGCGCCGGCCGGCGATTCGCTCCCAGACCGCGAGGACGAGGTGATCCGCCGCCTTGGCCTTGGCTGAGGCGGGGGCCACTGCGGGGGCGCCGCGAACCCGCCATTGGGGTGGAGATCCCCCGGCCGGCTCGCGCGCCCGCGGTCCTGACGCGACAATCGGCCGACGATGAGCCCCACGACCCCTGAGGATCAGAGCCTCGCCGAGCAGAGCTGGCAGCCTCGTCTGCGCGCCGACGTGCGCCTGTTGGGGACGCTGCTGGGGCAGACGCTGCGACGCCAGGAGGGGGAGGATCTCCTCGCCACGGTCGAGCGCTTGCGGCACGCGGTCCGCACCGACGAGAGCGAGGCGAGCGAGCTGATCGCCTCCCTGGAGCCCGCGCAGGCACGGCGGGTGGCGCGGGCCTTCACCACCTACTTCCACCTGGCGAACGTCGCCGAGCAGGTCAATCGCGCCCGCGAGCTCGAGGTCAGCCGCCGCGCCCGCGGCGGCTGGCTTGCGCGCAGCGCCGAGCAGATCGCGGCCGCGGGAATCGGGCGCGAGGAGCTGGTCGGGATCCTCGCGCGCTTGCGCGTCTGCCCCGTCCTCACCGCCCACCCGACCGAGGCGGCGCGGCGGACGGTCCTTTCCAAGCTGCGCGAGCTCGCCGGTCTGCTCGAGCGCTTGCATCTGGCCGGCGAGGATCGCTGCGCCCAGGACCTGCACCGCCGTCGCCTGGAAGAGCTGATCGACCTGCTCTGGCAGACCGACGAGATCCGAATCGCCCGGCCGGAGGTGCTCGAGGAGGCGCGAAACGCCGTCTACTACCTGGAGGAGCTCTCTGCCGAGGCGGTCGGCCCGGTGCTGGAGCGACTCGGCTCGGCCCTCGGTCGCCTCGGCCTGGAGCCCGAGGCCGCCCCCTCGCCGCTCAGCTTCGGCAGCTGGATCGGCGGTGACCGCGACGGCCATCCGGGCGTCGACGAGCGCGACACGGCGGCGGTCCTGGCGCTCTCCCACGAGCACGGCCTGCGGCGGGCGGTCGCTATCGTCGACGGGCTCCGGCGCGATCTCTCGCCCTCGCTGAAGATCGTCGGCGCCAGCGAGGATCTCCTCGCCTCCCTGGAGCGCGACCTCGAGCTGCTGGCGGGGCTCGAGCCTCGCTACCGCCGGCTGAACGCCGAGGAGCCCTACCGGCTGAAGCTCACCTGCATGGCGGAGAAGCTCGAGGCGACCAGGGCGCGGATCGCCGCCGGTGGCGCCCACGTCGCCGGCCAGACCTACCTCGACGAGGACGAGCTGGTCGCGGAGCTCGAGCTGATCGCGGCCTCGCTTCGCGCCAATCGCGGCGAGCTGATCGCTTCCGGCCGCGTCGCGAGCGCGATCCGCCTGCTGCGCGTCTTCGGCTTCCGGCTCGCGAGCCTCGATCTGCGCGAGGAGGGCGAGGCCCACCACCTCGCTCTCGGCCAGCTCTTCGACTACGCCGGTGAGCTGGTGCGCCCTTACTCCGAGCTCGAGCCGGCCGAGCGCCTGCTGGCGCTTGGCGCCGAGCTCGAGGGGCGGCGCCCGCTTGCCGCCGCACCGCTCCCCCTCGACGAAGCCGCCCAGCGCACCTTCTCGGCCTTTTCGGCGCTGCGCGAGGCCCATCGCCGCTACGGCGAGCGAGCCGGCGAAACCTATGTGGTCTCGATGTGTCGCGGTGCTGATGACGTCCTGGCGGCGGTCGTGCTGGCGCGCGAGGCGGGCCTCCTGGACCTCGAGGCGGGGCGGGCGGGGCTTGACTTCGTCCCCCTGCTGGAGACGCTGGCCGAGCTCGCCCGCGCCGGCGAGCTGCTCGACGAGCTGCTCTCGGTGCCCGCCTACCGGCGGTTGGTTGCCCTGCGCGGCGACGTCCAGGAGGTGATGCTCGGCTACTCCGATTCCGGCAAGGAGGCGGGAATCACCGCCTCCCAGTGGCAGATCCAGCGTGCCCAGCAGGAGCTTCGCGACGTCGCCGCGGCCCATCGGGTCAGGCTGCGCCTCTTCCACGGCCGCGGCGGCACCGTCGCCCGCGGCGGCGGACCCACCCATGCGGCGATCGCCGCCCAGCCCTCGGGAACGCTGGAGGGCGAGATCAAGCTGACCGAGCAGGGCGAGGTGATCTCCGACAAGTACCTGCTGCCGACGCTGGCGCGGGAGAACCTCGAGCTGATGTTGAGCGCGGTGCTCGAGGCCAGCGCTCTTCACCGCGCGCCGCGGATGTCGCCGGCGACGCTCGAGGGATGGGGCGAGACGATGGACCTGGTCGCCGAGGCCTCCGCGGTCGCCTACCGCACGCTCACCGCCGACCCGCTGCTCGGGCCCTACTACCTGGCGGCCACCCCGGTCGAGCTGCTGGCCGACATGCACCTGGGCTCGCGCCCCTCCCGCCGCCCCGGCTCGGGAACCGAGGTCGGCGGGCTGCGGGCGATCCCCTGGGTCTTCGGCTGGACCCAATCGCGCCAGATAGTTCCCGGCTGGTTCGGAGTCGGAAGCGGCCTCGCCGCCGCTCGCGCCGCCGGTCACGCGGAGCGACTCACGCAGATGGCGGAACGTTGGCAGTTCTTTCAGAACTTCCTCTCGAACGTCGCGATGACGCTGGCGAAGACCGACCTCGGGGTCGCCGCCGCCTATGTCGAGCGGCTGGTGGCGCCTGAGCTGCGGGCCCCGCTCGAGACGATCGAACGCGAGTTCCAGCTCACCCTGGCCGAGGTCTGCGCGCTGCGTGGAGAGCGCCGGTTGCTCGAGCGCGACGAGAGCCTGGCGCGCACGCTGGCCCTGCGCGACGCCTACCTCGCCCCGCTGCACCGACTGCAGGTATCTCTGCTCGCCTCCCGCCGCGAGGCCCGCGCCGCCGGCGAGGTTCCCGACCCGGACCTCGAGCGGGCCCTGCTTCTCACCGTCAACGGGATCGCCGCGGGAATGCGGAACACCGGCTAGGAGGGATCGGCGAGCCGATGCTCGCCGCCCTCACCCGATTCGCCCCTCGCCGTTTGCGACTCGGCAGGCGCCATCGGGGCCGAGGAAGGGGGCGAGGGCGATATAGGTGGCGAGCGGGCCGATCTCGGGCAGGCTCGAGGGTCCGCCGGCGCGGACCTGGTCATAGGTGAGGGCATAGATCGCGCCGCCGATCGCCTCGGCAGCCAGCGGCGAGGCCTCGGGGTTGCGCTCATAACCCGGGGCCAGCAGCGGCGTCAGCGCCTCCATCACCGCGTCACGCTGCTCGAGGGCGTTGCGTCCGGCGGCATAGACCTCGACCGCGCCGAGGCGGGCGAAGTCGGGCTCGGTCAGGGCAAAGGCGAACATCGCCCCGATCGCCGCTCGCACTGCCACCGGCCAGCTCCTCGCGCGCCGGTAGGCGGGCCCGATCGCCGCCACCATCAGCGCTCCGCCGCGGTCGAGCGCCGCCAGCACCGCCGCTTCCTTGTTCTCGAAATGGGCATAGAACGTGGTCAGCGAGCAGGCTGCCTCGGCGACGATCTCCTCGACCGTGGTGCGGGCGTAGCCGCGGCGGGCAACGACGGTCGCGACGGCGCGGATGATCCGCTCGGCCTGGTCGTGGACGGTGAACGGATCGGGACCCGCCGCCGGCGGCGCCGGCGCAGGAGGGTGGCGTAGTGCCCGCGGCGGCGGGCGGTAGGCGAGCGCCCAGTCCGCCAGTTGCGGCGTAACCGCCGCCAGCGCCGCCTCCTGGCCGCGGTGCAGGCGGGTGTGGAAGACCTTGCGCATGCCGCCGAGCAGCGCCCGCACCATCTCCGGTGGCATGCCGGCGCGCTCGGGCGTCTTCTCCAGCGCCGTCGCTAGCACCACCTCGAACCCGTTGAAGGCGCCGTCGATCAGCTCGATCGCCGGCTCGCCGGCGGCGTAGACCTCGACGAAGCACATCCGCGCTGCGGCGGGCTGGGCCGCGAGCAGAGAGGCGAAGGCGCCGAGGCCGCTACGCGCCCGCTCCTCCCAGTCGCCGGGCACCTCGTAGCCGGCGAGCATGATCTCGGTGCCGGCCCGCACCAGCGCTCGGACGGCGCCGAGGAAGCACTCGCGCTTGTCGGCGAAGTGGGCGTAGAAGGCCTTGCGCGAGACGCCGGACAGCTCGAGCAGGTCGGCGACGCGGGTGGACTCGTAGCCGCGCACCGAGACGGCGGCGACGACCGCGCCGTAGAGGCGTTCCCGCTGGCTGCGGGCGACCTCCTCGCGCGGGGTCCCGCGCCCCGGGGGCAGGCGCCCGGAGCGCAGCTCGCCCGCTGGTCCCCAGGGGGTGAGCACGTCGCCCGCGCTTTCGGCCAGCTGGCGGTTGAAGTCCGGCTCGCGACCTTGGTCGATCGAGTAGTAGGCCGGCGTTTTCATACAGGTATGCGCACTGTACTGGGTTTGAAAGGGAGGCTGCTAGAGCAGTATCCCAACGCTTGAGCAAATAGATAGAAATGATGACTTACTTGACAATCGCACAACCTTGTGGTCTCATCGCTGCTGCCGGGCGTCATCCGGCGCTCGCCAGGGGCACCCGCGAGGGTCGTGAATGGCAGCGCGGCTGAAGCGTCGGCAAGGGAAGAGATCGCCTGACGTGCCACCGGCAGAGTGCCGGCAGGGCCGTCGGCAGGGGAAGGAGCTACAGGTGAGTCGATTCGCGAAGAGGTCGTTGGCGTTGCTGGTTTTCGCAGTGTTCCTGGCGGCGGTGACGGGCGCGCTCGCCGACTCGCCGCCGTCGGCGAGCATCGATCCCGCCTCCAGCGTCTCCTACGCGAGCGCGCACCTCTCCGGCGAAGTCAATCCCCACGGCGGACCCTCGGCGACGCTGTGGTCGCTCGAATACTCGACCACGGGGGAAGAGGGCAGCTGGACGGCCGCCGGCAGCGGTGAATTCACCGGTGCCGAAGCCGAAGAAACGAATCCGATCGCGGTTGCGGCCGACGCCACCGGCCTGGCGCCGAACACGACCTACTTCATCCGCATCGTCGCCTCCAACGAAGGCGGCGGCAACCGGCGGATCGTCAACGGGCCGAGCTTCACGACCCTCGCGGTGGCGACGCCGACGGTGACGATCGAAGAACCGGCCGGCGTCACCTCGACCTCCGCCCAGCTCTCCGGTCACGTCAACCCCAACGCGGACGAACCCGAAGGTTCGACCTCGCCAGCCGAAGAAGAAGCGTTCCGGACCTCCTGGCGCTTCGAATGCACGCCGGGATGCCCGGGGGTGGAAGGGACGCTCGAAGCCGACGACACGAGCCATGAAGTCAGCGGCGAAGTGCATCTGCATCCAGGGGTCCACTACGAAGTGCGGCTGGTGGCGAGCAACGCCGGGGGGGAAGCGGGCAGCGAAACGAAGTCGATCGAACCGCCGGCGGTGGGGCCGACGGTCGTGGTGAAATCGACCGAAGTCTCTTCGTTCGAGACCGACAGCGCACAGATTCAAGCCAAGATTCGGCCTGGCGGTACCCCCGCGACCTACCACTTTGAATACGTCAGTGCCTCGCAGTTCGAAGAATCTGAATTCACCGACGCTGCCTCGACCCCAGAGTCGGCATCGATTGGATCCGACAACGAAGAACATCTGGTGACCGCGACCGTCTCCGGTCTGCAGCCAGGCAAGACTTACTTCGCTCGCGTGGTGGCGACGAATATCGCCGGCACCGCTATCGGAGCACCGGTCGTATTCACGACGATCAACCCCGCAACGATCCAGTCAGGCTGCCCGAACGCCCAGTTGCGTAGTGAAAGCGGCTCAACGCTCCTGCCCGATTGTCGGGCCTATGAGCTTGTCTCACCAGAGCATCAGGGTTTCCCAACCGCCGCCGGGCCCAACCCGATAACCAACAACCGCGGAGTGTGGGTCGCCGCCACGGGGAATCGAGTTGCCTATCCGTCGATCGACCCCTTCACGGGGGAATCGGGAGCGGAGGGAACCTACTCGGCGGAGCGGACCGACACTGGCTGGGTAAATCATGCCCTCTTTCCGCCCAGATTCGTCGGCAACGCAATCTTTCCGCCGCTGTCAGAGGCGCTCTCGGATGATGGAACTCGAATCGTCGTTGCAACGGTCTCGCCGTTGCTGCCCGAAGAGGAAGATGGCTTCTCGCTGGATGTCTATCTAATCGCCGGCGGCTCCACGACGCTTGTTAGTGCAGGCACGGCAGAAGACGCCTACTACCTGGGACGTTCAAGCGATGCGAAGCAGATCTTCTTCGAGACGAGATCAAATCTGACGCCCGAAGCCAGCGGATCACAGGTCAAGGTGTATGAATGGGACGAAGGAACCATCCGGCTTGTGAGCCTCGTACCGCCTCCTGGCGAAGCCGCGTGTGGCGGAAGCGGAGAGGCGAACTGTACGGCGACTGAACTCGGCGCGATTGGCGGCAGACATGAAGCAAGTCAGGATGCCACCATCGTCACGCCTCACGCCGTGTCCCCTGACGGTTCACTTGCTGTCTTCACGAGCCCTGAACCAGCGAATCGAACGCCGGGGAACCCCTCGGAGGTGTATGTCCGTATCAACGGGGCCCGCACGGTTGAGGCCTCAGCCTCGCAATGTACTCGGAGCGACTGCAACGAATCCTCCGCGGCGGTCTATGAAGGATCTACTGCCGATGGAGAGATCATCTTCTTCTCGACGACACAGCAGCTGACAAATGACGATACAGATGAAGCTCGCGACCTCTATTCGTATGACGTTGATACGCAGACTCTAACTCGGATTTCGGCGGGGACTGGAATCAGCGACCCGCCGAACGGCGAAGCGTCGCGTCTGCTGGGCTCCTCTAACGACGGAACGCGCGTCTTCTTCATGAACCGCGATATCCCTTCAGGGCTTGAGTTCTACAACGCCGGGACCCTGACGGAAGTGGGCAAGACCGAACTCGTTTCGCAGAGCGAAACCTGCACTGCGGGCGGAGGGGCAAGCCTACCGGAGGTCACCCCCGACGGCCAGATAATCGTATTCCAAGCTGAATATCCCTTTGAACCAGCGATATCTAACTCGCCCAGTGGCAAGGGGCTATTCCGCTATGACGCGAGAGACGGAAGTCTCATCAGAATTGCAGGTGAGGGCGCGTCTCTCCCCACGAGTGGACCAGGTGGTGGTGCTGAGTGCAGCCTTCGACGCGGTCTCAGCGACGACGGGAACGCAGTGTTCTTCTCAACGTCCCAGGCGCTCGTGCCGAGCGATGTGAACGAAACTGTCGATACGTACGAGTGGCACGACGGCTCCGTTTCTCTGATCTCCGCCGGCACAGGCGGGCAAGTCTCCGGCGTCCTGGGCAGTTCGTCAGATGGGTCCGACGTCTTCTTCATCACCGGAGATCCACTGGTGGCAGCCGACCAAGACAAGGTGCAAGACGTCTATGACGCTCGGATCGATGGCGGCTATCCGGCGCCCGCTCGGCCACCCGTCTGCTCAGGGGAAGCCTGCCATGGCGCCCCGACCGCGGCGCCCGCAGCGTTATCCGCCGCAACGGCCACCTTCGTCGGCCCGGTCAATCACCGATCCCACCGCGCAAAGCACAAGCACAGGCGGAGGAAGCACCGGAAGAGGTCCAGCGGCCATCGGAGCAACCGGAATGTCTCGCGTCACCGAGGGTCAACCCGATGAGGAGGGACGCGAGCCCGACCACCGACCCTCAAGCCGCTGATCAGGAGAGACCGATGATGACCAAGACTGTTCGCCGATTGCTCGCCTGTGTGGTCCCGCTATGGCTCCTCGTCCTCGCCGTAGCACCGTCGGCCTACGCCGCGGAACCACCTACTTTTGGCATCGTGCCCGGCAGTTTTTCCGCGGGGACGTTCGCGGAAGACGGCCAAACCCCCGACCTGGGAGCTGGCGCTCATCCATTCGAGATCACCACGAGTTTCGACCTCAACCTGAATGAAGCAGGTGATCTACCCCAGGGAGGCGTGCGGGACATCATCACCGACCTGCCCGCCGGCTTCGCCGGAGCGCCCACCTCTGCACCCACGTGCAGCTACGTTCGGTTGCGCGAAGGAAGCGGTCAGTGCCCGATCGACTCACAGGTTGGCTTCACTAAGGTCGACTTCGCGGCGCAAATCCCGCTCGTCTTCAGCGGCTGGGTCCCGGTGTACAACATGGAACCGGCCCCCGGCGATGTCGCGACCTTCGCCTTCAACCTATCGAACGTCGTCACCTCGGTCCACATTCATGTCCGCAGTGGCTCCGACTATGGGGTGCGGGCGGAAGTCAGGTATCCATCGACCTACCTGCCGGTCGCCGGATCGACCTTCACGCTGTGGGGCGTTCCGGGCGACCCGCGCCATGATGCCTTGCGCGGGCACTGCCTCGACGAACACACCGGCGAACCGACCGGGGCCAGTTGCCCCGCCAACTCGCCGCCCCGCCCCTTCCTCACCAACTCCACCGATTGCTCGGCCGGGACCCAGACCGCGACCCTGGAAGTCGACTCCTACGAGGAACCGGGCGTCTTCGACACCGCGACGGCTACCAGCCCCGGCGTGACCGGCTGCGACAAATTGCCGTTCAACCCGTCGATCACCTTCAACCCCTCGACCCACTCGGCCGACAGTCCGACCGGGCTGGCGATCGACGTGCACGTGCCGCAGACGAACCTGCCCTTTGGGGTGGCCACGGCCAATCTGAAGAAGTCGGTGACGGTGCTGCCGGAAGGGATGGCGGTCAACCCGGCCGCTGCCGACGGGCTCAGCGGTTGCTCGGAAGAACAGATCGGGCTGCACTCGACGGCGCCGCCGAGCTGTCCGGACTCGTCGAAGATCGGGACGCTCGAGATCGACAGCGAACTGCTGCCCGAACCGCTTTACGGCTTCGCCTACCAGGCCAAGCAGGACGCCAATCCCTCGCACTCGACCCTCGCCTTCTATACCTGGGCGGAAGGGGCGGGGATGGACGTCAAGCTGGCGGCCAAGGTGGTGACCGATCCGGTCACCGGCCAGATCACGACGGTCTTCGACAACAACCCGAAACTGGCCTTCAACGACTTCAAGCTGACCTTCGACTCCGGGCCAAGGGCGCCGCTGGTGACGCCGCCCGCCTGCGGCACCTACACCGGCAGCGGCGAATTCGTGCCCTGGTCGGCGGTCGACCCGCAGAACCCGACGCCGGCCGAGGTCGTCCACTCGACCAGCGCCTTCCAGATCACCAGCGGCCCCGGCGGCGGGCCCTGCCCGAGCGGCTCCTTCGGACCCTCGTTCAGCGCCGGTTCGCAGACCCCGATCGCGGGCGCCTTCAGCCCCTTCACCCTGCGCGTCGCCCGCGAAGACGGCAGCCAGGGCCTGAGCCGGATCGAAACGACGCTGCCGCCAGGGATGCTCGGCACCCTGAAGGGGATCCCCTACTGCTCGGACGCGGCGATCGCCTCGATCCCGTCCGCGCTCGGCAGCGGCGCCGCCGAGCTGGCCTCGCCCTCCTGTCCGGCGGCGAGCCTGGTCGGCCATTCCGATGCCGCCGCCGGCCCCGGCGCGCTGCCCTTCCACAACACCGGCTCGGTCTACCTGGCGGGTCCATATGAGGGGGCACCGCTAAGCCTGGCGATCGTCACCCCGGTGATCGGCGGGCCGCTCGATCTCGGCAACGTCGTCGTCCGCGCGGCGCTGCGGGTCGACCCGACCACGACCCAGATCACCGCGGTCTCAGATCCGCTGCCGCGAATCCTCGCCGGCATCCCGCTCGACATCCGTTCGGTCACGGTCAGCATGGACCGCCCCGACTTCACCTTCAACCCGACCAGTTGCAACCCGATGGCCGTAACCGGCCTCGCCACCTCCTCGCAGGGCGCAACGGCGCCCCTCAGCGAGCGCTTCCAGGTCGGCGCCTGCGGGGCGCTCGGCTTCAAGCCCTCGCTCTCGCTCGCCCTCAAGGGCAAGCCCCAGCGCACCCAGCACCCCGCCCTGAGGGCTGTGCTGAGCTTTCCCAAGAGCGGTGATTTCGCCAACATCGCTCGGGCGGCGGTGACCCTGCCCCACGCGGAGATCATCGACCAGGCCCACGTCGGCAACCCCTGCACCCGGCCCCAGTTCGCCGAAGGGCGGTGCCCGAAGATCTCGGTCCTCGGCACCGCCAAGGCCTGGACGCCCCTGCTCGACAAGCCCCTGGAAGGCAAGGTCTACTTCCGCTCGAACGGCGGTGAACGAGAGCTGCCGGACATCGTCGCTGACCTGAACGGCCAGATCCACGTCGTCTTGGTCGGCGCCGTCGACACCGTCACCCCGAAGACCAACGCCCGCATCCGCACCACGTTCTTCGCGGTGCCGGATGCGCCCGTGTCCCGCTTCCAACTGCAGCTCAAAGGCGGCAAGGAAGGGCTCTTGGTCAACTCGCAGAACCTCTGCGCCTCCACGCAGCGGGCGGTGGTGCGGTTCACCGCCCAGAACGGGAAGCTCGCCGATTCCGAACCGCTGATGCAGACCAGCTGCGGACGCGAGACGGCCAAGCGCCACCGCCAGGGGCGGCTGCGCTAGGGCGAGGGCGGTGGAGATTTGCTCAGGCAAGGCTTGCCCGCGTCACCCAGGCGGGGGCAGGGAACGGTCGGCTAGTCAGCCAGGCCGAGGTCGTCGGCCCTCCCAACCCGACGACAGGCAGTGCCCGCCGCGCCGTGCCCCCCTTCGGCGCGGCGGGGTCTGGATGAGGGTGGCCCGGCCGCGGCATCTCCCGCCGCCCGGGCCACCCGCCCCACCGCGTGGCCACTCGATCCACCGGGCGGGGCGCCCGGGCTCCCGTCAGTCAAGCGGGCGGCTGGCGGCCGGCGGCCGGGCGCCGAGCACGCACCTCGCTGTTCGCCAGCCGGGCCGCCTCCGCGGGTCCCAGGAAAGGATCGAGCGCGAGGTAGGTGAGGATCGGCGCCAGGGCGGGCAGCGCCTCGGGCCCCGCCTCCTCGATGCGGCGGTAGATCAGCGTGTAGGCGGCGCCGCCGATCGCCTCCGCGGCCAGCGCCGGCGTGCTCGGGGACAGCTCGGCTCCGGGCTCGAGTTGTGCGGCGAGCGGCGCCAGCACCTCGGCCCGGCGCTCGATCGCCGCCGGGCCGGCGGCATAGACCTCGACCATCATCAACCGCGCCAACGAGGGGCGCGAGGCGAGGAAGTTGCAGAGCGCTCCGACCCCGGCGCGGATCCCCTCGCCCCAGCCCGGCGAGCGGCGCACCGCCGGCAGCACGGCGGCGATGATCTGGGCGCCGAAGCTGTCGATCGCCGCCAGCATCGCGTCTTCCTTGCCATGGAAGTGGGAATAGAACGTGGTCGCCGACATCTGGGCACGGCGCAGCACCGCCTCCACCGTCGTCTCCGCGTAGCCTTGCTCGGCGGCGACCGCGGCGAACGCGCGAAGCGCCCGCTCGGCATGCTCGTGAGCATCGATCGGCTCGGGCCCCGCTTTCGGAGGCCTTCCCAGCAGCCGCAAGGGCTCCGGCGGCGGCCGGTATGTGACGAGCAGCTGCCAGAGCTCCTCGATCGCCGCCCCGAGCTCGGCCTCGTGGCCCTCGCGCAACCGGGTGCGGGCGATCTCCTGCGCGGCGCCGACGATCGCGATCACCAGCTCCGGCGGCATCCCCGCCCGCTCCGGGGATTGCTCGAGCAGGTCGGCGACCAGCGACTCGAAGCCCGCCACCGCCTCGCGCAGGGGGACCAGCACGTCGGAGCCGGCGGCGAAGGACTCGACCAGGACCAGCCGTGCCGCCGCAGGCTGCGAGGCCACCATCGTCGCGAAGGCGTCGAAGCCGATCCGGGCCCGCTCCTCCCAGCCGCGCCCGGTCAGCTCGTCGACAGCCGGGAGCCGCACGCCTCCCGGCTGTGGTTCGCCGATCGCCTCGCCCGCGCTTTGGGCCGTGAACGCGATGGCGGCCTCGATGATCGCCTCCATCGTCGCCAGAAAGCAGGCCTGCTTGTCGGCGAACAGGTCGTAGAAGCTGCGCGAGGAGACGCCGGAGAGCTCGACCAGGTCGTTGACCGAGGTGGCCAGATAGCCGCGGTCGGCGACGCTCGCGACCATCGCCCCGAAGAGGCGCGCGCGCTGGTTGGCGGCCACCTCCTCCCGCGGCGTCCCGGGCCCCGGTCGCAGGCGCCGCTCGCGCAGCGAATCGGAGTTGCCCCATGGCGTCGCGACCATCCCGGTGTTGACCCTAATCGCTGCCGTGAGCGATTGTTCAGAGCCCCGCAGGGGATGGCGCGGGCCGCGCGGGGCGGGATCGGCGCGGCCGGTCGAGGGCGACCGCCTCGGTGACCGAGCGCGAGCTCCTCCTCCGCGCCGTTCCCGGCGCCCTGGCCGAGCACCGCGCGCCGGGCCTCAGCCCCGAGCGCATTGCCGCCGCCGCCGGCCTGCCCGCCGCCAGCTTCTCCGCCCATTTCGGCAGCGTCGCCGGGGCGGTGCTCGCCAGTCAGGATCTCGTCGTCGCCCGCTACCGCGAGCGGCTTGCCGAAGCCTGCCGTGGCCAGAGCGACTGGCCGTTCAAGGTCAAGGTCGCGATCGGCGCCTCGCTCGACCTAGCCGCCGCCTCGCCCGAGCAGGCGCGGATGCTCGATCCGGCGGTGCTTGGGGGCGAGCCGCAAGTCGTTCGCAGCGCCTTCCACCTTCGCGATCAGCTCGCTTCGCTGCTGGCGAAGACCTGCCGCGAGGGTGGGGTGGGAGACGGTCTCCCGACGCTGACCGAGCAGGCGCTGGTCGGCGGCCTCTGCAGCACCGTCTTGAGCCGGCTCGACGACGGCGAGGCAAAGCGCCTCCCCGACCTCGCTTCCCAGCTGGTCGAGATCACGCTGATGCCGTTCCTCGGGCGCTCCGAGGCAGCGCGAATCGCACGTCGTCCCGCGCCGCAGCGAGGCTGAGCCCGCCGCTCCCCTCAGCCGGCCCCAGCGAGTCTGCCGGGCAAGACTCAATCTGCTCCAGCCACTGCGGAGCGGACGCGGTTCGAGGCTAGGTTGCGCTCACGCTCCGCGAGCCAGGGAGATCAGATGCCGAAGAGGAAGGTCGCGACGCATGACTGAGGCCAGCGGGCGCCTGGCGGCCCCCCCGCGCTCGGAGCGGTCCTTGGCCGCGGACCGCGTGCTGGAGCGGGCCGCCGCGCTGCGCCCCCAGCTGATCGAGCGGCAGGCCGAAACCGAGCGGCTGACGTTCTACCCGCAACAGACCCACGAGGCCCTCCTCGAGGCCGGGCTCTACCGCACGCTGGTGCCACGGGCCTTCGGCGGCCTCGAGCTCGACGTGCCGACCTTCGCCCGGCTGGTGATCGAGCTGGCGAGGGGCTGCATGTCGACCGCCTGGTGCTTCGCGCTCGGTGCGGGCCACGCGCTCCAGATCGGGTCCTGGTTCGATCTCCGTGCTCAGGAAGAGATCTTCGGCGACGGCGAGTTTCGCTGCGCCTCCGCCGCTGCGCCGGCCGGCAGCGCCCGTCCGGACGACGATGGCTGGGCGATCTCCGGGACCTTCGCCTATTGCTCGGGCGCGCCCTACGCGACCCACTACATGGGGCAAACCTTCGCCCCCGCCGCCCCGGGCGAGGCCGGGAAGTCGATGCTCCTGTTCGTCGCCCCACGCAGCGAATGGACGATGCTCGACGACTGGCACGGTGCGCTGGGCCTGCGCGGGAGCGGCTCGCACAGCGTCGAAGTCGACGCGCAGGTGCCCAGCCGCCACGCGCTGGCGGGAGCGAACATGCTCGAGGTGGACGTCGACGGCGGCACCCCCGGGTCGGAGCTGCACGGGAATCCGATGTACGCCGGGCGCGCGCTCAGCTTCTTCGCGATCGAGCTGAGCGCGGTCGCGATCGGCGCGGCCTGGGGGGCGATCGACGACTACGAACGGATGCTCCGCTCGCGCAAGACCTCCCGGCCCCCGATCCGCTTGCGCGGCGAGGACGGCGATTACCAGCGTTGGCTCGGCGACGCCGTGGGGCTGGTCTCGACCGCGGAAGCGGCGCTGCTGAGCTGCGCCGATCAATGGACGTCGGCCTGCGTCGACAACGTCGAAGGCGGCGGCTTTTCGCGGGAGGAGGATCTGCGCCTCGACGCGGTCGCGCGCGAATCGATGCGCCTGGCGTCGAGAGCGCTTCAGGATCACGTCTTCCGCACGGCCGGATCGAGCTCGATGCGCTCCGGCGAGCGGCTCGAGCGGGCCTACCGGGACCTCTCGATGGCCTGGGGACACGGCTACAACACGGTGGGCGACTGGGTGGCTCGCCAGCTCGGCGCGGCGCGGCTGGGGATCGGCGCCGACGAAGCCGGCGCGGGGGGGACCCGGGGTTGAAGCGGTAGGCGCGCGGGGGATCCCCTTCGATCAGTAGCGCGAATGCCGCTCGGCGTCGCGTTCGAACTCGTCGAGCTGCTCCACCGTGATCGATGGCCTCATCTTGGAGATGGCCAGGAGGAAGTCGTCGGTCACCGCCTCCGCAGGGGTCTTGTTGGCGAGGCCTCGTTTGAAGGCCTGGTGGGCGGCCTTGCCGGCGGCGAACTCGATGTCGGCGGCGGAAAAGCGCTCGGTGCGGGCGACCAGGGCGTCGAAATCGATCTCGCCGGTCACTCCCCGGGAGGCGTACCGTCTCCAGATTTCCGCGCGCGCCTGCCCGTCGGGCGGCCCGATCGGGATGATGCAGTCGAAGCGCCCTGGGCGGACGAACGCGGGATCGAGCTCCGAGACGGTATTGGTGGCGCAGATCAACAGGCGTTCGCCGTGCCTGAAGGAGGGCACCAGCTTCAGGAGCTCGTTGGTGACGGCGGGCGATGGCGAGGAGCTGCTGCGGGCTCTCGCGAGATCGTCGACCTCGTCGAGAAAGACCACGAGCTGGTCGAGCCTGAAGAGATCCTCGATCCGCTCGCGCAGCGAGCGAGCCTGCGCGTGGTGGCTGTCGCCGCTGAGCTGAGTCGAAAGGACCTCGATGAACGGCCAACCAAGCCTCGCGGCAATCGCCTTGGCGAAGGTGGTCTTGCCGGTGCCCGGTGGCCCGAAGAGGATCACCGCCGAAGGCGCCGCGACCCCATGGTGCTGGGCGGCGATCGGGTTGGCCAGCGGCAGGATGATGTCCTCGTCGATCAGCGCTTTCTCCCGCTCCATGCCGCCGATCTGCTCCCACCGGTCCTGCTCCAGCCATTCTGCCCCGAGGCTCTCCGCCCGACGCTTCGCGGCCGAGGGATTGAGGTTGGTCTTCTCAAAGACGCTGGCGCCGCTGCGGATCTCGTAGTCGGCCTTGCCGAGGGCTGACGCGGCGCGGTTGTCCGGCGGGACCAGCACCAGCAGTGAGGAGACCCCGGACGACATCAGGCGCTGCTCGAGCCGCCGCAGGAGGGCCGTTCCGAGGCCCGCCTCGCGGTGCTCCGTGGCGACCGCCCAGCGCAGCAGCCAGGCGCGATCGCCCTCGATCCGAGCCACGGCGACACCGCAGATCTCCGCGTTGTCGTGAACCGCGACGACAGCCGCCCTCGCCTGCTCGTCGTCGGTGAGCGTGCGAACCAGGTCGCCCAGCGAGAAGACGGAGCTGGCGCCCGGGGTGCTCGTCGCCTGGATCAGCTCGACTATCAGCCCGAGGTCGGCATCGTCGAACTCGCGAATCGTCATCCGCGCCGCCGGCTCCGCAGGTGAGCTCTCGGTCGTCATCGTCAGCCCGACACCAGCTCCGGGCCTCTCGCCTTCAGCTCGTCGACCGAGGCGACGCCGAGCAGCTGCAGGGTTCTCCCGAACTCCGCCGCGAGCAAGTCCAGGGCCCGCTGCACCCCCTCTTCGCCTGCCGCCATCAGCCCGTAGAGGTAGGCCCGGCCGATGCCGCCGACGTCGGCCCCCAAGGCGACGGCGATCGCGAGGTCGGCGCCGCTTCGTATGCCCGAGTCGAGGATCAGCAGCTTCTCTGGCCCGATCGCCGCACGAACCGCCGCCAGCGAGTCGAGGGTGGGGGCGGTTCGGTCGAGCTGCCGCCCGCCGTGGTTGGAAAGGTGGATTCCGTCGACCCCCAGCTCCACCGCCGTTCGCGCGTCGGCTGGCGAAATCGGGCCCTTGAGGACGAGGGGCTTGCTCCAGCGCTCGCGGATCTCCCGCAGCGCCGACCAGTCCAGGCTGGGATCGAACTGGGTCGACATGTTCTCGATCGTCATGCTCGTCCCGACCCGCTTGGGGGCGTTCGCGAACTCGATCGCGGGCGCGCGCAGGGTCGCCAGCCAATAGGACGGGTGGGCTGAGATATCGGCGACGGTCCGCAACCGCAGGGCAGGTGGAATGGTCAGCCCGTTGCGAACGTCACGCACGCGGAAGCCGGACACGGGCACGTCGACGCTGAACTCGAGGACTTCGTAGCCGGCTCGGTCCGCGCGACGGACCAGATCGAGCGCAAGCTCCCGATCGCGCCACAGGTACAGCTGGAACCAGAGGTGCGGGTGGTCGACTGTGGCCAGGTCCTCGATCGAGGTGGAGCCCACGGTCGAAAGCACATAGGGCAGGCCCGCCCGCTTGGCGGCGCGCCCGACCGCGACCTCACCGTCACTGTTCAGCATCCGTGAGTAGCCGGTGGGCGCCAGCAGGAGCGGCAGCGGGAACCGTACATCGAAGACGGTCGTGGATCGGTCACAGTTCGAGACGTCCCTGAGGACTCGCGGGTGAAACCGGCAGGCCGCAAAGGCTGCGGCGTTTCGGCTCACGGTCAGCTCCGCCTCGGCACCACCCTCGGCGTAGTCGAATATGGCATCGGGCACCCGGCGCCGCGCCGCCTCGCGCAGGTCGCCGACGCTGTGACAGTGTCGAAGAATCCTGCGCCTGCGGTTGAGCCGCGGGCGCTCCCGCGCCAGCAATCGCCAGATCTCACCGGGTCGCATCGGGCGGCACGGTAGCAGCGCTCCGCGGCCTCTCCGACCCCTGTCTCGCACCTCAGACGCTTGCTGCGCTTGCCGGTCGATGCCCCCACTTTTGGCTTGTATAAACGCGCCACGGCAGTCCGCGAGACCACTGTCTCGCATATGGGACCAAGGGACCGCTCCGCAGGTGAAAGCTCGCATTGACCTCCAGCCATGTCAAATCAGCAGTACGGGTTCTCGAGATCTTGGAGACCCTCGCTGCCCACGCCCAGCCGATGCCGACGATGGCGATCGCGCGCGAGTGCGACATCCCGAAGAGCAGCGCTCATCACATCCTCAACGTGATGCTGGAGCGCAACTACGTGACGTACCACGACCATGAGCGGGCTTGGGGCCTTGGCGTCAGCATCTTCGAGGTCGGCTCTGCGTATCTGCGGCGAACCCCACTGCAACGACTCGGCCGCCCGCTGCTCGAGGGTGTCTGCGCCGACACCGGCGAGGCGTGTCATCTGGCGATCCTCCACGGCACCGATGTCCTCTACCTCGACAAGGAGCAACCCGCGTGGGACGGTCCCAACCTCGTCACCGATGTCGGTGTTCGGTTGCCGGCGCACCTGACCGCTGTCGGCTGGGCGATCCTGGCCGAGCTGCCGGAAGCAGAGGTTCGAGCCTCCTTCGAAGCAACACCGATGGCGACCCGCACGGGCTCGGGGCCGGCGAGCCTCGGCGCGCTGCTGGAGAATCTCGCCGCCGTGCGGGCAAGGGGGTTCGCCTTCGACGATCAGATGATCACCCCTGGCATCTGCTGCCTGGCGGCGCCGGTCTTCTCGCACAGCGACCGCCCGGTTGCCGCGCTCGGGGTTTCCTACTTGGCGGCGAAAGGCAACCCCGCTCTTGTCACTCGCTTCGCCGACGCCGTCTGCGCGGCCGCCGCGCGCCTCTCCGCCTCCCTCGGCTGGCGCAAGCCCGGGGTGCGAGACAGGGGCGCCGCATGAGGGTTCGGGCGGCGCTGATGGATGCCGACCTGCGGGTGAGGATCGGCGAGCGGGAGCTGGGGGACCCGGGCCCCGGCTCGGTCCTGGTCAAGGTCGACTGGGCGGGGGTCTGCGGCTCGGACCTGCACGCGATCGAGACCGGCGAGTGGATCAGCGAATGGCCCGCGACGCTCGGGCACGAGGTCTCCGGGCGCGTCGAGGCGCTGGGAGAGGGGGTCGAGCTGGCGCTGGGGACGCCCGTGGTCATCGATTCCCGAATTCCGTGCATGGAATGCGAGGGCTGCGCGACGGACCCAGACCGTTGCACGAGGGTGACCGTCCTGGGCGAGGCGTGTCCCGGTGGCTTCGCGACCCACGTCCTCGTCCCGGCCCGCTCGGCTCACCCGGTTCCCGCCAACCTGCAGGGCGAGGATGCGGTGCTCGCCGCCCCCCTCGCTGTTGCCTTCCACGCGATCAGCCGGGCGCCCAGCTCGCCCAGCTCCGTCCTCGTCCTCGGCCACGGGCCGCTCGGAGCCCTGCTTCACATCGAGCTTCGCCGCCGCTTCCCCCAGGTCGAGGTGTCGGTGGCCGAGCCGGCCCCGCGGCGCGCCGAGCTGGCCACGGCGCTGGGGGCGCGGTGCGTCGCGGAGGCATCCTCGCTCAGCGCCGCCGCCTTCGACCTCGTCATCGACGCGGCCGGCTACCGGGATGCGCTCGGCGACGCAGTGCGCACGGTGCGCGACGGTGGGACCATCCTCCTGGTGGCGCTCGCTGGAGAGCCCGCCGGCGTCGGTCTGAAGGCCGTCGTCCAGCGCCGGATCACGATCGCTGGCATCAACGCCTTCATCGACGAGCTGCCGGAGGCGATCATGGCGCTGAGCGCCGAGCCCTGGCGCTACCGGCCGGTCATCACCCACGCGATCGGCCTCGAGGAGCTACCCGACGCGATCGACAAAGAGGCCATCCGCGCAACCGCGGTCAAGGTGCTGGTGCATCCGTGAGGGGCCGACCGGCACTCGGCGAGCTACCGGAGGTGAGGCCCTACCAGCCGGGTGGGACGGTGGGGGACGAGCCGGCCGGCAAGCTCTCCGCCAACGAGTCCTACCTGGGACCGGGCCCCGAGGTGATCGCAGCAATCGAGGCGGTTGCGCCCGAAGTGCACGTCTACCGAACCAGCAGGCACCTGCGCGCGGCGATCTCCAGCCAGCTCGGAGTCGACGAGGAGCGGGTCATCGTCACCAACGGCAGCGACGAAGTGTGCTTTCTCGTCGGCGTCGCGATGATCCGCTCGGGCGACGAGGTGGTGATGTCCGATCCGCCGTACCGGATCAACGAGATCGTCTCCGTCCTCAACGGCGCCGAGCTGGTCCGCGTCCCGGTCGTCGACGGCGGCCACGATCTCGATGCGCTCGCGGCAGCGGCGCAGGACGCGCGGCTGGTCTGGCTGCCGACCCCCCATAACCCGACCGGGGTCGCGCTTTCCCCCGCCCAGCTGGAGGGCTTCCTGGAGCTGGTGCCGGGCGAGTGCTGGGTGGTCCTCGATGAGGCCTACCGGGCCTTCCTCCCGCTCGACCAGCGGCCGGATGCTCGCTCGCTGCTCGACCGGTACCCGAACCTGCTGATCCAGAGAACGTTTTCGAAGGGCGCCGGCCTGGCCGGGGCGAGGGTCGGCTTCGCGGTGGGCGACGCGGACGCGATCGCCCGCCTCGACAGCTACCGGGCTCCGTTCAACGTCAACGCGATCGCGCTGGCGGCCGCCCAGGCGTCGATCGAGCATCCGGCCTGGGAGGAATACGCGATCTCGGAAACCTGCCGCCAGCGCGGGGAGTTCGAAGCCTTCCTCGGCGGCCTCGAGATCGAGTTTTGGCCGAGCCAGACGAACTTCGTCTCGTTTCGGCCGCGCAGCGCCGATCGCGCCATCGAGGCGCTGGGGAGCCGAGGGATCTCGGCCCGCAGCGGTTCGGACCTCGGTTGCCCGGGGTGGGTCCGGGTGACGATCGGCTCGGCGCCTCGAATGCGACTGGTACGGGAATCCCTGATCGAAATGGAGGAAATGACGTGAGCGACTTCAACGGGATGAGCATCGAGAGGAAGGGCGAGGACTACGCGGTCACCCGCGTCACCCGTGAGGCGGTGATCGGGGTGACCCTGGGGCGCGGCGAGTACCGCGTCCCGAAGCTGGACACGACGATCCTCTTCTTCGACCACATGCTCGAAATGCTCGGCTGGTACAGCGACCTCAACATCGACGCCAGCTACGAGGCCAAGACCTATCGGCTGATGCACGTGGTCTGCGAGGACATCGGCCTCGCCCTCGGCCACGCCGCGCGGGCTCTCGTGGTCGACGGAATCACCACCGGGATAGAGTCGCGCGGCAATGGCTTCGGCCTGATGGACGAGGCGAGGGCCGAGGCGGCGGTCTCCTTCGAGGGCCGCTCCAACGCCTTCCTCACGATCGACGACGCCGCCAGGCTGGAACGCGTCGAGGACATGCTGACGATCGACCTGGCCGCCTTCTTCGAAGGCTTCAGCCAGGGCGCCCGCGCGACCGTCCACTTGCGGCTCGCCGATGGAGTCGACCCCCACCACGCCTGGGAGGCGGGGTTCCGGGCCTTCGGGCACGCGCTGCGCAGCGCGCTGCTCCTCAACCCCAGGCGGGCGGGGATGACCGCAGGGGTCAAGGGCACCCTCGACTGATGGGTCCGTCGCTTCAATACGGCAGGAACATCGTGATCTCGGGGGGCACGAGCGGGATCGGTCTGGCCTGCGCCAAGCGGCTGCTCGACGAAGGGGCGCAGGTGTGGGTGACCGGGACGAGTTTCGACTCCGCCGAGAGGGCGCGCCGGCTGGCGCCCGCCCTCTCCGGCGTCTCGGTTTGCGACATCAGCGACGAGAGCGCCGTGGCCCGCCTCTTCGAGGCCGTGGGGAACTGCTTCGACCACCTCGACGGGGCCTTCGTCAACGCCGGTATCGACGGCAAAGGCGTCGCTTTCTCGCAGATCGAACTGGGGCATCTGCGCCGGGTGATCGACGTCAACGTGATCGGCGCCTTCCTCTTCGCCCGGGCCGCGGCCGAGCTGATCGGCGACCACGGCGCGATCGTCTTCAACGCGTCGGTCAACGCGATCCGCCCCGAGCCGCGCTTCGCCGATTACAACCTCTCCAAGGCCGCCGTCGCCTCCCTGGCCAAGACGCTGGCGCTGGAGCTGGCCCCGCGGCACATCGCGGTCAGCGCCGTTTGCGCTGGCTACGTCAAGACGCCGATGACCGCCGAGGCCATCGACGACCCGGACGTGGCCGAGAGGCTGCTCGCGCAGGTCCCAGCGGCGCGGTTCGGGCGGGCTGACGAGGTCGCCAACCTCGTCAGCTTCCTGCTCGAGCCGCAGGCGGCGTACATGACTGGGTCCCTGGTGACCATCGACGGGGGGCGAAGTGTCTGACCGGGTCTGCGCCGGGCGCGAGCGGCTGCCTTTCGACATTCACCAACTTGACGCAGTTCGAAATGGGAAACGGGTGAAAAGGAGATCACACGCAATGAAGGCAATGAAACGAGTCCAAGTAATCGCCCTGGCCGTGCTTGCCGCGGCGTTCGCCGTTGGTGTCACGGCCTGTGGCAGCTCCGGCGGAAGCAGCGGGGAAGTCACGTCGGGCAGCATTCCCTCGAAGCCCGAGGCCGGGGTGATCAAGATGGGAATCGAGCCCTGGATCGGCTACGGGCCGTGGTACATAGCGGAGAAGGAGGGCTTCTTCGACAAGCAGGGGATCGACGTGGAAATCATCAACTTCTCCACCGACTCCGATCGAGAGGCGGCGTTCGTCGGCGGCAAAACCGACGTCTCGAACGTTCCGACGCAGGTCGCCCTGCTCCTGGCACAGCAGCAGATCCCAGCCAAGATGGTGCTGCTCGAGGACGAGAGCCTGACCGCAGACGCGATCCTGGCGAAAGCTCCGATCACCTCGGTCAAGGACCTCGAAGGCGAAAAGGTCGCCTACGAGGAAGGGACCACCAGCGACATCCTCCTCAACTACGCGCTGGAACAGGAAGGCATGTCGATCAGCGACATCGAGAAGGTCCCGATCCCTGCCGCGAACGCCGGTAACGCAGCGCTCGCCGGGCAGGTCGGCGCGGCTGTCACCTACCAGCCCTACATCGCCGCGGTGCTCGAAAAAGACCCCGCCTTCGAAGAGATCTACGCTGCCAAGGAAGACCCAGGTCTGATCTCCGATGGATTGATGGTGTCGAACGACATGATCGCTAACAAGCCCGGCCAGGTCGCAGCGCTGGTCCGCGCCTGGGGCGAAGCGGTCGAATTCTACGAACAGCACGAAAAGGAAGCCCAGGAAATCATCACCGCCGCGGACGGCGCCGAACCGGGCTCGCTGGCCACCTCCTTTGCCGGGGTGAAGCTCTACAACCTGGCGGAAAACGCGGAGCTCCTGCCCGGGGAATTCGTCACCAAGACCGCCGTCGACGTTTCCCAGGCGGCGAACAACGCGGGAATCCTGGAAGAAGAAGTCGATCCGTCGAGTGTCGTCGAACCGGCATTCGTCGAAGCCGAGAAGTAGCGAGATGGGCGAGTCAAGAAGCATCTCCTTGGAGGGAGGGGCGGCCGCGGCCGCCCCTCCCTCTCCGGCGCCGATGAAGCCGAGGCGGAAGCGGCACGAGATGCTGCGGATCGGCGGCGGGATCTCAACCGGGTGGTTCATCGCGATCGCGATCGGGGTCTTCGCCCTCCTGCTCGGCGTCTGGTGGCTGGTCAGTGCCACCGGCCTGGTCGAACCTCTGTTCCTGCCCTCGCCGGTCGAAGTCTTCGAATCGCTGCAGCGCCAGGTCGAAAACGGTCAGCTGTGGGATGACGCGCGGGTCTCCATCTACCGGGTCCTGGTCGGCTTCTCCCTGGCAACGGTGATGGCGATCCCGATCGGCGTCCTGATCGGCACGTACCGGGTCTGGGAAGCGGCGATCGAGCCCCTGGTCGACTTCATCCGCTACATGCCGGTGGTCGCCTTCATCCCGCTGACCATCCTCTGGACCGGGACGGGTGACACCCAGAAGTTCCTCATCATCTGGATCGGGACGTTCTTCCAGCAGGTCCTGCTGATCATGGACAACGTCAAGCGGGTACCGATGGACTACGTGAATCTCGGTTACACGCTGGGGATGAAGGACAGGAACATCATCGCCCGGATCATCATCCCGAGCTCTGCGCCGGCGATCTGGGACTCGATGCGGATCAGCCTCGGCTGGGCGTGGACCTGGCTGGTGCTGGCCGAGCTGGTCGCGGCCACCTCGGGCCTCGGCTACCGGATCACGACCGCCCAGCGTTACTTCGAGACCGATCTCATCATCGGCTACATCCTGGTGCTCGGCTGTCTGGGGTTGATCTTCGACCAAGTGATGAAGTTCCTCGCCAGACGTCTCTTCAAGTACGAGGAGGCACACTGATGACGGGCAAGCCCAAGGTCCAGGCGAGGGGGCTGACGAAGGCCTTCGGCTCAGACGCCGGGGCGACCGTCGCCCTCTCCAACGTCGACCTCGAGATCGGCGACAACGAGTTCGTCTCGCTGATCGGCACCTCCGGCTGCGGCAAGAGCACCCTGCTCTCGATCGTCGCCGGGCTGCAGGAGGCCAGCGCGGGTGACGTGCTCCTGGACGGTGTCCCGATCGTCGGCCCGGGCCGCGATCGCGGCCTCGTCTTCCAGAGCTACACGCTCTTCCCCTGGCTGACCGCGCGCGCCAACGTCGAATTCGCGCTTCGCAGCGAGCCGGGGTCGAAAGGAGAGCGAGTCGAGCTGGCCCGGGAGCAGCTCGCCCTGGTCGGCCTCCAGGATTTCGAAGACGCCTATCCCCACCAGCTCTCAGGCGGGATGAAACAGCGCGTGGCGATCGCCCGGGCGCTCTCCTACCGGCCGCAGGTGCTGCTGATGGACGAGCCGTTCGGTGCGCTCGATGCGCTGACGAGGCAGATGATGCAGGAGCTGCTGACGAAGATCTGGGAGGAGCACAAGATCACCGTGCTGTTCGTGACCCACGACGTCGAGGAGGCCGTCTTCATCTCCGACCGCGTCGTCGTGATGACCAATCGGCCGGGCGAAATCAAGGAAGAAATCACGATCGATCTGCCGCGCCCGCGTTCCCACGAGCTCCTCGCCACCCAGGGGTTCGGGGATCTCTGCGGCCGGGTCCTGGAGTCGATCAGAGGCGAGGCCGTCGCGATCAGCGGCTGGCGGAACGGAGGTTCCCATTGACTGTTGAATTGACCGCCTGCGGTCTCTCCCGCGAGCAGGTCGTCTCGGTGTCGCGGGACGCCGAACAGGTGAGCGTCGGCGCCGCCGCGATCACGGCGATGCAGCGGGGCGCGGCGGTGGTCGCCGAGCTGGTCGCCTCGAACGAGCCGGTCTACGGCGTCTCGACCGGCTTCGGGGCGCTCGCGACGACGCCGATCCCGGCCGAGAAGCGCGCCCTGCTGCAGAAGTCGCTCGTCCGCTCCCATGCCGCGGGCATGGGGCCCGAGGTCGAGGTCGAGGTCGTTCGCGCGATGATGCTCCTGCGGGCCAGGAGCCTGGCGACGGGCTACTGCGGGGTTCGGCCGATCGTCGCCGAACGCATCGCCGCCCTGCTCAATGCCTCGCTGACCCCGGTCGTGCCCGAGCACGGCTCGCTCGGGGCAAGCGGCGATCTGGCGCCGCTCGCCCACTGCGCCCTGCCGCTGATCGGCGAGGGGATGGTCAGGGACGGCAGCGGGGAGCTTCTCGATGCCAGCGATGCCCTGACCGCGTCCGGGATCGAGCCGCTCGAGCTGGTCGCCAAGGAGGGGCTCGCGCTGATCAACGGAACCGACGGGATCCTCGGCATGCTGGTCCTCGCGCTATGCGACTTCGAGCTGTTGCTGAAGGCCGCCGACCTCTCGGCCGCGCTCAGCGTCGAGGCCCTGCTCGGCACCGATCGCGCCTTCGCCGTCGACCTGATCGACCTGCGCCCGCAGCCCGGGCAGCGGGTCAGCGCGGCGAACCTGCGCCGCCTGCTGGCGGGCTCCGAGGTGGTCGCCAGCCATCGCCACGACGATCCCAGGGTCCAGGACGCCTACTCGCTGCGCTGCGCCCCGCAGGTAAACGGCGCCGCTCGCGACGCCCTCGGGTATGCCGGCGGGGTGGCCGACGCCGAGCTTGCCTCGGCGATCGACAACCCGATGGTGCTCCCCGACGGCAGGGTCGAGTCGTGCGGCAACTTCCACGGGGCGCCGCTGGGGCTCGCCTGCGACCTCCTCGCGATCGCCTCCGCCGACGTCGGTGCGATCGCCGAGCGGCGCACGGATCGCCTTCTCGATCCGGCTCGCTCGGTGAACCTGCCCCCGTTCCTCGCCGACGACGCCGGCGTCAACTCGGGCATGATGATCGGCCAGTACACGCAGGCGGCGATGGTCGCCGAGAACCGCCGCCTCGCGGTCCCGGCCAGCTCTGACACGCTCTCGACCAGCGCCTCGCAGGAGGACCACGTCTCGATGGCTTGGGGAGCCGCCCGCAAGCTCCGGGCCTCGCTCCAGAACCTGCGGCGGATCCTCGCGGTGGAGATCACCTGCGCGGCGCGGGCGCTCGAGCTGAGGCAGCCCCTGAAGCCGGCGCCGGCAAGCGCGGCGGCGATCGAGCGCCTGCGCAGGGAGGTCCCCGGGTTCGGCGTCGACCGCTGGCTGTCCCCGGAGCTGGGTAAGGCCGAGCAGCTGCTTGCCTCGGGTGAGCTGGTCAAGAGCGTTGAGGACGAGATCGGAGGTATGGAGTGAGCCGGGTAATCCACGCACCACAGGGGGGTGACCTCTCCTGCAAGGGCTGGCCGCAGGAGGCCGCGATGCGGATGCTGATGAACAACCTCGACCCCGCGGTCGCCGAGCGACCCGAGGACCTGGTCGTCTATGGCGGCACCGGTCGCGCGGCGCGTTCCTGGGAGGCGTTCGACGCGATCGTCCGGTCCCTCACCTCGCTCGAGGACGACGAGACGCTGCTGGTCCAGTCCGGCAAACCGGTTGGTGCCTTTCGCACTCACGAGTGGGCGCCGCGGGTCCTGATCGCCAACTCCAACCTGGTCGGAGAATGGGACAACTGGGACGAGTTCCGGCGCCTGGAAGCGGAGGGCCTGACCATGTACGGGCAGATGACGGCGGGCTCCTGGATCTACATCGGCAGCCAGGGGATCGTGCAGGGCACCTACGAGTGCTTCGCGGAGATCGCCCGGCGCCGCTTCCACGACTCGCTCGCCGGGACCGTCACCGTCACCGCCGGCCTCGGCGGGATGGGCGGCGCGCAGCCGCTGGCGGTGACGCTGAACGGCGGGGTCGCGCTCTGCATCGAGGTCGATCCTCAGCGCATCGCCCGCCGGCTCGAGACCCGCTACCTCGACGAGCAGGCGGAGGACCTCGACGAGGCTGTTCGGCGCTGCCTGGAGGCGAAGCGGGAGGGGCGTGCGCTCAGCGTCGGCCTCTGCGCGAACGCCTGCGACGTGCTGCCGGCGCTGCTCGAACGCGACTTCGAGGCCGACATCGTCACCGACCAGACGAGCGCGCACGATCCGCTCAACGGCTACGTCCCCAACCTGATCACGATCGAGGAGGCCGACCGCCTGCGCGAGGAGGACCCGGGGGAGTACGTGCGGCGCTCGCGTGCGGCGATCGCCGCCCATTGCGCGGCGATGGTCGAATACCTGGATCGCGGAGCCGAGGTCTTCGACTACGGGAACAGCCTCCGGGCCGAGGCCAAGCTCGGCGGCTTCGAGCGCGCCTTCGACTACCCCGGCTTCGTGCCGGCCTACGTCCGGCCGCTGTTCTGCGAAGGGAAGGGACCGTTCCGCTGGGTGGCGCTCTCGGGCGACCCGGCGGACATCGCGGCGACCGACGCGGCCGTCCTCGAGGAGCTGGCGGGGGACGAGGCGCTCGAGCGCTGGATCCGGCTCGCCGGCGAGCGGATCGCCTTCCAGGGGCTGCCGGCACGGATCTGCTGGGCCGGTTACGGGGAGCGCCACCGGCTCGGCCTGCGGTTCAACGAGATGGTCAAGAGCGGCGAGCTGAAGGGGCCGATCGTGATCGGCCGCGACCACCTCGATTCCGGCTCGGTCGCCTCGCCCTACCGCGAGACCGAGTCGATGAACGACGGCTCCGACGCGATCGCCGACTGGCCGTTGCTCAACGCGCTGGTCAACACCTCGGCGGGCGCCTCCTGGGTCAGCATCCACGACGGTGGCGGGGTCGGGATCGGCCGCTCGCTGCACGCTGGCATGGTCTGCGTCGCCGACGGGTCGGAGCTGGCCGGGGAAAAGCTCGACCGGGTCCTTCGCACCGACCCAGGCATGGGTGTGATTCGGCACGCCGACGCCGGGTACGAGCGGGCGCTGACCGTCGCCGCCGAGCGTGGCGTTCGGGTGCCGATGGGCGCGGAGGGCCGGTGAGCGTCCTCCCGATCCGTCAGCTCGGCGACCCGGTGCTGCGCCAGGTCGCGCAGGAGCTGACGCCCGATCAGCTCGCCAGCGCCGAGGTCCAGGGCCTGATCGACGAGATGATCGAGACGATGCGATACGCCAACGGCGCCGGCCTCGCCGCTCCCCAGGTCGGCGTGCTCCTGAAAGTCGCGGTGATCGAGGTCCGGGAGGGAAACCCACGCTACCCCTACAAGCCGCCGATCCCGCTGACCGTGATCGTCAACCCGAAGCTGGAGCCGGTCGACTTCGCGGCCTTCGACACCAACGAGGGCTGCCTCTCGATTCCGAACCTGCGCGGCGACCTGCGGCGCTTCGAGACCGTCCGCGTCAGCTACCTCGATCGCGATGGCGAAGCGCACGACGAGGTCAGGCGTGGGCTGACCGCGGGAACCTTCCAGCACGAGATCGACCACCTCGAAGGCCGGCTCTTCATCGACCGCATGGCGGACATGTCCTCGCTCTCGACCTGGGATCAATTCGAACGCTTCGGAAAGGACGCGTTCGTCGAGCGGGTCACCCGCCTGGTGGAGCGAGTCGGCTCGTGAAACGGCTTTGGTGCGAGTTCGCCTGGCTCGGCGGCGCCGCGGTCACGCCCGGCGTCGTGGTCGAGGTCGAGGCGGGGAAGGTCGGCGCCGTCCGCCTGGGCGTGCCGGAGCCCCCGCCGGACGCGGTAGCCCTGTCCGGCTACACCCTGCCGGGCCTGGCCAACGCTCACTCGCATGCCTTCCAGCGCCTGTTTCGCGGCAAGACGGAGGAGGGCCAGGGAAACTTCTGGAGCTGGCGAGAGCAGATGTACGCTGCCGCCGAGCGGCTCGATCCAGACTCCTACCTGGAGCTGGCGCGGGCGACCTTCGGCGAGATGGCGCTCGCCGGCATCACCACGGTGGGCGAGTTCCACTACGTCCATCACGGCCAGGGCGGCTCCCCCTACGCGGACCCGAACGCGATGGGGGCGGCGCTGGTCGCGGCCGCCGAGCAGGCGGGAATCAGGATTACCCTGATCGACGCCTGCTACCTGAGCGGCGGCTTCGGAGCCGAGCTGGATCCGGTCCAGCGGCGCTTCTCCGACGGCAGCGCCGTCGCCTGGATCGAACGGGTGGAGGCGCTCGAGGCCGGGCCCCAGGCCAGGGTCGGCGGCGCCGTCCACAGCGTCCGCGCCGTCGACCCCGACGCCGCTGCGCTGATCGCGCAATGGGCAGCCGCCGGCGAGCGTCCGCTGCACGCTCACGTCTCCGAGCAGCCCCGCGAGAACGACGAATGCCGGGCGGCGTTCCACTGTTCGCCGACCGAGCTGCTGGCGGAGGCCGGAGCGCTTTCGGAGCGTTTCACGGCGGTGCACGCGACTCACCTCTCCGCCACCGACCTGGAGCTGCTCGGGCGGGCTGGCGCCTGCTGCTGCTTCTGCCCGACCACCGAGCGCGATCTCGCCGACGGCATCGGGCCCGCCCTGCTGCTGCGCGAAGCCGGTGCGAACCTGGCCGTGGGCAGCGATTCACAGGCGGTGATCGACATCTTCGAGGAGTGCAGGGCGATCGAGCTGGACGAACGTCTCGCGACGCAGGAGCGAGGCTGCCACGACCCGGCGACCCTGCTGGGCGCGGCGACGAAGCAGGGGCACGCGGCCGTCGGCTGGCCGGACTGCGGCGCGATCGAGCCAGGGATGTTCGCCGATCTGGTCAACCTCGACGCCAGCGGCGCTGCCCTGGCCGGGATCGAGGCCGACTCGGCGCTCGGCTCGATCGTCTTCGCGGCCGGCGCGGGCGACGTCACCAACGTGCTCGTCGGCGGCGAGTTCGTCGTCCGGCACGGCGATCACGTGCGGATCGACGTGCCGGCCGAGCTGAGGACCGCGATCGCGCAGCTGGGAGGTCGAAGCTGAGCTCCTTCGCCCTCGACAACATCGGCTTGCTCATCACCAACGATCCGGCGCTGGGGGAGGGCCCGCTCGGCAAGCGGGAGCGCGCCGCGATCGTCTTCGAAGAGGGTCGGGTCCTCGCGGTCGAGGACGCGGGCGTGGACGTCGATCGACGCACCGACGTCGCCGGCCGCTGCGTGATGCCCGGCTTCGTCGACAGCCACACCCATCTCGTCTTCGCCGGCGACCGCTCGGAGGAGTTCGCGGCGCGGATGGCGGGCCGGGAGTACGAGGCCGGCGGCATCCGGACCACGGCGGACGCCACCCGGCGAGCGGATCGCGGCGAGTTGCAGCGCCTGACCGAGGCGCGCCGCTTCGAGGGCGTCCGGGCGGGCATCACGCACGTCGAGATCAAGTCCGGCTACGGCCTCGAGGTCGCGGCCGAAGCCCGCTCCTGCGAGATAGCCAGGCAGCTGACCGAGGACGTGACGTTTCTCGGCGCCCACGTCCTGCCGTCCAGCTTCGACCACGACCCCGATGCCTACGTCGCCCTGGTCTGCGGTGAGATGCTGGCCGCGTGTGCGCCGTTCTCGCGCTGGATCGACGCCTTTTGCGAGGAGGGGGCGTTCACCGCGGACCAGTGCCGTGCCGTCCTCCAGGCGGGCCGCGCCGCGGGGCTGGAGCCGAGGCTGCACGGCAACCAGCTCGGCCCCGGAGACGGCGTCCAGCTTGCGGTCGAGCTTGGCGCCGCCTCGGTCGACCATTGCACCTACCTCGACGCTGCGGACATCGAGGGGCTCGCCGGCAGCTCGACTGTCGCGACCTTCCTGCCGGCGACCGACTTCTCGACCAGGCAGCCGTACCCGCCGGCGCGCGACGTCATCGACGCCGGGGCGACGGTCGCGCTCGCGACCAACACCAACCCGGGCTCGAGCAACACGACCTCGATGGCCTTCTGCCTCGCGCTCGCCGTCCGCGAGATGCGGATGACCGTCGACGAGGCGGTGCTGGCGGCGACCCTGGGCGGCGCCACCAGCCTGCGTCGCGAAGACGTCGGCCTGCTCTCGATCGGGGCGCGGGCGGACGCGATCGTCCTCGACGCCCGCTCGCCGATCGACTTCGTCTACCGACCGGGGGTGCCGATCGTCGCCGAGACCTACGTCGAGGGCAGGCGCGTCTGGTCGGACCCGCAGGCTCCGGGGGACGGCTAGCCGCCGATCGCGGCGGCGCCCGCTGGTCGCGTCCTCAGAGCGCTCCGGACACGCGGAGCTGCTCGATCGCCTCCTCGTTGAAGCCGAGTTCGGCGAGGACTTCGTCGGTGTGCGCACCCAGCCGCGGCGGCGGCATCCGGATCTCGGCGGCGGTGTCGCTGAAGCGAATCGGGATCCCCGTCACCCGCAGGCGCCCACGGGCCGGATCCTCGATCTCGGTCAGCATCGAGTTGGCGGCGACCTGCGGATCCGCGATCACGGCGTCGTAGTCGTTGACCGGGCCGCAGGCGATGCCGCGTTGCTCGAACTCGCCAAGCCAGTGGTCGACCGGCATCCTCTCGATCACCGGGGCGATCAGCGCGTACAGCGCCTCACGCTCCCGCCACAGCTGCCTCTTGTCGGCGAAGCGCTCGGGCACCTGCGGGAGGTCCAGCACCTCGGCCAGCTCGACGATCGGCATCGGCCCGAGCACGAGGTAGCCGTCGGCGGCGCGATAGGTCCCGTAGGGGCCCTCCATGTAGACGTGGCCGCCCGCCGGCCCGCGACGCGGCGGGACGCCGGTGTTCATGTAGGTCGTCAGCTCCAGGGTCTGCATGTGGATCAGCGCGTTGAGCAGCGAGGTCTCCACCCGCTGGCCCCTGCCGGTCTGCTGCCGCGCCTGCAGGGCGACGACGACGGCGAATGCCAGCAGCATCGAGCCGATGCCGTCGGCGACGAAGAGGCCGCTCGGCGTCGGCGGCTGGCCGGCGCTGCCGCCGACGCTCATCGCTCCCGAGCGGGCCTGAGCCGGGAGGTCGTGGCCCGGCAGCCGCACCAGCGGACCGGACGAGCCCCAGCCGGTGGCCGACGCGAACACCAGGTCGGGGTTCAGCTCCGACATCGATTCGTAGCCGAGGCCGAGCCGGTCCATCGTTCCCGGCCGGAAGTTCTCGATCACGACGTCGGCGGTGAGCGCGAGCGAGCGGGCCGCGGCAGCGCCTTCAGTCGTGCGGA